>JAABUJ010006195.1_pt1 | contig 11680 bp, 20 predicted proteins | sample 5559131 | NCBI WGS metagenome assembly JAABUJ01 (sample SAMN10711875, study PRJNA513366) | rock metagenome | isolation source: Antarctica rocks | place: Antarctica: Victoria Land, Mt New Zealand nord | collected 2016-01-07 | reverse complement strand
GGTCAGGGATTGAAAGAATGTATCGTTGTGGTATCGCGGAGGTCGTAGCTGTAAGCTATCTCTGAGAGGCCTGGTCATGGAAGTGAAGGGGGCGAGGTACCTTTTATCATTGACAGATTGAAGCAAACACCTTCGCTCCAGCTCTAGCCTCGAGGAAAGATCCCATGCACTAGCGAGCTATCAAGTCGCGGGCTGCTGGTGCGCCTTGGCCCCATGTCCAGGTGTAATTTGAGACCCCAGATGGGCCGGGGCACGCGTGGCGGGCTTCATTTCGTTTTCGAGATTGTTACGGTATGGACGGTGAGTAGGAATGGGCGCTTGTCAGCTGGTTGACTGCAGGAACAAGAAGGACTTTGCTGCATCCTCCAAGCTCGTATTTGCAAGGGGAGCTCGTGGCCCCACTCACGGCAGCCAAGAATACGCGATCCACACATTCCACAGCACGTGAGTCTGTGCAGTTGCCTTGCTTGAAGTCAAAGTGAGTCAGTGGGAAGAAGTGATTGTTCCGTGGCTCTCTCTCAGGGTCTGGGCAACGGCCCGGTAACAAGATAGTCTGATTGGCCGATCGTCTCTGCCTGCACTGCCGACTTCCATGGCGTGGGCGATGCAAAGCAGCTAATTCCTATAAGGATGTTGAAAGCTTCGTTATTTGAGCCGCCAAACGGAATGAAATGGGTTGTTTTTGTGTCGGAAACACTGCGAGAGATCACACCCAATACTCTTGGTCCGAGGATCTCGGAACAGGATCATACCTCTTCCACACGTCGTCAATTCCACCCTACACCACACGTCTGGTCTCGTGCCTCAGCAGCATTGTCACTCACACCCCAATCTCTTATTCCCCCTTTGTGGCGTCCGAACTATGAACCGATCGATGTTAGCCAGCGACATGTGCCATCCTGACAACGTCTTCGGTTCGAGTCGGGCGCAAGATGGACCACTGGCACAACTCATCACTTTAACCCTTGGATGGCGTGATAATGTACCTCCTAGTATTGCGCCAATGGGGCCGGCCCCAAGGCTCGTCTTCTTATGGAGTTTGAGATATCCAAAATTACGAGGTACATAGCTGCGAGGTAGTGCACATCCGAACATGCGCTAGATGCTAAAGTACCTTAGCTCTAAAAGTGAACGAGGGTGGTGGCCTAGCTGCAGGGCGGATGACGGGCGGCGGCCCCAAAATCGCTCATAAAATATCCACCTTTGGGTTTGCTGGAAATCCCCGCTCTCGGTACTGGGCTTGGGGCGCTTAAGGTTGCCAGCACGTGTGGGGTGTGCAGGAAACCGCTTCTTCTCCGGACTGCAGGTCTTTCGCTTGGCTGCGAACAGGCGACATATCGGTACCTCATGGACTATTTGCGGTCTGAAATGATTGTCCGGCGAACTCCCGTACCAAAGAACTCCTTGCTAGATCCTCTGAACACCGGACTTAGTCGCCTAGGCGCTAGACTAGATATAAATCAGGTCATCCTGCCGGAAGAGGGGTGCTGACCAACAATGGCAGCTTGATGGCGTTGTAGCGACGACTGTTTGGACACCACTGGTCCGTATGCAGGGTCGACGCCCAGAAGTTGGCGCAGTCAGCAATGCGAGGTCAGGTCAACGGCTCTGCTCAGCTGGTGAAGAAGAAGGAGGAGGGAGGGGTGGCGCTAGCGGCTAGGACCGCGCAGATCCAATGGAGATAATTTTAGCGAATCGCTTCCTACCGTCAAGCTCCAGCCTTGGCTCCCCAGTACTCTTTTCTCCTTCCTCGAACTCCTACTCCGTACAGCTGATTCGTCAGTCTTCGTGCTCTCCGTTTCGACCGGTGCAGTAAATGAGCCCTTGGCATGAACTAGGTAAATTCCACCTCCTGCGGTATGCAGTCCCATTGCAGAAGATGGTGCTGTGCATGATCGTGATTGACATTGTGTGCATGTTCCCACACCTGAAAGTCTGTCTCGGTGGCCAATTCGGCGTTCCTGCCCCAACGAGGAATATTCGCGACCGCGTGCCGACGTTCCCACGGGGGCATGCTAAGCGAGCTACTAGGTCCGTATATCAGGCTGCCGGAAGATAAGGTAGCCTTGTGGCGTGGGCCGTGAATGGTGTGTTCGTATTGGCTTAGGCTGAACCAACCAAAGACAGCGCTCTTCATGTCCACCCATTTTGTAGAAAGACATTCGGGCAGTGCTGATGTACTGTTATGCAGGTGAGAAGCTGACATTCCCGAGTCAAGTCCTGCAAGACGCCTGGGAATTTGTCAGCGGAGCAGTCAGTCCTGAGGAGAATGTGTGAAGAGTCACGAGAGGAAGGTACTTTAGAGAAGGAGTCAGCATCGCCAAGGATTGGATCGACTACAAGCGGCAATCGCTTGCGGCCGTGTTCGGCCGAAATATATCCGAGACGAAGGTTTAGCATTGCATGCATCGATGATGACCACACCAAGCTCTCCGTCGTCGCTTCAATGCCACTATCCTGGTCTTGGCATGTAATCACAATGCTACTTCCTATCCACGGGGTTGAATGTTATTTTATTAAGGTGAGAACTAGGCCAAATAAACCCTGTCACGCTAACATTTAACCCCCCTAATACGAAGTATGTACAAAGTGTCGATGTAATAGTACATCACTCATTCCAATCTTCAAGCATCAATGCAATTCTTGCCGAGCTTACTCTACCTTCGGCCCCTTTTGACTCTGACGTCGCTCCTTTCCGAGCAATGCTACAAGGATCTCTGTGGGGTGCCAAGATGAGTATCGTTCTATCACATCTCGCGAATCCCTGTGTATGCCGGAGATTAAAGTAATCCTTGTCGTCCATGGCAAGAGCACGCGTACCTGCATGTTCGAGATTGACGATGAGGCCTTTGGTGTGATTGCTATATCCAAGCGAGTCTCTTCCAAGCAGGTCCCTGATAACGCCTCCATGCCAGAATCCCAGGGCACTACCTAGCCATCGAGGCTCTGGTCTGTCAGTTCGGCGCCCTCAGGGGGGTACGTGATGATGTGATGGTTTTCTTGCTTCATTTAAGTCATTGTTTCTTTTAAGCGATATGAAATGGCGTTTTAGACGCTTTTCCAGGCCTGCAATATACCCTGGCTCGAACATCGTCAACATCAGGCAGGCGTCAATACTCCTTATTTAACTACAGCGTAGATCTGGTTCGACGAGTCTGCGGCGCCCACCATACACCACTGTACCATACCCTACGACGCTCATGAACTTGCATTGAGTACTCCTGTATGGTCGTCGAGGACTTAGCCCAGATATTGACATTGTAAGAGATGCTTGACAGCCATGCGAACAGCACTCGGTCCGTCGGGTCACAGTCTCTTGACAGTGCCCCATCCAATGCCAACATGTCGCCTATCGCCTGTCAGGGTGGTGAAATGTCTCAAGCGCGACCATCACCTTTGGCAACAACCACACAATGAGCTTTTTGTCTCTTACTTCTGGGATTATCTTTCGATCTCTACAATGAAGACACTTTTTCTTCTTGTATGCCTGCTGGCTTCTCTGATACTTACATCCACACTCCCTCATCGCCCGGGAACGTTGGCACTACTTGATTTCAACAATAGCAGCCTGGCAGGTTCCTTCGCCACACCAGCGTAAGTACGACGGCATCGTCATGCTCTTGCATGAAGCCATATCAATCTAACTAGCCCAGCTCCAGGGCCTCCCATAGCCTCTCCGACTACGTTATACATCACCGGATCGAAGGAACGACGACATCTTTAACGATCAACGTCCGTCCAACCATCATCATCCAGCCTCCCGACATGGCACGCACTTTTATTCAGACTCAGTTACGCCTGCGTACATACATACGGACGCATTACCATGCTGAGGAGGACGTGCTATTCCCTGGCGACATCCCGTACGTAAGCGAGGAACGGTTCACCGGTTGCTTCCTTGGTGTATCAACCTGGCCGAAGGATAGTCGAAAGCGACTTACGTACGGCATGTTGAACAATGCGCCGACTGGTATCTTCGATGTACTCTATCGTGCAGAGCGGTTCGTGGGCGCGGATTTCTATGTTGTCGATGACGAGTTCGGTCAAGTGGGGATAGGGACGGTCAGCAGGACCAGGCCCTAATTTTCACTCCGGGATTCCCGAATTTTCGAGCGAATAATATCAATGGTAAGCAGCTTTCCGTCTTGTCGATGTTAGGTGCGTACGACATTCTTGCAGCGGACTCTGACGTCGAAGAACGTGTAGAACGCACAGCATGGTTGTTGGCGACAAAGGCATATGAGTGGAAGGATGGGATGCATTCATCTCCAGACGATCCAACTCTGGTGACGCTCCATGGGGTCCAGCGGACCTCCATTCCCAAATAGCTGGTTCAGCTTCCTTTATTCTGTTAAAGTAAGAGATGGAAGTCAACAGGATGGAGAAATCGGAACTGCTTTGCTCTGTAGACCGACCTCTCTTCGATTGTCACTCACGGTCCTCACTTGTCTTGCCTCCTCGAAGACTTGAGCAATGGGAGTCTCTAAATCGGATTAGATGCGAATTCGCGTTACATTCAATGCAGCCCGAGGACAATGTTTCAGGATTGGTTATCAACACGTCCTGAGCGTTTCTAGTCGCTTTAGTAGAATCATGGATCGGATCAATTCGGACAGTTTAACCGCACCGGACAGACTAGAAGTCGGGGCACGATAGGAACTTCACAGGCGCCAGACAGAGCAAGGGCTAACGATGATTCAGCCCGCCAAGCTCTGCCGGTTCTAGATTGGGAGGAAAAGTCATATTCAACCCTAGAACTAGCAATGACAATATCTAACCCTAATAGCACTAGCTCGATGGACTGGAAAGACCAGTCGGAATACAGTAATGGGAGCATGACGACATGGGCTCTCAACACCCCATATTCACGATTGCTTGCGCTGGCACCCTGAGTATCGATATGAGACCGTTCTTTTCACGCAGTCCATCGCAGCTCCAGTGGCCATGACCAAATCACAGCAGACTCTCTACTTCGGCTACGGCTCCAATATCTGGCTCCACCAAATGTCGCTCCGCTGTCCTACCTCCAAGTACATCGGCGTTGCTCGACTTCCCAACTTCCGCTGGATCATCAACAGCCGCGGCTATGCCAACGTTGTGGCCTCCGCCTCGTCCGACGAAGTCTACGGCCTGGTGTACAGCCTTGCTCCCTCGGATGAAGCTCAGCTTGATATCAATGAGAGTGTGCCGCATGCATATACGAAGGAGACCATGAAAGCCAATCTTTGGGTTTCAAAGATTGGAGAGCCCGTGGACGTTGCAGCTGGCGGTACAGGAAAGGCAGCGGCCGACCTGCTGGTCTACATCGATCGACATCGGACGGCGGATGATGCACCCAAGAAAGAGTATATACATAGGATGAATATGGGGATCAAAGATGCGCTAAAACGGGGCGTTCCGGAGGAGTATGTTGATCAGGTCATCCGAAGATTCATACCCAAGCAATGTGAACCCGGGATGGAAGAGCTGGCAAACAGACAGGCTCTGAGATTTGAAGACGAGAGATAAGAGTTGAACCGTTGCGGCTAACAACTTTCGAGAAAGAAGATCAGCGACTACTATTACTTGCACGGAGGGATCATCCACGGTCACATGATGGCACAAAGATCTAGCGTCTATTCAGGCTCCGGATGGCACTCTCAAGTAAATTATCGACCTTGAATGTGACGCTCAATGCAAGTCAAGAAAACTCAATGTTACTCTGCTTGTGGGTTCACATTCGTCAAATGAATTAATAGGTTGTCGGGTAGACACAGAACTCTTCCCACTTCAATTCTTGCTGGCAGGGTAATTTGACATGTTCAAGATCATCTATTGCACAGGTGTGCAATCCACAAAACTGGCGTTGAGTATTGCTGGTATGCACTTTCCCTGGGCTCTACAGCCATGATCAAATTCACATTTGGAGACTTCGCACTCAACCAGTCGCGATTAGAACCTGCGAAGTACCCGTACCCCCTGATCTTAAGAAGCCTTGCGCAATCTGTGTACCATCAAACAACCATGAGCTGAACTTAGAGAGGATACCAGAACCCTCAGCCAGACGCCGCAGGAGTATTGGTGCAGCACGGCGACCATATTATCAACGTGCAATCATCAACGACCGAAGTTTGGAACCTTCAAATGGAATGGGAGCCATGATCTGGTTACGATGAGCGGGGAGCGGCTATCTCCTACCGTAAACGTGACACACGTCGAGTGGCAACCTTCAAAGGTGAACATTGCAAGCTGGTAGAAGCGGAAGGTAGCATATCGAAGCCAACTAGCCACGAGCGTGTAACAGTACAGTCACAGACGAATCCAAAGTAGTTGGAAAGCTTTGCTTCTTGGAGACTCTCGCAATACGACCATCCTTGACATCTGTCATCGAGGTATGAGCAAGCACTATAAGCTGAGCGAGGTAGTTACCTCTATGTCCTCCAAGCCTCAGTCCCAATTTCTTTTCGGTCCTGAGTTGTTCCTTTCAATTCACTTTCTGTCTCTCTCTATCCCCCTTCATATCATCAGTAATGCCGCGCCACCTGCGCTTCCTCCTGAACTGCTCTCTGGCTTCACAAATTTCCTTTTCGGAACCATAATTTCTGACCAGAAGTCTAGCGATGTTTTTCTGTCGCGAAGTGGCCTGCCAGCCAGCTAATTTGTCCTCAGCTTCCGCTTCGCCCCTCTCAGTGGTTGTACACCCAGAGTATCAGGTTGATCTGAATGCGCTGCGTTCTAGCCCCGGCCGATGGCCCGGCCATCAAGGCGTTGAAACCATCCACGAAAGCAATCACACCCCGCTTCTTGGTAATAGGGACCTGTACGAGATCGACATTAAGAAAACAAGTATAAGATCGACGAGAGGACTGATTCCTAGAGTAATCCCCCCCCCCAGCAGCCCGGCGCCAACCCCCTGAGACGGCCGCCCGAGCGCCCCCACTGGTCTGGGTCGCTTTCCGCACTTCGTCCGGGGTTAGCGGCTGGTGATCGATTTGAGACAGACAGGTTGCCGAGTCCTACTCCCACGCACTCTCCCGCATTGTTTCTTCGAAAAAGGACTCCAACAAAGCAGTGGCCATGCTGTCCGGACCGATGTCGTCCCAGCCATCTGCCTCTGACATCGTGCGCGAACTTCCGCACGATTTTCCTCGTCACATAAGCCGCGCAGCTCCGGAAAGCGAGAAAGGGGTGTAATTAGGAACACTCTATTGCTTGTGCTTATGCAATTATTACGAGCTAATATTCAAGTATCGTGGCTCGCTTAGAAAGCATCCAGTCTTAAGTTGGTAAGCAGAAGCTAGCTTGAATTTGTGGTGTATAATATGTGAGATAGATTTATGTTGTACTATGGTTCATAGCTAGGTTCTAATGCACTAGTTCTCCAACATCAGACCTCACTGTGAACCGCTATAACAAACTTGTTCAAACCTGTGGAAGGTCGAAGAGACAGCTACACCTCTCTCATTCAAGCTGTTCAGATTTGATTTGACAATATGGGAACCCGTGGCACTCTCGGGAGACAGCTCACCAATCCATGAACTATTCCCCTTATCGGTGTCGATCCCTGCTCCAGCATGAAAGCCCCCTCTTAGAAGCTTTCTACCAAGAACAAGCCGCGCACCCAGCATCAGCAACCAACGATTCTCAAGCCACACATCACTTACAACCCGACAAGCCCAAAGCTATCGCATCAGCTCCCCTACCGCTCAGTACCACTTACAAACCAGTAGCGGAGTCAGTCCGCCGGCTTCGAGACTTCGTGGCGCCTCAATAGTCTTTGCGAAGGCAGTCGGGAATCACAAAGCTCTGCATTATCGGCGAGACTTTTCCGAGAGCTGGCCGCGGACCGGGCTGGGGTAGTGTGGCTGATCTGTAGCGAGAGGGTTGTCTTTCAAGGGGGCGGGGAAGTTTTCTGGATGGAGCATGCTGGGGACAGCTTGACGTCCAAGCAGTGCGGGGTTTGGGCCGTTGTTGATGATTTGAAGAGTCATCCAGACGACCCCCAACGCCGTGAGAGCGGCCACGTGAGAGGTCACGTAGATCATACCTAGGGCTATAAGACGCAACATCCCTTAAGCGGATTGCTTATATGAGCTCGTAAATCCATGCGATCGTCGGGCAGGAATTTGGAGAAGAGTCTGAGAGTTGAAGCTGAGTGATAGGCTGCCCCTGGTCCTGGGGGTGTCTTGGAGGAAGGCGGGGTTGGTGAGGTTTCGGATGAGGCGTTGTGGAGCTTTTGATGTGTATTGGAGGCGTTGAATGGGGCTGATATTATGACGATTTTGTTCCAGTGCAGGTTGTCGTCAGGATCGGTTTTGTGTGAGAAGTTGCGCGCAGCTAGCGCTGGGCTGTGGTGTGAGGGTCGGCTGGTTTAAGGAGCATGACGCTTCAACAGTGCAGGTGGGATATCTCGATGCGCAGTACTGGCCACAACTCTGTTTTCGCCGTCGTTGCTTGAGTGAGGATGGGTGATGGACAGCGCGGTTATTGGACCTTTTATTGTCTTGGACGATTGGCAAATCTTCTGCGCTCTCACATGGAGGTTGCAGAACAGGACTAGCGAGACATGACGGCGGAAGGGTGCCTGCAAAATTTAGGAGGATAAGGCCAATGAAAGTACGCATACTTCAATATCCCAAAGACCTTGCAAAATCAATTTCCAACCAAGTTATTACATCCTCGCATATCAATCCAGAAGCTCTCGGCATGATTGTGAAGGTAGTCAGAACGTTCAGAACCGGTACGTAGATGCTTCCGCCAGGTAGAACCGCCTTACGGTCGAATAGCCGCGAACCAAGCGTTAATCGCAACCACTTCCTGTGGAAGAAATATCCGACACGGGATCTAGATACCGGATATAGTTGGAAAATCCTTTGACACCGACGGCGACGCCAAGGGCGACAAAAAATACGACAACAATCATGACATTCCGAGAGGTTTAGATAATGTAGCTCACGGAGCAGTACTGTCGCTTGACACCAACAATATGTAGATCGAAACACAGTCACCAGAAGTCTGCTTCGTCAAGTGGTGGGAACAGACCATGTGGTGTCAATGAACATAAGTTAAGTGGCGTCGTGGAGATCGATAGAGGATGGCGCTGCTGGTGACTGAAGGCGAAGCAATACCAAGCGAAACCGCCACGGACCGTCAAGATATGGTGCATCATCCTGCCACTGAAAGTGATGCCTAGACGAGCTGGGTCAGCGTACCTTCTTGTCGACATCTCGAAGCTCGGCTTCGCACCAGTTGACAATGTCCTTGCCGAACCGGGAGAAGGTCTTGTGGAACTCCAACAGAAACCAAACCTCCCTGCTAAATTGCATTCGATTAGGGATCGTGAAGGGCTGCAGTGGCGCGTTTCCATCCGATGCTCTTAGAAGTATGCCCGCTCTCTTCTTCTTTCTTGGAGAGGGCAGATATCCAACCAGAAACTTTTAGCTTCCTCCGCTAGTACATTCGTAGAAAGACATGGATGTCTACCACCAGAAACAACGTAGTCTTCAAGCTCATTTAGTAGCTTGTCCTTCGCATCGGAATAGTCCAATATAGCTGTCTTGAACGGGGCGCCACAGCGGTGTTTAAGATCTTCTAGTGCGTAACCCAAGCTCAAAGATTCAAGATGCATTGTATGACGCATTCCTTCAATAACACCTTCCCAGGACCCATCTACGAGTTCAATGTCGTAGAGGCACAGTCTCTGCAATTTTGGGAATCTTCTCGGTAACATGCACACCAACTGGTAGCCGCCGATGGCAAAACCTAATATCTCAAGATCAACAAGCTGAGGCCATCTTCCCTCTTGAGGAAACACCTGCTCGTAAGTATTACACGTATCCGAGTTCGGTGAACCCTCCATTGACAGTCCTAGATCAAGCCGCTTGAGATGTTTCATACGATGTAGTATTCTTGGTAGAACGCCCAAGAATTTCGGTGCTGCATAATCGTCGGTTTCATCCGTCTCTATGGTTAGTGAGAATGATTCGAGGTGTATACAGACATCGAGGAAAGCGGTGAAGATGCTGCATCTCGACCACTGCTTGAGTGCAGAGGGAGCCAGACCTTTACCACAGTCAACCATCCCTTTGAACATAGACAGGGACACAACAGGCTTGATTAATTGCAAGGCGATTATTGTGGTTGTGAAAGTGAAATACGAAGACTCATTGTCCATGTCAAGTCGAGGTCGCGCGTGAAGCGCGTGCCATCGTCGTATGGAAGGAGGTCCCGAGAAATTCTTGTCGAGAAAAGTCGCTTGGTCCAGATGAGTCTCCCAGAGATTGGATCACAGCAAATGAACGCACTCCGTTGGATTTTTGGATGCCTTGGGAGAGGATAGTATAGAGGGGAGTTGCTCCGCTGTCCATCTCTCGGATTTTGCATAACGCCTCCATCTCTTATAGCCACTCCTGACTAGGTCGTCCTTCCTGTGTCTTTCGTATAACTCGTCTCTTGAATGTTCAGAAAATTGGGCTCTTGAATTCGCAGACTTAAGGGCGCGAACAAGAGGGTAAAAACGCCATTCTAGACCTATATTGTCGTGAACGAAGCAGTGATTTAGATCATAACATAAGCGATCGAAATAGTCTCGACGTGAGATCCCGTCCTGGAAGCGTGATGTATCGTATATTACTTCTCTAACGGCAGGGCCCAGAACCGGATGCTGTGTGATATTGTTGAAAACCGTGAGGTCAATCTTTCGAGGAGATATGTAGACCTTATCGAAGAGCAGCGGTGTAGCAAACATGGACCATTCTCGAGATAACAACCGCACTTTCTTGAGCTCGTATTTTCCCATGCATCCAACTATAGCGAGCTTCAGCTCCGGTGGTAGAAAGACGGTCTTCCTGGGCTCGGGCACTGGCTCGACTGAGAGGCCAACGATGCGTTTCGACGCTCTCCGGGGCTTTCTAATCGACTTTCCTTCTCTCCGTTGCGCCATGACGGAAGGATTGGCCGTAGTGCTTGATAATCGAGTGAAAGAATTAGATACGGTCCTGAATTAGGATCAGTAGGCTGGACCTCAGAAGGGAAGGGGCTGGTGGTTATAAGATTCAGCTCTGCGGCTTACTGAAGTGTGTGCGGACGGTCTGTATGGAAGCCGACGGGACTGGGTTATCAATACGACAGGATATGTGTTGACAGCAAGCTAACGAGGTATTTTGCAGCTGGAAAGATTGACAACGCTGTCGAGGAGTTTGTGGGATACAAGAGGTGTTGGGAGCGAATGGAGCGCGTTATTCGACCAGGGTATGCCATCACGTGACTCAGCCTTCAGATAAGTACTTTTCTGCAGATCAATCCGTGCGTTTATGATTGCTTTCCCGTTGTTGCTTCAATTGATGCATAGAGCTAAGGGCCATAGAACCGTGTAGTCTACACGGCATTGATGGCACCGCACTCGCACTCAATTCGGCCAAACAGTACCGCCAGCTCTCGACAATGAACAAATCACAAGCTCGGTGGACCAAGAAAAGACTGCTCTCGGCTCAAGAACAGGGTATTGACGAAAGAGCGACGGACTGGAAGACCACTGACGACCCATGGCGGAAGCGGCAGGAGGTCGAACAATATCAGCGACATTATCGGACGATACTGAAAAAACGTCATGAGCACCAAGAGAAGGGGTCATGGCTGCTTGAAGCAAAGTTGCATTAAGTGATGCCATTGCAAGGGTTGTTAATGTCTTTATCTGTGGCAA
>JAABUJ010006194.1_pt1 | contig 11680 bp, 13 predicted proteins | sample 5559131 | NCBI WGS metagenome assembly JAABUJ01 (sample SAMN10711875, study PRJNA513366) | rock metagenome | isolation source: Antarctica rocks | place: Antarctica: Victoria Land, Mt New Zealand nord | collected 2016-01-07 | reverse complement strand
TAGCGCCGGGGAGGTCCGGACTTATGGGGACAAGATGAAGGTGCGAAGCAGCGCCATAGCGCTCGAAAACGGCCGGAATTCGACCGAGAGCCGCCGCTGGCTCCCCATTACTGAATTCGCCCATAAGACAGCTGTTGTAGGCGATACGGCGATGGCCGCAGCCCTCGCCGCCCTCGATGTGACCACCGAGGGCGGCGGTGCGGCAGGTCTCGATCCCCGCCATCACCTTGAACTGGCCGAGGCTGACATGGCCGGTATGGGCCGCGCGCCAGGCAGGCCCGTGTCGGCGCAAGATGTCGGCAATCTCCAGCGCGGGGCGCATGGCGCTCAGCCGCTCGACGTGGCTCCCTCGCTGACCTGCATGCTGATCTGGGCGGTGATCTTGTCGAGCAGGCTGGTCACGGTGCGGACGATCTTGGTGGCCACGCGGGTGTAGAGCGCGGTGTTGTCGAGCTTGGCATGGCCGAGCAGCACCTGGATGACACGGATGTCGACGCCGTCCTCGAGCAGGTGGGTGGCGAAGCTGTGCCGCAGCGTGTGCGGACTGACGTGCTTGGTCAGCCCGGCCGCATCGGCGGCGGCCTCGACGACGCGGCCGAGCTGGCGCGTGGTGATGAGCTTGGCCGGATCCTGGCCGGGAAACAGCCAGCCGGCGGGCCGCATCACGCCGTCACGCCGGCCCTCGTGCCACCAGGCGCGTAGGAGGGCCAGCAGGTCGGACGAGAGTTTGGCGTGACGGGAGCGGCCGCCCTTGCCCCGCACGACGCTGATCAGCATGCACTCGCTGTCGATGTCGCCGACCTTGAGCGAGGCGACCTCGGCCACGCGCAGCCCGGCCCCATACGCCACCGACAGCGCGGCCCGGTGCTTGAGGCAGGTCGTGGCTGCGATCAGGCGCGCGACCTCGTCGGACGCGAGCACGGTCGGCAGTTTGCGCGGATACGGGATGCGGATGAGCTTGCGGGCGAGATCGGGCCGGTCGAGCGTGTGAGTGAAGAAGAACCGCAGCGCTGCCACGTTGGAGTTCATGGCCGGGGCGCCCATGCCCTGGGCCGACTGGTGCACCTGGAAGCGGCGGACGTCCTCAGCGGTCACGGTTGTGGGCGAACGCTCCAGAAAGGCGACGAACCCGGCGACGATGCGGATGTAGCCTCTGCGGGTCTTCTCGGAGAACCCGCGCACCGTCATGTCCTCGATGAGGCGATGGCGCAGGGTGCTGGCGACGGGGGCGGAAGGAAGGGTGTCCATGGAAGGGCTCCTCGGTTGAAGGAGCCCTGATCCTTGGAGCCGGCCGCAGCCCGCTCAACCTCAATCCATAAGCGTCATGAAATACCGAGCGACATCACGCGCCGAAAGCACCACTCCCGCGATAGCGGGTTCGTCCTTCGGCCAAAGTCTGCCACCGGTTATGAACTAATACGTGGCTCTCATGTCAGAAAACTTGGTTGAATTTTCGTGGACGGGCGGCCGTCGGGTTACGGTGTCGTGCAATCCGTCGGTGAGCCGTTCCATACCCTTGACCCTCCTCTGCCGCCGTGCCACCCGATACCGCACAGGCGATAGCCGAGACCATGGGCCGCACGTTGCTGATGGCTTGGAGTGGCACTGGCTTCATGTTGTCCAACCTGCCGATCTGGGTTCAGCCCAGGGCCGTGACACTCAGCCTAAAACAGGCAGGCGAAATGGCGACCATCTGCACGCGTTGAAGGAAAACATCATAAGCAGGTAGACCAGGCACGACTTTTCTTTCAAGCGTCGGAGCCACAATAGAATGATGATGTTCGAAACTTGGATCACCGAGATTCAGGAAACTGTCACCTTTGTCATCGAGCCTGATGAATGGCGCAAATATTATGACGCCAAGTTGGCGCCTCTCGATGCAATCGCGCAGCACCTCGCCGATGAGGAAGTTTGAACGCAGTTGTCCATGAACATGGATAGCTGACACTGCTCTGACAGACGCGGCTTGGTTCCGGCCGGGCTCGATCTCGGCCGTGGCACTCGTTACCGCGAGCCACACCCCACCCTTTGCTGGGTCTTCAAGTTTGAAACCAAGCGTTCGGCCGCCTCAAAGGGTGGCTCCTCGCCGTGCTCGCCATGCTCGGCAGCAAGCAGCCTGCGCGTGGCTCCGCGCGCCTCCGGTGCCGCGCAAGCGCGCCTTTGACCCGGCCAAACCCCGATTTCCTCGCTGTTCATCAGCAATGATGCTGACAACGCAGGAGCATCTCATGACCGAAACAAGCCGCCAGGCGATCCGCACCCTGACCGAACTGGCAACCCGCCGCGACGCCACCGCCTTCTAAGAAGCCTACTGCGCTGCCCTTAGCGACCGCCAAATCGCCTACGACATTCGCCCCCGACTTCCCTCCTGGTCCTGGGAAGCCGCCTACACCGCCTTTGCCGCCTGAGCGACCGCCGGGGTGTTGGTGCATGGACGGGTCTGTTGGCCTGAGGTCGGCAGTGCGGCTACTTTTCTTCCATGCCGTTCAAGCACAATGCCGCCCGCCACCATCGCATTCCGCAGGCCCGCTACCGCGTCACGAACTGGCCGGCGTATGAGGCCGGTCTGCGGCGGCGCGGCGACCTCACACTGTGGCTGGACGAGGCAGCGCTGGCCGGCTGGGCCCTGACCCCACAGTCGTGTCACGAGCCGCCACTTCAAACATTCTAACGGCTGGCACGGGGCAGGAGGTTAGGCTGGTTCTACCCTGAGCGCCTCGTAAAGCGCTGTTTTTCCCACTTTCAGCCGCATTGCGATCTCTCGCACCGTCAGGCCCTTGCCGACCATGCCGCGTGCGCGTTTCAGCTTGTCGTCGGTGATAACGGGCTTGCGGCCGCCCTTTCGGCCTCGCGCTGCGGCAGCGACAAGACCGGCTCGGGTACGCTCCTGGATCAGGTCGCGTTCAAACTGGCCGAGTGCTCCGAAGATGTGGAAGATCAGCCTGCCGCCCGACGTGGTGGTATCGATGGCTTCCGTCAGGGAGCGGAACCCGACACCGCGCATCGATAATGCCGTGACGGTCTCGATCAGGTGGGGCAGCGAACGCCCGAGCCGGTCCAGTTTCCAGACGACTAGCACCTCGCCGCCCCGCATGTAGTCGAGCGCCGCCTGCAATCCGACGCGGTCAGCGCGGGCACCAGAGGCATGGTCTGTGGATCGGCATGGAAGTTTTGGAAGCCGATTGACAACCGAGGTGGACGTCGCTGTCCATGCCCTCAACCGTATGCTGGAGCTTGAACGCCCGATCTCCGTCCGCGTCGCCTGAACCACAGCCGGGGCTGGGGTAACTGCGCCCGCATTCCCGGTCCATGCTACACGGCTTCTCCTGCCGACCCCCGCTCGCGCTCCGGCGTCATGGGCCCGCCTTCATAATCCGACTTAGCGGCCCGACGTCACGGGCTGAGGTCAAGCCGGCGCCGCAGCCGCTGCCCGGGATCGGGCGAGCCCGACAGCGGCAGCCGCGTGGTCGCCTGCTGCACCAGCGCCGCGTTCGGCAGCTGCTCGCGTAGGTCCTCGGTCAACGCCTGCGCGTCGCGCATGTCGTGCACGACGTGCGGCGTGACCAGCACCAGCAGCTCGGTCCGGGTGTGCGCGTTGTTCTGGCTGCCGGCGAGCAAGCCGAGCAGCGGCACGTCCTTCAGCCATGGGATGCCGGAGTTGCTCTTCGTCTGGTTCTCCTGGATCAGCCCGGCCAGGCCGACCGTCTGGCCGTCCTGGATCACCACGCGGGAGACGACGTTGCGCTCGGTGAAGGTCGGCGACTGGATGGCCGAGGAGGCCGACGCCGCGGTGTCCACGGCGCTCACCTCCTGCGAGATGTCGAGCGTCACCAGGCCGCCACTGTTGACCCGCGGCGTCACCTCCATGATGACGCCGGTCTGCCGATAATCCACCGAGTTGACGATCGGCGAGCCGCTGACCAGCGTGCTCTGCGACGACTGCGTCAGGAACGGCACCAGCGCGCCGACCTGCAGCCGCGCCGGCTGGTTGTCCAGCACCAGCAGTTCGGGCGAGGACAGCACCTTCACCGTGGTGACGCTCTGCAGCGCCGAGATCGCCGAGTTCACCGCCTTCGAGCTGGACGCCAGCACGAAGCCGGGGAAGTTGCCAGCGATGGCGCCGTTGGTCACCGAGCCTGCGTTGCTCAGCGTCTCGTTCAGGCTGCCGTTGTGGAAGAAGAACTGGGTGCCGTATTGCAGCGCGTCGTTCAGCGTCACCTCGGCGATGACGGCGTCGATGCGCACCTGCAGCGGCAGGATGTCGATCTTGCGCAGCATCGCCTCGACGGTGCCCTCCTCCTGCGGCGTGGCGTAGACCAGCACCGCGTTGTTCTGCGGGTTCGGAATGATGCGCATGGTGTCGGCCTCGGCGCTGCCGCCACTCTGGTCGAGGCCGCCGAGCAGGGGGTTGCCGCCGCCGGGTGCCGGTGCCTGGCCGGGGTTCGCGTTGCCGCCAAGCGCAGCGCCACCCAGCCCGCCGCCAAACTGCCCGCCACCAGCGCCGCCGCCAAGGCCACCACCGCCCAACCCGCCGCCGCCCAGCCCACCACCGCCACCCAGCCCGCCGCCACCGCCTAAGCCGCCGCCTCCCAGTCCGCCGCCACCGCCGAACCCGCCGCCGAACGCCGTGGAGCCGCCGCCCCCTTGCCGTTGCGCGCCGCCACTGGAGGAGGACTGCGCGGTAACGTTGCCAGGGGTGAAGGCTTGCTGCAGCACATAGGCGACGTCGCCGGCGTGGCTGTTCTGCAAGTAGGTGACATGCCAGCTGCGCACGGTGAAACGACGGCCGCGCTCGACCAGGCCGTAGATGCGGCGCACGTCGTCGAGGTAGCGCGGCTGCTGTGCCGCCACCAGAACGGCGCTGAGCCGTTCGAGCGGCACCACCCGGACCAGCCCCGCCAACGGCCCGTTATGGCCGCCGCGCATCGCTTCCAGCAGTGCCGAGGCGAAATCCTTGGCGCTCCCGGTCGGCACCGGCAGCAACGCATAGGACTGACCGGCCAGCTCGTCGCTATCGAAACTCTGCACCAGCCCGGCCAGCGAGGCCCGCGCCACCGGCTCGGCGCTGATCAGGATGGCGTTGCGGCTGGGATCGGCGAGTAGCTTGGCGCCGTTGGTCAGGAACGGCTGCAGGAGCTTGGCCAGCGGCTCTGCGGAGGCGAAGCGCAGCGGGATGACCAGGCTGCCGGCCACCGCGTCGCTGGCGGCCAGCGTGGCGCCGGACGCCTCGGCGATCGGCACCACCCGGTACAGCGATCCGCTCTGCACCACACTGGCGCCGTTTTGCGCCAGCAGCGCCTGCAGCGTGGGCAGCAGGCGCGACCGCGGCAGCGGCATGGCGGTGTGGAAGGTGGCGGTGCCGTGCACTGCGGGATCGATCGTGTAGCTGACCCGCAGGATGGTGCCGAGGATCTGGTTCACCACTTCGCGGATGTCGGTGTCGGCGAAGTCGAGCGAGATGTCGCCGGCCTCGGTTGCGGCGCCGGCGCCGGCGTTGGAAGCCAGCGGCGTGGCCGGGCCGTAGGCAGTCTGAACCGGCGGGGTGGCGTCGACCGCGCCCACGTTGCCGTTAATCCGGGGCGACGCGCCGACGTTGCCGGCCGGCTGTGACAGCGGCGCCGGCAGCGGGTTGATCTGTGCCAGCGGCGTGCGGATGCCGCACCCTGCCAACACAGCCATGACAGCCATGGACGTCAAATGATGGCCAGGGTGGGGATGGCCAGGGTGGCGTCGGATCATCGGATGTTTGCAATCGTGTTGTGCGGCCAGGAATGAGGGTCAAGGGGCAGGCTGCTGCGCCAGGCGGTTGAATTCGGCTTCCGGAAATTGCACGCGGCCCGGCAACAGGCGGCCCGATGAAAGTTGTCCCAGCAGCTCCGGCGCGGCGCGTGCCGTCGCGACCGGATCGGCGGCACCCGCCGCCGCGTGCGGGGGTCCCTCGAACGAGGGCTGCAGCACCCGCGGGCCGCTCGGGCCGACCACCGTGACGCCGCCAGGTTCGATCGACCGCACCGTGAACCCGGCGACATGGTCGCCTGGCGATGCGACCAGGGGCGGCTTGTTGCCGGGGCTGGCGAATATGGCGTGTCGCCCGGCCGGACTGACGGTGATCCCGGTCAGCCGCGGCAGGCTCTCCGCAACGGCGGCGACAGCGGCGGGAGCATCTGTCGGGCGGCGGTCGCGGCTGAACAACGGCCGCGCTAGGATGGTGGCGACCCAGGACTGTATCTGGACGACGCTGGCCACCTTGGCCGCCGCGGCCGGCGTGGCCGCCGTCGGAACCGCCGGAACCGAGACAGCGCTCACCGGAGCCGGAAGCTGCTGCCTGAACTCGACGGCGACGGTGGTCGCCAGCAGGGCCGCCACGCCGCACAACGCCAGCAGCGGCGCCCGGGTCATGGCGCCGTCACGCTCGGCCGGGCCGTTGGCGCAGGATCGGCGGCGCGGAACGCCAGAAACGTGAACGCGATGTCGAGCGGCAACTCGCGCGGGGTTCGAGCGGCGGGTGTCGCGTGCAACTGCAGGTCGTCGATGAACATGCGCGGGGTCGCCTGCTCCACCGCCTGCAGCAATCCTACCAGCACCGGCCATGTCGCGTCGACGGTGACCCGCAGCGCCAGCCGGCGGTAGGTGCCCGCGGGCTCGGCCGGCAACGCCTCGGCGCTGGTCAGCCGGGCTCCGGCGTGGGCGGCCATGGTTTCCATGCTGCCTTGCAGGGTTGCCGTCGCGATGGCGTCGGTGCCGACCTCGACCACGGCGACGACCGGGGCGACCTGCGAGCGCAGCGACGCCACCGCCGCGCGCAACTGCGGCAGCGAACCGGCCAGGCCCGCCATCCGGCTGGCCAGGACCTGCCGTCGCATCAGCGCCTGCGACGCCGAAATGTAGGCGTCGAGCAACGGCTGCCCGACCGCAGACCAGAGCAGCGCCGCGCCGATCAGCGTGATGCCGAGCGCCAACGCCCGGCCGCGCCGGCCTTGCGGCAACGCCGCGGCAGAGAAGGCGGCGATCATGGCCGCACCTCGGCGCGCAGGCTGAACGGGTCGGCGCCGCCCTCCGCCCGGGTCACCGGCGCCGAGAACGCCGCGTTGCGGATGATCGGGTCCACGATCCGCGCCAGTCCCAGCTGTTGTTCAACAGCCTTATTTATCCAAACCACTTTTTAGCCTCCATGCGAAATGTGAGAAGCCATGAAACGACGCAGCCTCAAAATACATTGTTCAATTCGTGAAAAAGTAAATTCGGTCAACTTTTGTGCATCCAGAAGCGTCGCTGGTCCGTCTTGCTAGAGCAAAGCCATTCGGCTTTGTGTTAGGCCCACCTGTACCAAAAGCATTCGGAGCGAAATGATGAGACGCACAATTCTGGCTGCGACGGCGCTTGTTGCGGCAGCGGCTGTCCAGACGCCTGCACGTGCCTCAAGCCACCGAGAAGCCCCGATGATCGCGGGCATGCCGCGCCTCGATGCCTCCGACTTTTTCCTGTTCCGCAGCTATGAGCCCGGCCGGTCAAACTTTGTAACCATGATCGCCGACTACGTGCCGTTGCAGGACCCGGGCGGCGGGCCGAGCTTCTACAACATGGAACACAACGGCTATTACGACATCAACGTCGACGCGGATGGCGCTGGAAAGCCGACCTATACGTTCCGTTTCCGCTTCTTCGCCGTCAACCGCAACATCAGCGTCCCGGTCGGCGGCGTCAACGTTCCAATCGCGTTGATCAATTCCGGGCAGATCTCGGCTGGCAACAACGCAGCGCAGAATGTGGTCGAGGGCTACACGATCTCTCTCGTCACCTACAGCAAGGACGGAGGCGCTACCGAGACGAAGCTGAAGTCCACCGACGGGAGTGAAATTTTCCAAAAGCCGGCGGACCGCATCGGTGACAAGTCGATTCCCGACTACGCCGCCTACGCTCAGACCTTCACCTACGAAATCGCTGTGCCCGGCTGCGGTAACGCGCGGGTTTTCGTGGGTCAGCGCAAGGATCCGTTCGTGGTGAACCTTGGCGAGACCTTCGACTTGGTGAACTACGCCCACCCGATCGGTGAGCAGTATAACGCCTCGGCCAGGGACGATCTCGCCGGCAAGAACGTGACGTCCATCGTCTGGGAAATCCAATCCGCCTGCCTGGCGCATAGAGGCGACCCAGTCGTGGGAGCCTGGACCACGTCTTCCCTCGGCATCCAGCTCAAGGACGACAAGATCAGCTACCAGCAAGTCTCACGCCTGGCCAATCCGCTGGTCAACGAGCTGGTGATCGGGCTCAAGGACAAGGACAGGTTCAACGCTTCTCTGCCCGCCAACGACAAGCAGTTTGCAATTTATGTCACCAACCCGACTGTGCCGGCGCTGATCCAGGCATTGTTTCCAAGTACCACGGCGCCGACCAAGATTCCGCGCACCGACTTGGTGGCGGTGTTCCTGACGGGCATCACCCGCCTCAACGCGCCAGCCTACCTGGAGCGGCCATCCGAGGAAATGCGCCTCAATACCAGCACTCCTATCACGCCGTACGGTTTGCAGAATCGGCTTGGCGTCATTGCCGGCGACCCCGCCGGCTACCCGAATGGCCGCCGTCCAGGTGACGACGTGGTGGATATTACCCTGCGCGTCGCCATGGGCAAGCTCTACGCCCTCGGCCTTTACGGCCAGCCTTCAGACGCGCCATCGGGCTCGCTCGCGTTTACTGATGGCGCTTACACCGACGACACCAACTACCTGAAGTCATTTCCTTATGTGAGGCCCCCACTCTCGGACTCGCCGCAGCCTGTCCACCAGTAGCCCGACGCGGGACATAAGAGGATCGCTGCCTATGCCCCCTGCCAGCGCCGCTTTTTGTCCCGCGTGGTCGAAGCGCGGCAGGGGGCTTGTCCGCCCCTGCCGCGTCTTTGCCGCTCGCCTCTCAATTACTCTCTATCTACTCATGGCGTCACTCCTGGCGGCAGCCCCGCCCGCAGGTGCATCGCCGTTTCTCCCCACCGACGATGGCCTCGTGCTTGAGCAGGTGCCGGGCGCACGCGACGCGTCTATTCAAGTTCTCCGACAATCCAACGCGTCGCTGATACAGGATCGCCACAACATCAAGCTCGCCGAGAAGGTGGCGCGCCTGGATATAGAACAGGCGCGCAAGCTCGGCGACCCGCGCTTCCTCGGCCGCGCCGAAGCCGCCCTCGCGCTTTGGCCGTTAGCGCCTGATACGCCAGTTGCTGTGCTGCTGCTGCGCGCGGTGATCTTGCAAAGCAATCACGATTTTGCCGGGAGCATCGTGGCACTGCAACGGGTCGTCACCGCTCAACCGGCCTCCGCCCAGGCTTGGCTGACGCTTGCCGCCGTGCATCAGGCCCAGGCAGACTACAGGGCGGCCCTGCACGATTGCGGCCAGTTCGCCAGCCACACGCTGGGTCTGGCACCCGACACCTGCACTGCATCGGTCATGTCGCTCACCGGCCACGCGCCGCTCGCACTGCGCGCCATCACCATTTCGCTTGAGCAGAATGCGGAGGAAGTGCGGGCCAGCCCGTCGACAGGCGTATGGGCCAAGACAATGGCCGCGGAGACCGCCGAACGGCTCAACGACCCTTCGGCCGAACGGCGCTACCGCGACGCGCTTGCGATCGACAGCACGGACCCATACCTGCTTGGTGCCTGGTCCGACTGGCTGCTGGACCAGAACCGGCCACAAGAGGTGATGGCGCTGCTGCAGGACCGCACCCGCATCGACCCATTGCTGCTTCGCCTGACGCTCGCCGAGCAGGCGACGGGTGACGCACGCGCGTCGGGCCATGTCGCCGACCTCGAGACCCGCTTCGAAGCTAGTCGCCTGCGCGGCGACACCGTGCATCGGCGCGAGGAAGCACGGTTTGCGCTTTCGCTCCAGCACCGGCCGGCCAAGGCGCTCCAACTGGCGCGCGCCAACTGGGATGTGCAGCGCGAGCCCGCCGATGCCCGCATCCTGCTTGAAGCCGCGAATGCCGCCGGGCAACCCGCGGCCGCCGACCCGGTCCGAGCCTGGATGCGCGACAACGGCGTGGAGGATGATCGTCTGTCAACCCTGGCTGTAAAGGATGGAAGCCCGATACTCGCCACGAAGCCACGACCCGCGGCTGACTACACTGAAACGCGGGCGACATCAGCCGCACAGGCAGAGGCAGCGTCTAGCGGCATCCTCGGCGGGGACAAACGATGATCCGTATAGTTCTCCTTGCTTTGGCGTTGCTGCTCGCAAAAGCCCCGACTGCCGAGGCTCACAGCGCCAGCAGCTCGTACCTGCGCATCAACGTGCGGGGCGAGGCGCTCGACGTGCAGTGGTCTATCGCGCTGCGCGACCTCGATTACGCGATCGGCCTGGACAGCGACGGCAACGGCGCCATCACCTGGGGCGAGCTGCGACACAAGCAGGAGGCGGTATCGGCCTACGCGCTCGCGCGCCTTGCACTGCGGGCCGATGGAACTATTTGTGCGCCCGGCCCGGTGATGATGCTTGCAGACCAGCTCGGCGACGGCGGCTATGCAGTGTTGCGCTTCGCCGCCGAGTGCGGCCACGTGCCCACCAGCGTGTCGGTGCGCTACGGGCTGATGTTTGACCTCGATCCCATGCACCGCGGGCTGCTGAACCTGATTGTCTCCGGGGAGCCGCATGTCGCCGCCCTGTCGCCGGACCGGCCGCAGGAGCAGTTCGACGTGACACCGGGCTACGGCCAGACGGTTCGCAGCTTCTTCCTGACCGGAGTGCACCATCTGCTCAGCGGCGTCGACCACATGCTGTTCGTCACCATGCTGCTGGTGCCAGCCATGTTCTACCGCCGCACCCGCAGCCACGGCCTGAATGCTACGCTGGTGCCGGTGTCAAACTTTCAGGGTATGTTCATTGAGTCACTCAAGGTCCTGAGCGCGTTCACTTTGGCTCATGGAACGACGCTGACCCTGTCGGTCCTGCATATCGTGAGCATCCCCGAACGCCTCAGCGAGGCGGGCATCGCACTGACCATCCTGATCACCGCGCTTGACAATATTTTCCGTGTAATTCCAGGCCGACGCTGGCCGCTCGCGTTCGCCTTCGGCCTGGTGCACGGACTGGGTTTCGCCAGTGCGCTGGGGCCGCTCTCGTTGCCTCCGGTGGCGCTCGGTATTGCCTTGATTTCCTTCAACCTCGGATTAGAGGCGGCCCAGGTGAGCATTGCTGCGGTCGTGCTGCCGATCGGGTTTGCCTTGCGCAACACTCGGCTTTACCCGCGCCGGATCATGCCCGGCATCTCGGGCGCTGTTGCCGTCGTGGCAGTGGCTTGGTTCAGCGACCGTGTCATGGACCTTGGCATAATGCCGTTCTGAGTGGCTTTGGTGCACAAATCAGGTTGTGGGCGTGCGGCAGCGTGGTGCAGGGATCACTGGTACGGGCGCATTGACCCCAATCTCGTCTGGGGTCAGGCGATGCGGGCGTAGGTTGGGCGTCCTAGCTCAAGCATGCGGTTGAGCGCGTGGACGGCAACCGCCACTTCGGTCGCCCGGCGCTCGTCCGTATGCGCGCGCAACTCGTCACCGATGACGTGTTTCCGGTCTTCTGTAGCAGCTGCCACTTCTGGATTGTTCACCTTGGGGTTCCGGCCGCCTACCATCCTGGTCATTGATGGTTGATGGGAGATCTGGGTGGGAGAGCTTCAGGTTATCGGCGCTCTACG
>JAABUJ010006193.1_pt1 | contig 11682 bp, 11 predicted proteins | sample 5559131 | NCBI WGS metagenome assembly JAABUJ01 (sample SAMN10711875, study PRJNA513366) | rock metagenome | isolation source: Antarctica rocks | place: Antarctica: Victoria Land, Mt New Zealand nord | collected 2016-01-07 | reverse complement strand
CGAAGGTGCGCAGGAGGGCTTGTAGGAGGGTCAGGCGGTGGACTTGGCGTGTTGTTGGGTAGGAGGCGGTGAAGATGGGGTCGAAGATGGCGGCGAGGTAGAGGGCGTCGAGGGGGGAGGTGGATGATGAGGCGATTATTGAGGACGGTTGTGGGAAGCGGTCTTTGTGGTGTTTGGCGAGGGAGCTGGTGGGGTTGTTAAATGCGGTGGTCAGATGTGGTGGTAGGGGTGGGGGGGTTTGGGTGTGAGAGGGGGGGGCACGGACCCTTTTCGGACTCCGTCAATTTGGAGATCGATCCACCACACGCCTGGGACGCCGAGGATGGACCACAGGCAGGCTTTCTTGCCGAGGGAGCCGATGAGGAGCCATTGAAGGACGATGAAGTAGCTGAGGGCGACGGTGAGGAGGAAGGGAAGGCGGAAGAGGAAGAGGAAGATGTGTAAGGGCAGGTAGATTCCGGATGGTTGCGTTGGGATGGGAAAGAATGGTGCGATACCAGATCCTGAGTGCCGGTAAGCATTCACTCTGCGATAACGGTAATGATGTGATCGTAGGAGATGATGTATGCCTACCTCTGTCTCTGAACTGCGAATATTTCTCCATGGTGAACTCGACTCGATTCAACGACGTAATATGCTATGACGAAGGAAAGATGGTGGCACTTCGTTCGTGACTATTTCGACATCTTGTGGAGGAATGAGGTGTTATATAGAGGAATTGAAGGAGGCGTAGGCTCAGCTGAACAACAATCGAATGTACACGGCGCCTTGATGTAAGGTGAGATGAGATGGATGTATTTGGAGCGAATTGACAGGGCTTCTCTGTCGTGGTTGATTTACATGTGACAGTACTGAATCGAATAATTTGGGATCTAACGCTGTAAAGGGTTTAGCGGATTATGGGCTGCTTAGTAATGCATCTTTGACCGCGACACGCTTCAGGATGTTTGTTGACCTCGACTAAACCAGCGGATGTGAATGACAGCATTATCAACAGCCCAACTACCATAACATTCGGAGGATCAACGAAGATATTTGGCATCAGCAGCAGCATTGGTTTTCAAGAACGCTGACCTCTGCGTATCTCATTGCTTACCTTGGAAACTCTAGATCACGCGGTTCCCTTGCCAGCATGGACAACGCTGAGAACTCCGTAAGTTGCAGAGAGAATTGGCGAGCGATTGACTTCGTTTATTAGAATCTGTAGGACTAATTGAAGCCTCATACAGTTTACTTCTCACCTACGGCCGCCCAGCAAGATACCTTCGTCGTCTGGGAGAGGTCTGGTGGATATAACAGTCTCTGCCAATAATGCTCAGCCATCCAGCATGATGCCACCACCGCCCTCAACGACCTTGAAGCACAAAGGTTTTGGTTGTATGTTAATAATGGGCGTTGAAGAGGGTTAGCTAAGTGATTGTAGTACCGGAGCCAACGCCTAAGCGGAGGACGCTGGCCGAACGCGCAGGAGAAACCCAATCCATCGCGTCGACGCCTTCAGCTTCACGAATGGCCAATCCTTCAATGAAGGGTACAACACTGGCTGGAGCATATCGTAACCCTTCCTTCTCCTCTTCGGTATCGTCAAGGACACCGTCAATGTCATCGCGGAACACCTCTGGCAGCTCATTTGCGAGCAGCTTAGGTCCTGGAGCTAGCCGGCCTCAAAGTGCGATGGGCAGTCGAGGGCCCATTCAATCCTCGACCGCCATTCGCCGGCCTGGTAGCTCTCTAGAGAACCACACGGCAGGCCCGACGGCAAAAAGAAAGGGTATAGACCCCATTTCATTCTCACCCTTTGAGCGTACCCCAAACCCATTCAACTCTTTACCCAGGGAGCAGAAGAGGGGCTATGACAACCAGTTTCACTGCACGTCGTACTGGTCGAGCCCCTCAGCTGCAGTGGCAGACAAGGAATCAATTCGTCCCCTGAATCGCTTCCGAGATGTCTCCCTAAGTGCTTTTATGCACGACCTTACCCTGGATCCCAATAAGTGCTCTTCAGGCCCAATTGCAGAAGAAGGAAAAGCGCCAAATACACCTTCACAAATTCCCAAGCCCGTTTCTTTGAAAAAGCAGCCGTCTATTACCTTCCTACCAGTTTCCCCTACAAGACGGCAGAGATCTCCCCCAAAGATAGTACCTTTTCTGACTCGTGACTCCAATCTTAAAGCATGGGATACCAAGGGCCGCCTCGAAGATATGGAAGGTCTCTATGGGCAGCTCACGGAGCAGATGAACGGTACTACAAACGAGTGCAATGCACTGAAAGAGACGGTACCACTTTATAAGACCAGAAGTATGTATTGAATTTCCGTGCTGGCTGTGTCGTCTTCCATATGACTCTTGTGAGAGAACCAAATTGACGTATGTTTGGTGACTACAGTCAACGAGCTTGACACGGTCCGATTGCAGCTGTCGACGCAGAACGCAGCCCTAAACACTGACCTCACAACAATGCGGTCAGAGCTGTCAAGTGCGAACAGAGCGCTGGACGACTTGAGGAGGACTCACGGGAACGAGATTGATGCCTTGCAACGCGAGCGACGTGCAGATCATGATGCCGCACACAAAGAACACAGAGATGAGCTTGACCGGTTACTAAGGGCGCACGGGGAGGAGATGAGCGACTTGAAGCGGAGATTAAACACCGAACTGGAGGACGAACGAAGTCGAAGAATCAGAGAAATCCAAGAAATAACAACCCAAAGTGCCCTTTCTCGACAACGGGCGGATGTGGATGTCGAGACGAAAGAACGCGAGATACGTGTAGCAAAAGGAGAGCTGCAGCAAGTGACTGCCGACCTAGAGCGGGAACGAAGCCTCAGTAGAGATCTTCGGGGCAATCTATCAGAATCAGCAAACAGCACATTGACGCTAGAAACATCCATGCGTGCACTCAAAGCTCGTATCGAATACCTGGAGAGTGACAGTAAGAGTCAATCACAGGTATTTGAAGATCTACAACAGCAGTTGAAGGACGCCATTGCCTCAGCCCAAGAAGCCAACAGCAAACTCCGGACCGAGGAGACTCTGCGCCGAAAGCTCCACAACCAAGTCCAGGAACTCAAAGGCAACATCCGAGTCTTCTGCCGCGTACGGCCCCACCTTGAGTCCGAGCCAACAGAAGACCGAGCCAAGATAAGCTACCCCGACGACAACGAAGACTCGAAAGAAGTCGAAGTCATGGGCCCCGAAGAGAAGAGCAGCCTCGGCAACATCACGACCAAAACCAACGCCTTCACCTTCGACCGCGTCTTCGGCCCCACCTCGCAGAACGCCAACGTCTTCGAAGAGATCAGCCAGCTCGTGCAGAGCGCGCTGGACGGCTACAACGTGTGCGTCTTCGCCTACGGCCAGACCTCGTCGGGCAAAACCTACACCATGGCCTCGCCCGACGGCATGATCCCGCGCGCCCTGCACCAGATCTACGACACGGCGCAAGCCCTCGCCGACAAGGGCTGGACCTACAGCATGGAAGGCTCCTTCGTCGAAGTCTACAACGAGAATCTGAACGACCTCCTCGGCCGGCCGGAGGAGTTCGACAAGAAGAAACACGAGATCCGCCACGACACGGCCCGCGCCAAGACCTCCATCACCGACATCACCACCGTCCAGCTCGACTCGCCCGCCAAAGTCGAGTCCATCCTCCGTCGCGCCACCGCCAACCGCTCCGTCGCCGCCACCAAGGCCAACGAGCGCTCGTCCAGGTCTCACTCCGTCTTCATCCTCAAACTGACGGGCGAGAATGCCGTCACGGGCGAGAAGAGCGAGGGCACCCTCAACCTCGTCGATCTCGCCGGCAGCGAACGCCTCAGCCATTCCGGCAGCACGGGCGATCGCCTCAAGGAGACGCAGAACATCAACCGCAGCCTCAGCTGTCTCGGCGACGTCATCGGTGCGTTGGGCCAGGGCAAGGAGGGCGGGCATGTGCCCTATCGGAACAGCAAGGTCCGTCCTCTATTTTCGATTCCTTTCCACCTTCCCCAAACCTCGCTGCTCACTCTTTCCCCTTCCTTCCTTCTTTGCGCCCCACGGCCACCCTTCGGCCAGGTCAAAAGGAAAACGAGAAAGACTAACGACGGCGCGTTGGTGGTGTAGTTGACCTACCTGCTACAATTTTCCCTCGGCGGCAACAGCAAGACGCTCATGTTCGTCATGATCTCCCCGTTGCACGCCCACCTCAGCGAGACGCTCACGAGCCTCAAATTCGCGACCAAGGTGCACAATACGCATATTGGGACCGCGACGGCGGTGAAGCGGGCGGGAAAGGATCGGGGTTGAGGGGGCGAGGAATTTAGGTGGGGAAAAGTGGGGTGAAGACTAGATTAGGTGGGGGGGTTTCTTGGAGGGAAGGGTTATTGTGAGATTCGCCGGACGGGGCTCCAATCCAATGTCACGTCGAAGAAGGGTGGGTGGGTGTTTTTTCTTTCTTTCTGGAAGTTCCGTCGCCTCTGGCCAGGGCGTCGGGATCGTTCGTTCATCTTGACACGGTTACGCTGCTAGACCCGGAACGGTCGGGGTTGACGTCGACGGCGAACGTCTCGTATTCTCGAGGGTGTCTTGGAAAGGAAACAAGCACCGTCGAATTTAACCCGTATAAGACTATCGATATCGAAAGCGAGCGCTATTTGCTGCCACAAGCTATGAGTTACATCTCATAAAAGCTATCTCTGAGGTTAAAAGCCGTGATTGTGTGAACGGAGAGATAAATCCCTGCAGTACATGCATGCATAGTTCCCAGCATATTTGCCAAATTCAATCAAACCCAACCCAACAACCCACGCTCAATGCCATATACCTCCCGCAAGTGGCGCTGCCACCCAGCCCAGCCCACACCCAGCCCAAAGCAAACAAAGCCCACATCAACGCCATACATAGCATACATATCTCAATTCCAAATCCTCGCCGTAACAGCCCTCGTAGCTAAAACCTCAATGCGTCTCGCATAAACAGTCATCATATGCATAACGGGATCGCCAAAGACCACACCGCGCAACTGCTCGTCGGTCGTGACGCACATGCTGACATCATCGTCGGGCGCGTCCGCTTTTCCCCTGCCTGCAGAGGAGGAGGAGGCCGAGCCAGATCCAGCGCGCAGAAGGACGAGCCGCCCTGCGTTGGAGAGCGTGGCGGGGGGCACTTTCCAGACGATGCCGGGAACGGCGGGCCCGGAGGAGGAGGTAGTGGTGGGTGGTTTGGGGCGGGGTTTGAAGGTTGGGAGGAGGTTGAGGGCTGGCTTTTTGGGCGGTGGTAGCGGTAGCGGGGTCGCGGTTGGCGGGGAAACATTGGGTTGGGGTTGGGGTAGCGAGGAGAATTTAGCGGCGATGGGGCAGGAGGGAAGGAGGGAGGTGAGGCAAGAGGAGCCCGGGGCAGGGGAAGCGTAAAGGTCGAGGAGGGAGCGGACGTAGGCTCTGTCCGCGCGGGGGACGGGGTCGCCTTCGTTGATGAAGGAGAGGAAGAGGGATTTGCGGGGCGCGCCGGGGGGTGGGTTCTCGATGGGGAGGAGGGAGATGGGGGGGGCGCCGAAGGTGATGCAGTGGACGCGTTTGAAGCCTGTGGGGGGTGAGTTGTTGTTAGTATAGTCAAGTCGACATGTTGGGAATAGTGAGGGCGGTTGGCATTGACATACATCCGGTGAGGGTGTTGAGTTCGGATTTGACTTCTTTGGCCAGCATGTGCGCGTACAGGAGGCTGGCGACGGCGCCTCCGGCAGAGTGGCCGGTGATCAGGAGGGAACAGCTCGCTCGGGACGGGTCTTCTTCGAGCATGGAGCGGAGACGAGCAGCGACTGGTTTCATCATTTTTCGGGCCACGGAAAGGAAGCCGGAGTGGCAGAGATTGCCTGGGTCGTCCTGAGACTTGTTAATGCTATTATTCGAGCCCGATGGGGAAGACAACCTACCAAGAATCCATTCGGAGACGCAGGAACAGAGTTGAGGTTCACAGCCCAGTCCATGAAAGTCTGACTGCCTCTAATGGCGAAAACGACCGTGTTCATATCATCAATAGGCACGGACTTGATCACCATTGCCTTCGTCCCCAGCCGCCAGTCCGCATCAACGTGAGTTTCTCGTTCGGCGCCGGTGGGGCGTGTGTAGACCCGCTGGGAGAATTGAGCCGCGAGACACAAAAGAGGGTATGTCGGCATGTACAGCTTCAACGGTGGCAAGTTCGCCGGAAGTCGAGCGTTAGCGTACAAGTTCGCTTTGGTAAAGTAGTTTGCACTGGTCAGAGCTGTCGAGATGGCGTTGTTCGCATTTCGGGACAAGTCTCTTGTGCCTATAGCCCCACCACCCCTGATGAGCGGTTGAGGATCCTGGTAGATGACTGCTTATATGTCAGGTTGTATCCCAGATTGCTTCCTAAACTACCGTGACGTACCCAGCTCCCGCTCATCACCACTGAATTTTTCGCCATCGATCAAAGTAAGGACAGTATTCAGTTTGGAGGAGATCAGATCGCAAAGCGCAGCACCCCGGTCTCGGCAATCCGTGTTCCGATTGTGCCATGCATCGATGCCATCATGAAAGCACTGGACTGGTCTTGACAGTGTTGCTGGTAAATTCGTGCAAGATTTCCCTTTCACGTCTATTTTGTACATGCCATGGCTGGGTTGTAATTGCCGACCAACAAGGTTAACTTGCGACACCAGGTTCTGTGTAGGTGGATACTGATACGGATATGGGTTTTGATGTGAGGGCCAGCGATCCGTTTGAAGAGGAGCTGAGTATGAGTACGGAGGCGGTGGTTGAACAAGATTGAGGCTCGGTTGAGCTTGGAAGACTTGATCTTTGCTTTTAACCTTGTGTGCAAGTGCCTTCTTGCTCTTGTTATTGTCGTTGTCGTTGGTTTTGTTGTTGTTGGTACGGTTAGAGGTGTTGGGCATCAGCGAGGCTTCGGGCGAGGTTCGCTTCCGCTTTGGTTTGCCGAAAAACGTCATGGCGGTGGGGTACTCGTACTGTGAGTTGTTGTTCTAGCTCCTCAATTCATCTTCAGAAGACCAATGATACCAATAAAAGGTAGCCAAACAATCTCTCGAAGGATTAGATGGACACGCCGTTGCAGTTATGAGAGGTGTTGAAAGGTGCTGAGAGGCCTTATTCTGAGCGGTTTTCAATCGATAAGGCGTTGGTAGAACAGTACGAAGTAAGGTATCCCCCATCGCAGCGAGTGAACTCACTTGGTCCGCGTCAGGTAAGGTCTAACGATAAATAAAGCTGCTTCGCCACCTTCCTCTCCACCTCACCCTACCAAAGCAGGAGTTACTCGGGGCAGCCTCGTCCCGGACGAATGAAAAGTGCAGAGGGCATTGGACAGCCATGAGCTTGACTTCTGCCCCCAGGTCTCGGGAACTTGCATGCCGTGACATGCACATGCAGGGGCGGGTAAGCCAACGGTTCTTCTAAGCTTGAACAATGCTAAGGTAGGGTGTAAGTACAGCCTTCTTGAATCGCTGGCACACCCTTAAATGAGGCCGAGCGGCCCGTAATCCGGCTAACTTGTGCGACTTGACTGCGCCTGGTATTACTGAGGCATACGCGAGTTTGTAGCCCTTTGCATTTCCATGTTTGCTTGACCCTTGGTCGAATCACCATAACCAGAAGGTAGACGGTGAGGCGACAGATGTACAGTTATATCCAATGTCGTGACTCTGAGCATGTTACCTCTCAAGTCATCGCACACTTCCAGCGTAGAGCCTGCCCGTGACCGGTGGCACGACCTCCCGGCTCGTAAAGCTGCAATGGCCGACTCCGTCGATGTCCTCCTCGACCACACCCCACATCAAGGGCAGCGCCGCCGCACCCACGTCGTCCGCAGGGGGGTGGCAAGCCGCACTGATCGCTAAACTGCAGCTCGAGGCGAGTGGCATGCCCGGCTTGTATCGTCTGAAGCCGATCGTGACGCCGATGACCAGCATCGTAACCCCGACGATGATGACAAAAATAATAGCAATACATGAATATCCGCACGTTGTCATACTCTTATTGACAGACTTCGTGCCGTCCTCCAGATATGTCTCGATACGCACGAGGAAGAAGGATTGAGATACGAGCCAATGCATCAAGACGAAGAAGGAGAGGAGCGGAACGGCGTAGGTGTATGGGAGCGTCAGAAAGTAAGTCGAGCGCTGCTTTCCAACTGGCGAAGTGACGCGGAGCGGTTTGCGTTCGTGGCCGTAGTTGGACCATTCGTGGCCCTGAAGCATACAGGTGTAGAGACCGTTGTACATCAGATAAAAAAAGGTCAGGATTACCTGTGGCAGATTGCCAAGTAGGATGTAGTTGAGAACATTGGCGGACCTGGTGCGGTCCCATCCAAGGCTTAACAATGCGTAGTAACTGACAGCACCGACGCCCATGCGGTAGAGCGACCCAATGTCTGTCTGTAAAAGTCCATCACTTCCGAGACCGATAATGCCTTCTCTCAAAAGTGCACCGATGACGACCAATGCTACTAACGAGCTCCAATGCGGTAAAGTTAGCTGAAAAGGGACCACATGGCCAGTGATGAAGGCACTCAGCACTTACAGAATGATGCATGTAAGCCATCGAGCTAGACTCGGTGCATTGAACCAGAATGGACGTTCGGATTGCCAGGTCTTTGGTCTTATCCCTTCACGTTTGGTTATGCGAATTCCATCTCCTTTGACGACGTCTCTCTTAGACATCAGGCACATGCCACGGGTCATGGTGTCTGGACGGTCGAGGAAAGAAGCAACCGCATCGCTGAAGCTCTGTCAGCGCAGCTGCGACCAAGTGCAGGCTGTCTGCGCTCAAGGCGCTGCTTCTTACCCGGTTGTGACGAGTGCTTCCCCAGACCGTCTGAGGATTGCAGATAACATGCAACATATCTTGAGACCGTTGCAGACGATAACCACGATCATGATCGTTTGGCTAAATTGCAGTTTACAGCGTTCATCGACTCTTTCGGACAGGCAATATTCGATAGGCTTATCCGCAATCTTCCACAAATCTGCATGTTGGACTGCCGAACTGACATCGCAAGGATAATTCGTCGATGTATATCGATATGAACATATCCAATTATTTGGATAAGGATCGTAAATCTTCGCTTCGGGCAAGAACTCGAGCAAGTTGCTAGAATTTATTGCCTTCGCTGATGTTACTGCAAGTAAGTTGCTTCTGTCAGAAAGTAGCGAGTTTTGATATGCCATCATACAAGCAGCATTGCTCAATCGTTCAAGAGCGGTGACATTATCTTGCAAACGCTGGACGGTGAAATTCGAGTTTGGAGAGAACTCGCCGTTGGTTAACAAGTCGCTGTGGTAACTCCACGGTGCGCCAGAGAGAAAGCCCTCTGTAACGACTATGACGTTGTATTCATTCGTAGTGACCGTTTCGAACACTGCCGAGTTATACCTTGAGAAATTTAGCATAGCGTTCTTGCATATATGGGTACATGGCACCCAAGGGGACGGCGTCAGATGGCAAAGTCCTGCAAGGGCACAGTAGCATTGCTGAAGATGATGTCATTGTTAGAGCGTGTCGCTGATGCAGTGACGTTGTAAATGTTTACCGATAAAGCAAACATTGTGATGATGATAAGCGCTTTTGGAAAAATCCGACGGCGGGGAGTAACGGCGACGGAACTGCCAGAAAGTTGAAAGGCTTACAAGAGATGTAACGGCACAGAACTGAGACCGAGCAAACACCAGAGGAATATCCTGATCGAACTTATGTACCGCAGATTTCTGATACTCTGGATCCCAATGTCGAGCCATACTCCTCTGGCATGTGCCTTGTCAATCTCTTCCCTCGTCGGAGAAGTCAGGTACTGCATGCAGTAATTGCTCGCACTCAACAGCAAGGTGCTCAAAGCATTGATGGTGAGGTGCAACCACAGACCCCAATTTCTGACACTCGAGCAACTGCCTTCGATTAGCGTACCGATGCCGTCCTGCATGGGGAACGAATGGTAGGTAGCCCATATTGTTAGAACGGTGTTGACTATAAGAACTGCGGCTGCTCCACAGGTGCACCTCACTGCGCCTGCACGCCAGCCGGTATAACTCTTGGAAATCGAGAACGACCGGGATGAGAGCCCGCCTTCTCCGGGTTCGAGCAATGCTGTATATCCAGATTTTCCAGAGGTATTGTCCCGCGCTCCCGCGCTCTCATACAAAGCTTGGGTTCGAGAAGACCAAGTAGGCATCGACCTCGGAGTATCATGGTTATGAGGGGTACGATGCTGAAAGCTGCTCATCTCCAGTCCATCTGGTTCATCGGCGGGGTCCACTGGTGAGTGGTTCGAATGTCCATCGGACGAGAAATTGTGTCGCTCTCCTGCCCAAGCATCCCCAAGACTGGGCGTTATTCTGTCGTACGTAGGCGCGTTCTCGAGGGGTGGAAAATGCGATGAACTGTATGTCCTAGGCGCGCCAAAGGTGTGCATGGCATTTGGTTGGTAGTACAGACCAGAGGTGAGCTGACTGGAAGAATGATCAATGAGAACGGTCGTAAATCAGTAAAGGACATGAACGAGGTAGTGGTACAGTCAAATGGTTTAAATGGTTAGATGAATTCATCAGTCAGCCTCTTGCATGGATCCAAATTTGGCGTGCATGAACAAGGGCTGTGCATGATGAGCGCTCCGACGGCTTGCAGTCAAATGATAATGATTAGATTTCAAACGTCAGCAACAAGCAATTGAGTGAGAGGAACCACTGGGCTGACTGGCCATATAAAAATCAAGATGCATAACACACCTCACTCATGGGGCCTTGCTTGCCCGTTGTCTAACATTTGAAGATGAAATTGACAATACACATTCAGCAATGGCTGTTTGTGCTTTTGTGGCAGTGCCACGGGGGGCTTCGACACGGGCTTATTTACGGGAAAGCGCTAGATAGACGAGGTCGCGGGGGTCGAGCGAAGCATTAAACGTCTCTCTTCCACTCCACACAGCACAGCACAGCGCAACGCTTCTCCCCAGTCCGTCCGTCAAGCAAACCCCACAACCTCCTCCTCCATACCGCGAAAAGCAGATCACCGCGCAACCGTCCGTCAGTCGACAACAATCAGCAACGCCCAACTCGCGGTGTACCCAGGAGGGTCTGGACAAGCCGATAGACGAGTCGGCCGAGAGGGGAGGCGAGGGCCGTAGTATAGCCCATTGACGAGGCCGAACGCTTCGAGAAGATCGGAAATACTGATGAAGGGAGTCAGTCGGCGCCATTGTAGTAAGTAAGTAGCAGGCAACGAGTGTAGCTATGGCTGGCGTTCATGTTGTCTTCCCCAAGGTACCGTAGGCAACTACTTCACCTCACCAGCCTAAGCCATCAAACTCTAACGTAGCTGATCAATCACGTCGACACGGTCTGGTTTATACGGTCATTTCTTTGGTAGGATATCGAGCCAGATTAGGCTGGGTATGATAATCCCGTGTAAGCCTCATGGGATAGGAAGCAACCTGGATTTAATCCGCTCCGGCACGTCGCGTTCATGGCAGACGGGAATCGAACAAGAAAGCTAGCCATGACTTTACTTAAAATACGGAGAATACCGCGTGCCGTAGGGCGTGAAATGAGAGAACAAGCTAACATTGCCCAGCTATCGTCTGTGGTACTCGACTCTCCACCGAAACCTCCTACCCCTTCCACCTCCCCACCCTCCCTCCCTCCCTCTCCCCCTCAGCCCCGCCCTCTTGAAACCCTCCTTG
>JAABUJ010006190.1_pt1 | contig 11690 bp, 11 predicted proteins | sample 5559131 | NCBI WGS metagenome assembly JAABUJ01 (sample SAMN10711875, study PRJNA513366) | rock metagenome | isolation source: Antarctica rocks | place: Antarctica: Victoria Land, Mt New Zealand nord | collected 2016-01-07 | reverse complement strand
ATTGTTGTAGTTAAATATATGATTTTTAAGTGTAAATACTGTCTTGTTGTATGGACTTGAACAAAGTATTTAATTAAGTTGATAGCATTGTTATTTCACTATAGTTACTCATAAATTTTGTACAGATAATAAAAATATATATTCATAATAATTCTGTCTATTCAGATTTATAGAAATAAGTGTTTAGTTGTGATTTTAACATCAAAATGCTGTTGTTTGAGCTTGATTTTGAAGAAGTTTCAAAAAAAAAGTTGCGTGAGTGCTGGAGCCAACTTTGTAGGATCCGCTGTAGTGCGCAGAGCTCCAAACAGTAAACTTTTTACACCCCAGGTTTTCGATCAAACATACCAACATAACCTCCCACAATCTCTCCTAGGTCTACTCACATCTACTCTGTGCGACTCAAACTTACAGTGATTCATATCTACACCCATCTGTAGACCATATATCACATCACTTAAGACCTTAAAGCTCGCATCTACAGTCCACACTCACCATGTCTTCCACCGCTACCTTAAACCCAACATTACCCGCTGAGTCCAAGAGCAAGAAGAAGAAACAAGCAAAGGCCGAGGTGCCAGCAAACGCGTCAAACGAGACGTCAAACGCGCCAAGTGGTGATGTTGGGGCTGGCGCGACGGCTGCCGAAGGTACCACGAATGGTGCCGAGGGAAGCTACGAGAGTCCATATTTGAAAGAATTATACAAGTGAGACTCACCCAGCCATACAGCTGACCTCAAGCGGTCAAGGGGCTTTGCCTAGAGCTTGGAATGGAAGGCTGACAATATGTGTACGCAGGAATATCCGTAACATCAACAAGAAACTGGTAAGCTTGAGTCGATGATCCTGCATCGGAAATTGGGAGGATACTGAACACTCGCTCCTCTAGAACGCTATGCAAAAAGTCGACTCTATAGTTGCAGAGAATCCCGACAAGTCGCTCGACGAGCTCGTAGCCTCTCGCAAGATCAACAACGACCAGAAAGCCCAGGCCCTGAAGAAGCCCTCCCTTCAAGCCTCCCTCGCCCAGCTCGAGGAACAAATCTCGCAATACAAGAAGTTCGATCGAGAGTATCAAAGTCGGATAGCGACCGAGAAGGCTGCTCTAGAGACCTCGCACAAGGATGCCCTCGAGAATCTGAAGGAGGCTACGTTCGCGGAGGCGAAGTCGGAGGCTAAGAAGGGAGAAAAGGAGAATATGTTGGTCTTGAGCAAGTTTCTCAGAGCTGCTGCCGCGAAACGACAAAGTGGGGATGACACGTCCGGCGAGAATCGCGCCTTCGAAGGTGCTTTGCTGCTTGTCTACGGCGGTGATGCGGGTGCAGTCGTTGCGATGGAGAAATTGATTGAGGGCAGTGAAGACAAGGTGCCGAGCGTTGATCAGGAACCCTTGGACTTTTCATGTGAGTCACTTTAGATCACGTTACGTTGGAGTCTCCACCAGTTACCCTGGGACATGCTAATTTTGCCTCTGCACAGACAATCAAGTAAAGCAAGCCTCTCTAGAACACGCTCCTTACGCGGCAGAGGAAGCTTGGGCAGAAGACGTGGCTCAGTCCGAACCAGTCCCTCCTGGAGCAGACGAGCATCCTCCACCGGTGGAGACCGACCCTACCGTCGCTCATGCCGGCCTCACCGAGATTGACAACCCTCCAGCCCCGACGACCAACGGGAGTAGTCATCTCGAAACACCTACCGTTCCTGAGGCTTCGAACATTGACGCCGGTGCCGCCAACGCCGCCGCCGAAGCCAACTGGGGTCCTGAGCTCTCAGCATCTGCCGAATCAGGCCCCGAGGGCTGGATCGAAGTGCCTCGTGATCCTGCCGAGACAGAGACCGGCTTGAACGCCACTCCCGCCGCGGCGAACAACACTCAAAGCTGGGCCGAAGACGTCCCGAACGAACCGGCCCCGTCCACACACGATGCTTCTGCAGCTCCACAGCCGACGAATACCGCAGATGGATTTCATGAGGTCCATCACGGGAGAGGCGGCGGCAGAGGTCGGGGTGGGGAGCATCGCGGTGGATGGCGCGGGAGAGGCGGGTTCCGAGGTGAGCGGGGTGGCGAGGGCGGCGGCTATCGCGGTCGTGGAGGATTCAGGGGTGATCGCGGCGGGGAGGGCGGGTATAGGGGTCGTGGGAGGGGTGGGTTTAGGGGCCAACGCGGCCGTGGTGGCGAGGGCTCGCAATGAGTTGATCTCTGTGGATGCATCCGATGGCCAATGAGTGGCCCACCTTGATGGAGACAGATTTTCGCAGCTCTGTCCACTATTGTCCTTTCTTGAGGCTCGAGATACGAGGAGGACTACCTTTCAGTCTAGAGGGAGCGTTACACGCGTTGTCTCTATTCCTTCCGCTGCTGCTCCACGGCCATTTTCACTTCCGGTTCACCTTGCTTGTATACCTCGTTAGCGGAGCATAGCCGGCTTTACTTGTACGGTACTGTTCTTCTGGGGAGCAATGGCATTTACCCACTCGCGCGGTTGCGTCTAGCAGAGATTCATTCGGTTGACGATATATGAACTCGGGAGCCTTCAGGGGGGTCTGTTGTGGGTGTTCATCCGCCTGAACTCACCGTGGCACGACTGACATGTCATTCTAGGCTTTGTCTGGGATGTGGTGTACAAGTAACAATACTGTGTTGGTACCTGCTGGTCGTGTAGTGTTCTGAGCGAAGGTGTCCAAGATTCCTGCATCACGTTGGTACTTGTATTTTGCAGGGGCAGCATCAATAGCCGGTAGTGAATCTGATAACTCATTGATATATGCCGGCATTGGCACGCCTTACGTAAGCATAAGTCTAGGGCGATCTGGAGCACAGCCCGTACCTAAGCGAGCGGTCCAAAGCGAGTGTCATTGGTGCCGGTTTCACGGAAACGCAAGCGTAACTGCATCTCTGGATTCCCAGGTTGTTCTTGACGAACTGCATCTCGCCCAGCTCAGAGAACACTCACTGTGCTCTGTGATTCTCGATCAACCATCAAGGGTGTCGTGAAATCCCTACGAGCCGCAGTCGTTGCCTCCTCGAGGGACTCGCTTATGTGTGGAAGCGATCTTGCACCTCCATTTTTTGCAGCTTGTCACTGATCCCCTCCGTCGATAAAGCAACAACGTCCTTTCGACGAGCGACAATCCCACCTACCGACACAAGGGTCGCCATTGAGCGCCATCCATTCGCTCGATACACTTATCATTTACGACTGTTAGATCCTGCCGCTATGGCCGCTATGGCCGCTGCGGCCATGTCTCCACCAAGCGACGTCGATGTGAAGGTTGAGACGAAGCCAACACTCACGCCACCGGCCAGTGGAGAATCAGACAAACATGACGGCTCATCTTCAGAGCTATCTGATCTGGAACTTGAAGATGATGATGGAGAGATTGTACCGGATCATTATTATGAAGGTGGCAGAGTCCCGGTGTTCAAGCCTGTAGGTCACGTCCGATCGCACTCACCAGCTGACGAGATCGTCATCGTTTGTTGAACAATTCACATCTCGAGCATATATCATTGGTAGCAGTGACTGACATTAAGGGATGTTTGCGCAGACTATGGATCAGTTCCGAAGCTTCAAGAAGTTCATCCAGAAGATCGACAAGTATGGTATGAAGTCTGGAATCGTTAAAGTGATACCACCAAAGGAATGGTAAGTTTCCCTTTCCACGGAGCGACATTGTTGCGGCTGCTGATCTGTTGCTTTCCAGGCGGGACGCACTTCCAGCACTTGATGAGCAGGTTAAGACCGCGATCAAAGTCAAGAACCCAATCACCCAAGAATTCCATGGCACTCACGGCACTTACACACAAGCGAATATCGAGAAGCAGCGCTCCTACAATCTACCTCAATGGAAAGCCCTGAGCGAGGAGAGCAATCATCAACCCCCGGCAAAGCGTGGGGAGCGCAGACGCAACCAGGAGAAGGTCACACGAGGCGCGCACACGAGAGCTAGGAATACACCCGTCATACTTCCGGACGGGAAGAAGAGAGGTCCTGGTCGCCCAAGGGTACGCCCACTGTCGACGACGGTGCATAAATCGAGCGGGGTTGGCAAAGAAGGCGAGAAGGAGTTTAAAGTTGTGGTGCCACCTACTCCGAAATCGCCGGCTGCGAAATCTCAGAAGCTCAAGATAGAGCATGCTAGCGACGACGAGTGTGATTCACCTACTAAACCCAGAGGTCGCCAGCCCAAATCAGTCTCGGCGAGGCGAAAGTATAACCGTAAAGATGCTGCGGATGTCGTGGACGAGGAGGCATTCAAGGACTTTGACTACCGTATTTATAACCAGGATGAGTGGACGCCGGAACGATGCGCTGAGCTCGAGACCGCTTATTGGAAGAGCTTGACTTTCAACAATCCGATGTACGGAGCGGACATGCCCGGATCTTTGTTCGACGATTCGACTACAAGTTGGAATGTAGCCAAGTTGGAAAACCTCCTCGATGTTCTAGGACAGAAGGTTCCAGGTGTCAATACAGCCTACCTGTACCTGGGCATGTGGAAAGCTACCTTCGCCTGGCACTTGGAGGACGTTGATCTCTATAGTATCAACTACATACACTTCGGTGCCCCAAAGCAGTGGTACAGTATATCTCAAGAGGATGCGAGGCGCTTTGAGGCTGCAATGAGAAGTGTCTGGCCGAACGACGCAAAGAATTGCGACCAATTTCTGAGGCATAAGACATACCTCATCTCGCCATCGCTACTTCAATCGCAGTTTAACATCCGCGTCAACCGCCTGGTCCATCACGAAGGCGAATTTGTCATTACATTTCCCTATGGATATCACTCCGGTTATAATCTGGGTTACAATTGTGCTGAGTCCGTCAACTTTGCAACCGAGGCTTGGCTTGACTATGGCCGAGTGGCAAGAAAATGCAATTGTGAAGCTGATAGCGTTTGGGTCGATGTTGGCGATATTGAAAGGAAACTTCGTGGTGAGAGGACGCCCGAGTATTACGAGGAGACTGAAGAAGATGAGGATGAGGACGATGACGAAGATGATGATGAAGGTCCAACCGATCTACCTACCCCACCAGGAAGCGACAAAGGCAAGCCAAAGCCTCGCGGCCGTAAGAGAAAGAGGGACGAAAAGGATGCAAAGCCTAAGACCAAGAGAGTCAGGATCCGCATCAAAGCGCCCGCGAAAGAGCCTTGCATGCTTTGTCCTAATGACAATCATCATGAAGAGCTTCTTCCAACAGACGACGGACAGCAAGCGCATCGCCGATGTGCTATGTACACTCCTGAGACGTATATCAGCGTCGAAGGCGGAAAGGAGAAGGTGTGCGACGTTACGAAGATCGACAAAGCTCGCTTGGAGCTGAAATGCAATTATTGTCGCTCAAAGCGTGGAGCTGTCTTCCAATGCTCGCAGAAGAAATGTACCAGGGCCTACCACGCCACTTGCGCTGCAGCCGCTGGGGTGCAGGTTGACGTGGGCAAAGTGCCTGTCTTCGCAGAAGATGGCACAGAGTATACCGATGATGGCATTGACTTCAGATGTCGCTTTCACAGGATAAAGAGGGCAAAGCATATCGATGGGACCGCTCTCGAAGAGAATACCATGATCAAAAAGCATGCTTGGAAGTTGTCCGTCGGTGAGGTCGTTCAAATGCAGTACTACCAAGGCGACATCTTTGCAGGGACTATAGCCGAGAACCGCAAAAGCGAGCAGACCATACTGGTTGACATTCTTCCCAAAGGGTCAGTGGAAATGATTCAATGTAATCGTCTGATGGCTAATAGCTCGAGTAGTGATCGAATCGAGGTGGAGTACAAATGGCTACTCGTGTTTGACCCAGCCAACTCGCAGCTTCCCGTTCCGTCGGCAAATGCGAAACCGTTGCCTCCTGATCTGGCCAGGAAGTCCAAGACCACAACTCAAGACCCGCAGAATGACACACCCAAAGCCGATGAACCTTTCTGTGATCCCAAAGGTCCCAATATTTGGTCGGAGTTCAACACCGTAAAATTGGTGCGCAATGCCACTCAGGTCAAGGTCGATCTCTCGAAACCGAAGCAGCTATGGTTTTACCTTGGCAGGACCTCCACCGAGGCCAAGGCGCAATATACTGAAGATCCGAAGAAGCCTCGCAATAACCTTGATGCCAACTTCCTTGAAAGTGTCAGACCTCTTGTTCCGATTATACCGGCCGTGCAGCGCCAGTCATACCCTGCATCATTCCCAACCAGGGTGAACATACACGCAATCAACGGGGCTATGGTGCAAGCACGCCAGCGAGAGTTACAGCAGCCGCAACAGTCACAACAGTCAGCGCACCCACAGCAGAAAGGAGCGAAGCCTTACAAGTATAAGCCAAGATCACCCGAGAGTTATTCCATAGATTCGCAGGCTCTCACCTCCCAGCGTTCCTTTCAGCAGGGAGCCGGCGTCAGGCCACCAGCGGGCCGGAATCCTTACGAAGGCTTCCGAGCACCACCAGCACCGATGGCGCTAATGTCCCCCATGATGCCTAGGGCACCCATGGCACCTATGGGGCCAATAATGAGTGGAAATCACATTCGCTCGCCAAGTTACATGAAAGACTTTGAGGACTATCAGCGTGTGAGCCTCAACCGTCACGTACTTGGGCCTTGCCAGACACATTGCAGAAACTGACAGATTCAGTGGAGACAGGAATCAGATGACCGACGCCGACTGGAGCAGCAACAGCAGCACATTCAGACTCAACCACAACAACCTCTACAGACTCCCAGAGCACCTGTCGCAAATATGATGAGTGGCAGCATCGCGAACCACAACCCTTTCAGCAACCTGTCACCTTCAGTCCGATCTCCATATCACGCACGACACTCGCCGTCTTCTGCCTCCTCGACCGCTACCAACGCGGCACTAATGAACAACCGAATGGCGAGCGGCACCTACAACCTCCACCCCACCGCCAAGTACCCCTACCTGCACTACGCCGACAAGAAAAAAGCGCGTGTCTACCAATCACCTTACGCGCCCGAAGGCGGCTTCACCGCTCTCTGGCTCCCGAACCCGCACCAACACCAACACCAAACGACCCCGCGCTCCTCGCTCTCGCAAGAGTTCCTCCTCCAGCGCACCCCGAGCCAGCAAGAGCACGTGCACCAGCACGTCCGGCAGTTGAGCGCGGGGAAAGTGTTGGCGGTCCAATCGAGTCATGGTCAGATGCAGACGCAGATGCAGATGCAGACCAGTCCGCTGCAGCCGCAGTATCAGACCAGCAGCGAGTTCGAACTGCAGGTGAGGAAGGAAGCGGAACATGGGCTGGGGTTGGGGCTGGGGCTGGGGACGGGGAGGAGCGGGTATGAGAGGTTTCTTGAGGAGTTGAAGTTTGCTGGTATAAGTGGAAATGGGAATGGGAACGGGAACGTGGATAGGAATGCGTACGTGAACACGCTTCCTGCCGGTGCGGGTGGGTTGGCGGCGGCTGCCGTCGGTGCTGGTCCTAGTGCCCGTGCCGGCGCGAGGGGGAGTTAGGTCGCGGTCTGCTCTGCTTTCTCGAGCCTATTCGGTTCTATGAAGAAGGGTCCGGGTGGAGTACGTATTCCAACAGACGCATCCATACCTTCGGACAGGAAGATTTGGGACGGACGGGCATGGGGCGCTGTTTGTCGGCTAAAGGGGGGGTGAGGATGGGATACTGTGGTTCCGGTTCGGTCGGGGTTTGTGTGGAATACCTTTGGGTTTTCGGATGGGGCCGGGGAATCAATCTCGACTTTTCACATCGGCCGGTTGTATTGCGCCTTTTTTTTGTCACGTCGCAAAGGGTGTTTGTCGAGGGTTGTATGATAACATGAATATTGCTCACTGAGTTTGCTTTATGCTCTGCGCTGCGCTACAGTTGACTCATGTCCGTTTCTGAGGGTCACAGTAACAAGATGTTGAGCTTAGACTCCTTCTTTAGAGGAGGATGGGTGACACAAGATCTATACTTCAAGCCTTAGTTAAAGCTTCAAGTTTCCAGCTTACAGCTACCTTAGAACCCCGTTGGAGACTAGTGCACCGTTCTCACCAACCCCAGAATAGCAGCAAAGCTAGCTCGAATCGGGCATCATTATTCACTATCGATTGCCAGGAACCTTGATGTATAGTAGTACATGTACGGTCGTTGAGTGACGCGCAATCGCGTGAATGCGCAAGCGGCGGTTTCCCATGGACTGCAACAACTCAGCAACAACTCACCCCAAGCGCCACCATAATTCACCAATATTTATTGCCTTGGGATCAAGTATACTGTACCCGTGCGGGCGCTGCATAACAACCTACCGTATGTAACCAATTGCCGCTTAGTTGAATCCGGGAGGACCAACGTCGCTAACGTTACTCGTGCTCCGCCTCAGTCACAGTCTCAGTTCAGTCGGGTAACGCAGCTCAACTACTACCTTACTGTGTTCTCTTGATATGGGGTAGTTGAGGTGTTGTCAGGATACAGCGAGGTACAATACATCAGTTGTGGATTCATCGCCTAGATTTCTTCAACGGACGTGGCACCACAATCACCGATTCACTCTATTCATTCATCATGGTGACTCGGAAACCTGTACCCTCAGGAGTGGTCTTACCACCAAGGCGGCAGACTCCAAACGATCGACCATATGTTGCGTCATCGGCTTCAAACCGAGAGACAGTCCCTCACCCGAGGCGATCCAAGAGCCCGAGTACTTCTCCGAATTTCTATGAGATGGACGACGCGTGGGCAGATGAGGTTCTGGGAGGGCAGAAGCTAGCCGGAAATCCCCCCGGGTCTCGCCGCAGTGGGGTGGACCGGAGAGGAAGTGCAGGCGAGACTGAGGTTCAGGGAGGGAGTTTACCTTCGTCGCTGCGAACGGGACTCCCAGAAGCGAATCGGAAGACGGCAGAAGAGGATCAGCGATACAGGAGGTTACAAGCGGCGCTGCCGAGTACGGCGGCTGCGGGTAATAAGCAGCAATCTTCAGAAGAACCGGGAGACGGGACAAATCCATTCAATGGACCATCTCGGGACACAAATATATGGCAGTCTATCGGCAGTGGAGATGAGTCCCTCGCCAACATCTGGTGGGAGATGGAAGCATCCCCAGTACCATCCTCAAAAGCACCACCCCCTCCTCCGCCGCTTGAGAACAAAACAGGTGTGTTAGCCAGCATCCGCGCATCTGCAAACGCAGAAACCGTCTCGGTAAGCTAATGGCAGCGCTTTGAAAGACGACAGCCCAGTCACCATGACCGCCAACCTCTCCCTCACTGACCGACCGGTCTCGGAATTATCCACCTCTTTCCGACCGTCGAATACGAATCCGGCGCAACGGTATCAGGCCCTTGAGCGTCGACCGTTGCAGTCGACAAGCCAGTTCACGCCACCCGTCAGTCCCTACGAAGATCGACCGCACAATGTCCTCGGCCTTTCTCCGCCGACGAGTCCACATCCAGCGACTCCATCCGCTCGGCCTACGGCGAGACCGATGCAAAGCTCAGTCGCCTCGGCGCAATCCAGTTTCACCCATCGTACGACTGGGTCGATTGGATGGGATCCCGGGTTGGATATCTCTGCCCTCGATGCGGATTCGTCTCGAAATCATGGTTTGCCCAGGGTCGGCGAAGGTCTTGAGTCACCGAGCATTCCACGCACCTGGGAAGAACAGCAGGCTTGGGAGAGGAAGGAGAGGCAATTGAGGGCCGAACAAGTCCTGGCTGCCGCAAAGCGGGCCGAACGGGCGGAGATGGAGAGGAAGGCTGAGGAGGAGTGGCACGAGGGGGAGGCTAGAATGTTTGGGAATGAGGTTATGGCACGGGCTGAAACAGCACAGACAGGCGTGTTTAGTCAATTGCAGTATCATGAAGGAGGAAACACCTCTCGTCGATTACATGGGGTTAATCAGGACTCCGAAGCTATCCCTTTGCAGAGAGAAATGCCAGTTTCGGGTCCACCGCCTCGGATAACCGAGGACAGTCAAGAGCCGCCAGCTGAGAGAGTTCCAGCCCCCCAGCCAGACACAGCGGCACACAACTGTGATGTGGAGTCTCAACAAAGCAAGACCAAGCGACAACGCAGCGAAACGTACCAGATCAAGGTGGTGTATTGGTACGACGTATCCTCAGTCACCAATCCGCGAAAGTCTCCCATCTTGATTCAGAACGCAAATGGTCCGTGTCCTCTGCTCGCGCTCGTCAACGCTCTCGTCCTCTCAACCCCAGCGGACACCGCAACCGCTTTGGTGGAGACGCTGAGGGTGCGTGAACAAGTGAGCTTGGGGCTGTTGCTGGATGCGGTTTTCGATGAACTTATGTCGGGCCGACGAGGAGGAGCTGCACAGGAGCTCCCGGATGTCGGCGACCTTTACAGCTTCCTGATTACTTTGCACACGGGCATGAACGTCAATCCATGTTTTGTGGCACTACCACCGCCAGGGCCAAGTGTTACGGATGTTCCAGCGCCCAGTTTTCCGGTTGTTATAAGCGACAACCGCAAGCCTGGGACGTTCGAGGAAACGCGGGAAATGCGTCTCTACAGCACATTCGACATCCCGCTCATTCACGGATGGCTCGCACCCCGAACCGACATGGCTTACACAGCGCTGGAGCGATCCGCCAGTACGTACGAGGATGCACAGAACCTCTTATTCCGGGAGGAGGAGCTCGAAGAGAAGCAGACCAGGGAACGCTTAAGCCCCGACGAGCAGGTATTGCTGGGAGACATCGCCGACATCAACTACTTCCTCTCATCCTCCGCCACGCAGCTTACCCAGTTCGGCTTAGACACCATCACAGAAGCCATGCATCCCGGCTCGATTGCGATCCTCTTCCGCAACGACCACTTCAGCACCCTCTACAAACACCCCCGCTCGGCCCAGCTCCTCACCCTCGTAACCGACATGGGCTACGCAAGCCACGACGAAGTCGTCTGGGAGAGCCTCGTCGACGTCAGCGGCGAGGGAGCCGAGTTCTTCGCGGGCGACTTCAACCCGGTCGGCAACAACGTCAACGTCGTGAGCGAGCCGCACGGTCGCGAGACAAGCACCACCACCAGCGCAGACGACGAAGGCTGGACGACCGTCCACGGCAGCAGTAACGCCTCCCGCACCTCGAACCTCAGCACCGCCGCCGCCGCCGCCGCCGCAGCCGCAGCAAGCGCCCTCGAACCTCGCCTAGACCAAACCACCCTCCTCCCCTCCTCCTCCTCCGCCCCCGCCACCGAGCAAGAAGACCACGACCTCGCCCTCGCCCTGCAGCTGCAGGAAGAAGAAGAAGACCGGCACCGCCGCGAGACGGCCGCCCGCCGTCGCGAGGACGAACTCTCCCAGGCCTTTCTCAATGCCGAGACGCCGTCTAACCGCCGCGGTCGGGGTAGAGCTCAGACGCAGGGTCAGACTCACGCTCAGGATATCCGCCCCCTTGTTCCCCCTCACGGCACCCCGCGTCCGGCTGAGGACGGGCCCCCTCCTAGCTACGAGCAAGCCGCCCGCGGGCCCGCTTATCATCCGCCGCCTAACCACCCCGCGCACGCGCATGCGTTGCCGGGCGGCGTGAGACCGGGCATCGCGCAGGGGGCTGTGAGGCAGTTGAGTGCGTATAGCCAGACGGCGGCGTTGCATCATGGCGGTGGCGGTGGTGGTGGAGTGGTGGTGGCTGCGCAGCAGCTTCGGCTGGGGCAGCGGCGGAGCGTGGGGGCGCGGGGGTCTAGGGTTGATGTTAGTGTTGGGGGAGGAGGGTCTGGGG
>JAABUJ010006189.1_pt1 | contig 11692 bp, 14 predicted proteins | sample 5559131 | NCBI WGS metagenome assembly JAABUJ01 (sample SAMN10711875, study PRJNA513366) | rock metagenome | isolation source: Antarctica rocks | place: Antarctica: Victoria Land, Mt New Zealand nord | collected 2016-01-07 | reverse complement strand
CCATCTCGGTCGGGTCCTCGTGGGAAGCAAGCAGGCGTATAGACTCACCCTGTCCCAAGGCGAGGTCGTCGGCGTCGTGTTGCATGCTCTAAGGACATGTTGGTGTCCAAAGCATCTCCGGCTTCGGAGGATTGCGCCGGTGCAGAAAGAAGGATTGCGCCGGATCATCATATGCGACGATTGTTCGTTTCAGATCCTTCAAGTTTCCATGTCTCAAGTAGGTTTTAATCTTGGCAGTCCTCTAGGAGCGAAAAGACGTGTCTTCAAATCAAGAAGTCTACAGATTTTGAACAAGAATGCTTCAAGCCATTCATTTAACGAGCATACTTTGCTACTCTGAAGCGGTAGTCGAAGCAGGTATCTGGTGCATAACCTAGTCTAAGGTGCCCTGATCTTTTAAGCACATGCCAGAAGTCGACAACGTATCGCGCCAGCCAGTCATCTATGATCGCTAAATCCACCCTGTCTATCATGCTGCACGTGAGACAGTAAAAGCAAGCTGGAGAAGAGATGTTGCTCTCCGGAGCTTTTACCCGAATCAAGTACCTTTTCTAGCTTGCCCTCAATGCGACGAACTCCGCCCCCAACCCACGTCAGATACGGTATTACATGATAATCGCGGGAACTGTGTGCCGTCAGCAGTGCCATGTCAAGGGAACAACCCCATGACTTACCGTCGACATTCTGCTTGATGGACTTGTGCGGTAGAACGGATCCGCCGTTCACGTAGATCTCGTCACCAATCGTAACATCGTCCCCTAGCACAGTGACATTCTCCAGTCGAGCCCACTTTCCGATAGAGCAGTTCCATCCGACAATCGTAGACTTGACCCAAGCATGATCTTTGACCTTGCACCCGGAAAGCAACACGGATCGCTGCAATCGCACACCATCGCCGATGACGACGTTAGGCCCTATGGTTACATTGGGACCAATACGGCAGTTCCTGCCAATCTTGGCCGAGGGGTCGACAAGCACGTTGCCGCCGTAGACGTATTTCTCCGATGATGGTGTAAGCTTGTCAGACCGTTTCTTAGTAAGCGAAGAGAGATAGAGGCATGTCCCGCTGAGGAAATCCTTAGGCTGCCCGACGTCCATCCAGAACCCTTCCAGGTCCATTGAGTGCAGTTGACCATCTTTGCACATTGCGGGAAAAGTTTCCTGCTCGATAGATGTTGGGCGAAGGTCGATGCGTCGGAGCATGCTAGGATTGAAGATGTAGATGCCGGCATTTATTCGGTTGCCAACGAACTCGACCGGCTTTTCCACGAACCGGTCAATCCTTGACTCGTGGTTGGGCTTGTGAACGACAACACCGTATTTTGAAGGCTCCTCCACTTTGGTAACCATGATCGTACCCTCCTCTCCGTGGGCTTTATGGAAGTCTGTAAGATGTTGAAATGGAAAGTCGCAAATGACGTCCGAGTTGAGAACGAAGAACGGGGTGTCATCTTTTCCAAGGATCTTCTCGGCAAGCTTCAAGGGTCCGGCTGTGCCAAGGGGTTCGGTCTCGACGGAAAATTCGATCTTGACATTGTACTCCTTCTCGTACTAAGATAGCCATCAGTACACCTCCTTTCTAGTAATTATAACTGTTCAGGGTTTCAATTGTCCACGGTGGTTTGGTACCTTTTTCAAAGCTGAGGACATGATATCTGGGCGATAATTGACAGCCAAGACGATGTCTGTCACGCCTGCCGCCGCCAGAGCCTCGATCTGGTGCAGGATCATAGGTTTATTGGCAAATTCGACCAACGGCTTTGGGAGAGTGAGTGTCTGCACTGCAGTCAGGCATCTATGGACGGTATGCGATGGAGGCACCGGGCGTTGTATCTTTTGCGACACAAAGCGAAGCCAAGGGCGAGAGGGGCAAGTACCAGTGGGCGCAAGCGGGTGCCATACCCGCCAACGAGAATGAGAGCTATCGACAAAGCATTAGATCAATTGCTCTTGATTAGATGGGGGCATGCTGACCTTTCATGGCCGACTCGAACGGCTTGTGTTGTGGGGGCGGATGCGGTGGTCAGTGCTCGAGCTCTGCTCGTAGGTGTAGAGGAATGGCTGATAATTGTACAGATAGAAAGGGCTATTTAATTTTCAAAAGTACGAGGAAATTACAGTATCGTAGACAGGACTTCGTAGAAGCGGCCGTTGCTGATCTTTCCTCGTGATTGAAGTGGTTCAGCTTATTGGAGTACGAAACTGTACGGGGCTCGTGTCCTCGCTTGAACAATTCTAAAGTTGCGGAGAGATCGACATTGCATGAAAACAGGGGTCCAGCCTTACGCTAAGCCATACGTTCAGGGGTACTAGTCTCGACCTGGACCATGGTCCTGATACTGGGTAGGGAGTAGAGGTACAAAACACTTCACAAAGTACGAGTTGACGAGGACAAATTTCCATTCAAGTCCAGATATTGTTTCGGCTTCTACGTCCCAAACATCCTGCACACGTCTAGGAAGAATTTAAAAGCTTGACTCTACTTCGCCTGATCATGGATACTTGAGCTCTTCAAGCCGGCAACACGCTTCCAGCTTGAGTCAACAGATTTGATCGCTTTGCACAAAGACTGTTCTCGCCAGTTCTTTAGGATACTAAGATTGCTGAAGATGAGTAGTCTTGCCATGCTCACGTTCTTGCAGAAGATGACAACCCGACGACTTGCTCGATTGTCGCCAATTCTTTAGCACTGATCGTCCCTGATGCAGCTTTTGGCTATGGATTACCAATTTCCACCGAGGTTGTCCTGGACTCGTATAGGAAGTCCGCTACCGAGACTTGTCTCATGCTACTTGACCTTAGAGAGTATCTCGCAATGGAAGTCGAAGTTGGTACCTGTACGATTCGTGATGGCTTTAAATCCTCCAGAGCGAGAGCGATAAGGCATTATGCAAATCGAGTTTTCTCAAATGTGTTCACTCTCTGCTGAAAAGTAAGGAATAACGTCATTGTGGAGACATCTCTGACTCGGAAGACATCTAAGTCGCTATTTGGCTATAATCCGTCTATGCTACACCGCCTCATCCGCTGTTCATGGCGTGTCAGACGGTAGTTGTTGCTGCAGTCTTGTTCTTACTCGTGGGTCTTTGCTGCTAATTTCACTCTGGAAAGGCAGGTCCGGGCCCGAGCCTACGAAAGACATGACCCATTCTTTGACTTGCTTGACTCTGCATAACTGAACATCGTTCGTATCATTGCAGCCAAGCTCTCCCAGACTATACGCGCCTGGCTCATCGTGTGAGTCCATCACACTTCGGTAGAGCAGGTCTAGCGTGGTATTAGCTTTCCTCAGACTTTGCCCATGTACTTTCTTTTGGAAAGAGGTAAGAGCTAAATTCTTGACGAGAACGATATCTCGAGGGCGTATACTTGTCACTCTGGAGCGAAGGTCTTGCTCTTCGGTCTTTCTCAAGTTGGTAGACTGATCCTGTGGGAGCCATATGCTCACACCGAAACCAGATTTGGTGTCATCTGCCACGGTTAGTTCGACTAACTCGACCCGGCGGTTGTACCTGCGAGTTTTGATGGACCGCAGCTGTGAGATATGAAGGATGCCTACAACAAGGTCAACAGTCATCGTCTGCGGTTCCAGAGAGCAAAGGTACGCAGCGTTCGGTATTTCCTTCAGAGTGGTGAGACGAGTAGACCGAGGCTTTGGTCGAGTCAAATTGGACTGCGGAGGCTCTCGATCATCCTGTGCACTATCGGTCGGCATTTCTAAAGTCTGGTCATCGAAAGAAAGAAGCGCTGTGACATTCGAAGCGGGCACCTCATCGTGGATGTTGAATGAGTGCTCATAGAATTGGGACAGGGCGTTATCCGAGCCAGACTCCGAGCGTAATGAAGTCTGACTCCCTTCTACAATGGTGTCATCTGGGAGAAGCGAATAATCACTAGTCGTGAAGAAGGACGTCTGATCGTCTGCATGGGTGGACTTCACCAAGTTCTGGTTCAGGTATACGCTTTGTTGGGAGAGCCCAGAGGGGAGATGTTTCGTTACCAGGGGCAGCCGTCGCCAGGCTGGCAGGGTCGACAGAGTTGGTATGAGGATGTCTCCGTCAGACTGTTCGGAATGTGTGTTTCCGAAGGCTGCCAGTAGAGGAGCGCTCAAGCATTCTTCACCCCACTTTAGGGTACTTGAGGGAGGTGCTCCTGTGAGTAAGATCATCTCTGTAAGCGATCAATTCCTTCGATGACAGAGAAGTCCCATGTGGACAAGGGGCGACGCAATACTGCGTGACACAGCGATCAAAGCTGGTGCTCGACTTTCGGAGGAAGTCGAAGTTTGATCTATGAGGTTGAGGTCGTTTGAGCGCCTATCGGCAACCGGATGTTTTTGCCGGGTCCCGAGAGCCGACGACGAGGTTGGATTGCATATCAGCATTTGCGTTCCGTCTCGGTCACCAATGTGAGACGTTCGGTGTTTGGATGACTGCGATATACTTCTATCCGATCATCGAGGTCAGGGTGAATCAAAGCTTGACGTTGTATGTTATCTATAAATAGCTTGGGGTACTCTAGAACTTGGCTCAGAACACCCCGCTTTCTACCCCGCAAGATAGGGCAAGAGTGAAGTTAGACTCTTGGGATCGTCATTGTGCATGCTGTCTTGTCTGCTCTCCTCGCTTCTTTTTGTCGGTAGCTCTGTGCAGTTGCGCGGTTAGCGGGGATGCTCTCATATGTTGTTACTCTGTAACACGAAAGAAAGGCGCTTGTCCAATCTGCACCTGCTATGACTTTTTCCTAATTTCACTAAGAACTGTGGGCGAAGAAGTAATGGCGACGTCAAATGATCCTTCGCGTCCTGAGCTTCAGGAGACCACGGAGGGAAATATTCCGAAGCAAGACGAAGAGAAGCTCAAAAACTGGTTCATCGGATCAGTGGATCAGGGAACGACGAGCACCCGCTTCTTGATATTTGACGGTCTAGGAACTCCTGTAGCATCACACCAGATCGAGTTCAAGCAGCTTTACCCGCATCCAGGGTGGGTAGTGATGGAGAAAACCACCGATGTGACGGATGACGAGCATTAACACCAAGACAGATGGATAGATCACGATCCGAACGAGATATTCGAGTCCGTTCAGACGTGCATCGAGAAGGCGACCGAGTTCTTTCTCAACGATGGCCACAAGGTTTCCGATATCAAAGGCATCGGTCTGACGACTCAGAGGGAGACCACAGTAGTCTGGGATAGTGAGACAGGGGAGACAATACACACGGCTATAGCATGGCCAGACACGAGAACGCAGCAAATCGTACGTGAGTTGAAGGGTCGCAAGGGCGCAGACAAGCTTCAAGACATTTGTGGTCTGCCTTTGTCAACGTACCCATCGTCAGTGAAATTGGAGTGGCTCTTCCGCAATTCTCAGAAGGTACAGGAGACATATGAAGCAGGTCGCCTGATGTTCGGCACGATCGATACATGGCTGCTGTACAAATTGAATGGTGGTAAGGAACGCAATATCCACGTTACTGACGCTACCAATGCCTCACGAACAATGTTTCTCAATCTGCACACTCTGGACTACGACCCCTTCGTCTTAGACTTCTTCAAGGTCGATACCAAGAAGATCAGACTGCCGAAGGTGGTCCCTTGTTCGGATCCTGAGGTCTTCGGCTCCGTCGCATCTGGGATATTGAAAGGAGTCAAGATTACTGGCTGTCTAGGCGATCAGTCAGCCGCTCTTGTAGGGCAGCTCGGGTTTGCTCCTGGTCAAGCGAAGAACACTTATGGCACCGGCTGCTTCCTGCTGTACAACGTTGGCGAGAAGCCGATAATCTCCAAGCACGGCTTACTCGGTACGGTCGCGTATCATTTCGGCGGCAAACGAAAACCAGTCTATGCTCTCGAAGGCAGCATTGCGGTTGCTGGAAGCGCCGTGAAGTTTTTGCAGAACAACCTAGACTTCTTCGAAGCCTCCCATCATATCAATGATATGGCAGCCACGGTCAAGGACAATGGCGGCTGCGTTTTTGTCACCGCTTTCAGCGGTCTTTTTGCGCCGTATTGGATAGACGATGCCCAAGGAACGATATTCGGTCTGACACAGCACACCGAAAAAGGCCATATAGCACGGGCCACGATGGAGGCTACATGCTTCCAGACTAAGGCAATCCTCGATGCCATGGAGAAGGACAGCAACCACAAGCTCAGTGAACTTGCTGTGGACGGTGGTATGAGCAATTCAGATCTTTGTATGCAGGTGCGTTTTCCTCCACTGATTTATTGATCATGTTCTCTGATTTTGCTCAACCGCAATAGACACAAGCGGATATCATCCAGATTCCTGTGGACAGGCCCATCATGCGTGAGACAACTTCTCTTGGTGCCGCAATCGCTGCTGGTTTTGCAGTCGACGTCTGGAAGGAATTCGAAGAGCTCAAAGAGATCAATCGAAGAGATCGTACTGTCTTTAAGCCCGAGATCTCTCAGGAAGCAGGTGATAAGATGTACAGGAGGTGGGAACGTGCTGTGGAGATGTCAAAAGGATGGCTCGAATCCGCTGACGGTAATGCTGCCAGTACATAACCACGGTCTTCCCAATCTGGTGACCTGCGTCAATAGCCTCCATTAGCCATTGCTTGTAAAGTATTAAATAGATGGGAACTTCCCATCATTGCTTTTGTGCGAGCGTGCCTGCATTCATTGATTTCGTTGGCTTCTGCACGCTGCACGCCTTTTCTTCAGTCCGCATGTTATCGCTCTGGTTGCAGAATGCATTCCCACTAGTGTCGGCAGGCCCAGACAGTCAAAGAGCTCCAGGCGCACAGGATGGTTGCAAGACAAAGCCAAAGGCCACAGTCGACCTTGCAAAGCAGCGGGAGCGTCAAGACCTTCACACAAGTAGCAAAGGATACTGGAAGCGCCTCGGTGGAAGATGACGTTGATGTCTCTGACACTTCGGGATCTCGGGGTAGGTTTTTTAGCAACAGCCGGCGAGTCGTCCACACCAACAAGAGGGAATCGCCTGACCTGTACCCGTGAAGGATGGCAACCGAGCAGCTCCCGCATTCGAGGCGTATGCGGAGTGCTCCCTGGGACGAATCTCGCATTTTCTGGGACCCGCTATCTGCTGTTCGAGGAGAGGAGTTTCCAATCACGGCCATCCCAGCCGTTTTACCCTGAAAAGTCATGGGTTAGCTTGATTTGCCTGGAACTCTTTCGGCCCTGCTTGTATGAGCTACATGAGGGCCAATGACGAGCATGACGAAGCTTGCGCTCTTGTGGTGTCAGACCAACAGACAAAGGCCTCTGCAGCAGCCAGCAAGCTTCCGGACGTAGAATCCTTCGAGAAAGGGCCCGGCACGAATTGTCCCGAGGGCGTTCTCAAATCGCACCGCCTTGATCGATGGAACTCCCTCTGCCGGCCTCCCACCATCTCACGGATCTTCAACAGATAGCGAAGATTCAGACTGTATCTATCCAGGCACTACTGCACTCTGCATTATCATCAGGGTCGCTTAAGACACATTGCAGGAACGGTAAACCCAGACAGCCATCATCTAGTTTCGGACTCCAAGAGATCCCTATGCGGGGCTCCCCAACAGGTCTGATCACGGCCAGAGCAGGGAGTGGTAACAGCAATATCCCTCATGAGCTACGGCCCAATGGCGCTTCAGAGAAGCCGCGTTGTGGAGCACTTGGTCGCATGATCCTCCATCATTTGAAACCAAGCGCAGCGGACCCCTCTCTGCCTCCTCACAGCATAAAATCATCTATAGGAACATCATGGATGGAGACATTCCTCGGCGCCAATACTCCCAGCATTCAATCTCTACCAATGGGTTAAGATGTGTGACTATACCAAAGTGACCTACCAGTGCGGGCATGTACGCTATCTTGTCAAAGCGTGGTATGGGCATCTACACGGCCAAAGTTGTCTTAGCGGATATTGGCTGATACTACTTTACGTTACAAGGTGCGTTCGGTATCAGCAGACCCATGAGAGATGTCCTCCCAATGTTGTAGCCACGTAAGTTCTGACTAAAAGATCTAATAATGCCGTCTTACGGCCTGAGCTTCCGGCTCACGTCATCTCCGAACAGGGAGACTCGTCAGAACGAGAAATGCGGTCCGTTCACCTTTCCTCTCATCCGATTTGTGGCGAGCTATCTGCTGGCTGCATTGCACCGACACTCGGTGCTTTCAAGGCTCAACATCAGCGCTTCTTATGTTATACATAAATTCTTCCTCCAGGCTTCATAATCTACAAGTGGACTAGACTGATACAATGAGCTCGAGCTCTAGGAGACTGCAAGACCCCATCAGCTACCACGAGCAAGTCGACATAGGGTGTAGGGCGAAGAGAATTCCTATGAAAAAGCAAATCAGGGATGATCACTCGAACAACCTCTATTAGGGAGCTCTAGACTTTGTCGTAACGCCGACCAGACCTTGCGCTCGTCTAAAAATCAATGATGGCCAGCATTTTCGAGAAGGCGTTGGTCTGGACAGCAACATGTAAAGTGTACATCTACGTTCCTTTTTCATGTATCTTGAGGTCGCCTGTTACGGCTTCTCCGATTGTCATGAGCTGCGTCAATAACAAACCCGCCATGTGCCACGAAGAAACCTCTCATTTGCCCGAATCTATAGACAGACATTTACACCCTCTCTCAACCGAGGCAATGGAGTGAGATTCTTCTTATCCTGATTTCAGCCGCCAATGATTTTGGTGTTGACAAGCCCGCAACAGGTCAATGACCGTTTGGTCGTCGACACGTCCCTACAAAACCAGAACCGCTTCCCCGGCAATCACCATTGTCCCCCTAAAGCCTACGACCTCTGACCAGTCACTCTCATTCGTTGCCGACTCTCTTCTGTTCGTGTCTGCTCTCAGCGTCTTATCGAAGCTTAGCTGCTTCGTACCTAACGCCTGTCAGCGCTAGAAAGAAGGCCTGCCCCTAACCGAAAGCGGCAACATACTCGCATGCAGGTGGCTTGGACCGGACGATTCCTCGACGACGAAACAAGAATATCATACAAGGACTACTTCACGATTCACATTTGGTTCTCTCTTTCTGGATCAGATGTATCAATGACCATTCTCTTCATTGCACAGGCCCAAGTCACGTAGCCTGGAGGCCCAGATGCAGATTGATCCACGTCTCAGCACCGATGTTCTTAACCCTTACCCGCGCAAGACATGGAGTACGAGGTACTTGCCGCCAGAGAGGATGTCTACCCGTCGGCACCTTAGCAAACGCCAACACTGCTGTACAAGAAGTACTTGAGCACGTCAGATCATACTAGTAGCCTGCCTTACATGCCCAGACGGTGGTATGCTCCCAAACGCTTATGCGGACACTCTGTCCGTGAGAATGTCCACGCAGAATGCTGCTATCATCCCAACTAAGAGCATAACAATTCTCTCCCTCTTCACCATATCTTTCGACCGAAGTCATGTCCAAAAACATGTCAGCCACTATGCCAACACAACAGTCTTCAACAAGCTTGGACGAAATCAGCCATGATAGCAGCAAACATCTGTCGACAACAAGATGAACTTCCTGGACCCATCGTTGCGGATAAAAAGGACCTTCTAGGCACTGCGTCCGGCCGTATTCTTCATCAACTCTAAGGCGCTGGATCGGCAAGCAACATCATAGCACGACGATACTCTGTACCATATAGCACTTCGCCTTCTCTAGCAAACCACCGAAGCCAGACGAATATACGAGCGAATACCAAGGGGAAATTGCTCTGCATGTCTTTGCCGCACATCTCCACAACAGACACTCTGGTCGATGTCAGCCCACGCTCTTACTTTTCGCTCTACAAGCATAACCAATGAGGCAGCGATCTTCACTTACCGAAACAAACAACGTCGAAGAGTCATTCCACAATCCAAGGAAACCGAGAGTTGGTTGCTGCTCTCCGCAATATCCAGGACTGTTCACCATTAAGCTCGCCGAAACTCTCCAGCAACCTAAGCAGCTAGGACCTTCCAGCCACGGCTCCGATCATCTTCTCAGCCAACCCCAACCCTCTAACCCAAAGACAGTCCCGAAGACAAAATGCACTCCGCCCCGCACCGGACACCCCTATCCCAAGCGCTTTCATGACCGTGCTCGACGAACAAAAGATGTAGCCGCCCAGGAAATCCTTCTCGCTGTCTCAGCAGCACCTCCACGACAAACGCTACAAGCACAGCGCAGTCTGGCAGCGGCGTTCACTATCAACAGCAGAGCCCTACATGATAAGGGGGGCGAGTACCAAGAAACGGCAAATTAAGAAGGGGGCTGAGTATCGAGCTGTCTACATACTGTTTAGTACAGCCATTTGCTCGATATCTTATCCTCGTCGTTTTACATCTCTTTGACGCATCCATCTACTCCTTTTACTCCATCCGCCTTAGGTAGTAGCGAGTTTGGCGGCATGCTCGCAGTTCCAAGTGTGGCTAGCATCCTGTCGCTATGTCCCCTAGGGCCCAACCACAAGAGATATATATACCTATATCATAGCCGCCGATTCAAGTAGTAGTTAGGAGGGGGTTACACCCAACCTCCTACGCCCTCGAACCACATATCCAGCCTTACGCTCCGCACCTCAAGCGTCACTCCCCTCCAGCCCTTCATCAACCGCGTCCCTATCTCCTCCGTCTCAACCCTGCCACTACTAGTATACCCCTGCTCGAGATGTCATCCAAGCAAACAGCACAGACAACATCAAGCCCCTGATCTCAAAACAGCCGCCCGCTGCAATACTTCCCGAGCTCGTCTCTTGCTCCCAAAACCAACCAGCCATTCTGATGCGATATCCCCGGTCGAACTGTATGGACTCGCAATGCTGTGAGAGGGTATACGCTTCATTGCTTGCATCGGTCCGAGCTCCCGCAGACGCCGAGAGCGTTGCGCAGACTACGGACTACCTCTACATGTTGCCAGACCCGGTACAGCACGTCACGCCCGATGCAGGAAAGCCTGGCATAGGTGTCTGGAGGGATCAGGAAAGGGACATCTGAAGGGGGATGCTCGATAGTACCCGAAGCCCACTCTGGCCGATAGATGACAGCTACCTTTCATCGAAATCTAGTTATCTCATCCTCTCCCTGCACATCTCTACCCTATATCGGATCTGTGTATCATAAACTGCTCAATAGCTAGCTACCCACCATAAACCACAAGCGGACTATCTAACAAATACCCCAATCTTCACACAACCCACATACCTACTCCTCTCCTCACCCCCTTCCATCCCCCCTAACAAGCCTTCCCACCACTCAGCCTGCCACCACCTTCTCTGGCCAAATCGACGCATTCAAGCCCAGAACTCCCAATCTTCCAAAGAGCCCCTTCTTTATACCATACAGACGGACGACGAAAACTGTCTGCAGCCCCCAATCTCACAGAGTTCTAGGTCTGGGGAAGGAAATGAGGTCTCACGCCTTGATGATTTCAAGGGTGATAGAGCCGGAATTGACGGGAGGGGGATCGATCTGTGATAGGCTGCTCGATCACCCACGCGATTTTGGTAAAAAGACAAGGTTACTGAAGTAAACCGCGTGCTCAGGCCGCTGCTAGTTTTCTGCCGGAGGGCCAAGGAGGGATGGGAGGAAGGAACGAAGGTAGCAAGGAAGGAAGAAAGGGAGGGACGAAGGGAGGAAAGGAAGGCAGGAAGGGAGGGACGAAGGAAAGGAGACGGAGAGAAAGGAGGAATCGAAGAGAGGGAAAAAGAGAGAGAGAGGG
>JAABUJ010006188.1_pt1 | contig 11692 bp, 8 predicted proteins | sample 5559131 | NCBI WGS metagenome assembly JAABUJ01 (sample SAMN10711875, study PRJNA513366) | rock metagenome | isolation source: Antarctica rocks | place: Antarctica: Victoria Land, Mt New Zealand nord | collected 2016-01-07 | reverse complement strand
CGGGATCGCGCAGCTCCAGGCCGATCGGAAAGGCCGAGCTGTTGCTCTTGACGACGCGGAAGATACGCACGGTGTCGAGCCCTTCGAGGCGCATCGACGCTTCCATCATCACATCGACGAAGTATTCTTACCGGCATGTTTGGTGTGTTCATTTTATCGTAGTGATTCCGTTGTGACATGGTGCGATAGGCACCCGACACTGGCCTGCAAGGTATCTACTGGTATTGGGGCGAGAGCGGCGTGGCATATACACCGACGTGTCCATTCTTGCCCTGAACTTGAGGCCACGACTCGCTCCCGACACGGAGGGTGTGTTCACTAATCCGAACGCGGCTGGGTTCCCTCCCCTGTCCGTTACCCGAATTGCCTCGCCGCTCGTCCTGATGATGGAGTCGGGCCGGGGCAAGGGTGTTGCCCTGGTGGTGCTTGGAGGGGCAACCTTTTTCTGGGGGTGTCCCTCGCTTGCTCGATGGCGGCTGTTACGTCTACGCGCCGACGGCCGATGTCTTCGGCGCGGCACCCATCGACGCGGCGATCGGGCCCGAGAAGCTCGTCGCATATCTCGACGTGAAGCCGACCGGGGACGGGGTCGAAGATCGTCGAGATCGCTCTGCACGAGCCGGGCACAACGGTGGCGGTAGGCAAGTGCCCCGAACGGACCGCCGATAGCGTGCCGCGCGCCGCGCAGACATGCATGGTGGGGGAGGACAGGGGGCAGATCGAGGCGATCCCCATCCTCCTGGTCACGCTGATGGCACGGTTGGCCGACACCTGAGCGGCGGTGAGTGACATCGGCGGGGTGGCAACACTGCCGACGCTGGTTTGCGTGGTCGGGGTGCCAACGGCATGACATCCGCGTGGTGCTGAGCGCTCGGAGCATTTTCCTGCTTCCCACGGTGGACTACCATCACACCACGCTGGGGCGGCCTGGGCGGCTGTCGCCTCGAGATTCTTCTCTGTGTGGGTATGGACCGTCACCGTCTGGCGACCTCCTTCCTTAGTACTACAGTGGTAGTTATACGTCCGTACTAACCTCTTGAGCCGTGGTGGTTCGTGACGAGGCAGCGTTCGTACTGGTCTTACCCTCACGCCGTTCATTAACTACCACTGTAGTATTAGTGCTACAACGACGGTTCCTTGACGCTAGACTCGATGGCGAGAGTTCCGACCACGTGCGTGGGGGATTGCGCCATGGATGCCGCCGCGTTTGCCGATGTCGCCGCCACCTTCACGACCTTCCAGGCACATTTCGCGCCGCTCCTCGGGCGGAAGGAGGCGCGGGCGCGCGGCGCGCAGTATCTGCGCGGCCTGCTGGTGCAGCACGCCGACCGGCGCAATGCCGAGAATGTGGCCGAGGCGGTCGACGGCGCCACACCGCGCACGCTGCAGCGGCTCCTCACCGAGGCCCCCTGGGCACACGAACCCGTGCTCGCCGCCCTCCAGGCATACCTCGCGCCACGCCTGAGCGCCCCACATGGCGTCTTCATCCTGGACGAGAGCGCCTTCCCGAAGCGGGGCGACCACTCGGTCGGGGTGGCGCGACAATGGTGCGGCACGCTGGGGAAGACCGCCAACTGCCAGGTCGGCATCTTCCTGGCCTATTATTCGCGGCACGGCCAGGCGCTCATTGGCACGCGTCTATACCTACCGAAGTCCTGGACAGCGGACCGGGACCGCTGCCGCGCCGCGGGGGTCCCGGACGCTGTCGGTTTCGACACCAAGGGCGACCTGGGGCTGGCACTCCTGCGCGAGGCGCGCGAGCGCGGAGGGTTGACCGGGCGGTGGGTCGTCGCCGACGACTGGTACGGCCGGTCTGCGCCGTTCCGCGACGCGCTCGACACCGACGGCTGGTGGTACGTGCTGGACGTGCCGCGCGACACCGCCGTCTTCACCGCCCCCACGGCCGTCGCCCTCCCGCTACGGCGCAAGCACGGCCGCCCGCCGACCCGAATCCGCCTCGTCCCTGGGGCCAGCCCGCCGCAGGCGGTCGCGGCCCTCGCCACCGCCTTGCCAGCGGCGGGCTGGGTGGTGATGACGGCGGCGGACGGGGCGCAGGGGCCACGCCGCTATCGGTATGCGGTGCGGCGGATCTGGGAGAGTCGGGACGGCTTGCCCGGGCGGGGCGCCTGGCTCGTCATCCGCCGCAACCTGGACGGGAGCGACGAGCGCTACGCGCTCTCGAACGCCCCGGCGGATACCCCGCCACAGATCCTGGCGACGGTTGGCGCGACGCGCCCGCTGGTCGAGACCCTCTTCCGCCAGGCGAAGGGCGAGGTCGGGCTGGACGAGTACGAGGTACGCGGCTGGCGCGGGTGGTACCACCATATCGCCCTGACACTCCTCGCGATGGCTTTCCTGCTGTCGGTGCAGCAGGCGGGGAATGCGCTGACTCAGCAACTCACCGTCCCGCAGGTCAGTCGCCTACTCCGCGTCCTCTTACCGCAGCGCGCCTGGACGCTCGCCGACCTGCTGACCTGGCTCACCGACACCCAGCGCCGCAATGCGCGGGCGAAGCGCTCGCACGCCGAACGGCATCGCGGCCGCGAACCGTCGTTGTAGCATTAGTGCTACAGTTGTAGTTGGTAGGCGGCGCGACGGCGCGACCAGTACGAACGCTACCTCGCTACCAACCATCACGGTTCAGGAAGTTAGTACGAACGTGTAACTACAACTGTAGTATTAGAGGCCGTTTCATAACCCCATGATGTGCCGTAAGTCCGTAGCAACCACGCCATTTTTCTTTTGGCTTACGGGGTTATGAAACGGCCTCTTATCTTGTGATTTAACTGCGCTCCATCTTGGAACGGGCCACCGGTGGCGTTGCCACTGGCGGCGATGGCACACTTGCGTGTATGGAGAAGAATAGTACCGCCTTGCGCCGCTTCCGTGATGACTTCTACGCCTGCCTGTACCGCCGCGCCGACGCGCTCTTCGAATTGGCCGACGCCGTGCTGACCGCCGGGACGGTGGCGTCGCCGGTGCACCTGAGCGGCGAGCCGGTCCACCGGCGCGGCTGGGGCAGCCTGTACGCCGCGCTGGTGCACGGGCGCATCGACGAGACCGGGCTGCGGGCGCTGCTGGCCTGCCACCCGCTCGACGAGGGTCAACCGATCTACGCGGTCGACTGCAGCGTCTGGTCCCGCTGCGACGCGGCGGCGAGCCCCGAGCGGGGCTTCTACTACCATCCGTCCCGCCACTCCGCCGGGCAGCCCATCGTGGCCGGGTGGTCCTATCAGTGGCTGGCCCAGGTCGGCTTCGCCCGCGAGCGCTGGACCGCGCCGCTGGACGTGCGCCGCGTCCACCCCGACGAGAACGCCAACGCCGTGGCCGTCGAGCAAGTCGCGCGGCTGGTGCGCCGCTTGCCGACCGCCGCCCCCGTGCCGTTGTTCGTCTTCGATGCGGGCTACGACGCGGTCACGCTACAACGCGGCCTGAGGTCCTGCCGCGCGGCGCTACTCGTCCGACTGCGTTCTGGACGCTGCTTCTACGGCGACCCGCCCGCCATGCCGCCCCGCCCCCAGGGCGGGCGACCCTTTCGCCACGGCCGGAAGCTCGTGTGCGCCGACCCGGCGACGTGGCCGGTACCGACGGCCGAGCGCACGGTCGACGACGCGCAATACGGCGCGGTGCGCGTCCGCGCGTGGTCCGGGCTCCACCCGAAGTTGCAGGATCGCACCGGGCACGGCACCAAGGGGCCATCGCCCATCGTCCCGATGACGCTCGTCCTCGTCGAGGTCAGCCGCCTCCCCGGCCGCCCCTACCCGCCCCGGGTCCTCTGGCTCTGGCTGCACGCCCCCGATGGCTACGCGCCCGATCTCGACCTGCTCTGGCGCGCGTATGTCCGGAGGTTCGATCTAGAGCATACCTTCCGGTTTATCAAGCAGACCCGCGGCTGGCACACGCTGCGGGTGCGCCATCCCGAGCAGGCCGACCGCTGGACCTGGCTGGTGCTCGCCGCCTACACCCAACTCCGCCTCGCCCGCGCCCTGGTCGCCGACCGCCGCCTGCCCTGGGAACGCCGGCACCCGCCGGGACGGCTCACCCCCAACCGCGTCCGCCGGGCGGTTCCGGCACTGCTGCTGGCGCTCGGCTCGCCCGCCCGCGTGCCACAACCCTGCGGCCGCTCGCCCGGGCGCCCGAAGGGACATCGCTCCGGTCCCGCACCCCGCCATCCGGCCATCAAGAAGGCCGCCTAGCGCCGTCTGCGGCCGCAAACCAGCACCACCGCGCTGATTCTCGCAATCCGCGCGGCTATTCACGTGGTTAAATCACAAGCTTATATACAGCATATAACAGCTCGGGCAAGGGTGACTCGCGTTACCGTTAGGGGACTCGAGGAGCGCACGCTTGACGACATGCGGCAGTGACTCCTCCACCGACACTCCGCCCGAATGCCCTCCCGGGGGCGAGGATATGGCCATCCGATCCACCTCGCCCCATCGCGATGTAGGTGAAAGCCTTCGTCCTCGATTGCCTAACGACGGCCACTGGCACCACCTGCCACGCGGGATAGGGCCTGTGCTCGATCCACCTTTCGGATCCTGTTCCCTGGTGTGGTGCCACCGATCCCCTCGGCAACGGAATCCCCCCATCGTGGCCATCGACCGGACCATCGTAGCGGCACCCCACCCGTGTGACCACGAAATCCATCCCGACTCATCCGATTGTCGCTTGCAGGACAGACCTGACTTCTTCGTTGCTTCCACCAGCGATAGGCCGTCTTGACCGATGCTGTCTTCGTGCTCACAGCACCCTTAATATTATACATTATAGTACTTTTGAAGTTGCAATATTTGACTTTTGATTCTCTCTATATTATCCTACTTGAGTAGGAGGGATACAACCATGGCGGGTGAACGGCTATCGCGATACCGAGTGGTCACGACGCTGGCCCCGGGGGGGGAGCGTGTCCCGCTGCTGGTCGAGCGCGGGACGGGCATCCCTTGTCGGCTGGCAACGCGCTACACGGTTACCATGTTGCGACCACGCGGCCTAGCGGCGTCGTCGATCGCCGCCGGACTCCGCGCGCTCCGGGACGCCTACGAGTGGTCGTCGCTCGTGCTGGGACGCTCGCTCGACGATGTCCTCACGGCGGGCGATGAACTGACCGCGCAGCAAATCGCCAGCCTAGCCAAATACATGAAGCAGGGCGAGCGGGGGCTGATCGCCGGATCCGTCGGCACCGACGCCGGGCGCAGCAGCGTGGACTACAACCGTCGCTGGGGACTCGTGGGCAACTTCTTCGAGTGGCGGGCGGACTGGTACGCCCTGGATGAGCGCCGCCAGCGCGGCCGCCAGCAGGACATCGCCCGGGCCAAGGATGCGGTGGCACGCCTGTTCGGGCAGCATCGCCACAAGCAGCGCCCGCAACGACTCATCCAGCCCTTGAACGACGAGGAATGGGCGGCGGTGCAGGGAGCGATCGCGCTGGACCGCACCGATGTCTGGCCGGACGTGCGCGTGCGGGTCCGCAATCACACCATGGTCTACACGGTCGCGGGGACCGGCATCCGCAGCGCCGAATTGCTGAAGCTGCGATTGATCGACCTGCCGCACGGCCGCACCCGCGCCATCGCGATCGTCCGTAACCCCGACGATCCCGACGACCCGCGACGCGAGACGCCGGAGGTGAAGACCCTGGGCCGCCTGCTACCGATCGGCGAGCCCCTGGCGCAGATGCTCGACCGCTACACGACCGAGTCCCGCCACCCTTCGCGCTCCAAATATTTGTTCGTCGGGCAGGGCGGCGATCCCCTCACCCCGCGCACCATGCGGCAGATCATGGAGCACCTCAGCCGGGTGACCGGGTATCCGCTGCACTGGCATCGACTGCGCCACATGTACCTCAACCGCGTCGAGCGGGATCTCAAGGACATCCAGAACGGCCAGACCCTCCTGAAGGAAGTCGCGGGTTGGCGCTCGGAGACGTCCGCGCAGCCCTATCTGAAGCTCCAGCGTCAGCGCGACGCGCAGGAGATACTGCGCGGCTACCATGACGGCCTCTACCCGCCATCCACCTGAGCATCGCCCGTCCGGAGAGAGGAGACACGCATGACAACGGCACCGCTGAACGAGGGGGGAGTCCGCCCCGCCCCGCCCGTCGCACCCGACATTGTTCGTGCCGAGCACGGGATGATGATCGACATGGGACAGGGAGACTTCTTCGTGTCGGTCCCGGGCAACCGACGGCGCCAGATCCGCCTGCGCACCGGCTGGCCGCTGTTCGCTATCGGTACCCCCGCGGGCGCCGCCCCGGTAGCCTACATCATCTGGTGCCTCGAACGCCTCTCGACCAGCTACACCTGCCACGCCTACCGGGCACTGGCGGGGTTCACCCAATTCCTCGTCGAACGCGAGGGCATCCACGGCTTCGAGTGGGGCTTGGTCGACATGCCGCTGGCGCTGCGCTACCTCGACCACGCGCGCGCGCACCGGCGTGAGAACGACGCGATACTCTTCCGGGGCTACTACCGCTGGGCGTGCGATCTCGAATACCCGGGTTTCGACCCCGCCGTCGCCGACGCCCTCGACAGCCTCCGCCTCCGGGGCGAACCGAAGGGGATGGCCGTACTCACCGCCGATCCAGAGACCGGGCCGCTGCCCGACGACGTTTTCCACGAACTCCTCCGGCTGCTCGCCGGCGACGAGGGTCCCCTCCTGCCGCGCGTCTGCACGGGACTCGGCGTCGAGATCGGCGCCAACCCGGCGCAGTACGTCGATCTGCGCGCCGCCGATTTACACCGCTTCGAGGGCGAGGGCGGGGCCGTCCTGTACCAACTCGACATGCCGCGCAGCAAGAAAAGTGACGGTTACCAGGATAGGCGGCGACGCCCGATCAGCAACCGACTCGGGCACGCGCTGGAGGACTACATCGCGGCAACCGCCGGCCCCCGCGCGGGGGCCGGGGCCGGGGAAGACTATCTGCTGCTGGCCGAGGACGGTCGCCCGCTGACGGCCGACCGGTTCAACGACCAACTTCGCCTGTTTTTCGCCGCCTCGCCGCTTGCCGACCGACCCGACGCGCACCTCACCCAACGGCGCAATCGCTACACGTTCGCGTCGCGACTCGTCCGCCAAGGTGTCTCGATCGACCAGCTAGTCGACCTGCTCGATCATACCCATGCCGGCAACGTGATGGTCTACTACGCCCAGCTCGCCGACGTGGTCGAGCGGCTCGATGTCGCGACGGGCACGACGTACGCCGCCATGATCGACCGCTTCACCGGCCGCATCGTGCCATCGGAGGCCGAGGCCGAGTTCGGCGACCGGCCGGAGCAGCGGGTCAGGGCGTCGCTCGTATCGGGGGCTATGGACATCGGCACCTGCGCCCGTGATATCCGCGACAACGGTCTCTGCCAGTTGTTCCCGCCCTACTCGTGCTACTTCTGCCCGTCGTTCCAGGCGTGGCGAGAGGCGCCGCACGCCGACTTCGCCGCGACGATCGCCGAAGAGCGGGACGAGCTCGTGGCCATCGACGGCTATGGGCAGGGTGACCGCGTCATCGGCCAACTCACCGAACTCCTCGGCCAGGTCCGGGCGGTCGCGGATGCCTGCCTGGCCACGCCGCCGCCGCCGCTTCGTACGGGACGCGGGCGCACCAAGGCGAAGAAATAGGGTGGATTCGATTCGGGGTTCCGGGCGTACGGACACGGATTCGTTGTTGGAGGTGGCCCATGAGTAGACAATCTACGTCTCGGCTCCGCGCGGTGCGCGGGACAGGGGATACCTCGCCGGACACGCGCGAGGCGGTGGTGCGGCTGATCGCCGAGGCCCGCGGGCTGGCCGACCTGCCGGCCGGCGCGGCCTGGGAGGATCCGGTCTGGGATGTGACCCACTGGGGCAAGGACCGCCGCAGCTTGGTGAGCTTGCGCTACAACACCGAGGGCGGTAAGGCCGGACGACGCGGCACCGACTTCGTCCCGGTGTTCGCCGACGTCGTGAAGGCGCACCTCACGATCGAGTGTCGGCTGAACCGGCGCGAGGCGCGCACGGTCCAGGCGCGGATGCCGGCCATCCGCGCCCTTTACCTGGCGGTTTCCGCGCCCGACGGGAGCCTGCCGGGCTCGTTCGCCTGGGACCAGCTGACGCTGCGTGATTGGCATCGCGCCGAGGGGATTTTGGTCGCGAGTCGGGCCGAGTCGGGCCGATACGGAGCCGCCACCGGCTTGCAAGCGTTCGCAACCTTCTTGGAGCGCCGCGGCGTTATCCCGCACCTCGGCTACCGACACCAGCAGCGCGCGGGACGCAGCAGCACGCTACAACACGTCGACGACCGCGGGGCAACGCTCGAGAAACTCCCCGACCCGCGGGCGCTCGCCGCGCTCGCGGTGGCGGCCCAGCACCCGCGCGATCCGCGCGACCGGCTCCTCTTTGCCATCATCACCTTGTTGGTCAGCCTTGGCTTCCGGATCTCGGAGGTGCTGACCCTGCCCGTCGGCTGCTGGCAGGTCAGGGACGGTCGACCGTGCATTTTGTACTGGCCGCGGAAGCGGGGCCCGCTCGTGCCGAAATGGATCCCGACCCACGCGGTCGAGCTCGTCCGTGGGGCCGTCGATACAATCAGCGAAATCACCGAGCCGACGCGGCAGCGCGCCCTGGTCCTCGAGGGCGACCCCGCCCGCGTGCCACTCCTGGTCTCGCACCCGCCCGACGCGGAATTGACCGCCGAGCAGCTAGCCCCGGCGCTCGGAGTGACCGGCCCGGGTGGTACCCGATCCTTCTTGAGCGGGCACGCCATCCCCCCCCACGCCACCAACGGCGGGAGGCGGGGTACCCAGTATCGGTGGCGAGCGGGGGACGTGGAGCACGCCCTGGCGGCACGGCTGCCAGAACACCGCCACGCGTTCGTCACCCCGGACGGACGGGAGCAGCCGCTCAGTCGCTTCCTCTGCGTCGTTGCCAGCAACTTCTTCCGCGGCCGCACGGAGCTGTTGCTGATCGAACCGATCGCCTATGGCCCGATCAAGACTTTCTTGGGAGGTACGCGCTATAAGGATTCGGTCTTCGCCCGCTACGGGTTGTTCGACCCGGAGGGGCACCCGTGGGTCATCACCTCGCACCAATTCCGCCACTGGATTAACACGCTCGCCCACAAGGGGGGCTTGTCGGAGATCGATCTGGCGCGTTGGATGGGCCGACGGGACCTGCGGACGAACGCCGACTACCAGCACCTGACCCAGGAGGAGCGGCTCGCGCGTGTCAAGGGCGCGCTCCGCGACGGGACGGTGCGGGGCCCGATCGGCGAGATCTACCGACGGCTGGCCGAGGGGGGCCGCGAGGCGTTCCTCGACGCCGCCGTCGAGGCGGTCCACCTCACCCCCTATGGGGTCTGTGTTCGTAATTTTGCGGTGCGGCCCTGCGAGTATCACGTGCGCTGTCTCCATGGCTGCGGATCGTTCCTACGCACCGTAGGTAGCGAGCGCGAGATCATCGCCATCACCTCCATCCAACGCCGTAGCACCTTGACGCTCGCGGCGGCGGAGCGGGAGTCCGCGCGCCCCGATGCCCTGCCCGAGGCGGCGAACTGGGTCGACGCGAGCCGCCGACTGCTCGTCGGCTGCGAACGCGCCCTGGCCGTTGACGGCATGCCGGGTACTCGGGCGGGCGAGCATGTACCCGTGTTCCCAGGTGCACCGAGCCTGAGCGACGCTGACACGCCGGACGGGCACGGGGGGAGGAGGGAGAGGGATGACCAGGGGGCAACTGCGCGGGGCGACGCTCGATCTGGCACTCGACGCGCTTCTTGGCCAGTGGGAGGTGGCACTGCCCGACGACCAACCTATCGAGAGTAAGCGAATCGCGGCGGCTCTCGGGATCAGCCGCACCCGCCTCTACGCGGACGCGCACCCGTCGCTCGACTACCCGGCGCGCCTCCAGTCGCGGCAGGCCCGGATCGAAGCGGCGAAGATCCGGCAGGCCGAGAACGCGCGCCTCACGCCGGCGGCGACGATCAAGCGGCTCGTCAAGGAGCGCCTGAGCAAGGCGCTGGCCGAGCGCGACGAGTGGAAGGCACGCTGCGAGACGCTACAACTGACGATCGTTGGGATGGAGTACCACGCCTCCCTCAACGGCTGGGATGCCGACCTGCTGTGGCGACCCTTGCCGTCGAGCGAGCGGCGCTGAGCAGCCCGTCGCGCCGGGCCACACGGTCGCGCGGCCCGCCAGTGACACTCCGACACCGCCACCGACGGTCGGCAAGGGGGATAGCACCGGAAGGAGCAACGCGATGGAATCCGCCACCGGTGGCTGCATCCCCCGGGCGGACGAGGCGGTGCCATGGTGCCCGCCCACGAGTGGTTCGTTGTCGCGCGAACCCATCGCATTCGCTTGCGCCTGCGGCCTGATCGCGCGGGATCCTATGCCCGGCATCCGCACCCCCCGATCCGCGATTAAGCCGCAGGCGCAAGCGCCGCTATTCCACCCTCGATCGGGGGGGCGGCGTGTCAAGGCGGGCGAGCCGGGCCGCCGATCCGTCGACCGCATCACCCGGCAAGGAGGATCCGGATGTTCTACTACATCAATCAGGCGATAGGACTCGTCAGCTACGGCAACGCATTCCTCGCGGGCCTCACCGGCGACGTCCCGCCCGAGCTCTGGCCGTCCTACGACACGTTCGGGAATGCCCCCTACCTGCGCTTCGTCCGACGGCGGCGATCCGGCGGCGATCTCGCCGCTGCGGACGTGCTCGCCACAAACACCGGAGAATGGTTCAGGACGCTGAAGCGCGCCGGCGCGACACGGTTACGGCTGCTGCAGACCAATGATCAGACGCCGGACTACTTCTCGCTGGTGGACACGTTCGGCGGCCCCTATGCGTGCGTGATCGGGACCGACGCGCCCGACGGCGAGGCATGGGCACACCGTCTGGAAGGGGGTGGGCGGGCAGGGGGCGAGGGAATTACCTACGCCGGGACGGTACTGCACACCCCGCCGCCATCCCGTTATCCAGATGTCGCCTCGGCCCTCGCGACGCTCCACACGGCGATCGAGGCCGCTTTGCCCGTGGTGGAGTCTCTCCAGCTAGAGGACCATCGTCGGCAATGGTCGGCCGCACTCGACATCGTGACCCGCCCCCGGGCACCGGGCCTATGGTTTCCAGGTGCCCGGTCGAACTGGTATAACCCTTCTGCAAGTCGGTTAATGATTGCCGCCGCACACGTCATCGTGGTCGACGACCCCCCCTGGGTCATCATCGGTGACCCCTCCCTCTACGCGAGATGGAGCGCAGGGGTCCGTCCACTATATAGAGCGGCGAGTGATGCCCTCATCGCGGCAACAAATGCATTCGGCGATGAACAGCTCTCCCTACCGATGACCGGTCGCGATTTCATATAGGCCATGCGTTCGTGAGCGGATAGTGCAAGGGCTCGTAATCGAAGGCAATAAGGGCGACCGATGGATGGGGACGGGCCCGCTGTCGGCATCGCCCTCTCCGGGAATCGTCGGTGATCGCCGCCGAACAGGCGGGACGGAGGCTAACTACCCTTGCCGGTCCAAACGTCCGCGCTAAAGAAAGAACCGACAACCCTTCCCGCCCCGGTCCAATCCGATTACTAATAGGCCCTTGTGCTAGTATTACAACGCGGGAACAGATGAGCTAGGGATCAGCCAGCAAGCGGAGTCGGCGGGCACGGTGGGCGAGGTAGGCGGCGCGCTTGTGGCGCTGGTGGTAGCCGAGCAGGGCGAGCGCCTG
>JAABUJ010006187.1_pt1 | contig 11693 bp, 14 predicted proteins | sample 5559131 | NCBI WGS metagenome assembly JAABUJ01 (sample SAMN10711875, study PRJNA513366) | rock metagenome | isolation source: Antarctica rocks | place: Antarctica: Victoria Land, Mt New Zealand nord | collected 2016-01-07 | reverse complement strand
CGAGCCAGCTTCAGGCTTCCGCACTGGGAGGCGCACCGTTGGGCAAACGTGCCGTCAGGGTGACCCCGTTACCACCCTGCAGGTCAATACCCAGCTTGGGCTAGGGCGAGTGGTCGCCGGTGAAGAACACCACGGAGTACAACGCCGCGACGATGGCCACGAAGGTAGCCAGATAGCGCCAGGGGCGCATCCGGTCCGCGGGAGGTGCCACGATCGGTAAATCTACCTACTAAAATCGCCAATTAATCACGACTACAACATGACCCAGTCCCCGTACCGGGATCGGAAGTGGTCAATGATCTGTTGGCTGCTGCGGCCGCTGTTTACTTGGTGGGCGACCTCAAGGCGCATCGCCTGGGCAGCTGGCGAGGGTGATTCTTCGATGGACCGGCTTCGCCACACAGGGCAGCGCAGCGTCCGATTGAGGTGGTAGGCACGATCGCTGGACTGGGTACCGCCCCGGCTCAGCACAACCGCGACGACCCCCCACAGGCCGGCCGATGCGTAGACAGTGGATACCTTCGGCAATCGGCTGCGCATCGGCCGACACCATGTCCGCAGCCGTGCCGCCGTCTGGAACCCTGGAAGAGCGTTCATAGTCACCGCCTCGCCGGATTGCAGAGGTGGTTCGTGCCACGGTTGCCTGACGTGATGGTTGGGCGAGAGCAGGGCACCTCCACACCCAGCCTCTACTACGGCGAATAGTAGCGGAGCCCTTCGGTCAGGGTGCATTGTGGTGGGCGTGAATGCGTGGGCGTCTGCGGCAGCCGGTCCACCACCACCGCTGACGCTGAGGGGGGTACTCAACTCGTGGACGGCTAACCCGCCGGTGCTGGTGGTGGCCGTGGGGATGGCCGCTGCCTACGTCGTGGGGGTGTCGGTGCTCCGGCGCCGGGGCCAGCAGTGGCCGAGCGCGCGGTCGTGGTGTTTCTTGGTCGGCGGGGTCGGCACGGTGGCGATGGTCGGGCTGTCCTTTGTGGGGGTGTATGCCGACACGTTGTTCTGGGTGCGGGCCTTGCAGAACTTGTTGCTGGTGATGTTCGCCCCGATGTTTTTGGCGTTGGGGGCTCCGCTGACCCTGGTGCGGGAGTTGTTGCCGGCGGGCGCGCGGATGCGGGCAGGGGCGGTGCTGCACAGTCGGGCGGCCAAGGTGTTGACGTTTCCGCCGGTGGTCACCCTGGTGTTGGTGGTGCCGCCGTTGGTGGTGTACTTCAGCCCGCTCTACGAGCAGACCCTGCGGAGCCATCTCGCTAGCGGGCTGGTGGGCGTCACGCTGGTGGCGGCGGGGTTTCTGTATTTTTGGTCGCGACTGCGGGTGGACCCGGTGCCGCGACCGGGCTCGTATCTGGTGACCATGTGGATCACCGTGGTCGAGGTGCTTGTCGACGCGGTCCTGGGCCTGAAGTTGTGGCTGGGGCCGGTGATCGCCGCCGGCTATTACGTGGGCCTGGGCCGTAGTTGGGGTCCGGACCCGGGCCTGGACCAGATCATCGGGGCCGGCATCTTTTGGATCGGCGGCGATATCATCGGCCTGCCCTTCCTGGCCACGGTCGTCGCCCGGATGACTAAGGAAGACGAGCACCGGGCCACCGAGATCGACGCCGACCTCGACGCGGCCGAGGTAGTCCTCCCGCAGGCCGACACCGGGGCACCGGTGGCACCGCGGTTGTGGTGGGAAGACGTACCCGAGCTCGCCGAACGCATCCGTCGGCAACGCTGACACCGCGGATGACCCGAGGCGGTGGGGCATCGGGGGCATCGGACAAGGTCGACGGCACCGACACAGTCCCACTTGGAGTCAAGCCGGAGGGGCTGGATCCGCCCTCGGCATGGCGCCGCCGAGGACGCTCGGCTCGGATGGTCTCGTCCCCTCGTTCGCATGTGTTCAATCGTTAGCGGATGCCGATGGGGTGCCTCTGTCGAACGCCCCCCAATTCGAACAACGTCCAAAACTGGTGGGAAGCCCTACCGTTGAGCGGCCGGGGTAGCACTGTCGATGATTGCGCAGACCCCGCTTGGTTCGTGGGCTACAACGCTAGAGGCAGTGGTATGGGCTGCGGCGACCAGTGTCGCGCGTAGCTCCCGCAACTCGCTCAGGGTGTGGTCGATCTCGGCTATGCCTTGCTCGAGCAGTTCGCGGGTCCGTCCACACGGTGCTTGGCCGCTGCGGTGGGTGGACAGGATCTCCGCCGCGGCGTCCAAGCCCAGCCCCAGTGACCGGGCGCGGCGAATGAAGCGCACTGTGTCGATGTCGGCCTCGTCGAAGACTCGGTACTCGGCTGCGCTACGCGCCGCTGGTGGCAGCAGTCCCCGGCTCTCATACAGGCGCACCGCTTTCGCGCTGACACCGGCAGCCTGCGCTACCTGACCCACCGTCACCATCGCCGACCCTTCCTTTATCAGCACAAACCTCGTCCTTGACCTTACCCCCGGGACAAGGTTCTACTGTCGGACTCGTCAGTGAAATGCACGACCATCAAGGAGAAATCATGGCGTTCCGCGAGGGCCAGATCTATCATTGCCCCGATCCCGCCTGTGGCTGTGAGGTCACCGTCACCAAGGGTGCGCCGCCGGACTGTCCCGGCACCGCCAATCCGACTTGCTGCTGCGGCAAGGAGATGACCGAGGTCTCCGACTGAGCAGCGGGCATCGATCCCTTTCCCCGGGTCCTAGGGTGAGCCATCCACCGAGGCCGGCACTGACCATCGCGATGGCGCCCTGGGAGGGGTCGTCGGTGGCCCCTCATCATCGTCCGGGCCAGGTCTTCCCACTGACACTGCTCGTGCAGATGCGGGCGGTGTCACCGCTGAGCGGACCGACGTAAAGGGTTTGACCGTCGCCGGTGAATGCGACCGCGGACGTGCCCGCAGGCTGTGCACCAGGCTCGTCCAGGTAGTGCGTCGTCCAGCGACACGCAGGCGCGCAACTCTGGCGCGAACGGCTACCCTTCGCGCCTTCTTGGTTGCCGTGGCCTTCGACGTAGTGGCCCCGGCCGGGGTCTCGTGTCCGCCACCTTCTGTGCCGTCTTGGCGGTGACGCTCTCGGCGGCCTCCTGTGTGAACGTGGCCTACCTTGAACCCAACGGCCCGGGCGGCGACAACCAAATCGCCGGCGCCCCGGTGGAGGGGCTGCGGGCGGTGCGCTCGCCGCGTTCACGCGGCTCAACGTGCCGAAGCCGGGGAGCTGAACCTGTGAAGCGCCCGGGCCTACACGTACAGCGCTTGAAACGGCGCCCAGGGCAGGTTGCGGACGACAAACCAGACCAGCACCACCGGCAGAGCCACCTTGGGCAGCCAGCTGATGTGCTGCCAGGAGCGGACCTTGCGCCCGAGCACGATCTCGGCCACCCACGCACCGAAGGCCCAGCTCATCATGGCCAGGGCGATCACCGACAATGCGTTGTACCGCAGAGCGGCGCCGATGTCGCCGTGCAGCAGGGAGTACACCATCCGCATCCCGCCGCAGCCGGGGCAATCAATGCCGAGCAGTGCCTTGGTCGGACACACCGGCAGCACACCACCCGGCGTGGTGGGATCGGCGAACCACAAAGTGGCACAACCCGTTATCGCTACTCCGGCCACCCCGACCGGCGCCCACCACCGCGACCGCACTTCAGCCAGCGAGGGCAGCGGATGAAGTTCCAAGACATTGATCGTCATGGTGACTCCTGTGGTGCGATCGGGTGAGCCCATCGAGCCCGGTTCGTTGCACCGTATCGAACCGCTGGTGCCGGTGCTACTAGGCTCGATCGTGGACTACACCAGGCTCGATCCGCGAGCGGTAACTGGGGCTGGGGTTGGGTATCGCCTCGACCGAGGCAACGCGAGATGTCCGGGCGTGGGGGCCAGTGACAGTCCATTGTTCAACCGGTGGAGGTTGCCATGAAGCTCAATGCGGTAGAGCGCGCCGCGATGAACAACCCCGTGCGCGCGGCACACCAGCACCATCGCGAGGCAGCCTGGTTCCGGCATATGGCCGGCGGGAACCTGTCCGGCCAGCGCGTCCTCGAGGTGGGCTGCGGGCGCGGCGTCGGCGTGGAGGTGCTGCTGGATCGACTTGACGCAGCACACGTCACTGCGTTTGACCTTGACCCGGTGATGGTCGAGAAAGCGCGGCGACGGCTGCACACCCGCCCCGACGACGCCACGTCGCTCACCGTCGGCGATGCCTGCGAAATCAAGCAGCCGGCTGCGGCCATGGACACGGTCGTGGAATTCGGGGTCATCCACCACGTGCCCGAGTGGCGCACCTCGATCGCGGAGATCGCGCGGGTTCTTCGCCCCGGCGGACTGTTGCTGTTCGAGGAGATCCCGCGACACACGCTGGACATGTGGCTGCTTCGCACGTTCACCGTCCACCCGCGGCGCGATCGCTTCGAGGGTGATGAATTCACCGAGGAGCTGGCGCGCAACGGGCTGCAGGGCACCGGACGGCTGGCCGAGCACTTCGGGGGCACGGTTTTCGTCGGCGCCGCCCGCAAGGGCTGTTGACTCGTTGCCGCTGCGCGCAAGCGACCACTGTTCGTTGCGCGGCAGCCGTGAGGAAGGCGATCTGGCGCCAGCGCTCCTGGTGGGGCCGTTCGCGTCCGGGGGAGTGAAGTCGGCTATGCGGGCATGGTGAGCCCTGCCGCGAAGGCCGCGCTGTTCGGCGATCCCGACCGAGGTCCCAGAGGCCACCCGCCATTGGCCTCCCTAACGCGGGGTCGCCGCGCCGGGAGCGGGCGCGGTAGGTGGTGCCGGGAGTGGTCCTGATGTCAGGACACCCCCGGCTTGCCATGTCGTCCAGGGCACGTTCCAGTCCCCGTACCCGTCCCAGGCTGGGAGGGGTGTGCCGCCCGTATTGGTGTAGCTCACGACGTCGCCGATTTGAGAGAGGTTGTAGAACCACTGTGCGTCGTTCACGTTCAGGTTGGTGCAGCCGTTGGACGTCGATCGCGCCCCGATGTTTCCGCCGTTCCAGGAGGCGGCGTGCGCGTACTCACCAGAGTTGGTCAAACGCACCGACCACGGGACGATCAGGTCGTAGGGGTCGGCAGGGTTGTTCGAGACCATGCGCACCGCCCCCTCTGGGCGCAGCGTGTTGGTGCCGGGGAGGTCTTCGCCTTTCTGCATGACCACTTTCGTGCCGGTGAACGTGGGGGTGCCGGCTTTCCCACAGGACGTCGGCAGGGTCCGGACGGGCTTCCCGTCCGAGGTCACGGTCATCGTCTCGGCTTTGCAGTCCACGGTGGAGATGTTCGCCGCTCCGGTGGTGATCGACAGCGTCGGACTATCGTCATAGGACAGACCCGGCCCCGCGGAGAGGTCCTTCACCGGCATGTCCACCACAATTTTCGCGTTCGCCGGCCAGTACTGCTGCAGGCGGTAGTGCGCCTCTAGGGCTTGGCCCGGCTGCCCGGAGCTCGCCCAGTACCAAGCGCCAGCCGCAGGCGTTCCATTGACCGTCACCCGCGTGGTGCGTTCGAATGCTGTGGCATCACTGACCGTACGGTCGAAATACGCCACGACCGGCATGCCGACGCCGTACACACCGCCGTCGCCTTCAAGCAGCGACACGTGCACCGGGGCACCCAGTGCGACGGTTGGGGTCGAGGATGTACCGGTGGCGGAGGGCGGGACCGCAGAGGTCGACTGCGGGACAGTCGAGGACGTCGCGGGCACACCACCGGGGTTGGCTGCCGAGCACCCAGAAACGATCAGTGCGGTACCAACTATCGCCGCCGCGCCCCCTCGGTGGCCACGGAAATTCTCTCGAGCACGTTTCGTGGCAACAACCAGGTTCACCTCCGACACCCTACCGACGAGGCAGCCCCCTCCGGGGCTGCTGGCCCCATGTATGCCCATCGGTAAAGCCAGCGCAAACCCGGAACCGCCGCCCGGGCAGGCCGGCGGCTGTCCGGCCACATCGCCGGGGTGCCCCGGACTCGAGTCGCTGACGTTTGCGCATGCCGCCAGCGATCCCGCAAATACCAACACCGCCACAGCGGTGCCTACGTAGAGCCGCTTGGCACCAACCACGCCGAAACCTCCCTGCAGCACTTCAGACGTTACGACATGTCAGGCAGGGACCAGCTGCACTGCGGCGGACAAGCTGTCCGGAAAGACGCGCGCCATTGAGCTATCGGAGACGTTCCCTCGGCTCGTCGGTGTGGACGCCGGCTGGGCTTGTGTGCACGGTGGCGGCGGTGAGCCGGCGCACTTGGGCCAGCAGTTGCGCCTCGGCGTGGTGGGCCAGGTCGTGGGCCTGGATGAGGCTCAGGGTCGGGACCACGGTGGCGTCGACCTCGGCGCGCAGGGTGTGCCCGATCCAGCGGATGCGCAGCTCCCGGACCTCGTCGATGCCGCTCACGCTGATCACGGCCGCGGTGGCCTGGTCGACCAGTGCCGGGTCGACGGCGTCCATCAGGCGGGCGGCGACTTGGCGCACGGCGGAGCGCAACACCCCGAGGATCGCGACGGTGATGGCCAGGCCGATGACGGGGTCGGCCCAAGACCACCCGAGGGCGACACCGCCGGCGCCCAGCAGGACTGCGAGGCTGGTGAACCCGTCGGTGCGGGCATGCAGCCCGTCGGCGACCAGGGCGGCGGAGCCGATGCGGCGCCCGACGCGGATACGGTAGCGGGCGACGAGTTCGTTGCCGGCGAACCCGACGACGGCAGCAGCGGCGACGGCCCACAGGTGGGTGACGTCACGGGGGTGCAGCAGCCGGTCGATGGCCTCATAGGCGGCCAGGGCGCTGGACAGGGCGATCATCGCGATGACGAAGATCCCGGCGAGGTCTTCCGCGCGGCCGTAGCCGTAGGTGTAGCGCTTGGTCGCGGGCCGCAGAGCGAGTCGGAAGGCGATCAGCAGTGGCACGGCGGTGAGGGCATCGGCCACGTTGTGCAGGGTGTCCCCGAGTAGAGCCACCGACCCCGACAGCACCACCACCACGGCCTGGATGATGGCGGTGGCGGCGAGGATGGCCAGGCTCAGCAGCAGGGCGCGGCGCCCGTCGGCGTCGGCCTCCAGCGCCTCGTCGACCTGATCGGCGACATCGTGCGAGTGCGCCCCGAACACCTCCGACACCGCGTGGCGCACCCGGGCGCCCACGGTCGTGCCATGCGAGTGGCCGTGGTTGTGGTCATGGCCGGCATGCGAACTTTCGGACGCGGGTCGGTGGTCGTGGGAATGGCCAGTACTCATTGCGGAGACGTCCTTCGTCATGGTGGTCTCGGGTCTCCACGATGATACGCATACATGCGAACGTGCGAACATATCGCAGTAGTGGTTAGGTGGAGAACATGGCACAAGCAAACACGCTCTCCGGGCCTGGTCATGCCGACTCGCTCACTGCTGCGCAGGTTGACGCCGCAGTGCGGTCCTTCGTCTTGTTGGCCGATCCCACCCGGGTACGGATGCTCTGGGCCCTGCGACACCAGGAACTCGACGTTGCCACCCTGGCCGGCCTGGCCGGGTGCCGCCCGACCGTGGCCAGCCAGCACCTGTCCAAGCTGCGCTTCGCCGGGCTCGTGGAGGCCACCCGGGACGGTCGCCGCATGCTCTACCGGCTCCGCGGTGGGCACGTCCGTGCTCTGTTGGCCGAGGCCCTGTTCCACGCCGAACACCAGGTCCGCGGCGTACCCACGCACGACTAGAACCAGTCGCTCACCTGCGACGGTCAATCGTCGGTGGTGTGTGCGAAGGACGATGATCTGACGCAGACTATGCTTACGCAGCGACGACGAGCCCGATCCGGTCGGCGACCATGGCCCGGAAGTGCACGCACCGTGAAGTCCTCGTGCTCACATTTCAGGGCGCATTCGATCAGCCGCAGCGAGTCCTTCGCCGCCGCGACGCGCCGTACGAGATCCGACTGATGGCGCCGCAGGATCGCGGTCCGCACCGTCGGGTCTGTGCGGTGAGCATTCCCCGGATGACCTCCAAGCTGAACTAGACATCCTTGGCATGCAGGATCACTGAGACCCGGTACACGTCATCTGGACCGTAGCGGCGACGATCGCCCGCACTCCGGGCTGGTGAGAGCAGATGCACCGATACCCGATGCCGATAAGTAACAGGCGCACGCTCAGCGCACCGTAGGAGGAAGCCCGGTTGCACGAACCTCAGCCGGCATGGGTACCGCGTTCGGGGGCACCCAGGCGCAGGTGCTCGGCGTGATACACCGCCTCGTCGAGCAGGGATGCCACGTGGGAGTCGTAGAGGGAGTACACGATGTTGCGGCCATTGCGCACAGTGGTGACCAGACCCATGGTGCGCAGCAACCGCAGCTGGTGGGAGATCGCGGACTGCTCCATGCCGATCGCCGTGGTCAGCGCGGTGACGGTGGCGGGCGCTTGGCGCAACTGAGACAGGATCAGTAATCGGCTGGGCGCGGTGAGGGCCTGCAGGGTGGCGGCGACTGCGCCAGCACTCGCTGCGTCCAACCGTGCTGGCGGGGTGTCGCGTCCTTGCACGCCGTGACCCATGTCGGCAGCATACCAGCCAACCATCGGTAATGAAGACGTGTTCATATGAGCCTGTAGGCTGGTCCGTGGTTTCCGCCCGGCACTGTCGGGGCCGTCATGGAGGAGGTCGTCGGTGTCATCGACGTTGTCCGAAACATCCACGACCGGGCTCACCGAGAGTGCCTCGACGCGCCCTCGGCCTGTGCTGGCGAGGCTGCTCGCCTTGCTGGGGGTCCCGGATGTGCGCTGGGCGGTGGTGGCGGTGGTGCTGTTCGCGGTCGGCGGCCTCGCGCAGCTGACCGGCGCCCCCGTACCGGTGTGGTGGGGGTTCTACCTGGCCTGCTACGCGACCGGGGGATGGGACCCGGGCCTGGCCGGGGTGCAGGCGCTGCGGGAGAAGACCCTGGATGTGGACTTGCTGATGATCGTGGCCGCGGTCGTGGCCGCGTCAATCGGGCAGGTCTTCGACGGGGCGCTGCTGATCGTCATCTTCGCGACGTCGGGGGCGTTGGAGGCGGTGGCGACCAAGCGCACCGCGGATTCGGTGCGGGCTCTGCTCGATATTGCGCCCGAGGAAGCCACCCGCTTCAGCGACGACGGCGAAGAGCACGTTGTGGCGACCAGCGAGCTCGTCGTCGGGGACGTGGTGGTGATCCGACCGGGGGAACGCATCGGGGCCGACGCGGAAGTCGTCGCCGGAGCCAGTGAGGTCGATCAGGCCTCCATCACCGGCGAGCCCCTCCCGGTGCTCAAACAGCTCGGGGACGAGGTGTTCGCCGGCACCCTGAACACCACCGGTGCCCTACAGGTGCGGGTGCACCGCCCGGCCGAGGAGTCGGTGATCGCCCGGATCGTGGCCCTGGTCGAGGAAGCTTCGGCGACCAAAGCGGCCACGCAGCTGTTCATCGAAAAGGTGGAGCAGCGCTACTCGATCGGCATGGTGACCGCGACCCTGGCCCTGTTCTTCATCCCGCTGGCGTTCGGGGCGGCGCTGGCACCGACGTTGCTGCGGGCGATCACTTTCATGATCGTGGCCTCCCCGTGCGCGGTGGTGCTGGCGACGATGCCCCCGCTGCTCTCCGCGATCGCCACCGCCGGCCGCCACGGGGTACTAGTCAAGTCGGCCGTGGTGATGGAGCAACTCGGGCTCACCGACACCGTGGCGTTCGACAAGACCGGCACCCTCACCGAAGGAACCCCCAGGGTGTCGGAAGTCTGGACCGTGGGTGATGGCCAGCTGAGCGAGGACCAGCTGCTGGGGTTGGCGGCGGCCGCCGAACGACCGAGCGAGCACCCCCTGGCCGCGGCCATCGTGAGCGCCGCCCACGATCGTCAACTGCCCCTGGACGCGGCGGAGGACTTCGCCTCCGCCCCCGGGCGAGGAGTCACCGCCCGCATCCAGGGACGCACGGTGCGAGTCGGGTCCCCGGCCCTTCTCGAGGAGCTCCCCCCGGCCGTGGACGACACCCTGCTCCGCGCCCACGCTCAGGCCCTCATCACCGCTGCCGAGGCGCGGGGTGCCACCGCGGTGGTGGTGCTCATCGACGGATTCCCGGCCGGGGTGTTGGCGCTGGCGGACCGGGTGCGGGCCGGGGCCGGTGAGGCGGTGTCCGCGCTGGACGCCCTAACCGGCCGTACCCCGGTGCTGTTGACCGGCGACAACGCGGGCGCAGCCGGTCTGCTGGCTCGTGAGGTGGGCATCATAGATGTCCAGGCCGGGTTGCTACCGGCGGACAAGGTCGACCATGTCCGCGCTCTGCAGGCCACCGGCCGGCGGGTGCTGCTGGTCGGTGACGGCGTCAACGACGCCCCCGCGATGGCCGCCGCCGACCTGGGAGTGGCCATGGGCAGGCACGGTTCCGATCTGGCGCTGGAAACCGCCGACGCCGTCGTCGTCCGCGACGAGCTGGACACCGTGGCCAAGGTCATCGACCTCTCCCGTCGGGCGCGCCGCCTGGTGACCGCGAACCTGCTCATCGCCACCAGCATTATCACCGCCCTGGTGATCTGGGACCTGTTCGGGCACCTCCCGCTGCCCCTGGGCGTCGCCGGTCACGAAGGCTCCACCGTCATCGTCGGTCTCAACGGACTCCGACTCCTGCGCACCGCGGCTTGGCGGCGCGCCGGCACCCACCATTGACGCGGAGGAAGCGCGATGAGTGAGTACGAGTCCCGCAGCGATACTTCGGCCACACCGGCAGAGCTGGCGCCGATCGTGCACCTGTCCGGGTTGTTGCGTAACCCCTGGTGACCCGCACCGGGGAAGCTGTGGGCCGTGTGAGGACGTCATCGTCCAACGACGTCTACCCGCCGGCGACCGGCCTTGGGGTCGAGGTCGGGCAGGTGTATGGGTCGATGAGTCAGATCCACACCCTCACCCAGGACCGGATCACCCTGGCCCGAAACAAGGTGGATCTGCGCGGGTTTGAACGGCGCGACGGCGAGGTCCTGTTGCATACCGATGTGCTTGCTCAGCCCCGACGAAGGCACTGAGCGCTCGTGGCTGCTCCCGTGCACGGACGTTGCTGTCTATACCGGTTGCAGCAGTTCGGGGATGTTGTTGCGGGGGCTGTTCACTTTGGTGCTGACTTCGTAGGCCTCGAGATGAATGAGTTACCACGTCTACTACGGCCCTGGCAGCGTGTCGCTGCTTCCTGGGCAGTGCTCACCGTGTTGGTTTTTCATCGTTGGCGCCTGCTGACTCCTCTGGTCTTCACCCACATCGCCTACGACAGTGTGCTGTCGACGGCCAATCACGGGCTGATCACCACCACCGAGGAGTTCACCGTGCTGTGCGCGGCCACGGTGGTTCTGCTCGTGGTCGGTGCGGTACTAGCGAATTTTCGGAGCATTGTCAGTCGAGAAGGCAGCGCTGCGGGCGTCGAGCCGATCGCGCCGCGGTAAGCGCGGTGGCAGCCGGAGTGCGGGCAACCGGCGGGGAGAGCAAGGCGCAGCTGCGCGACTGAGGCACCCAGCCAAGGGCCCGTGGCCTACACCCGCAGCGGCGACCGGATTGGCGGGTGTCGTTCTGCAGGTCGTGGACGTGTCAAGTCGTTGCTAACCCTTCTTACTGTAAGTAGAGTTAGAACGGTGATGACCGGCCGACCGCTGTTGGACAACCGTGCTGACGCGGCGTTGTTCACTGGGCGCGAGTCGGAGTTGAACATGTTCGATTCCGCCCTGGAACACAAGTTCAACTGCCTCGTCACGGGAGACGCGGGGATGGGCAAGACCTCGTTGCTGCGG
>JAABUJ010006186.1_pt1 | contig 11696 bp, 9 predicted proteins | sample 5559131 | NCBI WGS metagenome assembly JAABUJ01 (sample SAMN10711875, study PRJNA513366) | rock metagenome | isolation source: Antarctica rocks | place: Antarctica: Victoria Land, Mt New Zealand nord | collected 2016-01-07 | reverse complement strand
CCACGCGGGCGCGTTGCACGATTTGTCGCACCCTCTCCTGCCGCGCGGCCAGGGCAATGACCGCGCCGCTGTCAAGGATTAGGCGGCTACGATGTGGGCCAGTCAAGGGCATCGACATCACGGACTATCGCATTGGAAACAGGACCGGCTTCTTCATCCATGTCGTCGAGCAACTCCTGAAGCCGGCGCGCTTGAAATTGTTGTAACATAGCCTCCTCCTCCTGAGACAAGGAGTCCAGTGGACGATCACGCAGCCTGGCAACTATGTCATCTTCAACTTGGATGTCATGAACGCGTTGAGTGTGCTCGATAGTATCCATAGGAAATCCTCGAAGGACCGTTTGTCGTAGCTGACAGGGTTGTCCCCTTCAATGATACCATCAAAGAGGCTGCCCACTAATAAGGCGAATCGTTTTTTTGTCAGACGTGCGTAATCGTTTTTTGTCAGACATGCGTAAAGGCTATGGTGTTTCTACCCAATGTATAATCGAGGATGAAGATATTGATCGACTTGATCCATCTGAGGGTATACGATACAAGCAATGGCGTGGATTACCGACCTGGACCGGCGCACGCCGGTCGCGATAGACCTGGATAGGGAAAACGGCCTGATGCGGATCGCGTGGGCCGACGAGCACGCCTGTCTCTACAGCCTGCCCGATCTGCGGCGGCGCTGTCCGTGCGCGGGCTGCTCCGGCGAGGGCGGCCGAGCCGGGCTGGTGAACGCTGATACCGTCTTCACACAGCGGCAGGTGACGTTGGAGGACGTGCGGCCGCTCAACCGCTTCGGCCTACAGTTCATCTGGGGCGACGGCCACGACGACGGCTTATATAGCTACGCCTTCCTGCGCGACCTGTGCCCCGATGATTAGTCGATAGTCGATAGTCGATGGGCGATGGGCGATGGGCGATGGGCGATGGGCGATGGGCGATGGGCGATGGGTGGAAGTTATCACGGAGAATGGATGCTGGCTGCCATGCCGTGATGGCATTGGCATGGATGGATAGTGGAACAGAATCACTCTATCGTGTTATCGTATCATCATAGCTAGCCCCACTCCACTCGTCCGACTATCGACTATCGACTATCGACCATCGACCATCGACCATCGACCATCGACCATCGACCATCGACCATCGACCATCGACCATCGACCATCGACCATCGACGGAGACCCCTATGCAAGAAAACTCGACCGCGGGCGCCAGCCCCGGCGGCGTGGTGGCGCACGCGCCGCAGCCACACGCGCTGCCCTTCTATACGACGCCTGACGACGCGCTGGAGTTCGGCGCCAGTTTCGGCAATAGCGCCCTCTGGGTGACGACCAAGGGGACCGGGGCGATCGACCGCGTCTTCAGCGTCGACGCCGGCCAGACGTTCATCAATAATATCTCTATCCGCTACGCCAGCCCCGGCCATCGCGTGCAGACGGATGACCGGGGCGTCTGCCACATCTCGAGCACCGACCCCCACGGCGCCTCCTACGTCAGCTTGCGCCAGGATGTGCCCGGCACGTTCGAGATACACCCGGCCTACCAACGCCACATCTACGCTATCACCGGCTCCATTGACGTCACGGAAACCGTCTTCTTGCCGCTGGCCTCCCGTGGAACCGGCGCCGCCGCCGCGAACACGGACGCTGGCGACCCGCCCGTCCTTTACCAGATCGTCGAGTTGCGCAACAACAGCCCGGTCCCGCGCGACCTGCGCGTCTTCGGCTATGCGCGCCTGCGCGGCACCCTTCCCGACGACATAGTGGCGCGCTACGACGCTGACCTGTACGCCCTCGTAGCCCACAACAAGAGCCAGCCCGCGTGCGTGCGCGTCTTCGGGCTGACCGAGCAACCCGGCGGCTACGGCACGACCTTCGACTTCGGCCGCGTCTACGATCCTCTGCATGTGCGCCCGCTGGATAATACGACGGACGCCGCCGGCGACATCCTCGGCAGCCTGCAACTCGACGTACACCTCGATCCCGGCGAGAGCCGCGCCTTCACCTTTATCACCGCGCTCTCCGCCACTGGCGAGGACGCCGCGGTCGCGGCCTACCGTGCCGCGTGCGACCCCGCGGCCGCGCTACGGGACACCGACGACTATCTCGCCCATACACTGACGCGGGCGCGAGTGCTCACGCCCGACCCGCTGATCAACCAGGGCGCGCTATGGAGCAAGGTCAACATGCTACGCGTGATGGCGCGCTACCCCCAGGGTCCCGCCTTCACCAACGAGCCCGGCGTTTCCTCCAACGTGGTTGGACGCGACGTGGCCTGGTTCGTCTACGGCAACGACCACTTCAAGCCGGCCTTCTCGCGCGCCCTGCTCGACACCTTCGCGCGCCTGCAATACGAGGACGGCAGGATCGCCGAGTACTATAGCGCCCTCGACGGCCGCGTCGAGGACTACGGCCTCAACATCAACGACGATACGCCGCTCTTTATTCTGGCGGTCAACCACCACTATCGCGCCACCGGCGACGCGGAGTGGCTGCGCGCGATCTACCCTGCTGTGGCCAAGGCGGCGCGCTACATCGTCGCGCAGGAGGACGCGCGCGGCCTGGTGTTCTGCACGGCCAAGGACCCGCGCGGCAACGTGTGGGCCATCGCCGGCTGGCGCAACGTCATCCCGCAGTACAGCCTCAACGGCGCCGTGACCGAGATCAACGCCGAGTGCGCCGCGGCCCTACGCGCTGCCGGCCACCTCGCCGAGAATCTGGGGCTGCCCGACGCCGAGGCGCGCGAGTTCTTCGACGCCGCCCAGACGCTGCGCGACGCCATGAACACACATCTGCTCAACCCTGAGAACGGGCTGTACTACCTCAACATCGACGCCGACGGCGCCACCCACACCGACGTGACCGGCGACGAGATCTTCCCCGTGATGTTCCGCGTCTGCGACGACGAAACCGGCTTCCGCATCATCAGCCGCCTCAATTCGCCCGACTTCTGGACCCCGGCCGGCCTGCGCACGGCCTCGCGGCTGGATCCCATGTACGACCCCTTCGCATGTGTCGGCCTGATCGGCGGCGTGTGGCCGGGTCTGACGTGGTGGTACGCCTTCGCGGCGGCGCGCTACCACCCCGAGTTCATGGTCGCGGCGCTGCGCTCCTCGTTCGAGCACTACGCCGTCAACCCCAAAAACAACAATACCGTGCCCGGACAATTCAGCGAGTGGTTCGACGGCGAGAGCCTGATCAACCGCGGCATGCGCCTCTCACCATGGGAGCCGCCGCGCTTCCTATGGGCCGCCGTCGAGGGCGTCTGCGGGCTCATGCTCACGCCCGATCTGCCACAGGTCAACCCGCTGGTACCCCCTGAATGGAAGTGGGTGGCGCTGCGCCGGCAGCCCTACCACGGCCGCGAGTTGAGCTACTTCGCCGCGCGCCAGGACGATCGTGAGTTCCACATCTATGCCGACACCCCGTTGCGGTCGGATCACCACGTCAAGACCTACGACGAGGACATCTCGGCGCGCGTGTACGCCTACTCGGCCTCGGCCGAGGTCGTGGCGCTGCGGCGGCCGGGTGAACTCGTCGTGCTCGTCGGCAACGTGGGCGCGCAGACGAGCGTCGTTCCCGTCGCCATGCAAGAAGTTATCGACGCCGACACGACCTACGACCTGCGCGTCTACAGCAGCGAACACGTCGCCTGGGAGGGGACGATCCGTCAGCAGGGCCGCTACATCAGCCCCCTCGCCGTGCAGATCGAGACCAATGGGTTCAGGATTATTGAGATCAAGTCAGTATTGTAGGGGGTACAATGCGCGAGAACAAGGTCAAACGGCTGCTGCGTGAGGGCGCGGTCACGGTCGGGACGTGGGTGACGCTGGACGGGCTGCTGGCCGCCGAGGTCATGGCGGCCCGTGGATTCGACTGGCTGGTGATCGACATGGAGCACGGTCCGGTGTCGATGGACGCCGCGCAAGGCATGATGGCCGCCATCCGTACGACGGAGACCGTGCCGCTCGTGCGTGTGGGCTGGAATAGGACGGAGTTGATCCACCAGGCGCTCGACATCGGCGCCTACGGGCTCGTTATCCCCATGGTCAACTCGCTCACCGAGGCGCGGCAGGCCGTCAAGGACGCGCGCTACGCGCCGTTGGGCGACCGTAGCCGCGGCGGCGCCCGCGCCCCGCTGGCCTTCGGAACCGACGCCGTGACCTACGGCCAGCGCGCCAACGACGAGACGCTGCTCATCGTGCAGATTGAGACCGCCGAGGCCGTCGCGGCGGCCGAGGAGATGGCCGCGCTCGATGGGCTCGACGGACTCTTCGTTGGCCCTAACGACCTCTCGTCATCGCTCGGCGTGTGGCCGCCGGTGTGGGACAACCAGCCGGCCGCGCTCGCCGAAGCTATCGCGCGCATCCCCGTCGTGGCCCACGCCCACGGCAAAGCCGCCGGGATCATGGTTCCCGACGCGGCGATCGCCAACCGCTGCATCGCGCAAGGCTACGACTTCATCTCATTGAGCAACGACGCGTCGCTGCTCGAACGCGCCGCGCGCGCCGAGTTAGCTGCCATCACTGGCCGGCGCTAATATTACAACGTGACATGGACCTGCGACTGAAGTCGCATGGCAAACGACGGACACTAAAGTGTCTCACCACGCGTCGTACCAACGACTTCAGTCGTCGGTCTTTGCCATGCGACTTCAGTCGCAGGCGGATCAAGCGGATCATAACGTTGTAGTATTAAGTTATCGCATTAGTATCATCCCTGTAGCTATCGGAGGTTCCCGTGTCGCTGCCGCCTATCGACGTCGACTACATGACCCGCGTCACCGCGGAGTTATGCGCGATCCCCAGCCCGACCGGTCTGGCCGCCGAGGCCATAGCCTACGTGGCGCGCGAGCTAGACACGCTCGGCGTGCCCTACCGCTACACGCGTAAGGGCGCGTTGGTCGCGACCCTGGAGGGCGGGGACGCGCCCGTGCGGACGCTCGCCGCGCACGTCGATACGCTTGGGGCGATGGTCAAAGAGATCAAGACCAACGGGCGTCTGTCCCTGACGCAGGTAGGGAGCTACCCGTGGGCGGCGATTGAAGGCGAGACGTGCGTGGTCCACACCAACGGCGGCGCGCGCGTCACCGGCACGGTCGTCAACGTCAAAGCGTCGCATCACGTCCATGGGGCCGAGCAGGACAAAGCCGAGCGTAGCGAGAAGACGCTAGAAGTGCGGCTCGACGCGCGCGTCACAAGTTCCACGGACGTCCGCGCTCTGGGCATCGAGGTGGGCGACTTCGTGTCGCTTGACCCGCGTGTATCCGTGACCGAGAGCGGCTTCATCAAGTCACGCCACCTCGACGACAAGGCCTGCGTCGCCATCCTGCTCGGCGTAGCCAAGGCTATGCGTGACGCTGGCGCGCGTCCGGCCGCCGCCACGCACCTGTTCATCAGCAACTACGAGGAGACCGGCCACGGCGCTTGCGCCGGCGTCCCAGCGGAGACGGAGGAGTTGGTCGCGGTCGACATGGCCGCCGTCGGCGAGGGACAGACCTCCGACGAATACTCGGCCACGATCTGCGTCAAGGACGCCAGCGGCCCCTACGACCACGCGTTGAGCACGGCGCTGCGCCGCGCCGGCGACCGCGCCGGCGTCCCCTACAAGGTCGATATTTACACCTACTACAGCTCCGACGCCAGCGCGGCGCTCAAAGCCGGCGCGGAGGTGCGCGCCGCCCTGGTCGGCCCCGGCATTGACGCATCACACGCCCACGAGCGCACGCACGTCGACGCCTTACAGGCCACCGCGCGCTTGCTCATCGAGTATTTGACACAGCCTTCGGCATAGGCCGATGTGTCCCTGATTGCGACACGCGGCCTGACCTTAAAAGGTCATGGTAGGCGACGGACCTTAAAAGGTCTGTGTGGGCGTGACACGCCCTCCCGCCGCCGAGCGCATGGCCGCCATGGTGATCGCCGGTAGCCGCCGGTGGCGGCGGGAAGACCTTTCAAGGTCCGGTCCCTGCCATGACCTTTTAAGGTCAGGCCCACGGCACCCGCAGGCGCCATCACGGAGAGGCGTCCTCACAAGTGTCGCGCGCCCGACCACACGAATGTAGCGGTGGCGCACGGCGCGAGGGCGTAGCTAAACGTCTGGTTGCCCCAGCGTACGGCGAACGGACGGGGCTGGCCGCCGGGGTTGTAGGCCAGCAACGCCAGGGAGCCGTCGGGGTTCTTGAACGCCACGTCGTCGATCGTCTGCGCGCCGTAGCTCGTCCCGCTGCCGCAGCCCAGCCCCACGTCGCTGTAGTGGGGCACGGTCGAGGTAGAGGCGATGCGGTAGGCGCCCGGATGGATGAAGCGGCTGGCCTGCGCGAGTTGGTAGTAGTCGGTCGTGTACGCGACCGTGCCCGTATCGGTGTAGACCGTGACCGGTGCGATGCAGTTGGGGCAGCCGGTCGTGCCCGGCCGCGGAGGGCCGCCGGTCTGATCCAGGGCCAGGTTCCACAGCAGTACGCCCTTGGCCCAGTCGCGCATCGACGCGATAATCAATTCGGAGACATCGCCGTGCGTGAAGCCGCTGGAGCACTCCGTCACGTAGTTGTCCTTGGTGGGGTACAGCGCGTGCGATCGCGCCATGATATCGGGGCCTCCGGAGTAGCAGTGCCACGCCGTCCCCGCGACGTACGGCCCCGCCACGGGGTCGCTCAGGACCAGGAACGGGTAGTCCGGCGTGGTGAGCGTGGTGTCCCAGAATCCGTCGTAAGCCAGGATGCGCGTGGGCAGGCCGGCGGCGACGAGGGCGGGGCCGAGGTAGCGGCCGATGAACTGCGCTTCGGCCAGGGCTGGGAAATTGATCCCAGGATAGCCCGCGTCCTGCCCCGGCTCGTTGTGCGGCGTCACGGCGTAGATCGGCAGCCCCTGCGCTCCATACGCCTGGATGAACTTGACGAAGTAGGCCGCCAGAGGGCCGTAGGACGACGGAGGTATGCTCCCCGCGAAGGGGCTGGTCATACCCGTCTGCATCCAACTCGGTAGTACCCACGGCGTAGCGATCAGCTTGAGGCCGGGGTTGAAATGTAGCGCCTCGCGCAACAGGGGCACGATCTCCGTCATGTCGTGCGTGATAGAGAAGCCGGCGAGGGCGGGGTCGGGGCTACCGTCGGGCGTATCATCGTAGGAGTAGACCGCGCCGTCTCTGGTGAAGTCCGACGCGCCCATCGGCACGCGCACGGGGCTAAGGCCCAGGCCATGGGTGGGGTCGAAGAGATCGAACATGACCTTGTCGCGCGCCGCCGGCTGCAGCTTCGTGGCGAGCAGCCACGCCGATGAGTCGGTCATAGCGCCCCCAAAGCCGTCGATCCGCTGGTACGTTTTGGTCTCGTCGACGGCGATGGTCGGGGTGACGACCCGCGACGCGGCTCGGCTGGGCGCCGGCGCGGGGGGCATAAAGTGTAGGATGGGCTGCCGCGCCACCCGGCTGGAGAGGTCGGCCGTCGTCAGATACACAGCGACGGTCGGGCCGTGCGCGACGGTCGCGCCCGCGCGCGCGGCGGGACTAAACGTCGCGGCCAGTGCGAATAGTAGGCAACAGGCGCATAGCCCTTTGGACAACCTCACGCGACACGCCTATCTACTACCGCCATTATTCGCCACTGGGTGTCCCCCACGATGGTGATGGCGCTCACCGTGGGCCTGACCTTAAAAGGTCATGGTAGGAACCGGACCTTTTAAGGTCACACCGCCCACTGTGCGGTGCGAGACGTGTGCCACACCCAGACAGACCTTTTAAGGTCCGTCCGCTGCCATGACCTTTTAAGGTCAGGCCAGTTAGCTCGCATCTCGCCACTCATGTATAACGAGGGGGAACGCCGGTTGGCGTTCCCCCTCGTTATACACGAATCGCGTGTGAACCAAGCTTACGGCGTGGTCTGCGTGAGCAAGTGGATGTAGCTCATCGCCTCTTGCTGGTTGGCGGCGGTGTAGGCGTAGCTGTTGCCGGTGGTCGGCGAGAGGAAGCCCAGGTTGGTCAACACCGTCGCCGCGGTGGCAACGTTCGGGATCAGGTTGGTCTCGAACGCGAGATCCGCGTAGGGCAGGAAGTTGCCGATCGCGCGTGAGAGCGCGCGGTGCTCGGCCTCGACGGCGCCGATTTGGAAGGCAAGCTGCGCCAGGTCGGCTCGCCCATCGGCGGCGAACTCGCGCGCCGCAGCCATGTAGGCCGCGACGAAGGCGGTCTCCAGGATCACGGCCGTGTTCGCGTAGCCGGTGCGGCTGGTGAACGTGCCGGCCGGGAAGGCGAAGGGACCCTGATAGGGCGCCGCTGCGCCATAGTACTGCAGGTAATCGACATGGAGCGCCTCCGCGGCCACGACACCCTGGATCGTCGTGATCTCGGCCGGGAGCAGACCGATGGCCCCTGCGTTGGCGAGGGCGTTGGTCTGGAACGTCACGGCGAGGTACTCGGCCACGAGCGCGACATTGATGATCGTCGACGGATCGTCGGTAGCGGCGTGCGCCGCCAACGGGAAGGCCGCGGCGCCAAGGGCGACACCGGCGCTGCCCGCGGCCAGCGTCTTGAGGAAGTTACGGCGCGAGGCCGAGTTGGCTAGAATCTCGTTGTCCACTAAAAGCTCCTCCATTAACAGCAAATGATCGATGCTGGGTATCTGCCTATGTCTGCGAATCCTGTCCGGGCCGGGAACAGCCGCGCGGTCGGCGCCGCGAGAGGTATGAGGTGCGGCCGTGACAGGTAGCCAGGGGACGCCTCACCAGGGGTCAACTCGCCGCGCGGCCCACCTCCTTCTTGCGTAGGCGTTAAGACATGTCGCCTCTATCCTACCGTATAATGCACCGGGCACAAAAAAGTTACGGTTGTGCGCGATTCCCGTGCGGCGCGACGCTGCATCGCGGTTTGTTAGCAAGAATTGGGCCGCTATGGACTCCAGGCGGCGTCGCGCCCGAAATCGAGGCGCGTCGCGCACGTTGCCGCGCACGAAACGGGCGCCACGTAGACGTAGGGTAGATTGCCCCCCATGCTGTAGACGAACGCGGCGCCGTTCGGTGCGAAGGCGTGCGCCGTGAAAGACACGTCACCGCGCAAGCTCGTGACGGCCTTGCTGGTGTGGATCATGGTCTGTGTCGTGTTTCCCGTTCCACTCGTGGCGTATACATACGTGGAGGCGTCCGGCGAGGGCGCGACGTTGCTGACGGGGGTGGCGAGGGACGTACGCGTGGCGCGCCCAGTGCGTAGGTCGATCGACACGAGCGTCGTCCCCGGCGTTTCGGCGTAGAGGACCGCGCGGCCGGAGGGGCTGACCGCGGCGACGCCCTGCCACACCCCGGCCTTGGCGCCGTAGTTCGTCAGCCCCTGCGTCGTGCCGTCGGTGAGGCTCTCGGCGACGATGTTGTGTCCCTGCACGCCGATGGCGCGGTTCCCGACGTCCGTGACGCCGATGAGGCGGAACGCGGGGTCGCAGGCCAGCGTGTGCGTGTGTCCTGTGCGTGGGTCGAGTACGATGAGGGACGTCTCCGAGAGGTAGCCCTCCTCGTAGACGATGTTGGCGCCGTCGGGCGTCCAGGCGTAGCCGCGCGACACGTTGGGACTCAGGCGGCGCGCGCCGTCTAACGGGGAGATTAACCACAGCCCTGCCGTGTCACTGCCCTTGAAAGCCGCCAACCCCGCCGCGAAGCGAACGGCCAGGATACCATCGCCCTTGGGCGACGACAGGGGCGCGTTGTACGATGGATCGGTTGGGCCGTTGTTGGTCAGGGCGCGCTTATCCGTCCCATCGGGCCGCGCGACGAAGATGTTTCCATTCGCCCCAACATAGGTGATATGGCCGCTGATCGACGGAGCGGTCGTGGCCTTGGGCGTAGACGTGGCTTTCGGCGCGGCCTTAGCGGCCTTAGGGGTAGGTGTAGTTTTGGGCGGAGTCTTCGCCGCGAGGGCGGCGCCCGGCGTCAGCAGGAGCAGCGCCCCGGCCAGCCCCCAGCGCAAGAAATGACGCATAGAGTGTCCTTCGTCCTTAATGACTATACGAATAACAGGAAACGGGGGACACCTTGCAGGATAGCATTATCGCGCCTCCGCTGGGCGCGCGCCCTATGACGCGTCTCGGCCCACGGGGAGGAGGCCATCGCTCGTCTCCTCGTCGGCAACCTCCGCGTCCGTGAGGACATACAGTCGCGCCGACTTGTCGGGGAAGACGGCGCGCAACTCCAGGTTTGCTCCCATCGCGCCGAGATAGCGCATCAGTGTGAACACCTGTGGGTCGTCCTGATGTTCGATCTTCGAGACGCTTGCCTGCGACACGCCCAACTCCTCCGCCATGTCTTGCTGGCTGAGACCACTCTCGCGACGCAACTCACCCAGTGTCCGCAACGGTTCGCGATCCTCCCGCGCCGGCCCTTTGCGGATCTCGCTCCACTTTCTATGTCCGCTCATCTTAACAGCCCTTCCCGCCGCAACTCATCCACATAGTCCTCGTCGGAACAGCCATCATACCATTCCGCGAACTCGTCGGTTCCTTCGATCTCCCACATGGTCAGTATCATAGCTTGTAGGTTATAATTTGTCAAAGGCTGTGTATCCTCGTCTAAAACGGGCGCGCCCCACGATGGTGATGGTGAGCGCCGCTGGCCTGGCCAACGGCGCCCGTGACAAAGGGATGAGAGCAGCCCTGCGCTACAATGAAGTCGGATACTCTTGCTTACTAGGTCACGAGGAGGTGACAGACAGATGGTACCCCCCTATTCTCCCGAGGTATTGACCGACTTCAGCCTGGAGAGCAACCGCCGCCCCGTCGCGGCCGCCCTGGACGATGTATCGAGCCGGTTGGGACAACACTACCCGCTGGTTATTGGCGGCGCGCGTATCGAGACGAACCGTACATTCCCCTCGCTTAATCCATCGAAACCGGATGAGGTCGTCGGCTACGCCGCCGAAGGTACACAAGAGCACGCCGAGCAGGCAATAAACGCGGCGCTGGAGGGCTTCACGCGCTGGAGCCGCGTCCTCCACGCCGAGCGCGGGCGTCTCCTGCTCAAGGCCGCCGCCATCATGCGCCGGCGCAAGCCCACGCTCACCGCCTGGGAGATCCTCGAAGCGGGCAAGAGTTGGCCCGAGGCCGACGCCGACGTAGCCGAAGCGATCGACTTCCTGGAGTACTACGGACGCCAGATCATGGAACTGGGCTATCCGCATCCACTCACGCCGCAGTCGGGTGAAGACAACGAGCTCGACTATATCCCCCTCGGCGTCGGTCTCGTCATCCCGCCCTGGAACTTCCCCCTGGCCATCCCCACCGGCATGGTCGCGGCCGCCCTGGCCGGTGGGAACGCTGTGATCCTCAAGCCGGCCGAGCAGACTCCCGTCATCGCTTACCAGATCGTCGAGATCCTGGAGGCGGCCGGCCTCCCCGACGGCGTGCTACAGTTCCTGACCGGCGACCCCGCCGAGGTCGGTGAGCCCGTGGTCGTACACCCCAAGACGCGCTTCATCTCGTTCACGGGGTCGCGCGAGGTGGGCGTGCGCATCAACCGGCTGGGCGCCGAGATGGCGCCGGGTCAAATCTGGATCAAGCGCGTCATCGCCGAGATGGGCGGGAAGGACGCCATCATCGTGGACTCGTCGGCCGACCTCGCCGCCGCCGCCGCGGGCATCGTGACCTCGGCCTTCGGCTTCCAGGGACAGAAATGCTCGGCCTGCTCGCGCGCTATCCTGCTCGACGACGTCTACGACGCGGTGCTGGCCGAC
>JAABUJ010006185.1_pt1 | contig 11699 bp, 15 predicted proteins | sample 5559131 | NCBI WGS metagenome assembly JAABUJ01 (sample SAMN10711875, study PRJNA513366) | rock metagenome | isolation source: Antarctica rocks | place: Antarctica: Victoria Land, Mt New Zealand nord | collected 2016-01-07 | reverse complement strand
TGCGTGAGACCAACCATAGAATATGCGAACTTACATTTCTCCGGCTCCTGCTATCAGCACACTCGTCAAGGCTTGTTTGAGACTGACTGATACAATCCCATTGAGCATTCTTCGATTCTGGATTGCCATAGAAACCTCTCGGTGCACGAATTCATTCATGTCCTGATTAACATGCCCCTTTTGAATCCTCACAGCCAGAGCATTGGGAAGTAATGCATGTATGTTGCTGTCATCCCTACTTGTGACAAAGACTTTCACAATGTCCAAGGAGTCTTGGGCGATCTGGGTCAAGGCAGACAAAAGTACATGCCTCGAGTTGGACTCGATCTCATCCACAGCATCTAAAACAATGGTCGCTGGATTCGCTGCTGTAGTGTCAAGGATTAGCGTAACACACTCCCTTGCCTGGAGCCTCCTTGGTTCAAAGCCATCGAGTTTTGCTTCTGCTTGCCGATGTTCGAACTCTTGCAGTACTCTTTCGTGAATGGTTGGTGAGGGCTTATCGCCGATAGTCAATTGCCACAAAATGCTACGCAGAATCTCGTCGGGGTTGCTTCGCTCGGGTTCAGCTGAATTCTTTGTGCAATAGAAGTACGCTATTGGAGCAGGCGAGGTTTGTCCAGAGCTCTGCCTTAAGGAGGCATCCACGACGGCCGATGCCAAGGATGTTTTCCCAGACCCGAGAATACCGTGTAGCAGAAATAGAGATGATGAACTGCTGTTCTGCCAACTTATGTATTGGGGGTGATTCAGTAGCCATTGGCCTGAGTTGCGAAGTCTACTTTCCGAGTGCCGCTTGTGGTGACGAGAAAATGGTACTGGCGAAAGCCATTGGAGTATTTGTAGGTATTCACTCTCTTGTAGCACTTGCGCAAAGATACTTGACTGATCAATCAATCGCTTGATAGGGTCATTGAGTGACGAAAGAAGACTATGCATAGCTGCGACCTCGTTCGCGGTATCAATCTGTATATCAATAGTGAACACCTCGAGGAGCCTCGAGATCTGGCGGTCAAGGACCTTGATTGTAGCCATCTGTTCATCTTCGGAGAACTTGATCATACTCTTGACCAGACGGACTAGACACATTAGTTTAATCGGTATCATGCGCGAACAGACAAATGACCTTTCGCGGAGCTCTGAAGATACTTCCTAGCCTTGGCAAGAAAAGTCAGAATCTCAGCGTAAAGACGCACGATCATGTCTTCGAGCTGATCACGTGCCGGCGATCTGTGTTGGAGATACAAGTCCTCCAATATCGCGTATCGAGTAATAAGATGGGACACAGTCTCAAGATTCTCAATTGTCTCACCAAGGACCTTTTTGTCATTCACGGCCATCTGATGAAGATCAACAAGCTGGGTCTTTGCCTGATGGTATGGCTCTTTACCTGCAACACAAAACGAAAAGCTGCCCAGGCAGGCGCAGCATGAACTGGGTCAAACTGTATGGCGGCATCGCCAACTGCTATGAATTTTTCGACCCAGACTATAATCTTCTCGACTACGTCTCGGAGGACGATGACTTCACCATTGCGCTTCTTGAACGTCCAACGTTTCTGCGCGCAGAGCTGTCTTTTCTGTTGTGCTTCCTTCAAGGCCTTGGAGAGTACGTTGACACGACTGATCTGCGTCAATCCAAAGCCGTTTTTAAGCTCGACATCTAGAGTATCTAAAGCTTTGTTCCAGAGGTCTTGCGACGGAGTCACCTCAGAAACGATCTTTGGCTGGTTTTGTGTAGGCATCTTAGATCCGCTCAGACGCTTGCCGTCGTTCTTAGTCTGTTTCCGTGGTTTCGAGGAGCTGCGTCACAGATGGACGACCAAATGCGAACAAGGACGAGCCCACCTTTACGTTTCATAAAATCCCTGAGTTCGATGCGGACAAGAGCAAAATGTATGGAAGGAGACACGTGAAACTCTCTTGAGAGAACGTCACTGGATTGAAAGAATCGATGGGGTAGGTAGCAATGTCGTCCCACCCGACAAGGCTGAAGTCCTGTACGTGTGCATATGCGGGCTCGGCCAATCTGCGAGTGAATCATAAAGTAGCGACGACAGATTTCACAGATGTGAATACAGAGTAAAGCAGCGCTCACCGGATCCACCATCTGGAATGAAGCCGGGTCGATCACCACTCTCTTGGCAATATTAAGTACTTACTTTATGTCAATGCCAGCAATGGTCGATGGGCCGGCGTTGCGGACGGACCACGCTAAGTGATTTTACTACCAAAGTAGCAGTCTACCTTGCTCCCCAACAGCTTGATATTACTGTATCTCATGTTGGAGGCAGATAACTGTCTCAATGGCAAGATCGAGTCGATACAGATGAAATCATGCAGTCTTAAATTTACCCCAGCCAGCACGCTACGTTCATGGACAACCCTCAGTGGTGTGCGTAGCAACTTTCGTTTCGTCAACCAGAGGCTCCAGACAGCATCACCAAGCTCCTTGATGGACTCCATAGTCTGCAGCACCTGTGTGATCTACTTTCCGAAAACCTTTAGACTCTTCTCCAGCTCGTTCTTGGGCTTAGGCCCCGGCTTCTCTCCCTCTGGTTTACCGAACACCAATTGTGCCTTCATACTCCAGGTGGTCGGAATGTTGAATTCCGTCTCAAGGCGGACATCGATGAGCGGGTTGTAATGCTGCAGATTGCAGCCCAGGCCTTCAGCGTCGAAGGCGGTCCACATCACGTATTGATGCATGCCGTTGGTTTGCTCAGACCCTATGGAGAGTGTGAGCAGCTGGATACAAACGATAGAGGATAAGATGGAAAAAGGATAGGTAGCCGGTACAGCCTGGGAACTTGTCTTCATAGGTCTTGAACTTCTCTTGAAACTCGCGGACTGTGGTAGTATCCTCGTAGCAGAGAACCTAATCACCAGCCTCAGTCAGCTTTACTTTCACGTCAAGGTTGAGTGGGTCCACCCACAGTCCCATAAGCCGCCTCGAAGCCCCCAAACCTCTGGTTTGCATACTCAAATTTGTCCGCCGGCAGTGCCGCCCTGTAGATCTCCCTCACAGCCTGCCAAAGCTTCTTGTGCTCGTTCTTCAAGACCAAGACTAATCGCGTTGTCTGCGAGTTGAAGGCGCTCGGGACATTGAGGAGAGTGTCTTCGACTATCTGCTGAATCCGAGAGTCTGGGATGGGGGAGGAGTCGCTGAGACTGTAGACGGTGTGGCGGTCTTTAATGGCATCGAAGAAGCTAGTGGTGTTTACCATCTTGATTCGATCGGTATCAGGCTTGGAGAAGGGAGAGGTGGTATTGAAGGTCCGAGTGTAGATTGGGTTTGGAGATGCCGATGAGGGAGATTGGGAGATTGAGGAGGCTGTTGGTGCGAAAACGGGTCTCTGGAGGAAAGAGCGTACGAGTGATGCACGCTTTATAAAAGAACTAGCCATACCATTAAAAAGCTGTGAGTTGAGTAGCAACGCCAAGGCAAGAAGCAGTAGAGACGCTAGAGCTGCGCGAGTCGGCGGGCGCATTCCGAGAGCATTTCAAATCAAGGGAGGGAGCCATTATTGAAATACCGAAGGCGGTCCTTATGCCATGCTTGGTAAGATAGACAATCTCGGAGCCCGTACGTACCTTAGATGACATAGAAGACTTGAAGGGTTTGATGGTGTAAAGCGTGCTTGAGATCTGTAAGCAAGTATCCAGACATGCGGAACACATTCCGCCTGCTCGTCTTGTTGGTCGCACAACTCCACAATAAGCAATGTGCGCTTAGTTCAGGCAACTCCAATTGAATGCGTCGTGCGCGGATGAAATGCCATGAGCAGCCGGACGATACTGCAGTAATTATTCAACAACAAGACATACTGGAATCTAGAGTCGCTGCTTGACCTCAAAGTGACACAATATTGGCAATCTGCATGGCAATCGTGCTCGTCTGCTACATCGAGCCCTGTAATCATTCCTGGACGTTATGAGTAGTGAGTGCACGATCTCGCTCGTGGGTTTCTCGTATCCGTGTCTCTTTTACCTCTTTCCCGATATTCACTTTGCTGTCTCCGCAATTCGGAAACTTTCGTGGGGACTTTGTATTAGGTAAAGCGTCAGTTAATAAGACTAATGACCTCGACGGTATATACAATACGTTTTGGCCCATCTATATCAATCCTCTTGAGAAGCGTTATCGTGTGGTGTTGTCATCTTGAAAAACATCGCGGACCATAAAGACAATCCCACGTCATCTAGCCTTCGGTCAAGTCAATCTCCATTCAGACAAAGCTCCGTCGTTCGAGCGTCTCATGATCTCACTCGCCGCTTCCCCTCGTATCGGCAAGTTGTTATTCCTTCAGAAAATGATTGATCCTATAGTAATGCATCCCAGGCCCTCTGCCATCATACCTTAAACGCAAGAATACCAGCAGACATGCGAAGATATACCTCTACTGTTTCAGGAGACGAGGTACGCCCACTCCAAATATTCAACTTTCACCATTAGAGACCAGGACTGTTTCTATGGAGAGGCTTAGATCTTTGATTTCCCCCGGGCAATTCCCAGACAGGGTTCCCGGCTGGCATCTCGTGATGCCGTTCGCTTGACAGCTCTTGTATCTCCGGAACAATGTGACGAATGTGGTTCATGTCTCCCTCCGGCGGCGGCTCGTCCAGCAGACTACGTTGCGGAGCGTTCCGCTTTGCAGGCTTGCGTCTTCTCCACCAAAAGATGCCAGCAAGCACGCCAATGGCAGCACATCCGGCTCCGATGCCTATCCCGATCTTTGCGCCCATGCTTATTCCAGAGGATGCAGTCGCGCCGTAAGTGGTGGGAGGTGTGCTTTGAGCAGGCGCAGAACTGATGATTGTTCGCGTTGCGGCGGCGACGCTGGCAGTGTGTGAGGCGCTTGACGAACTCGTCGAAGTTGCGAGGGAGGTAGAGCTAGAGCTTCGTCTCGTGGCCGTACTGGCACCTGCTGCGACGGTCGTGATCGGAGTACCAGCTGAATCCAAGCGAAATCTACCGACGCCAGTATCGCAACAATCTTTCGTGTGGTCGCAGCAGTAGTCCAGGGTGTTATGGGTAGCGTTCGCGCAGGTAATCAAGTCTGTACCACCAGTACTCGCACCTAGCAACAATTAGGACTTGGTAGAAGTCGACGTCGGCTCCAGTAGCGAAGTCGATCACATACCCAAACAGTACTGGGGACAGTCGGGCGAACCCCATGATCGGTCTGTACAAGCACCCCGGATGATTCCTTGGCTGCCACTGCCGCACAACCCGTTGTCGAGACAGGTACTCCCTACACCGCAGCAAGCACTGACGTTCGCAGCCAGGTTACAAGCGTAATTGCCACCGGCAACGCTCTCATCGGGGTAGTAGCATATCGGTACGTTGAGGTTCTGGGCTAGGACACCAACTGCAAGCAACAAAAGTGATAAAGCTCGCCACCCATAGCTAATCGAACATGGAAGCAACATCACGATTGAAATACAGCAAGCAAGAAAAGATCAACGTCGAGACGTATTGGCGACTCCAGAGCCATCAGGATGTTGGCGCGCCAGGCATGTTGGTCAGCGCAAGTCGTAGGCTCCAAAGTCACCAAAATCCTTCGGGAGCAAGGATCATATATCATACCCCTGAGCATACCCCACCTGGAACTGCAACCTTTCTCGTTCTCTCATTTCGAGAGATTGACAGCCATCCATTATACTCTCCCACTAATATTTCCAAACGCCGTGCCGCCCCCCGTTGCGCTCCAGCATCGAGCCTGCAATGTCCAAAAGCTTCAGCCAATCAGCGGGCTGCCAAAGCCGCTGAGGCTGAGACCTCCTTGTTTCAAAAATGCGCTCGTCCATTTCTGTTGGCCCAAAAAGGCATAGATCCTTACTATAGCCGCCCGGCAAACAAGTGCCTATGGTGCGGCTGGCTTCCTTCCAACATTCAAGCCCACACTTATGCAACGCTACTTCCTTCTTGTTGCATGGACTATAAAATAGGCTTCGAGCCATTGAGAGGCCGAGAGTGATAGGCAAAGGCTTGGGAATTCATTATCTGCAGATGGATAATGCAGAAATACCCTTTCCTTTCCCGAACCCACGTCGTCCGGTGAAGACAATGACAATGGAAAATTGAAAGGAACTTTCCAAAAAAATGCAAGTATGGAAGATCCAACAGCTCCACGACTTGGATCGTTGGGTGTCTATCTCCACCAACGCATTCCTACGGGCTACGCAATCATTCCGTCTTCTTATTTCAACAAAGCATAAGACCTCGCTGTCCAACTTCACTCACCTTGGAATTCCAGAAAACCCGGCCTGAGTGCTTTTAGTCACTGTGTCCATCGTAGGTAAAGCTTTGCATGGCTTGCTCGACTAGCAGGTTCACTGAAGCCAATGCTACGACATGTTTACGAGCTGGCTGTGACACGCAAGATGTTCGTGCTTCTTTTGTCGGGCTTTGAAGCTGTTGAGGTTGGTTACTGGAGGGTGAAGGATTAGGGGGTGGTGGATGTTCGGGCGCTGTTGTGCTGTGGTTGTTAGGTGTGGAAGGGAAGAAGGAAGGGGATGGAGGTGAAGACAGTGGGGTTTTCGCTTGTTTTTATACGCTGGGTGTTATGGTACGGAAGTGGAGTGGAGTGGAGTGGAAGATACTGTGTGCATGCTCTATACTGATCTAGCAATCTGCAAGGGTTTGCTTTGCACTCGTTGGCTTCCAAACCATGCACCCGTCGTCAATGGCGTAATCCCCACTCATTAGTCACAGTCCTCGCAGATCCATCCAAAACCCAAACCATAGTCAAACCAATTCTTTTGGTGCCCGCATCGAGTACAAAGGTTGTCGATGTTCTTGCGGTCCAAGGTAGTCTTCATAACCGCCTCGAAATTCTCGATGCTCTGTCTGACCTTCGACATCAAGTCGACCACAAAGTCCCTATCATCAGCCACCTGTGAAGCAAACAGAGCATCCACCTCAGCTCCTTTGAATTTTGTAAACTGGATGGCCACATAGCTCGTAACCAGTTCGCGCAGAGGGTCTTCAGGCAACTCGCTGACACCCGTCTCTCGGTAGGTGTACTGGATAAGAGCGACCATGTTCGCGATGAGCGGCATTCCCACCACTGGCGACCTAATGGTGATTAGAAGGGACCGCAAGCGCTGCTAGGCCATGTTCTTGAGCTCGAGCAGATCTTTCTCACATCCTATTACATACAAGGTGGCATGCGTCATGAAGGTTGCGTCGTAGTCGAGCTGCTTGGACGAGGCCAGCTGGTCGTACATACGGTTGGTGAATTCTTCCGCTCGAGATGTTTTCTGGACGGCGTGGCTGCCCTTCCACTCGAGATCTTCCAGTGCCGTCGAAGGCCCCTTTCCGGTGGGTGTGGCACTGGGTGCTGGAGAAGATGCTGATGGCTTTACAGCGCGCATGTGTGGTGGTAAGTAGTTCTGCTCTGGTTGCACTGGCATGTTCCACTCCTCCTCTTGAAGCTCCATAGGAAAATCTTCATCGATCGCTTGGTCCGTAACCCCCTTCACATCGTTAGATTCGGGCATCCCTGCCTTTGACTGCTCCGGTACAGCCACCCCGCGAGCTTCTGTGGGGAATGGAATCGAGTAGTCGCCAGTGTAAAGCCATTCCAAGAATTTCTCGACAACGTTGGCGTTCCAGTGTGGCCATCTAATCTTACGCTCCTGGGTCTCCAAGCCCCATCCAGCCACTTGTAACTGGAGAACTTTCGATTTCGCGAGAATGCCGGCATGGGCGTAGAAGACTTCTTCAGATGGACCAGCAAGGATTTCGAAGACCGGCGTTTGGTAAGCTCTATTTAGCGGACACGTCAGCCACGAATAACCATTGCAATCGTTGGTAGATTGCACACCTAGTCGAACGAAGGTTATCCATCGTAAATGCAACCACCAACCAGACTGAGTGCGAGCTGAAGTTGTACAGAGATCAGGCTAGAGGGGATGTGCACCACTCCTGGCCCAGAAGTAGGTTTGTGTCGCCTATCCCTCACTTTCATGCACAATGCCGTGTTTGTCAAGACATTGTCAGGTCGCTTGCCGCTTGACAATTTTTCTTCAGAAAGCTCTCATACCTGCAAATTTCACTTTGTCTGTAGGATCTTTGTAAACTTAGGTTTCGGAGTAGGACTTTTCCAATGGCTGACTTTGTGTTGGTTGACCTTGTGGCGCGGGTCAATCAATGTGTTAAGCAACGCGTCCAAATTCAGACGAGTCCTTTATGAGTGAAGTGTTGCTCAATTTCGCGCCGACGGTAAACTCTCATGGCAAAGAGGACTTACATCCTCAGAAGCCGACGTCGCAGTAACGGCTGTGGTCCTTGAGGAATGATGCAGATCCGAGGGAGAGGAAGAGATGTCGCCGAATCTGTGAGGCAGCCTACGACTTCGACGACAAGCCCGGTGCTGATTCGAACCATCGAGCTTGTTGTCATGAGGCAAGAATTTCTGACGGTATTCCAGGGACAGACACCCTGAATTTGCAATGCTTGTTGCATGGAAAGTGAATGTTAGTATCGCCAGTACCCTTACGAACGCACCGACCGACCAATGACTCTTCCACTATCAACAACGCTAGTAACTACCAAATCAGGATACACGCTGCCAATGGTGTCGCTGAGGCCTTGTCGTACCTTGGAGGGTCTCGTTTGCCCTGCACCAGCGCGGATTAGGTAAATCAGCTGGAAATCGCTACATGAACTATCAGAACTCAAAGACGATAGCCGAATACGGACCGCTTCAGAGCTGCGACGCGCTTGTCAAACATTGCTTCACAAGACCTAGCTAGAAGTTCTACCACAGGAAAGCACCTTGCCACGATATGAAGTCTTCCGGCAAGGAGTCTTCCGGTAGTCAGGAGCAGTTCTTCAGCCCCGATTTGTCGAAAGCAGTAAAGACAATCGGTGCGAGAGTGTGATGTATGTTCTCTGTCATGACTCAGCTCTCAGCTCTTGCAATTCGTTGATGACTCTGGTTATGATGCTCGAAAGAATCACAGCCACCAGCACCATAGGGAAGATACCTGCCACTAAGAAGCCGGACTGACCGAAATGCCCATCCGCGCACATGACGACTAGTACCGAAAGTGATAGGTTGATCAGGAGCAAGCCTGTCAACAGTCTTCCATAACCAACCCGGAACCCACGCCTTTTGGGAGATGGTTTTCTCAGGCTCGAACGGATAAGTGGTGTGGGTGAGTTGCAAGGTAGATCTTGCGCGCGCCCGTTGCGCCTGGGGCTCGAAGCTTCCTCGGCTGATGTCGCGACATCGCCTGCCTGGCTATGGTTGGGAAAGTCAGGGCCTGGAGGCTGAGTTCCGCTCGGCCGTTGGCTCTGGTAACTTTGTGCCTCCCTCAAACCAAAGCCAGTATCGACTCGATGAGGGCTTGAGGTTTGCACCATCTCAGAAGCACACTGCGGGGTTCTGGGCCGGTTCGAATTAGGGCCTTCTTCTAGGGCATTAAATGACAGCAGTAGCCCTTCGAAAGAAGGCATGTGAGGGCTACATTGGTCCGGGGCTTTGTCAGGCGATGGAGCGTAATATTCTCCATGACAAGCGGAGGGAGCAACGGCCGGATCTTGCTCACTGGTGGCGTTGTCTTCTCCGCAGAGCGGAATCTCGATTTGCTTCGAAGACTCAGTGCTAGGTATGTCTGTAGGCATTGGTCAGCCAAGTGTATTTGGTTAGGCCGGTAGCATACATATTAATTACCGATATATAATTCATACACTGTCAAACATGGTAGAAGTAGGAGGAAGATTGGCATCACCTGGCCAAATGCCATCGTGTTCTGATTACCTGAGATCCCTTGAGCTGGCGTATGACGCCTCGACGTGAACATTATATCCACGCCATATATGAAGTCGGCCAAGAGTGTAGAGATTTGGCTCAGAAAGGAGTCGCTGAATTCTTCGATCACGAATACGAACGCATGAACGTAAACCTTGAAGCGACTGTTGCGATTTTTCTTCCTAAATTCCTGATGTTGCCGGAAACGCCCTTTTTCTCTTTTCGCTCTGATTATCTTGCCCCTTTCGACAATGCTGAACGAGGACATTGCACTCCCAAGTGGATCAGTTGGCCCTGGCTGCCGCCTTTTGCCACAGAAAAGTTTGACCAACAATCGCACGATCCAATCGGATATCGACCAATCCGGGTCAACGGAGAAAAGACCTACGATCCGTCTTATGTATACTGTAAGTAAGAAGGCCCAGGTAGCGGCTAGAACAGCAATGTCTGAAAAGTCCACATAGAGTGATGGAGATTCTAACGCGCATTGAAGTCGGAGCGAGCTGTCTTTCGATGAAAACGGAACAATTTGGGCGTACAGAAGCAGACCTAGTAGACCAACCATCCCAGCGACTCTCCAATTCCGTACCGAGGGGTTCTCAACGAAGTATTCGCGTAGCGACCCAAGAGTTGCGAGGTGAACGGCGGAAGAAAACCATGCGAGCGCAGCGACAGTTTGAAATGATAGATGGTCATTGAGCACCTCTGCATGTAGCCACTGGTCAGAACTGCGAGTCCTGTGACAAGTTGCTGATCACTCAGTCCGAGCAGGAAGCGTTCCAAACCCCTCCTCCGCCTCTGCCTAGCTTCGCTGACATTTTGTGCAGTCGAGGTTTCGAAGAGCCTTGGGGCGAGGCCTGGAACGCATGAACAAAGGGTTTTAAGACCATTAAGGACTCGGGCGAGAGCGAAGTGGTCCAGCTCATTCAAGATCGTTGGACGTAGAGCATCAACGAAAAACCCAACAATCACAGCGGCGAGGGACCAGGCTGGCGCTCAGCAGGAAGGAGACTAGTACCTTCACCAACTGTCAGCATTTTGCATCGGGACCGTGTATCTTCTCTGGATAGAAATCTAATACACACTCCGATACCCGCAACATCCGAGTCAGCTGACACAGGCTGATCAGACAACGTGCAGTTAACATTTGTTGAGTTGCAGTTGCCCATTGCTCATAGGTGGAATCGGAACGAAAAAACCAAACAGTAGGTAAAGCCTGTCCGGTACCAGGATTGGCACTGGGCGAGAATATATGTACATGATGGAGGACAAGGCTGGAGAGGTCGAAGCGCTTGCAAATGCTCTAGCCTGATACTGTAGTGATATACCGACGGACGGCGATGATTAGGTCTTCCAGTAGATGAGCGACGGCATCTTTTGGAAAGCCATCACACTCTGCGCGTTGTGGCTGTGGCGCGCAACCCTGCTTCCAGTAGACCGAGCAGTCTCTCAAGACCGGTGAAATGCACCTTGCGACTGTGCATTCGTAGACAATGATCGAAGAAAAACGAGTTTTTACCAATCGGGACGTCCCTAGGCAAAAACAAAATTGAGGCTGTAAGGTCTGCATCGCTCTGTCGCGTGCTATAATCTACTGATTGTTCCAGGCCTTTACCACGTCACCACATATCTCCAGCCACCCAGCTTCCCCAGTGGCCAGTGACAGTAGATTTCGACGCGCGCAGCGCGTTTCTTGCATAGCCTCGAGAGTCGAGATGGGCCCTCAATGATCTTTCCCACTTCCAGCGGAGGCGCTCATGACGACCTTCAAGAGAGCCGCAAGTCTCGCCGAGGTTGCTCTCGCTGGTAAAAGTCGAGTACAGGGGGCTTCTTGAGACGAAGCACACATCGTCGGAATTTCGGGCCGAACCCAGCCCTACGGAATACGGGCACTTAGAAACATCACTGGGACCACTCATTTAGCTGCCTACGGGTC
>JAABUJ010006183.1_pt1 | contig 11702 bp, 15 predicted proteins | sample 5559131 | NCBI WGS metagenome assembly JAABUJ01 (sample SAMN10711875, study PRJNA513366) | rock metagenome | isolation source: Antarctica rocks | place: Antarctica: Victoria Land, Mt New Zealand nord | collected 2016-01-07 | reverse complement strand
CAAACTCCCCCCCCCTCACAACCCCACAACCCCACAACCCCACCGCACACCCCCCACCCCCCACTCCCGACACAAACACCCAACATGTGCCAATACACCTACACTCTATTCAGCTGCGGGCACGGCAACCACATCTTCGCCGAAGACATCGAGCTCTGCCCCACGCAGCGCCTGCTCTCGCCCTACGGCCCTTCGCCCTACGACGGCCTCGAGTGTCCGGCCTCCGTCGGCATCTGCGAGGGCGTTAATGACTGGCTGTGCGATGAGTGTACCGAGGTTTGGGACCTGGAGGCTGTTTGTGAGAGGGAGTAGGGTGTGGAACGACGGGGCGGGGAGGGAAAGGGGAGGGAGTGGGGGGAGAGCAGAGGAAGGAGGGGGAGGGGAGGAAGGGGAGAGGGACGGCAGTAGAAAGGGACCACGGTAATTAAATTGCAAGATGGGCCAAGCGATCGGGCTGGATGCGAAACGGCATGAAATTGCGTGTACGAATAACTAGTCGAGGGGAGTACCTATCTTGGACATAAAGTAGGCATACGGTATCTAGAAATTGCACGAGATGGCTGCATTTCGGTACATATGTACTAGAACATCTTCACGAACAGAGAGCATCGCAAACCGGACCCGGACCCGGAACCGGACTCGGACGGACTGCGTCTAGGCAAGTATTTGTACCTACTTGGATGGGAATCGATACGATGGGTGGTTAGTGAGAGGTGGGAGAGGGACAGGTGCGCTGGAGAGGGAGAGGGTTAGGGGTTGTCGGGTCTGGATGTTGTTGAGAGATGGATGCTGCTGAAGTCGTTGACGAATGCACGTTCTCTTTAATTACCTAAAAAGGGGTTTCCCTAGGTACGTACGTGCATACATAGCTGCCCTGATGCGTTCGTTCGATCTTTCCATCTAGCGAGCAGACCGCCAGAACGGGGCGTGCATGTATTCCCGACCTTACCTTACCTTCCCTGTACCCGTCGCCACCCACCCATCCACCATCCATTCCATCCATCTAGCAGCCATCAGGAGGTCGGCAGGGGCGGATCGGTAAATCAGGTATTAGCACATCCAAGGTACGACGAGCCCAGATCGCCCATCGTTTCCTGCCCCTTAAAAAACAGGTGCGATTATTCGTTCGATTGCATACACGCGTGCCTTCATAGGAAAAGTCAACCCGAAACCAGAACCGGTAAGTACAATACCCGCATCCCCACTCCCCACGCACTCACCGCCTTCTCTCCCCCTCCCCAATCTCATACACCCCTCCCTGCCCTCCATACCCGCCCTGCCCTATCCCCTGCCCCCGCCCCTGTCCGCCAACACCTCCGAACCCAGCCCCAGCTTCCGCGCCAGGAAGCGGCCTCGTATTCCCCCCATCGACCTCATGCGCATGCGCACCCTGGCCCTGGCCCTGTCCAAACCCGCCTCCCGTCCCCGTCCCCGTCCCACCACCAGCCGTAAGCGGGCTAACAGTCCCGCTCCCATGCGAATACCCCTGACCGAACCCCGGCCTCTGCCCGTGTCCATAAAGACTTGACCCCTCTACCTCCGTCAGGGTCGGCGACTGCGGCGCGCGCGGGTGTTCATTGTGATCGTCGCCTACGCCCGCGCCCGCGCCGGCAACGTCGGAGCCTGGTGTGGGGACTCCGCCTCCAACACCTTGGGGACTGCCGTGCCCGTGCAGCTGGGCCGGAGGCGTCTGGCCGCCGGCGTTAGCGACACTGTAGCGGGGCGGGCCGGTGCCGGTGTCGTGTTTGCTGTCGTTGTAGGCCATGCCGCCCGCAGCGGGCGCGACGGCGGCGGCGGTGGTGGAGTCGGCTTCGGGGACGGGGAGGACGGAGATGTTGTTGTTGAAGGTCGGTTTGATGGGGTCAGAGGCGGGGGCGGGGTTGAAGTAGGGTTGTTGGGTGAGTGGGTAGGTTGGTTGTTGGGGCGGGTAGGTCGGTTGTCGGGGCGGGTAGGTTGGTTGTTGGGGCGGGTATGTCGGTGCTTGCGGTTGGGTTTGTTGCGGTTGGGTCTGATGGTGCTGCATCTCCGGCACGGGTGCTGCAACGGGGTCTGTTTGCCGGCGGCGGCGGCGACGCATACAGCACCACGCGACTAGGGCGGCGAGGATGGCGAGGATGACGACGACGATGCCGACTGCGATGCCGGCTATCACGCCGGTGCCGATGCCGGAGTGGGTGGTTGGGTTGGGGTCCGCTTCGACGGTTGAGGTGGGTGGGTTGCTTTGGATGGCAACGTTGCTGACTGGTGTTCCGCTCACGCTGGTTGCTGGCACGCTGGCGGCGTGGCTGTTGCTGGTGAGGACTTGACTCGCTGTGGTGATGACGATTGGCCCGAATGAGGAAGGGAGAGCCTGGCTCCCAAGCGCGGTGATGTAGTAATTGACAAGGGACTCGACCGATTGCGCGGCTCCTTGGGTGGAATCGCAGTTGTAATTGCGCGTTCCGTGGTCGAAGGCATAGGTACCGCAGTAGGGTCTGGCGGCATTCGAGCTGGGAGAATGACGGTGTCAGCCTGGGTTGATGCCAAAGTCAAAAACAAGAGGGGGGAGAAGTGGAATACCATTTCAAGATCCTTTGATTGGCTTCACAGGCCGAGTTGCAATTGTCACCATAATTGGCGCAAGTGGTGAATAGATTCGTGCAGGTTTCAATGAAGCCAGCGTCGCAACACCCCATGGCAGGCCCTGAGTACACACAATACTTTGTCGACACGCATGAGAGGACGTCCGCTAGTTGACCACGTCATTAGTATTCGTACTGTCATGATCGATATAGCTGCGACTCACCCGGATTCCCTCCAATGAGACCACACCAATTGACCGGAGGTGGATAAGGCAATTCGTTTTGTTTTCGAAGCAGCTCCCTCGGTATTGGGCCAAGGCCGGGAGCTCCTGTGGGGAGAGGAGAGAACCCGACGGCAGCCATGAGACCCATCGGCGTTTCGACAGGTTCCAGCCATGGCATCGCAGCGCTCAGATTGGCGTAGAAGGCGGCCAGGACCGCGGTGGTCGTAAGAACGGAGCGCATCTTGAACGGGAAAATCATACACGGTCACGAGCAGAATGTGAAAGCAAAACGGACAGGGAGTAAAGGGCAGTGGACGGAGTAGTTATTCTTCTCTGAGATTTGGTGGAACCTCGTAAATTGTGCCAGCCTCGTCACTGCTGCTGCATCTTCGCCAGGTGCGAGGGTGAGGGAAGTCAGTCAGTCACGCTGGGGGAGAAGTATTGATGAAGGTGATTCAAGAAGAAAGAGTCAGCCTTGGCCGCGTCGGATGCCATTGCATATATGAATTGGCTGCCCACGGGAGGGGGCATATTGTACTTCAGCCTCATTCAGCCTCGCGAGACGTGGAACGTACATACGATGCAGAAGCTTAGCTTGAAGTAAACCGACTGCATGCACAAGATTGCTGGGGTGCGGAGGAGCTGCCTTCGGCCTCCAGGGTCCAATAACTCATTACGGGACGCTTGAGACCCACCGAGTCTAGTCTCGCCCTCTCAGGCGGATGCCTCTGCCTCAATCTATCCCGTTCTCGGGAAAACTTCATCTTTAGCTTGACGGGATGAAAGCTTGCGAGTAAAGTGAAGCTAGAAGGACTAGCTAACTTAGGACCCAAGGGCGAGGGCTAATCTCTCGGTACAGCATGCATGTCAAGAAGAAGAGAACAGCTTCGATGAAAACCAATCGGCTTTCCCTGTGGCCAGCGAGAAAGATGACAAAGCTCGTATCGCAAGATGAGCAAGTAAATGTGAGTGTGAGCATCACATTATTATCAGCTGTGGATGCATGTACAAGGGAAGACAGAAGCAAAGCCAAAGGTGCCCATGCCGCTTCGCTTGATTGAGAAGGTGAGTGGTGGACTCGAAGACAAGAAGAAAGCCACATGCAGGGGATGATAAACAAAGTATCGTACCATTATCATGGAGATTAATATTACCGACCTTAGACGTGATGCTGCCGTGTTACCGGACTGAGGACTCATCGAGCCTCGACCACGAGGCTGTACCAGTACGAAGTACTACACCCACTGATTGCAAGGTCGCACCGCCATGGATCTATTTATACATATAGAACTTGGTCTGAAATCAATGCACTCCAGTGCCTCCAAGCCAAGAAATAACATCTCAAGATATGATTGGGAACTAACTGATCAGATGGACGGCTTCAGAAACGAAACACTGCACCGACAGGAAATTGGAATTTTTGTACATAAATACAAGGAATATAAGGGGGACTCGTTGGATAACCAATATGTAGCAGTGCGCAGTCAGATCTTGTACAACCCAGAAACATACCACTGGTTACCCCAGTAAGGCAGGGACGTCCTTTTCAGTCCCCTGACCAATGCCATATCACAAAGGAAGAGCTCCCTCTTTCTCGCCGTCAATGTCCACCGCCCCACTCACCTCGACAAGATCCTCCAACTCCTCACTGACCGTCTTCAACTTCTCTTTCACGCTCGCCACCCCCTCGAACCCGACTATATGTCTCGCCGGAGGATTCTCATGCCCGCCGATCGCCGTCAGCGCGTGTAGAGTCTCGGCAAGGAGGGACGACTTCATCGCCGGAGGCAAAGCGGGGTAGAGGCTATAGATCTCCGGAGACCAGAGCGTGCGCGGAGTGGATGTGCCGTTGGCGACAGGCGCGCCACCGCGACTGTCTTCGAGACGGTCAAGGAGCCCTCCGAGGATCTCGCGAGATAGGGGTGCCGGGTTAGTCTCGGGCGAGTATTGAGGCAGTGGGGGTGCGGAGATGATCTTGTTGGTGAGGACGTTGATCTCGAGGTTCGGTTGGACGATGGTCATTTTGATGTTGAAGGGTGCGATTTCGTAGGCCAGACTCTGCAACTTGTTAGCCAAGAATGGCGGCAGTTGGACGGAGCGACAGACGTCGCAGAAGCCTTCAATGGCCCACCCTGCCGCGCAGTATAACCCCAGCCCTGGCGTACCTAGATGACTTGCTGTTTCAAACGTTAGAGGCCGTATTTCTCCTGCGTGGAGAGGAATTCATGACGCACTTATTCCGGTCAGGAGTATGATATGCCCGTTCTGCCTCCCACGAAAAGTTGGCAGCACTGCCTTGATGATATTGACCGGTCCGAAGAAGTTGGTCTCGAATTGCTCGCGCACCATCGTCAGCGTGCGCTGAGAAGCCGCCAGCTCTTCAACGGTGCCGATGGTGGCTATACACATCCAATACGATTAGGCATTATGGTAGACCTGAAGGCAGGGACAATCTTCCGTACCTTCGCTCGTGCAGCAAAACAGGATATCCACCTTCCCAAACACCTCCACCGCCTCCGCCACGGCAGCTTGGCACTGTCCCATTGATCTAGCCTTCGATCAGCCTTTATTTTCCCACGCCCACTCCCTTGTCCAACACAACCTCCTCCAGTATCTGCTGCACACCATTTTCGAGGGACGCACACCTAACATCCAACATCAACACCCTCATCCTATCCCTCCACTCGCCGCCAGGTCCACTCTTCTGACCCACATCCTGCAAAAGCTCCTTGAACTCCGCAGTCCTCTCTTCGTCCCTTTCAGCTTCTCCGGGCGGTATACCGGCAACCACAAAGTCGCCGTGCGCGAGCACCTGCTTGGCCAATGCAATGGCGATAGGCGAGTCGCCGGAAGTAAGGAACCAGACTCGAGGCTCGTTGTGGGTGGGGAAGCGGGTCGTCGGTGTGGGAGGGGTTGCGATTGTCATTGTATAGCGCTGTGATGCTGCGTCGGCGCCATGTTCACTATGATGCAAAGATAGTAGCAGCGTTCAGCAAAAACCCTGCCATTGTTAGACAGGACTCTTTGGTAAATTAGATTGTCAAGCACACGGGGCGGTGGTGGTGGATGTTCAAGCTTTAGGTACTGTACCTAGCTAGGTAGGTACTTTGTACCTGAGTGAAGAGAGCTAACCTAAGTAGGATATTCCTCAATGTGGGGCAAAGACCAAGTAAGGAAACTTCTGGCATATGCTCTTCTTGCATGGGCATGACGTCCAAATAGATGAAGTTGACACAGCCTAACAATTGGGAGAAGACACAAGTTCTCCCTAAAGGCATCAGGAATCGTCTTTACATCCATGACAAGGGTATCATTTACAATCCATCCCACAAGGCTCCCAAACCAAAGCAATAAACCCAAACGCCCGCTCCGGACAACCCTCACGTCGGCGTCGTACTATCACCGCCCCCTCCCGTCATGCCCAGAGCCTTACTCTTCCTCCTCTTCGCCGCCTTATCCTTCGCACCGGGCGTAGTCGGGCTCTTCTCCCCCCCTTTGCCTGCCTTTTTCGCCGAGGTAGGAGGCACTGTTATCTTCGGCCGCGGGGTAGGAGGTGCTGAGGCCTTGGGCGTACGGTTCTGTGGTTGCGATGGTGGTTGTGTCTGAGCTTGCTCGTGCGATTTGGATAGGATGAAGGCTCCCGGCTCGCCGACGAGAGGGTTCTCGTCCATGTACTCGTTGCCATATCGCACGGAGAGCGCAAAGGACTCGGCCATCAGCCGGGCTGCTTGGTAATCGCCGGCGGACAAGGGCCCGGACGTGGATTGCGGTTTGGTTTTGGGCTGGCTCTGCGTGTCGGGCGCTGGGGTGCCTTCCTTGCTTTGTTGGGTCAGCTGGGTACTTGGCGCGGATGTCAGCGAGTTGTGTGATGGCGGCATGTATGTGTAGCCAAGGGAAGGCGAGAAATTCGGTAGCGTTGAAGCTGTGTTCAGGAACTTTGTGAGATATGTCACCGTCGATAGCTGCACACTTAGCTCGAGCTCTTGAGTAACGAGGCGTGCTAGACGTACTGTTCTGCTGCCAAGCACGTTGCCCACGGAGGGTGCCATGTACACATTCTCGCCGACCACAAAATAAGTGCTCAGAATCGTGATCTCGTCCTCGGCAGCTTGCGTCTTCCGTCGGTTTTGCTTGCGGATGACCCACACTCCGGTGTCCTCGCCGCCACTGACTCCGTTTGCCTGCTGCGCATTCTGTGCCGGTCCATACGCTACCATGAATTCGAGCCCTTGCATCGTCCTGAGGTGTCCTTCGAAACCTTCCCGAGTCTGTATCAGGTGGAACATTGAAGGGTTGTATGTTGCCTGTGTAGTGAGGGTCGCATTGTTGGAGGTGGCATCAAAGAACGGTGAGTGCGAAAAGTAAGGCAACACTGTATCGCGTTCGTTATTGCCAGTACCGAGCAGAGGGCTCCAGGATGATGGAGTGCAGCTTGCCTGTATTGGTGTGTATGCCGCCCATGGACTGAGCTATAGGCGGTGATCGCCATTGGATCTCGTCAAGTGGAGGCTCTCGCTCCCTCGAACTTCCCATACTATTTTTCTAGGTTGGAGAATGATCCTTGGCCAGGAAGTAGAATAATACTGGTAGGGTAGGTAATAAGGTAGAAAGCTAGTCCAGCCCTACCCGGATGACGGGGTTCGGTTGCGGGAAAGGTCCACCCTGTTACGAGATACTCAACAACAAACGATGTGTACTCAAATTATGGATAGCAACATATCAGCATGAGTCGGCTCATTCTTTGCTATTGTTATCGATCACTGCTTATGCGCGACGTCTGGCATAGATACTTACTAAATCCCACAAGATAGCAAAGCCCTTTCCTGCTAGCGTAGCCCTCTCGGAGTTTGGGATGGACATTTATTGCCGTTCACAGTACTATCTGCTGCGCAGGATTTGTTGACAATTACCTGCCTTAGCAATCTGCCTTGATAGTTACTGGGTTTGTTGTTTCTCATAGTAGTCCTGCCTTATTTCAAAAAGGCTGCCCATGTCCTGGTTGTCCCGCTTACACCGAAAGTCTTTCCACGCATTGCCATTTGGGGGATTCTTTACCCGCCCATCCACCTCTAGTATCTTCGTCGACAGTGCCTGCGGCCCTGCCACCAGATCTGTGACCACGTCTTCGCCGTTGCTCGTCGAAGCAAACTTGAATTGTGCCGGAGGAATGGAAAACGCCAGAGCTCCGTTCTCGATCCCGACGACCTGAACATCCGCTATCAGCGGTCTCCAACTTTTGTTCCGCGGCATGACTTACAGTGACATCTTTCTCAACCAACACCCTATCACCCTTGGCCTTCCCAAACCCCCGTGCATATGACCACACATCTCCCACCCGGAACAGCCCCACCTTGACCAAGACGTCAAGCTTCATCTTCGTGCTGTTCCCCGCAAGCGCATCAGACGAGAGCTTCTGCTTCTGACCCCACCACTCCTCAAAGTGCTCTTCCTTATAGCCGTCGAACTTCCCAGCTGCTCGCTCCTCCATAGCTTCGGCGGCCTGGCGTTGCCATTCTGGGTCATAACGCCCTGCCTCGAGATCGATCTGGACTTGACGAATGCCGTCTCGCCAGTCGTTGTCGTAGCGCAAGAAACTTTGCGGTATCGAGCCGTCGTCGTTGTAAGGGATGTGCGCTGGAAGTAAGGATTTGAGCTCTTCTTTTTCGTTGTCGTCTAGGATAGCCCAGGATTGAGGGTCGGCAAATAAAGCCTACACAAGCTATGAGATTGGTGTTCAGAGAGAGGGGAAGAGGTCGCACAGACGGCAAGATCAGCGTCGACGAGCTTTGACTTCGGATTCGTCGTCAGGTGCTCTATGCTCCATGGGTCCTTCTTCGCGGCTCGCGATGTGACAGTACGTGTAGCCTTCTTTGACGTCCGCTTCGCCTTCCCCATCACGTATTGAATGTAGGTACCGTCAGAGGCGTGATGCGGCTCGCAATGGGGAAGTCTGCACTCATTTTGAGTTTGAAGTCAGCTTGATGTTAAGCAAGCAGATGTGGAGTCGGAGTTAAGTTGTAGATATAGATTCTGCCACATATGATTACACCGCCTCACTCACCGTCTGGGTGCTAGTTAGCGTAGATCGGGACTCTCCGCTGTCAAGGGGAAGCTCCGAGCTTATTTGTACGGCAACAGAAATCTGGCCTCGTAAAAGGTTCCAAGCCCTAATTATACATTTGTGCTCTGTACCTTTACAAACTCCCTGCACTGAGGGTGTCGGAGTTTATTGGCACGACGCTGAGGGCTCAAGATGGTGAGATCTACTCAGATCGCTCGGCTTGATGGTTCGTACACCCAATACCGTAAACAAACATCCAAGCAGCTGGTAATAGTTTACAGGCCTTATGCTGGCCGCTTCCGTCGACGATGAACAGGTACGGTCACCCTCTTCTCTCCAGGGCGAGGTCTAAGAAAGAACCTATAGTCCGAAGCGGAGCTTGCAGAGATCAAATCACAAGCCAAAATGATCTTCCGACGCCTGAACAAGAACTCGGAACAGCAGGCCAGTATAGAAAGCGGCGCCTACACTTTACAGTATGTGAAGTCACTGTGAAAGCTAGCCAAACGTGAAAGGGCTTCGTCTGACAGTCCTTCCGGACAGCTACACGATCCAAGACTCGATCTGCTTCCTCTGCATCTGCGACAAATCCTACCCGCGCAAACTCGCCTTCACCTACCTCTCTGACCTCGCCACCGAATTCACAACCACATACTCCGCCACACAATACCTCTCTCCGACCCTGAGACCGTATGCCTTCGTTGAGTTCGACACTTTCATACAGCGGACGAAGAAGACGTATCAGGATAGTCGGGCGTCCCAGAACCTGGACAAACTCAACGATGAGCTGAGGGATGTGACGAAAGTCATGACTAAGAACATTGAGGATCTGTTGTATCGCGGGGATAGTCTGGAGAGAATGGGGGAGATGTCCGGGAGGTTGAGGGAGGATAGTAGGAAGTATCGGAAGGCGGCGGTAAGGATAAATTGGGAGTTGTTGTTGAAACAAGTGAGTACGATACCTTTCTCGTGACTTCTTCGAAATCAACGGGCAGAGTGGTAGAGAGTTAAGCTAACAGGGCGTGATAATACAGTATGGCCCCATAGCTGGTCTCGGGTTCATTATGCTTGTCTTCATATGGTGGCGCTTCTTCTAGACTCATATATGTCTTCCTTGATGGTACCAAGTATCTATAATCACTTCTACTTCCAAATTTGTAACCTTCATTCCTTTTCCCGGTCACCCGTGTGGCGACTCAATGACGACTCATGGCTCTGGTCATGTAAACATTGACGGAGTCAATCCTCTTGGATCGTTTTCCATGAGGAAACCAGTCCACCTCTTCTCTAATTCCCAAGGTCATTGAAATAACTCCACAGCCCCAGCAGGCGCCTCAATACCCGAACAGGCAACCAGCCTACTTGCCTCGACAGATACTTATGTGCCTTGACCGACCGCCAGCAGAAGGGCTCTTTTGCGCAGAACATCCGGCAACGAAAGGCCGTCACCTGGGCATTACCCATTGAATCAGCCTCAGCGGGGAGACTCCGAATAGTCTAATTGCTGAAATCAGTGACGCTATGATATTGACTATTGACGATCTTGACCGCAGGAACAATGCCGCCCGAGAGCTTATTGCGTTCAAGCAGGAGAAGGAACTTCCTAGCCGATGTACAAACAAACGAACTACCAAGACTTCAAGGAAGCATACCACAACGGGACATACAAGGAAGACGATTCACCTGAGATCCACGAAGGCGAAATGACACATGAGCCGGGAAACCAATCAGGGGACCAGGAACCCGAGCAAAAGAATACCAAAACAAATGAACAGGCAGTGGACGTTGGCCACGCAGCGGAATCCCGCGTTATGTGCTAACACGCTGGAAGGACCTGTCTTCATCCCAAGCTCAAGCAGTAACCATTGCATTCGGTAGAGCCAGCAGGAACACCTAAGGTACATGCTGGAGACCTCCCCAAGACGACATTGATCTTATCAATAGAGACCTCCCAGACCCGTCTCCCGATAACATACTCTCCGAAGGGCCTCTGCAGGTGAAAACTTACGTTTGCATGAACGTGCCTTCGAGTCTTCGAATCGAAGTGAGGGACTTGTCAACATGCCATATCCCCCTCCTGCACCACCTTCAGACAGCCTTCCTGACCAAACTCCTGACCGCCAATCTTTCTCGCCCCCGAAGTAGTTAGCACTCTCGAGTTTGGATCACTTCCTTCACGTCAAGATCCGCGGTGTCCTTTCGAGCCGAATCGCTCTTCCGTTTCGCTGGGGCAGTGGCGTTGAGTGGCTGATCATAGGGGGTTGCCTTGCTAATCTCATCTCATTGGAATCTTGAATGATACACTCTGTTGGACTGGGTAGAGGTTTCCCGGTTCTTTGGTGAGATATCCAAGCGACGCACTTAACGGCTAAGGAGTCATGCAGTTTTGAGAGTTCCCTGAGGTTGGTACAATTCTGTTTTGTGTACAGAGATATTTACTTCGTGGTCTGCTTCTTCACACTCGCGCCTCCCTTTGGGTGCTGTTGGTCTATTGTATCCCGCCGACTCTGTTGATCCTGGAGTACCTTCGTCACAAGGAGCTCTCCAAATCGATACAAGGCTTGTGCTTGTTCGAATTCTTGAGGCCTTTCATGACGGTCGGATGGCCTACCTCACTGTAGACGTAGGTGGATTTCAAGCTACGGAGGATCTCCCAATCACTTGTGCATCTTCACGAGCATATGAAACTTCACAGCAAGGTTCATAAGAACCAACGTGAAACCATCAAATTACTACGCCGAAAACCCGGCGAACGCCACCGCGAAACGAGAGCCCACAACCACCGACACCACACCACCACCCCCCCCCCGGCCCCGCCCGGCGCGCGGCGGGCGGCCGCGGCGGGGGGGGGGGGGC
>JAABUJ010006180.1_pt1 | contig 11705 bp, 10 predicted proteins | sample 5559131 | NCBI WGS metagenome assembly JAABUJ01 (sample SAMN10711875, study PRJNA513366) | rock metagenome | isolation source: Antarctica rocks | place: Antarctica: Victoria Land, Mt New Zealand nord | collected 2016-01-07 | reverse complement strand
GACTCCCTCGATGGCGCCGTGACCGAACTCCCCCTTGTCCTTCGACAGCCGCTTCTCGGTGATGTAGGAGAGGAAGGTGGGAATCTCTGCGCCTCCGGCGGGAAGTGCGCCGAAGGGGAAGCCGAGGGCGGTGCCGCGAAGCCAGGGTTTCCACGAGCGCTGCCAGTCCTTGGTGCCCATCCACGGCTGGCCGACGGGGATGACCTGCACCGAGGTGCGGCGCAGGTGTGCGGCCACCCAGAGCGCCTCGCCGAGCGCGAAGATCGCGACCGCCACGACGACGATGTCGATGCCGTCGGCCAGCTGCGCGTTGCCGAAGGTCAGCCGTTGCTGTCCGCTCACGCGGTCGATCCCGACCAGTCCGATGGCGAGCCCGAGCCCGAGGGAGGCGAACCCCCGCAGACGTGACGCGCCGAGGACCGCGGTGACGGTGAGCAGGGCGAGCATCATTACGGCGAAGTAGGCCGGGGCGCCCATGCTGATGGCAAACGTCGTGACGGCCGGCGCGATGGTGACGAGCAGGGCCGTGCCGATCGACCCGGCGACAAAGGAGCCGATCGCGGCCGTCGCGAGAGCCTGGGCCGCACGGCCCTTGCGCGCCATGAGGTTGCCCTCGATCGCGGTGACCACCGACGACGACTCACCCGGGGTATTGAGCAGGATTGACGTCGTCGAGCCGCCGTACATCCCGCCGTAGTAGACGCCCGCGAACATGATCAGCGCACCGGTCGGCTCGAGGCTGTAGGTCACTGGCAGGAGCAGGGCAACGGTCATCGCCGGGCCGATCCCGGGTAGGACACCGACGGCCGTGCCGAGGACAACACCGATCGTCGCGTAGAGGAGGTTGATCGGCGTCGCCGCCGTGGCGAACCCGTCGAGCAGGGGGGTCAGGTCCATCAGAGGACTCCAGCCAAGATGCCCGGTGGCAGCTTGATACCGAGGCCAACGTAGAAGCCGTAGAAGGCCAGGACCGTGACGATGACCGAGATGACCGCGTCGCGGACGTAGTGGCGGCCACCGAGGGCGATCACGCTGCCCCAGAAGAGGACTGTCCCGGAGATGACGAACCCCACCCGTTCGATCAGCAGGATGTTCGCGACGAAGGCGAGCAGGAGCAGACCGACGGTCTTCCAGTCGGTGGGGTGGGAGAGGTCGACGTCCTCGCCTCCCTCCACCTCGCCCCGCCCTCCTCGCAGCACGTCGACGGCAAGGAGGGCGGCGCAGGTGAGGAGCAGGCCGGCGACGATGAACGGGACAGGCCGGGTGCCGATCGGGTCGGCCGGTGCCTGCACGGACGGGAGCGACGACGCGTTGACGGCGAGAACGATCCCCACCACGGCCAGGAGGGCAGCGACGCCCATCTCTGCGCGCCCCTTGAGCAGCTGCACCGTCAGGCCAGGCCCAGGGCGGTCAGCGTGTCGGCAACCCGCTTGTCCTGCTCGGTCAGGAAGGTGGCGTAGCCCTAACCGCTGACGTAGGCGTCCGTCCATCCTTGCTTGGCCAGCTCGTCCTTCCAGCCCTGGCTGGCGTGCATCTTGTCGAAGACCGCGACCCAGCGGGCCTGCTGCTCGGGGGTGATACCGGGGGGACCCACGACGCCGCGCCAGTTGGTGAAGACGAGGTCGACACCCTGCTCCTTGAGCGTCAAGACGTCGGGGAGGGAGCCGAGGCGCTTCTCGCCGCTGGTAGCCAGCACCCGGACCGCGCCCGACTTGATCTGGTCGACGTACTCGCCGGTGCCCGAAGTCGCGAACGCGACCTTGTTGCCGAGGATGGCCGGCAGGAGGTCGCCGCCGCCGTCGTAGGCGACGTAGTTGACCTGTTTCGGGTCGATGCCGGCGGCCTTCGCGAGCTGCATCGGCAGCAGGTGGTCGGGACCCCCGGGGTTCGAGCCGCCGCCCACGGCAACGGACTTCGGGTTGGCCTTCCAAGCACTGATGAGGTCGCCGACGGACTTGAAGGGTGAGTCCTTGCTGACCAGGATCCCGCCCGGCTCCTCGATGAGGCGGGCAATCGGGGTCGTCTGGTTGAGCTTGGCCTGCGCCTTGTTGGTGTAGGTCGCGCCAACGACCCCCAGGCCCATGAGCATCGCGAGGTCCCCGTTCCCCTTCTCGTTGACGAGCTTGGAGAGGCCGACCGTGCCGCCCGCGCCGGAGAGGTTGAACACCTCGACGCTCGAGGCGATCTTGGCGTCCTCCATGACCTTGGCACCGCGGCGGGCGGTCGTGTCATAGCCGCCGCCGGGGGAGTTGGGGACCATGATCCGCAGCCCGGTGACAGGCTGGCCGGCGCCCGACGCCGTTGCGGGCGGGTCGCCGCCCGTCTTGCTGGTCGCGCCGCACGCCGTGGCCAGCAGGACGGTCGCGCCGACGGCGGTGGCGCGCAGGAGAACAGTTCGCATGGGAAGGCCTCGTTGTCTGTGGTGGGCATTGCTTGGTCGACGGGATCCGGCAGCAGGACCTGAGCCGGCGGGGAAACCCGAGCATGGAGCCCGGACCCGGCCCGCGTCACGCTTTGGTCGACAAGGGTCATTGAGGTGATTGTGGTCACGCGGCGCCGGGGACAGCCGGCCCTCTGGTGCGCCATCATCGAGGGCGCAGGTCGACGGTGACCCGCTCAGAGGGTCGGGAGGTGACGTGAGGCGGCATACGACGCTGTCCGGTCAGCTGCTCGCACTGCAGCTGCTCATCGTGTCGGGGGTGCTCGCGGGGGTCACCGCCGTCTCCATCGCCCAGTCCGGCGAGACGACCAAGCGCAGCGAGAGCCGGTCCGCCCGGTCGGCTGCGGAGAACGTCGCCGCCAGCCCGGCAGTCCGGGCCCGGGTGCCGGACGCGCAGCCGGGCGGCGACGCCGCACTTGCCACGGTGAGCGAGTCGTTGCGCTCGCTGTCCGGTGCCAGCTCGGTCCTCCTCGTGCGCCCGGACGGGATCATCCTCACATCGGCCGACCCGGCGCAGGTCGGCCAGCGCACGGTCCTCGGCGACCCCACGGTCGTGGCGGGAAGGTCCTGGACCGGGCTGCTGGACTCCGGTGGAGAGACCGTCGTCTCGGCGCAGGTGCCGATCTACGACAACGGCGAGCAAGGCAACCCGGGGCGGATCGTCGGGGTGGCTGTCGTGGAGCGCGTCTACCCCTCGGTCCTCCAGCGCTGGCGCGAGGCGGTGCCCAACCTGCTGACCTATCTCGGGATCGCTGGCGGACTCGGGGTCTTCGGGTCCCTGCTGCTGTCGCGCCGGGTCAAGCGCCAGACCCGCGGGCTCGAGCCGCGCGAGATCGCCTCGCTCGTGGAGCAGCGCGAGGCCATGCTGCACGGACTGAAGGAGGGGCTGATCGGCCTCGACCTCGAGGGCCGCATCACGGTGGTCAACGACAGCGCCGCGCGCCTGCTCGCCATCAGCCGCGACAGCGTCGGTCGGATCCTCGCCGACCTCGAACTCGATCCACAGGTCGCCGACGCCCTCTCCGGCCGGCGCATGGGCACGGATCTCGTGGTCATCGCCGATGACCGCGTCCTCACCCTGAACCGCCGTGAGGTGACGAGCCGCGGCAAGGTCATCGGGTCGGTCACCACACTGCGCGATCGCACCGAGCTGGACGCACTGCGTCGCGAGCTCGGGATGACCCGGGCATCGACGGACACCCTGCGGGCGCAGACGCATGAGTTCGCGAACCAGCTGCACGTCATCTCCGGTCTGGTGCAGCTCGGTGAGCACGACGACGCGGTGCGGTTCATCGACAACGTCACCCGGGGGCGGGCCGAGCTGAACGAGGACGTCACGGCGCGAGTGCTCGACCCCGCGCTGGCCGCCCTGCTGGTCGCCAAGTCCAGTCTTGCCGCGGAGTGGGGCGTCACCCTGCGTTTCACCGATGACGCCATGCTCGGCCGGATCGACGACGAGCTGTCCGCCGATCTCACCACCGTCGTGGGCAACCTCGTCGACAACGCCCTCGAGGCGGCCACCCTCGGGGGTGGCGGCCCACCGGAGGGTGCGTGGGTCGAGGTGGACCTCGCTGACGACACCCACGAGGTCGTCGTGACCGTTCGCGACAGCGGCCCGGGCGTCGGCGAGGAGATCACGACCCGGGTGTTCGAACGAGGCTTCTCGACCAAGGGCGCCGACCAGTGCGGGGAGCGGGGGTTCGGGCTTGCGCTCAGTGGCCTCGTATGCCGTCGACGTGGCGGCAGCATCGCCGTCCACAACGACGGGGGAGCCGTCTTCACCGCATGTCTCCCCAGGGCAACGGTGCTCACATGACGCGGGTGCTCGTCGTCGACGACGACTTCATGGTGGCGCGGGTGCACCGCGGCTTCGTGGAGGCGGTCAAGGGCTTCGAGGTCGTCGGAGCGGCCCACACCGGTGCGGCGGCCCTCGACGCCGTCCGGACCCACCGGCCCGACCTGGTCCTGCTGGACATCTATCTGCCTGACACGAACGGCCTCGACCTGCTTCCCCGGCTCCGAGAGGTTCACCCCGACCTCGACGCGATCGTCATCAGCGCCGCCCGTGATGCCGAGACGGTCAAGCGAGCCGTCCGGGGTGGCATCGTCCACTACCTCATCAAGCCGTTCAACGGCGCCGACCTGCGTGACCGGCTGGAGCACTACTCCCACTCGGTCCGACGGCTCGAGGGCGACGAGGCGGCGCAGCACGAGGTTGACCAGCTCTTTCCGCGGCAGTCGAGCTCACGGCAGGTGGCGGCCCGGCTGCCCAAGAAGCTCAGCCCTGAGACCGCCGACCTCATCGAGCAGGCCCTGCGCGACGCCGCCACCGACCTCTCGGCCACCGAGTGCGCCGAGCTCGTCGGGCTGGCGCGGGTCAGCGTCCGGCGATACCTCGAGCACTTCGTCACCGTGGGTCGGGCGCAGGTCCGGCTGCGCTACGGCGGCGTGGGTCGCCCCGAACGCCGTTACCTGTGGCGGCCCTGAGCCGGGCTCGTCCACCCGTCCCCACGGTCCTGGGCTCATCCCCTGAAGCGGCCCCAGTGGGTGACCTCGGCCCCGCTGCGCCGATGCCGCCGCAGCGACGGGCTCTGCGGAGCGCGCCGTCCCTGCACGGCATACCCGAGTGAGATGACCCCGATGACCGTGCGGTCCTCAGGGATCCCGAAGCCCACGTGCACGTCGTGGTGATACTCCGGCGGCACCCCGAAGAAGAGGCCGCCGAGCCCGTGGTCCACCGCGGTGAGCAGGATGAGAAGCGCTGCCATTCCGGTGTCGATGTCCCAGTACGGCGCGGGCCAGCGGCTCTCGTCCTTGTCGGTCCACCCCTTGTCGGGAGCGGCATACCGGTCGAGGTATGCCTGCTGGTGCGAGCAGCAGAGGATCAGGGCCGGTGCCGCGCGGATGCCCTGCAGCCACCGGTCGCTCGGTGAGTCCTCGTCGGTCGTCGCCTCCCAGAAACGTCGTCGCTCGTCTGCGCCGGTGAGGACGACGAAGTCCCAGCCCTGGCTGAAACCCGCGCTGGGCGCCCGCACCGCGTTGTCGAGGCAGGCGGTCAGAACCTCCCGGGGGACCGGACGCTCGGGGTCGTACCGGCGGACCATGCGGCGGGATCGGACGACCTCGGAGAACTCCATGGGCGCGATGCTGCCAGAACGCCGCCGTGGGACCATGTGGCGCATGGCCGACGCCCGCGATCGCCTGCCCGGCTATCCGACCGCGTGGGAGGCCGACGTCGTCCTGCGGGACGGCTCCGTGGCGCACGTCCGGCCGATCGTCCCCGCCGATGCCGAGGGCATCAAGGCCTTCCACGGCAGGCAGTCCGCCGAGTCGATCTACCTCCGCTTCTTCGCGCCGCTGCGCGAGCTGAGCGAGCGGGACGTCTTTCGCTTCACCAACGTCGACCACCGGTCCAGGGTCGCCCTGGTGGCGACCGTGCGCGGCGACATCGTCGGGATCGGTCGGTTCGACAAGATCGACGCCGCCAGCGTCGAGGTCGCCTTCAACATCTCCGACCACTTCCAGGGCCGGGGAGTCGGCTCGGTCCTGCTCGAGCACCTGGCGATGATCGGCCAGGAGGTCGGTGTCGCGAGGTTCGTGGCCGAGGTGCTGCCGCAGAACCGCAAGATGATCAACGTCTTCACGGAGGCGGGCTACGAGGTGCGGCACCGGTTCGAGGACGGGGTCATCGCCGTCTCCTTCGACATCCGGCCCACGGAGGCGTCCCACGCCGTCCGCCTGGCCCGCGAGCACCGGGCAGAGTCGGTCAGCGTCCGGTCGGTGCTCTTCCCCGCCTCCGTCGCGGTCATCGGCGCGAGCCGGCGCGAGAGCTCGGTCGGTAACCGGTTCCTGCGCAACCTCCTCGACGGCCCCTTCCAGGGCCCGGTGTATGCCGTGAACACCGAGGCGCTCGAGGTACTCGGCCTACCGGCCCATGCCCGGATCGGCGAGATCGCCGGCCCGGTGGACCTCGCCGTCGTCGCGGTGCCCGCCGGGGCCGTCCTCCAGGTCATCGAGGACTGCGCCGCAAAGGGCGTCCGGACGGTGCTCGTCGCCTCGGCCGGGTTTGCCGAGAGCGGCCCGGCCGGCACCGAGCTCCAGGAGGAGCTGCGTCGTCGTGCCCGGGAGAACGGCATGCGGGTCGTGGGGCCGAACTCCTTCGGCGTCATCAACACCAGCCCGGAGGTCCACCTCAACGCGTCCCTCGCCCCGCAGATGCCGAGGCCGGGGGCGCTGGGCCTCTTCGCCCAGAGCGGCGCCCTCGGAATCGCCGTGCTCGCCTCCGCGGCCCGCCGCGGTCTCGGCGTCTCGGTGTTCGTCTCGGCCGGCAACCGCGTGGACGTCTCGGGCAACGACCTCATGCAGTACTGGCTCGAGGACCCCCGGACCGACGTCGTCGGCCTCTACCTCGAGTCGATGGGCAACCCGCGCAAGTTCTCCCGCATCGCCCGTGAGCTCGCCCTGGCCAAGCCGGTCGTCGTCGTCTCCTCGGGGATCTCGTCCTACGGCGTACCGCCCGGGCACCGCACCAGGCCCACGCACGTCCCGCCGGAGGCTTTCGACGCGATGCTGCGTCAGGCGGGCGTCATCCGGGTCGAGAACATCCACCAGCTCTTCGACGTGGCTCAGCTCCTCCTCCACCAGCCGCTTCCCCGCGGGCCTCGCGTGGCCATCGTCGGCAACTCCGACGCCCTGGGGACGCTGACCGCCCAGGCCGCCGTGAGCTGGGGGCTGGACGTCGTCCACGGTCCGGTGTCGTTGCCCACCGAGGCCCGGGCCGGGCAGTTCTCGAAGGCCCTCCAGGAGGCGTTCGACGATCCCGAGGTGGACAGCGTCCTCACCTGCTTCATCCCTCCGCTCGAGACCCTTGACGAAGAGGTCATCGCCGCGGTCCGTGACATCTCGTATGCAGCGCCGAAGCCCTGTCTCGCAACGTTTCTCGGGATGCACGGTGTCAGCGAGGCGCTTGCCCTCGGCAGTCCGGACGACCTGCGACGGCGCATCGTGCCCTCCTACGGGATGCCGGAGGACGCGGTCCGCGCCCTGGCCGCCGCGACGCGCCACGGCCAGTGGCGCGCCCGGGACCGGGGCCTGCCGGTCGCGCCCGTGGGGATCGACCGCGGACGTGCCGAGGCACTCGTCGAGGCGGTCCTTGTCGGGGCGCCCGAGGGGCGCCCGCTGACCCGCGTCGAGGCGACCGAGCTGCTCGCTGCCTACGGGATACAGCTCTGGGCCGCCCGGCAGGTGGACACCGCCGACGAGGCCGCGGCGGCGGCGGGCGAGCTGGGCTACCCGGTCATCCTCAAGACGATGTCACCGATCCTGCGCCACCAGCCGGGGATCATCGGCGTCCGCGGAGACCTCGAGGGGCCGGAGGCGGTCCGCACGGCCGTCGAGTCGCTCCGGTCCCGGCTCGGCCCGATCGCTGACGGGCAGCTCGTCGTCCAGAGGATGGCGCTGCCGGGAGTCAGCTGCGTTCTCACGAGCAACGAGGACCCGCTCTTCGGGCCCGTCGTGAGCTTCTCGGTCGCCGGCCCGCCGACCGACCTGCTCGGCGACATCGCGCACCGCATCCCGCCGTTGACCGACGTCGACGTGTCCGACCTCATCTCCTCCGTCCGGGCGGCGCCCCTGCTGCACGGGCACCGTGGCGCGATGCCCGTCCATCGCGCCGCCCTGTCCGACCTCGTCGCCCGGGTCTCGTGCCTCGCCGACGACCTCCCCGAGGTCGACCACGTCCACCTCAACCCGGTCAACGCGTGGTCCGGCGGTGTGGACGTCCTCGACGCCGAGGTCAGCGTGCACCCGGCCCGCACCCGCAAGGACACCGACCGCCGAGCCATGACCTGACCGCGCGAGCGGAGCAGCCGGCATACGCGAGCGGTGTGCCGGCGCCACTCCTCTGGTGAGGACCGGTGCACGGCCGTTGCCCCTTCCGCGTCCACAACCCTTCGGGTGAGGACTTGTGGACGCCCTGCCACGGGGGCCTCCGGCCCGTCAGGGGTGGGAGCCCTCGTCGCCGCCGGCGGGGGCGGTGCGGGACTCTTCCGGACCCTTGTCCCGGCGCGCGGCCTCGATCTCCTGCCGGAGCTCGAGCCGCAGCAGCGCGAGCTCCTCCGCGACGGTCCTGGAGGACTCCTCGAGCGCCGAGATCTCGATGCTCAGCTGGATGCAGACCGTCAGCAGGACCAGCGACGCGAGGATGAAGACCAGGTTGAGCGGGGTCGTCACCCCGAGGACGGAGGAGAGCCATGTGGTGATCGAGGGCACGAAGCCGAGGACGACGACTCCGAGGATGACCGCGAACCAGATGACCGAGTACTTCTCGCGCAGCCGCTGGGTCCGCAGCAGGAGGAAGAGCGCGAGAAGGAGCAGGACGCAGACCGCCAGGGCGAAGGGGTAGCCGCTCACTGAACGGATGCTCATGCGCCGAGCTCCTCGTAACGACCCTCGTCACGGCGCGACGGCCTGGGCCGGGTCAGGGCGAGCATCAGGGCCATCACCGCCCGGCCGAGGAAGACCGCGGACCGGAGCGGGTTGTGCGACGGCGCGCCGCCGGCCCGGGACCGCATGTGCACCCCGACCTCGCGGATCACGAGGTGTGAGCGCGCCGCGACGACGAGCGACTCGACCGTGTCCCCGAGGTACTCCGCCGGGTAGTTCTGCGCGAAGAGGTCGATCGCCTGGCCGTCGCAGGCCTTGAATCCCGATGTCGTGTCGGTGAGCGGCGTGTGCGCGATCCGGGAGATGACCGACGAGAGGAGCTTCATGGCCCACAGCCGGGGCCCTTTGGCCGTGTAGGCGCCGTCCCCCGGGACGCGCGCGCCGATGGCGATGTTCGCCCCGTCGTCGAGCAGCGTAAGCAGGGCCGGGACGTCGTGCGGGTTGTGCTGGCCGTCGCCATCGATCTGGATCGCCACGGCATACCCGTTGCGGCTCGCGTAGCGATAGCCCGTGCGCATCGCCGCCCCCACACCGAGGTTGATCGGCAGGTTGGCGACCAGCACCCCGGCCTGCTCCGCGACCCGTGCCGTGCCGTCCACCGAACCGTCGTTGACGACGAGGACGTCCGCGGCCGGAAGCGCCTCGCGGATCTCGGCGACGACCGTCGGGAGGCTCTCCTCCTCGTTCCAGGCGGGAACGATGACGAGCACACGATCGGAACTCACGGGCACACCGGTGAGGCTATCCGGTGCGGGCCGACGTAGGCTCCACGGTCGTGTCCCGAGCCGTGCCCGAGCCGTGCCCCGGCCGATGCCCGGACGCGAGGCGGCCGACGTGGTGCAAGGATGACGCCATGAAGGCTCCTCGCGACTCGCGTGCCGGCACCTCGCTCCCGGCGGTGCTCATGACCGCGATCGAGCGGGCGGGCTACTACCCGGCGCTCGTGGCCGACGTCGTCGAGTCGGCGCTCGGGGATGACGTCGTGCGCTCCCACCTCGTCCACCAGGAGACGACGTTCGACCAGGACACCGTGCGCCGGCACCTGACCGTTCTCGCCATGACGCCGACGAAGCTCGTCATCGCCCACGCCGACGACCACGACGAGCACGAGCCCGGCCGGGCCGTCGCCATCGCGACGAGCGAGACCGTGCCGCTGTCCGCGGTCCGCGGCGTGATGCTCGCCCACGTCGTGACGTCCCCGGACTCCTACGTCAAGGGCTCGCTCGGCCGTGAGCTGACCCTCACCCTGGGGTGGGGAGCCGTGAGCCGGCTCGACCTCGTCCCGGCCACCTGCGGCGACGCCGACTGCGAGGCCGACCACGGCTACGAGGGCACCGTGGCCTCCGACGACATCTCGCTGCGGATCAGTGCGGACGCCGACGGCGACGACGCGCTCACCAACGCGTTGCACTTCGCCCGCATTCTCTCGTCGTCGATCGGTGGCGGTGGAGGCGCGGGACCCCGCCCGTGAGGTTGGCGGACCTGCAGGCGCCCCCCTATGACACGGGGACCCTCGGGGCGGTCCTGCCCGCCGTCGCCGCGAGCCTTGGCTCGAGCCGGTATGCCGGGGAGCACCCTTTCGCGCTCGCCCCGGCTCGGCGGGCGGTCGTCGTCCTCGTCGACGGCCTCGGCTACGAGCTGCTGCGCCAGCGAAGCGGGCACGCGCCCTTCCTCCGCTCGCACCTGCCCGCGGCCAACCGGATCGAGTGCGGCTTCCCCACGACGACGGCCACGTCGATGGGCACCTTCGGGACGGGACTCCCGCCGGGAGCCCACGGCCTCGTCGGCTACGAGGTGCTCGTGCCCGGTGAGGACCGGATGCTCAACGAGCTGTCCTGGGAGAACGGGCCGAACCCGTTCCGCTGGCAGCCGGCGCCCACGGTGTTCGAGCAGGTGCACGCGGAGGGCATCGACGTCACGCGGGTGGGTCCCGGGTTCTTCGACGGCTCCGGCCTGACCAACGCCGCGCTGCGGGGAGGCCGGTTCTCCGCCGGCCGCGAGCTCGACGCCCGGGTCGAGGCGTCCCTGCGGGCGGTCCGCGCGACGCCGAGGGCGCTTGTCTACCTCTACTGGGGCGACCTGGACAAGATCGGCCACGTCTTCGGCTGCGCCTCGTGGGAGTGGGGCAACGAGCTCGAGGCGATCGACGGGGCCCTGGCTGCGCTGGTCGAACGGGTCCCGTCGGACACGGCCGTCTACGTCACGGCCGACCATGGGATGGTCGACGCGCCACACGCCCTGCGGGTGGACCTCGCCCACGACCCGGAGCTGCTGAGCGGCGTGCGCCACGTCGGGGGAGAGCCCCGCTCGCTCCAGCTCTACTGCGAGCCGGGTGCCGCAGCCGACGTCCTCGCGTCCTGGCAGCAGCGGATGGGCACCCGCGCCTGGGTGGCCTCGCGCGACGACGTGATCGAGCAGGGCTGGTTCGGAGCGGTGCGTGAGGAGGTGGTGCCGCGCATCGGTGACGTCCTGGCACTGATGAAGGACAACTTCGCCGTCGTGCACTCCGGGCGCACCCGTCCCGAGATCCTCGCCCTACGTGGTCTGCACGGCTCGGTGACCGCCGAGGAGCGGTCGATCCCCCTCGTGCGGGTCGCGGCCCGGAACGCCTAGCTAGTGTCGCGTGTCGTAAGTGACTTTCTGGTGAGGATTTGAGATCATGGTCTATGTCGCGAGTAGAGCCATTGGAGTTGTGGGTCGGGGACGAGAGAGTGCTTCGGGAGTGGACGCGGGCGTCGTCGATTTCGGCGGGGTCGGCGCAGCGGGCCCGGATCGTGCTGCTCGCCGCGGAGGGGCGCAGCAACGTTGAAATCGCCGCCCT
>JAABUJ010006178.1_pt1 | contig 11706 bp, 16 predicted proteins | sample 5559131 | NCBI WGS metagenome assembly JAABUJ01 (sample SAMN10711875, study PRJNA513366) | rock metagenome | isolation source: Antarctica rocks | place: Antarctica: Victoria Land, Mt New Zealand nord | collected 2016-01-07 | reverse complement strand
AGGATGACATAGACGGTGACACTCAGCGTGTCGTTCATCGGCGTCATCCTCGATAATGGAGGTGCTAAAGCCAGCCATTATTGGAGGATGACGCCGATGAATGACGACTAGCAATTACGGTATATCTATAAAAGACCGCTATAAAAGACCGCGTGTTTGCCCCACGGGCGGAAGATTAGGCTGAATAAAGAAACGCGGAAAACGCGTAGCGGCTCGCCAATCTACCAGTTCTTCCTTGTACGCTGGGGAATCTTTGTGGAGCGGGTGATCGGACTCGAACCGACGACATTCTGCTTGGGAAGTGCCTCGGAAGATATTTTATGGAGTGTTCACACCTGTTCGCGTGCCACCGCTTTAGGCCGTCCCTGTGCGGTAAACTTGACGTGTCGCGCTTGCTGTGCGAACATGTACGGACACGCCCGAATACGCCCGATACGCGGCGTCCGTGAAGTAATCGTGAAGTAGCGTAGCGTCTTCGCTGTCCCAAATCGCGGATGGATACCGATCAATGAACTATCTGACAACTGAACAACGGGATGCATTGATGCAAGAACTAGGGATGCCAAGGGAGAGGGGCATGGTCGTCGTTGACCTGCACCAGCACTTTAGGGACGGCACGGGAAGGTTTCGGGGACAGGAGATCACCGGTCCTCGGCCCGTTTGGGTAGGCATCTTTGGAGTCTTGCGCGACGGCCTGCCACCACCCGAAGAGATTTCGTTGACGATTGACCCTGACGGCGATGCGCCCGCATGGGTACAAATATGGCGGTTCACTGCATGGAAAGAGGGATCATCAATAGCGGCGGAACTGCGATGTCCCCCCGACCGGGAATCATCCGTCACTGTGGGTGGTCTTGAAATGCCGCATGATCCCGAGGATTTGCAAGATGTCCTGCAAACGATTCGCCTTTATGCGCTAACGCTCCCTAAAGGGGCGGGACGACCCGCGCGCGATGAAGCGCTGGCTATCCAGTGCGCGGTCTGGCATGACGATGAAGGTCTGACGCACAAGCAGATTGCCGAACGTCTGGGCTGGCGACTGTCGGTCGATGAACATCTTACTCCTCGCCGTTCCGCCGCCGTGAAGGGTCATATTGACTCGGGGCGGAAACTTCGCGGACAGAAAAAATCACCCGATTAAATCTGACCTATATTGCCCGCGCTCCTCTATGTATCTTTGTGTTCAGGGCAGCGTGTCGTACGCCGCCCGCGACACACGGAGGTACGTACATGGTCACGGTACAGGCGAACAGGGAGACGGTAGAACGGCACGGCTACAACGTCAGCGAGGCGGCGCGCATCATCGGCGTCGGACGGACGACGATGCACAAAATGATTCGCGAGGGCCACATCCGCCGCACAAAAATCGGTAGTAGGACAATTATTTCACGCGATGAAATTGACCGCCTGCTGAACGGCACCGATGACACCCGCGCGGCATAACGCCGATTACCACCCGGAGAAACGGGCGGAATCGGCGGCGCACGTTGCGAGCGGGCATCCCGATTCTATCATACCCGGCGTCTCCGCTTATGGAGCCACCGAAATGGATACTGCGAATATCCACACTCACACCGAAGCCGCTGGGGGATGCGCTGTGACAGCGACTACCGACGCGACGCCCTTCACCCTGCCAGTGCGACCGAACGCCATCCCCGCCGAACTGCGCGCGCGTCCGCAATGGGTCGTGTAGCAGTGGGAACGCCGCGAGGAGAAATGGACGAAGGTTCCCGTCAACCCGCGTACCGGCAGCAGGGCGGCGAGCGATAACCCCGCGACATGGACTGACTTCGACACGGCGCGCATGTATGCCGCGACCCGCACGGACATCGCGGGCATCGGCTTCGTCTTCAGTGCCGATGATCCATACACCGGGATTGACTTCGACACCTGCCGTGACCCGGAGACTGGCGCACTGGACGCATGGGCAATGGCGACGCTCGCCGGTTTCGACTCGTATGCGGAAACCTCGCCGTCCGGCACGGGCATCAAGGCGTTCGTGCAGGCGACGCTACCCGCTCACGGTATTCGTCGCACGCGTCCCGACGGCCTTCCGGGTGGCATGGTGGAAATGTACGACCGTGGCCGCTTCTTCACCGTCACCGGACATCATGTACCCGACGCTCCCGCAACGATCCACGACGCACAGGAGGCCGTAGACGCGCTGTACACCCGCCTGACGAGTGCAAAGACGAGAGACGATGCAGGAGAGGCGCGGAAGGCTGATGACAAGCAAGAGACGCGCAATACCTTGACCGACGATGAACTGATCACCGTCGCCTCGCGTGGCAAGAACGGCGCGAAGTTCAACGCACTGTGGATGGGCGGCATGACTGGCTACGCCTCGCACAGTGAAGCGGATCTTGCCCTCTGTTCGCTGATCGCCTTCTACACCGGCCCGGACGCGGCCCGCGTTGACCGCCTGTTTCGGCAGTCACGGCTGATGCGTCCCAAGTGGAACGAGAAGCGCGGCACCGAGACGTACGGCGAGAAGACCGTCAAGGAAACGATTGCTCGCCGTTCCGAGTACTGGCAGCCGGGCGAGCGGTATGCCGATTATCGCGAACAGCAAGCGATACAGGGCAGTGATACGACCGGGAGTGAACTCGACGCGAAAGCATGGATGCCGCCCGCGAACACATGGCCCGAACCGCTCGCGGACGAAGCGTATCACGGCCTTGCGGGAGAGTTCGTGCGACTCATCGCGCCGCAGACCGAAGCCGATCCGGTGGCAATCCTCGCGCAATTTCTCACCGCGTTCGGTAACTGCATCGGGCGCTCGCCGCATTTCATGGCAGAGGCGGATCGCCACGGTATGAACCTGTACGCCGTCCTCGTGGGCGAGTCGAGCCGTGGTCGTAAGGGGACATCGTGGGGTCATGTTCGCCGCATCTTCGACAAGGTTGACGAGAAATGGGCGGCAACACGCATCCTCGATGGCCTCAGTTCGGGCGAAGGGTTAATTCAGCAGTGCCGCGACCCCGAGCACGACGCGGACGGCAACGTGAAGGACCCCGGCGCGCACGACAAGCGCTTACTTGTGCAAGCGTCCGAGTTCGCCAACGTGCTACAGGTACAAGGACGCGACGGCTCGACGCTTTCGGGCCATCTCCGCAACGCATGGGATGGGCGCTCGCTGCGAACACTCACCCGCACGCCACTTGTCGCAACTGCGCCGCATATCAGCCTGCTCGGGCATGTGACGCGGGACGAATTGCTGCGGTTGTTTGACGACACCAGCGCGGTGAACGGATATGGCAACCGCTTTCAATGGTTCGCGGTGCGACGGTCGAAACTCCTGCCACTAGGCGGACGTATCAGCGATGCGGACTTGGTGCCGATTGGTGCTCGACTTTCGGAAGCCGTCTACCACGCCCGCGCAGTGTCGGAGATCATTCGCGACGAGCAGGCAACCGCGATCTGGGAAGCCGTGTACGCCGATCTTTCCAAGGATACGCCGGGCGTCCTCGGCGCGATGACGGCACGGGCGGAACCGCAAGTGATGCGCCTCGCGTGCGTCTACGCGCTGCTCGATTGCAGCCGCGTCATCCGCATCGAACACCTGCTCGCCGCGCTCGGAGTGTGGGCGTACTGTGAGCGGTCCGCGCGCTGGATATTCGGTGATCGGTTAGGCGATCCGGTGGCCGATGAGATTCTGCGCGACCTTCGCGCCGCACCAGCAGGCAGGACCCGAACGGAGATTAGCGGACTGTTCAGTAACAAGCGCGAAGCCACGCGGATTACGCACGCGCTGGAGGCGTTAGAAGCGCGCGGACTTGCACGGTGCGAGCACACGCGACCCGAGGGCGGCATCGGGCGGGATGTCGAGCGCTGGTATGCCGCAACGAGATAATTCGCTTATTTCGCTTATTTCGCCTTCACGGGAGGCAACATGGATGCACTGATCCGCGCACGAACTCTTATTCGACAGCAGACTGATACCGATCCATCAGTAGATGAGGATGACATGCCGAAGCATTGTGAAGCGACCGCTGAGAGCGAAATAAGCGAAATAAGCGAAATAACGCAGGAGACCGGTGATCTCATGCACAAGTGGCGGTGCGACTTGGCACAGAAAGGGATGGGAGGGTGTCCCATACCGCCCGTACCGCCAGCGGTCCATCAGTTGCACGAATGGCTCACAACGGGCGCGCTCGACACGTTACCCGAACGCATCCCCGGTTTCGCTGGTGAACTGGTGCAATATAGCGCCCGCGCCCGCCTGATCGGGCTGGTACGGGCGATCCTCGATGCGGCCCCGTGGAGCCTCACGGCACAAGATCGGGCGGTGCAATTCGTGATCGTGCTCACGCCGCTCATCGAAGGGGGAGCCGCATGAGCAAGGCATGGAAGCGCACCGAACGGGACATCGTGGGCCTCATCGGCGGTGAGAGGACTTCACGTCATGGTTCGGGCCGATAGGCGACGGTGAGGACAGGCAAAATGGCGGATAATCTGACACCCAAACAACAGCGCGCCGTGCGCGCCCTGCTCACGACCCCCGACGCTGCCGCCGCCGCGAAGGACGCGGGGGTATCGAGGGAAACGGTCTACAAGTGGATGCAGGTGCCTGCCTTCACCACCGCCCTCCACGCGGCGGAAGCGGACGCGCTCGCCGCTGTATCCCGCCGTCTCGTGCGCCTCGCGGACACGGCGGCGACCACCCTCGAAGCGGCGATGCACGACGAAGCCGCACCGGTCGCGACACGGGTGCGCGCGGCGGACGCGGTGCTCTCGCGGCTGCTGCAACTGCGCGAATTGGTTGTGTTGGAATCGCGCGTCGCGGAACTGGAAGCGCGCTACGCCGCCGATGCGGGGAGGGACGGACGATGAGGATCGCGGGGCGGCTTGCCCGCTTAGAATCGCGCCATGCACCCTCGTCGCGGGCGTACCAGATCGTCCTCTACGATGCCGCGACGGGCCTCCCGCTGCCGGGACACGAGCCGGAGCCGGACGCGCGCGGGTCCATCTGGATTCCCGACAATGGGCGCGACCCGGATGTATTCAGAGACGATGCGCGATGCGACTGAACCGACGCCTTGATGTCCTCGCGCGACAATTGCCCACGCCACGCGCTACGCACGATGAGGACGCGGCCATGCGGCACCTGTGCGAGATGTTGGAGGGGCACACGCCCATCCCGGCGGGCGAAACGTATGCCGATGTGGACGCGCGATTGGGTGCCGCCCTCGACCGCCTGCATGATGCTGGGGTAGGCATCCCGGCCGGGCCGCAGGCGTCCCGGATGATGCGGCTCGCGGCCGCCTATGGGACGACGACGGCGGAACTGCGCGCGGCATGGCAGGAGCGGGTGAGCGGGGGAACGAGATGCGGGGATTGCGGCGACGCTTGGAGCGATTAGGGCAACACGCGGGCGGCGCGGCCTGCCCCGCATGCGGCACGATCCCCGGCGCGCCCGTCGTCTTCACCATCGACACGACGCCCGCACGCGAACGGACGATGCCCGCGCAATGGTGCCCGCGCTGCGGTGCAATCCGCTGGTTCACGATAGCGATTGACTCTGTGAAGGGCACCCCGGATAGCGATTACGCAGGAGAAGCCGGATGAAGCGCATCGAATCTCGCGTGGCGCTGCTCGAACAACATCGGCAACCGGCTGCGGCTGGCGACTCACCGGATGTGGCGGCGACGCGCGAACGGCTGGCGGATCGGGGCGCGTGGTTCCATGCCGCCCCGCCCGCCGTGCAGGACTACTTCACGACAATCATCGCATCGTGCGGCCCGTGGGGAGACGAGAGCGCCGATGAAGTCTGCACGATCGTGTCACGCCGCGTGAAGGAGACGCACCCGCTCTTCTGGCCGCTCACGGACATCGTGGCGTTCGCCTATGGATGGCGCGGGGGTAGCGGCCTCGCGGACGTGCAGGTGTGGCTGCTCGATCGCGCCCGGTACCGTCTCGAAGGGCACATCGTGCAAGTCGAGTGCAACGGTTCTATCGGACCCGCCTCGCGGGAGCGGACGTATGCGCGCATGTTCGGCATGGACTATGACCGGGATGCGCTTTCCGTGCCCGTCGGCGCGATCCCGACGGCGCTCCTGTCTCTCTGGCGCGCGAGCGGGGCGCGCGACGCGGAAACGCTCGCCTTGATGGGCATCTTCGCAGCGGAACTCGCATTATTGGCGACGGATGAAGCGGAACGGGAGGAACGGGCACCAGGAGGCGCATGGAAAGCCGGGTAGTCGCGCTCGAACAGCGCCCGCGCCCGGCCTGTCCGCGATGCGCCGATTGGTTGCCGACGGTTGTGGTGGATGGGATAGACACGCGGCTGCCCTCTCCCGCCGTCTGCCCGTCGTGCGGGCGGCAGGTGATCCGTCTGATTCGTGAGTACCGCGAAGGCAATCCCGTTGCGCGCATGGATGAACCCGATGGTGGTGGCCTTTGATGAAGCAGCCCGTCTATGGCGCACCCATTTCCATCGAACGCCCCTCGCCGTGGGATATTTGATAACATTACCTCTTCTGGTACGCCCATTCAGTTATTGACGAGACCAGTCCGCGCGACCTCCGCCGGGTACGGACATCACGACCTGCCCGCTCGCAACGTCAACGACGAAGAGGGTGCGCGCTATGTCGTTCCCCGTCCCGACCGCCAATGCTCGACCATCCGGCGACCATGCGAGCGAGACGATATTGGACGGGATTTCTATTGACTTACCTTCAAGGGGGCTGTGCTTGCCGGGGATGCTGAGGAAGAAGATTTTCGATCCAGCCACGGCAACCGTCTGACCACCCGGCGAGACGCGCGCAGACGTGTAGTAGTGGGCGGTGTCTTGGCTGATCTGGTTCTCTCCATGCGTGAGTTGAACTGCACCGTCTCCGCGCGCGTCGGGATCACCATAGTAAAGATTGTTCGGGGTCGCGAACTCAGACGATACCTGCCACAGTGCGTTCGCGCCATCGGGTGTCCAGTCGAACACGAGGTGGACGGAGCCTTGAAGATATTTGAGATCGTCGCCGAACTTACTATTTGTCGTGTCGTAGAGCCTGATCTGACCCGGCCCATTCTGCGTGCTATTCAGGGCGATGTAGTGACCGCTTGGCGACCACCGGACGAGCGTCTGATATGCGCTTGTTGTGAAAACCACCTCATCATGTGTGTTTGCACCGGTGACGTCGGTCGAACGGATGATGACATCGGGGAACGGTCTGCTCGTAGGGGTTGGCGACATGGCGTAGAAGGCAATGCGCCTGCCGTCAGGCGCGAAGAGAGGGGACCGCCCGTCGCCGATCCTCGTTTTGCCACTGCCATCGGCATTCATGACGTACACCGGGGCATTGGTACCGCCCGAACCCATTTCGTAGACAATCTTGCCGGGATAACTGGACGATACTGCGGGAATGGTCGCCGCAGGTGCAGGTGGAGCAGGCGCACCACTCCCGTACCGCCAAGTGAAGTAGTGCTGGCCGATGTTGCCGAACTCGACGCCCGTCAAGGTGGTGTCCGTATTTCTATGCGCCGCTGTGTCTAGGTTATAGGTTAGTACCCGCCGCTCGAATGCCTGAATTTCCACGGACGTCGGCTTGCCCCCAATCAGAACCGTTGCGTCGATCACTGGTGAGATCGGATAGCCGGTCGTCTGTTCCATCGGCAACGGGAGCGTTTTGATGAAGTCGTAGAAGATTTGGTACACGAACTGTCCATAGCGATTGTCCGGCGAGGAGACGTACGTGAACGGGAAGTGCGCGCCACTGTGATTGCCCGTGAATTTCCCCGATTTCTTGTCAAACGCATAGAAAACGTTCGAGGAAAAGCTCTGCTCCGTTCGCTCTGGAAGTTGAGCGAGGTCGGCGTAGGTTGGCCCGTCATTGCCCGGATCGCCAGCAATATTCACTTTTGCGGGTTGCCGCTGCTCGAAGGTTGCATCACCGAGTTGCATCTTGCCACTCTTCAGTTCGACGGTTAGGAGGCCGTTCGTGACTGTCCCGCTTGCGGGGTTCGTGAGTTCCATGCGCGTCTTGTCGAAGTACTGCACGAGCCGCTGGCCGCTGGCCGCTTCCTTGTACGCCTCCTGATGCCCGTCGCGCGCGAGCGAGAGCGGACCCCAGAAGTTCGGCACCACCGCTTCGCCCTGCTGCCATTGCGTCTGAAAGTGCGGATCGGCGAATGAGGACGCTGCCTGTGTTGGCAGTGCCGTCAGCCACGCCGAAAGGAGCAGCATCGCCGCCATACCACAGGTGAATCGTCGCATCCCCGCCCCCTCCGCTACCCGCGTCCGCCATAACGCCAGTTTACCCGCTGCGCATGCAAAGTCGATTCGCTTCCTCATCCACTCAGCCGACCGTTCGTATCGTTCCACCGCTCTACGGGCAAGGTATAGTACTTGTTGAACGGCGGTGACACAACGAGCGTTATGGCTCTGAGGACATTTCTGACTTCTTGCGTCGCCCGCCGCCACGCGGCCAGTGTCGCCGGGTGTCCGCACTCGCCTGAACCGGCACCTGTGTATGGAGATGGAACAGGCGATAGCGCTCGACTTCGGCCACCGCGACATACCATCGCCGTCCGCACTTCTCGGCATGCAACCGGCCGCGTTCTATCGCGCTCATGATGCCGCGCCGGGTGAGATGCAGGAGTCGCGCCGCCTCGGTTGTCGTCATCATCTCGTCCATGTATCCGCGCCTATTCGTCGGTCTTCTTGCGCCGGTGCCCCGGCCCCTGCTTGCCGTGCAGCGGATGATCCGGGTGCGCGAAGCCACCCAACTGCTGACGGCGGTTCGCTTCGCTACGGCGTGGGCGTGCCCGTCGCTGTGCCGCTCGCCTTGGTTGCCACGACCGCTGTGTGCGGCGGCCCGACCAGATCACCCCGCACGTACCCCTCCTTCGCCCCGGAGAGCACATGAAACCAGCGTGAGGTCCCGTCACTGCCCGGCACGTTCGCCTCGATCACCACGAGATCGGTGCCCCCCGCCACCTCGACTGCCGTGTCCGCGTCGGTACTGGGCTTACTGCGGATACGCACCACATCGCCGGGGTTGACCGTCACCACTTGCACCGTGGAACCGGCGGGAGCGCTTCCATTCGTCGCTGCGGCGGCGGGGGTCGTTGGACTCCCCGTGCCCCGCGCGGGAGTGGCCGTTGCCGCGCCGGTCACGGGGGGATTGGGCGCACTGGCAGACGCGGGTGGAGGGGCAAGCGTCACGGCCGTGACAGGCAGTGGGGACGGGGACTGTGAGGCGACGAGCGGCGCGACCTGGGTCAACTCCACGGCACGGGTGGCGGTCGCGATCTGGGTCAACTCCGTGGTCCGCGTTGCCGTGGCTTGGGGATTGACCGTTGAGGTTACGGGAGCGGAACCATTGGGCGTCGCGGACCCACCGCAGGCGACCAAGAGCAGAGCGAACAGTATGAACCACCACCAACGCCGTACCATCTCAATGCCTCCAGTGACTGCCGGTGCGACAGTCGCGCCCACATCCCGCGTCGCCGCTTCCGATCACTGCTCGGTCTTCTTGCGCCGATGACCCGGTCCCTGCTTACCGTGAAAGGGGTGTTCCTCGTTTGCGAAGCCGCGCCGACCACGATTCTCGCGTGCATATCGCTCGGCCTCTGGCTCAGAGACAATCCAGTCACGGCCCACTTTCTCCGCTTGCAGCGCACCGCGAAGAATTTGCGCGCGCAGACTCCCGATACTTTTCAGACCCAGACGTGCGGCCAATTCCGGCAGAGTCATGTAGCCCTCCATGATGCACAGCGTACGCGCTTCACATATTGAGCGCAATACCTATTGACATATAGAGCGTACTATGCTAATATGAGAATGTCAAGGAAAACGGTTCCCTGACAACGAAATGCCCCGCCGGTGCTTGAACACCAACGGGGCGGCAACCAGAGGGAGTAAGCCCCGTGGTTACAGTCACACAGTCTACCGCATCTCGCACCGTTACCTGCAAGTCCGGCATGATCCTTCCCGCCACGATTGACCAGCAGACCGACTTCAACCTCATCACGACGGCAATGGCGATCTATTACAAGCAGTCCGGCTGCCTCGGCTCGTTCGATACCGCTGTGCAGGTGGCGGACGCGATGCGCGACAGCAGCGCGGTTGTCGTGCTCTACGTCGGACTGGATGGCGGACAGGATGCGCGGGTGTTGTGGCCGAACAGCATCAGCCTCACGAAGGACAAGAAGATCGTCTGCAAGGCATATTGCACGATGCGCCGCCAGTGGAAGACGTTCCGCATTGACCGGATGTTGACGTGCCATGAGTTGACGACGCCGGATGATTGCGAGACGGCGGCATAGGATCGGGAATCGCGGGGCCGGGCGTTCCGGCCCCATCACGAAGGGGGATCACATGGCAGACAGGATTCAGAAGATTATCGGGCCGCGCGGCACATCGTACCTCGTCCGGGTCGAGTACCCGCCCGATCCGGTGACGGGCAAGCGGCGTCAGCGTTCCAAGTCCTTCACGACCAAGAAGGAAGCGGAAAAAGAACTCGCCAAGTGGCTCGTGGAAATCGAGCGCGGCACGGCGATTGAAGGAAGCAAGATGACCGTCGGGGAATACCTCTTACACTGGGTGGATACCGTTGCCCGGCACAACGTACGTGTCACGACCTACGAATCCTACCGCTGGATGATCGCAAAGCACATCATCCCGACGCTCGGCAGCGTGCCGCTACAGAAGTTGACCGCCGCGCAAGTGCAGGGCTTCTACAGCGAGAAGTTATCAGGCGGCGCATCGCCCCGACTCGTGCATCTCTGCCATCTCAGGCTACGGCAGGCACTCACGCAAGCCGTCAAGTGGAACATGGTATCCCGCAATGTCACCGACGCCGTAGACGCCCCCACAGTGCGCTATAAGCGCGGTGGCACATGGACACCCGCAGAAGCGCGCACATTCCTTGCAGCGGCTCTCAGCGACGGCTACAGCCCTCTCTGGCATCTGGCACTTGCGACCGGTATGCGACGTGGTGAACTGCTCGGCTTGCGCTGGCAGGACGTAGACGAGAAGCGCGGCACGATTGCTGTCTTTCAGAACGTCGTCGCGTACAAAGGCGCGGCATTGATCCAGGAACCGAAGACGCCAGCGGCACGCCGCACCGTGATTCTTGACCCGATGTGCCTGTCTCTACTCAGGGCGCATCGCAAGCGGCAAGCAGCACGGCAACTCGCCGCAGGCCCGGAATGGCGCAACCTCGACCTGATCTTCACGACACCGGACGGCGGGCCGATCAATCCGAACAATGTGTCGCGCAACTTCGCCGTTATCATGCAGCGGGCGGAACAGCAGCGGAAAGCCGAGCATCCCGACTCTCTACCGCTTCCGCGTATCCGCTTCCACGACATGCGGCATACGCACGCGACCCTGCTCTTGCAGGAAGGGGAAGCCGTGCATACCGTCTCCGCTCGATTAGGTCATGCCAATGCAGCAATCACCTTGAGCATCTACGCGCACGTCACACCGAGCATGCAAGAATCGGCGGCGTCAACCATCGGACGGCTGCTGTCAGAAGCCGCATCCTGAATACGTCCGTGAAGTAATCGTGAAGTAATCGCCGGAAATGAGAAAACCGCCTCGACTGTGAGGCGGTTTTTTGTGCTATAGTAGGGGAAACGTGGAGCGGGTGATCGGACTCGAACCGACGACATTCTGCTTGGGAAGCAGACACTCTACCAACTGAGTTACACCCGCACGTTGCGTGACACATTTGCAGTATACGCAACCCCACGACGATCTGCAAG
>JAABUJ010006177.1_pt1 | contig 11706 bp, 11 predicted proteins | sample 5559131 | NCBI WGS metagenome assembly JAABUJ01 (sample SAMN10711875, study PRJNA513366) | rock metagenome | isolation source: Antarctica rocks | place: Antarctica: Victoria Land, Mt New Zealand nord | collected 2016-01-07 | reverse complement strand
CCCCGACTTCGTGGACGTGGCCGACCGCTACCGCGCCCTCTTGACCGACCTCTATGGCGCGGAGCGCGGCGGCCGTATACGCCACGCCGAGGCGTTCGAAATTTCCGAATATGGCGCGCCGCTGACGCCCGAGGCGCGCCGGCGGATCTTTCTCGTGTAGTCATTGGTTTATAGGTACCCGGACGTGGTAGCTGAAATGGAGCTGTGATGACGCGCACATACCGTGTTGGCATTCTTGGTCTAACACATGACCACATTTGGCAGCATGTGGCCGATCTGGCGGCGGCCGCCGAGGTGGAGGCGAGATATGTCGCGGATGAGCATGAGGATCTGATACGCCAGCTCGCGCGGCATGTGACGATCGCCAACACCTATGCCGCCGCCGAGGATCTGCTCGCGCATGAGCAGCTAGACATCGCGATGATCTACGCCGATAACCGCGGCTCGGCGGACCTAGCGGTCAAGGCGATGCAGCGGGGCATCCATGTGATCGTCGAGAAGCCCATGGCCGCCGACGTGCGAGAGGCTGAACACATGCTGGCGACTGCGGCCGGCGCGGGGGTACGTCTCATGATCAACTGGCCCATCGCCTGGAATCCCCCGTTTCGCTATGCGCTGCGTCTCGTCGCGGAGGGCCGCATCGGCCGTGTCACGCATGTGGAGTACCGTGGCGCCCACGCGGGCCCCAAAGAGTTCGGTTGCTCGCCTTACTTCTATGGATGGCTGTATGATGCGGACCGCAATGGCGGCGGGGCTCTCATCGATTACTGTTCGTATGGCGCTATGATTTCTCGCGTGCTACTGGGCCTACCCCATCAAATCTGCGCCGTGGGCGGTCGCTATCAGAAGGAATACATTGAGGTCGAAGACAACGCCGTGCTGATCATGCGCTATCCGCGCGCTGTTGGGATCGCCCAAGCGTCGTGGAGCCAGATTGGTCGTGGTCGGGGCAGCGGTCCTGTCATCTATGGGACGACGGGGACACTCATCGTCCATCAACGGCCGAACCCGCGCGAAGGGCACGCCACCCGGGCGGGGCAGGTCGAGGTCATGACCGTCGATCAACCGGATGGGGAGCTTCTCGACGCGCCCGATTTGCCCGCCGAGGAGCGCGGCGCCCTGCCATATTTTATCAGCCGCCTGGAGCGAGACGCGCCCGTTGAGGGCATCGTTAGCCCCGAGGTCGGACGCGATGTGCAGGAGATTCTGGAGGCCGGGTATCAATCACTGGCGGGTGGACTCACCATCTCCCTGCCTCTGCCCATCGCGCGTCCGCACGGCTGAGAAAGATCGTGGCTCCCCCTCTCCCGCACGGGAAAGAGGGACGGGGGTGACGGGCTATTCCCCACCGGCCGTACGCACGTAGACCCAGGCCAGGGCCAGCAGGATGACGCCGTAGAGCATCTGCCGCACGGCCTCTGACACGTTCATCAACGTGAGCAGGCTGCCAAGTTCTGTAAGTATCAAGGCGCCCAGGATGGTGCCCGTGTAGCCACCGCTGCCGCCCAGGATCGAGGTGCCGCCGATGACGACCGCGGCGATCGAGGGCAATAGATACGGCACACCTATCGTCGGATCGGCCGCGTTAGTGTAGCCCACGAGCAGGATGCCGGCGACGGCGCTCAACACGCCACACAGGGCGTAGTTGACCAGCAACACTTGCCAGACGCGTACGCCCGCCAGCCGGCAGGCCAGCGGATTATCCCCCACGGCGTAGATCATGCGCCCCAAGCCGCTACGCCGCAGGCCAAACACAATCAGGATGGAGAGGATCGCCCAGAGGAGCACGTTCACCGGCACGTACTCCAGGATGGTCCCCCCACCGAGTTGCTGCACGGGGGTCGGGACAACCGTCGTGAAGTGCAACAGCAGGGTGGCGATGTCCTGCGCGCCGATGATCACGCCGGCCATGCCGAGCGTCATGATGAGGGGCTGCACGCCGAAAATGCCGATGCCGACGCCATTGATGAGGCCGATCACCAGTCCGACAGCCAGGGCCACGGCCACGGCGACAGGTGTGCCAAAGCCCCCCAACTGCGCCACGATGTAGGCCGCGAGCGTGGCCGTGTTGGCGAGCGAGAGATCAATGCCTCCCGTGAGCATGACCAGTGTCTGGCCGGCGGCCAGCACGCCCAGCGGCGCCGCCGAGAGCAGCGACGTGGAGAGTTGGTGTCCGGTCACGAAACCGGGGCTGATGATGCCGGTCGCGACGATGAGCAAGACCAGAATGCCGCACAGGACCAGCGTCGGTTGGTCGGCCAGCGCCCGCTGTAGCCTCTTGAATCGCAGGCCGGCGCGCGCTGGGCGCGGTGTTGGGCTCATACTCTCCTCCGCACCAGCACAAGGCCGGCGAACATCACCACTAGCACGACCAGCGCGCCCTGGAGCACCTGACTCCAGTTCTGATCCACGCCCAGCAAGGTGAGCAGGTTACTGACTAGGACCAGCACGAACGTCGCGGCCAGTGGACCAATCATTCCGCCGCGGCCACCGGCCAGGCTGACGCCGCCCAGGACGATGGCGGCCACGCTGTTGAGCGTGTAATAGGTACCGGACACGGCGCTGCCATTGCTGGTCGTCGCGGTGAGCGCGAGTCCGCCGAGCGCGACGAACACTCCCCCCAACGCATAGGCTGTAATGCGCGTGCGCGCCACGCTGATACCGCTGAGGAAGGCCGCCGCACGGTTGCTGCCGATGGCGTACAGCGCCAGGCCGGGTCGTGAACGGCGAAACGGCAGCCAGACAACAACCAGCGTCACCAGTAACACGACAAGCCCGTTAGGTAGATTGGAGCCGATCTCGCCCGTCAGCAGATTGACGAAATCGGGCGACGCGCCCCCACCCGGCGTCGGCATGAGCAGTAGCGCCAGGCCACCCCACAGGAAGCTCGTGGCCAGGGTGACGATGATATCCGGTACGCCTGTGACCGTGATCAGCGCCCCGGTTAGCGCGCCCGCTAGCGCCGCCCCGACCACCAGCAGCGCGGAGGCCAGCAGCGCGCCCTTGAGATCGGTGTGGACCATCAGCAAGGCGGAGGTCACGTTGACCAGGCTCATCATCGAGCCGATGGACAGGTCGATGCCACCCGCGAGCACCACCACGGCCTGCGCCATGGCCGCCAAACCCAGCGGCAGCGCGCCGTCGACCAGCGACTGGATGTCGAACGAGCCAAGGGTCGAATGGATGATCCTCCATACGACGAGCAGGATGGCCAGCAGCGCGTACACGCCCAGGGTCCAGGCGTTGCGGCGCAACCAGCGTCCGCGCATGACGCCGCGCCGCTGGGGTAGGTTGAGGGCGGGCGCGTTCATACGATCGCCTCCGTACGCGTCAACCCATGGGCCGCGCGCAGCAAGGAGCCCTCGTCCGCCTCGTGGGCCTCCATCTCGCGTGTGATCCGCCCTTCGTACAGCACGACCACCCGGTCGCACACCAATTGTATCTCCGGCAGCTCGCTTGTGAAGAGCAGGATGGCCGCGCCGCTTGTGGCCAACTCGCGCAGTAAGGTGTAGATCTGGCGTTTGGTGCCCACGTCGATGCCCCGTGTCGGGTCGAAGCACAGCATCACGCGGAAGCCCGCGGCCAGCCAGCGCGCCACCGCCACCTTCTGCTGATTGCCGCCACTGAGACGGCTCACCTGACGCTGCGCGCGCGTGTCGATAGACAGGCGCTCAATGGCGTCGCCAACCCGCCGTCCTTCGTCGCGGGCGTGAATCGGTCCCCAGTGGACGAGACGATTATACAGCGGCGTGGCTATGTTCTCGCGCACTGAGCGCTGCGGCAACAGCGCCTGTAGCCGGTCGGCGGGCACGAGCACCATGCCCGCGCGGATGGCGTCGTACGGCGTGCGGGCCGTCAGACGCTGCCCCGCGACGAGAACCTCGCCACCATCCCGACGGCGGCGGCCGGCAAGACAGTCGAACAGCGCGTCCTGCCCCTGTCCCTCCAGCGCGGCCACGCCGAGGATCTCGCCGCCATGCAACGCCAGCGACACGCTGTTCACGTCGTCGCCCACGCGCAAATCGCGCACCTCTAGTAACGGCGCGACGCCGCTGCCGCCGCTGACGGCCGGGGCAAGACCCGCAGGGCGCGGCGCCTCCGCCGGGTCCCGCTGTTCAGCGGGGGGCGTGGTCACAGCTCGACTCGCCGGGCCAAGCATCAACTCGACCATCCTCTCCTCACCGCTTTCGGCCGGTATCAGTGTGCCCACGTCGCAGCCGTCGCGCAGCACCGTGGCGCGGTCGCAGATCGCGCGCACCTCGGCCAAACGATGCGAGATGATCAGCACGGAGCGCCCCTGCTCGCGCCAGCGCCGTATCACGGCGAAGACGCGCTCGGCCAGATCGGACGGCAGCGCCGCGGTGATTTCGTCGAGCAGCAGCAGGTGTGGGTCGCGCGCCAGCGCGCGGGCCAGGTCGATCATACGCAGCGTCGGCAGCGGCAGGTCGGCGACGAGCTCGGTGAGATCAATCCGTGTGAGATCCATCACCTCCAGCCAGCGGCGCACCGCCGCTACGTCCGTGCCGGTGAGGCGCAGGTTCTGCAAGGCGGTCAAGTCAGGTACCAGCGACGGGTCTTGAAAGACGGCCGCCAGACCGATGCGCTGCGCGGCCGCCGGTGAAGCGATGCGCACCAGCCGATCCTGCACCGTGATGGTTCCGCTGTCGGGCCGGATCACCCCCGTCAGCATCTTGACCAGGGTGCTCTTACCGGCGCCGTTGGCGCCCAGGAGCGCATGCACTTCGCCCGGCTCGACGGTCAGATTGGCCGAGCGCAGCGCCACCACGGCGCCGTACTGCTTGGAGAGGGAGCGTACTGCTAATAAATTCATGCTGCGTTACATATTTTCTCTACGAGCATCCCTGTTTTCGCCGCAAGGACCGGGAGAAAAGTTTCTCCCGGTCCCCCGATACCTCACCCATTGACAAGAGCCTTAACCCTTGCAGGCAAAGAGTTGCTGCGGCGTGTAGTGGGTATATGGCGAGATGGTGACCCGCGCGCTATACGTCACGGGCCGATCGGGGAAGTAGTTAGCCTTCAGGTCGCTGAGGTTGTGCGCGTAGTCCCAGACCACCGGAGTGAGCTTGGTGAGCTTGGCGACCTTCTTGCCCTCCAGTACCTGAATGGCGAGCGAGGCGCCGACGGCGCCGATCGTGGCGGGATTGGTCACCGCCGCGCCGACGAAGCCCTGAGCGTGCAGGCTAATCACTTGGTGGATGAACCCGTTGTTGTCCGCGCCGACGACCGGGACCAACTTGCGGTGGGCGGTGAGGAAGGCCTGCACGACGGTGTAGTCCGTGCCCGATGTCCACACGCCGTCGATGTTCTTGTGCGCATTGAGCAGGGTCAGCATGACGCTACTGGCGGTCGCGGGCTGCCAGCCGGTGTATTGCTCACCGCCGGGAATCACATGAATGCCGGGATACTCCTGAAGCGCTTGCTTGATGCCGGTCTCGCGGTCGGTGTCCGCCGCAGCGCCGGCGATGCCGCGTAGGATCACGACGTTGCCGTGGCCATGCAGTTGCTTGGCCAGCCATTCCATGCCGACGCGGCCATAGGCCACCTGATCGTTCTCAGCCTGATACGCCAGCGGCGAGGACACGAGTTGGTCGACTGACACGACGACGACACCGTGCTGGTGAGCCTGCTGGATGACGTTGGTGAGGGAGGTGTGGTCGGCGGGGTCGACGACGATGGCGTTGGCCCCGGATGAGATCAGTGTGCGCATGCCGGTGATCTGATCCGCCGCGTTGCCATTGACGTCGTTCACCAGGACCTGCTTCACGACGCCGCTGACTTTGGCTTCGGCCTTGATAGAGCAGATCATTTCCTCCCGCCAACCATTGCCGACGAGTGTATTGCTGGCGCCCAGGATCCACGGTCCCATCTTGCCGACGGCGCGCGCCGAAGCGGAGTGCGGGACGCTGAAGACAGTGGCGAGGAGTGTGCAGAGGATAGCCAGGCGCAGCGCGACCGCGCCGCGCCTGCGGGAGAACAGTGTAGAAAGCATGATTGACATCTCCATTGATAGTGCTGATGAAGGTGGAGCCACGCACGGAGATATACCATCGCGTGTGCCCATGTCGCTGTTGGCTGCTGGCCCTCATAACTACATCGCGCCAGCAGCAGTCTTACCGTGCCGTCCGTTTCCTCCTTTCTTTCCATGTCGGCCGCATCAAGCTGTAGGCCGGGCGGCGCGTTAAGTTAGGCGCATTATACTACAAACAGGGGCGGCGCATACGACCGGCACAGCAGTGCGGTCGTAGACTGCGCAGACTCGTCGAGAAGATGCGCTAGCGCATCTTCTCGACGAGTCTGCCGCTGGCCTTTTCCCTGAGGATCAGCTTGATTGTGCCGTCCGGCATGAGCTCTTCCTTGACCAGGGCGTGCGCGTCATCATAGTCGGCCATGCTCGTCCCTTCAGCCACCTGATCCTCGCCTCGCCAGACGACCAGCTCCACCTGTTCCCACTGCTTCGACCGTGCGGAGCGATAGCACGCATCCATGATAGCATTGACCACGTAGCCGTCATAGAACGTTTCCGCCGGCGCCGTTCCGTTGTCGATGGCAGTCAACAGCTCATTGAACATGGGCACGTAGCCCAACTCGGTTAAATCATCGCCGATCGGGAAGAGCCAGCCACTGTCGCCTTCCGCCTTCTCCGCCGTGTATCCCCGCTGGCCCACGCCGGTAAACATCTCGAAGCCGGTGCGCAGATAATGGTTGAGCCAGATCGTTCCATCCGTCCCGGACACCTCGTCCCGCAGATCCATACCGCCTCGGAAGCACCAGCTCACCTCGAACTGTCCGATGGCGCCGCTGGCGTACCGAATAAGCCCGATGGCGCTGTCCTCCGCCGCGATGGGGTGTACCTGGGTGTCCGCCCAACACATCACCTCGATGGGCCTGATGGACTTGCCAATCATGGCTCGGCCTATCTCAATACAATGGCAGCCCAGATCGATGATGGCCCCTCCCCCGGCCTGGTCCGGGTCCCAGAACCAGGCGCTATGCGGGCCACCGTGCGTTTCTCGGGAACGCGTCCATAACACCCTCCCGATCGCGCCACCCTTAATCGCTTGGATTGCTTTCATCGTCTTCGGAGTGTAGGCCAGATCTTCCAGGTAACCGTGGAACACGCCGGCTTTCTCCACGACGTCCAGCATCTCCAGGGCCTCGCCGGCTGTGCGCGCGAGCGGCTTGGTACACAGGACCGCCTTCCCCGCCCGTGCAGCCATCAGTACCGCGTCTTTATGCAAATGGTTCGGCAGGCCGATGACCACCACGTCCGTTTCTGGGTCGTTAATGGCCTCACCCATGTCCGTCGTCCATCTAGCCACACCCCAGTCCGCGGCCGACTGTTTGGCCCGCTCGGCGGAGCGTGAGTAGAGCATGTGAACCCTATCCTGTCCGCGTCCACCGTGCAGGGCCAGCGTGTAGAATCTCCCGATCAAGCCCGTCCCCAACATCGTGATTTTGTGCATATACCCTTCCTACTGCGAGACTGCTCGTGTGCGAAAGCGCGTCATTTACTCATTCACGACGGCGGCCGGTTCGGGGCGTCGCAGGCGTTCCGGCGGACGCATCCCCTTGACGCGGGTGCGGTGCTCCTTGCCCGCCCTGGCGAAATCACCGATCGCGGCCAGTCCGCCTTCGAACCAGTCGTCGAGTTGACGGCGCGCGATGTTGACGTGCAGCACCTCGTCGGCCCAGTCGTAGTCCTGGAACGTAGTCATCAGCGGATGCCGGGCCATATCCCGCGCGAACTCCCACTCCTGCCGCTTGCCCGGCGGATACTTCATGTTTTTGCCTTCGACTTCCAGGCCGAGCACGGCATACTGTTCCAGCGGCGGCGCCTCCATGGCGAAGACGCCCTCATAGTCGCGCATGGGCAGGGCGGCGCGATCGCCGTAAGTCTGTTCAATAGCGGCCTCACCAAAGAGCGCGTGGCGCATCTCGTCCCAGCAGTGCCGTGAGATATCGAGGTAGAAACTCCAGGGCATGTCGGGGGTCTCGCACAGCACGATAGCCAGCCCCTCGGATACGTTGATTTCGGAGAGCCGGATGGCCATCATGTAGTCGAGATGCGCGGGAACATCCTCCAACGGCGGGGCGACGAAGTCCCACACCCGCGGCAGCGCGTCGTCGCGCGTCAGCGCATGGGGGATGCGGTACGGTGCGCGCGCGGGATCGCGCGTGGGGGTGTATTCCGGCCGCTCCGCAGCGCCGTCCATTCCCCCCCGCCGCGACAAGGGACGCGCGGAGCGAGCGCTCCCACAGCGTGGCCTCCCGCCGGTCGTCGTCCGTGGGGGTAAGGCTATCGAGCGCGAGCGCCAGCAGGCGCATGTGCTCGTCCTCGTCGGCCAAGGCCGCGCGGACACGGCGGACGCTGGGATAGTCGGCGAGGCCGTTGGTGTCGCGCTCGTAGGCGCGATAGGCGTCACGCAGCGCCGGTTTGAGCAGGCGCGTCACGACGGCGAGGAACGGATAGTCGCCCGGCAGATGCTCGGCCTCGTCGAACAGGAGTTCCAGCGCCGGTTCGGGCGCGCCCTCGAGTTTGCTCTTGTTGGCGCGCATCTCGCGGATACGCGCGCGCCACGCGTCCGCATGCAGCGCGTCCTCGTACTGCAGGCGCGCCAGCAGCGCCTTGACGTCGCGCGACGGGACGGTCACAATGCGCGAGGCGAGCAGACGCATCAGGCGTCGCTCGGCGTAGGCGAGTCGCCGCTGACGCTCCACGGCCGCCGCCACCGTGAGACCGACCTCTTGCACGCGCGTGAGCCCGGCGTAGCGATATTCGGAGCCACCGTCCGTATCGGCCATATACATCCCCATCCTCTCCTCGGCGGTTCCTCGCCCTACATCACTATGATCGTCGCGGTAGATACCCGTCGCCCACACTCCGGCGTTTCATCAGCCTGATAATCGTGCGGGCGCGGCGTCCACGGCGTCCGTGGGCGCGGCGTCCGCTGCGTCGTCGAGTACCGTGAGCGGAGGGACGCGCAGATACGCGGTCGGCCCCGTCACGGCGTGCGCGGCGACACGGCAGCCCAACCGCGCGCATGCGGCGTGCGTCCGGCCCCTGATAAGCCCGGCAATAAAGCCGGCCACAAAGCTATCGCCCGCGCCGGTACAGTCCGTCGCCGCGACGGGGACGGCCAGGACGCGCTCCAGGCCACGCGTGCCGCGCACGAGGCAGCCGTCCGCCCCGAGCGTCACCACCACCGCGCCACGCGTGCATTCCTCCAAGGCGCGTAGGATATCCGCCGGGTCGCTCCTGCCCGTGAGCTGGCGGCCCTCCTCGACGCTCAACATGAAAATGTCGGCCTCGGCGAGGGCGGGCGCGAGGAACGGCAGGCCTCGTCCTTCGTCGTCCCAGCACACGTTGAGCACCGTCGTGGCCCCCTGCGCGCGGGCGCGGGCGAACAGGCGCGCGACCGCGGCGCCGGTGAACCGCGGAAGTACGAACACAGTCCCAACGGAGACGATACGTCGTCCGCGCAGCCACTCGTCGGGGACCGCGTCGAGGTCGAACAGTGCGTTAGCGCCGTTGACGTAGAGGACGCTGCGCTCGCCGTCGTGCGCCAGCGCGATCACCGACGTGCCAGTCCCCTCCGTGGGATGGCGCGACAGGGCCGCCGTCCCGACACCCTGCGCGACAAGTGCGGCGCGCAGTTGGTCGCCGGTCAGGTCGGCCCCGACGTACCCGGCGACATCGACACGAACGCCGAGTCGCCCCAGCGCCGCCGCCACGTTGCCTCCGTTCCCGCTGAGCGCGGCGTCGATGCCGTCGATACGGCGCAGGCCACCCGGCGGCGGGAGCGCGGTGACGGTACGGCAGAGTATATCGAGTTGAATGTTGCCGAAGCAGAGCACATCCCTCACCACATCCCCCGCCACACCATCCATGCCGCCGTCCCTCCCCCGCACCCTCGCTAGTCCCTGCACGTTTCCCTACGCCACGGCGAATCTCTACGCGACATGTTATAACAAATGGGCATCCTACGTCAATACCCGGCGCAAATGGTATAACAGGTGGCGGGGTGGTTGCGTAGGCGCGACTGATGTAGAGGCGTCGGCGGGGGGTATACCTATGACGGCAATTAGGATAGGCGCGGCGCCATGACCGGCGCCACGGACGAGGCGACGACGGCGGCCCGAGACGGGGATCCGCTCTACCGGCGTGTGGCCGAGGCGCTGCGGCTGGAGATCGACGGCCTCCAGCCGGGCGCCGCGCTCGCCAGCGAGGGCGAGCTTGAGCGCCGCTTCGGTGTCAGCCGCATCACTGTGCGCCGCGCCCTCGACGTGCTGGCACAATCCGGCCTGGTGGTGCGCCGTCGGGGCAGCGGCACGTTCGTCGCGCGCCCCAAAGTGGCCGAGCGCCTGGGCGTGCTCCACTCATGGACGGAGGGCATGCGCGCGCTCGGCCTGGAGCCGCGCACGGTCGACTGCACGATGCTGCGCGTGGAGCCGCCCGACTGGGTGGCCTCCGCGTTGGGTCTGGAGCCCACGCGCGCGGAAACTGTGCTGCGCGTCCAGCGCCTCCGCTATGCCGACGATGAGCCGCTCTGCCTGATGGTCGACTACCTGCGCCCACACCATGTCCCGGACCTCGCCGAGAGGGGTCTGCTCGGTGAATCGCTCTACGAGACGCTGGAGCGCCGCTACGGACTGCGGCTAGCGCGCGTCGAAGACACCGTAACGGCGCGCGCCGCTACCCTGTTCGAGTCCGCCCTACTGGGCGTCGCGGCCGGAGCGCCGGTGTTGCATGTGACCCGCGTGACCTATCTGACCACGGGCGAGCCGCTGGGCGCGGCCGCGGTCGTGTCGCGGGCCGACCGCTACGCGTACCACGTCACCGGCCGCCCGGCCCCGTCCGCATCGGATACCATGTAGGGCAGGAGCCTGACAAAATTCGGCGTGTGTACGTCCCGGGGCTGCCGGCGAGACGCTCCCGAGCCCGGCGCATGCCGCTCCAAGACTTAATGCGCGTCAACGAAGAAAGGAGATGATGACACGATGGTAGCGCCCGCTCCTGCGATCTTTTCCTGGCGTGATCTCTCCGTCATGGGGGACGCGTCGAGAACCCGTGTTTACGCCAGCCCCTCAGCCTGATTGTCGACGATCCCAATCCCGGCTACAACCCGGCTTACTTTCACCTGGGCTTTCGCCACGGTCCGATGCAGGTTCCGCGCACCTTGATCGACGCGTTCGCCGACCTGGTGGAGGCCACGGGCATCTGCGGCAAGTTTAGCGTCATCCCCAATCCCTTCGGCCTGGGCCGTATCGACCGGTCCGTATAGGGGCTCGACGCCACCGATGTGGCCTACTTTCTCGACGTCGTGCGCGCCCGCATCGCCCCCATTCTGGACATCACTCCCGAGGTTCTCACGCATTGGAACGCGATCGATCTGGCCACAGGCGGCCTGCTCCCGTTCTGGGAGCACGTTTGGAGTCGCGCCCAGGATCGCCGAACCCTGCTCCCCTACCTCACCCTCGCGCTGGAGATCCTGAACAACGTCGATCTCCCGTGCAGCGGCATGACCTCCCCCTGGGACTTTGGGGCCGGTGTGGAGGACGAGCAGGATGGCCTACTCGACGCCCCATGGCGCGGGACCGGACTGCACGGCGATGCGCTGCCCCTACTCGCCGCGTTAGATCAGGTGAGTGCGGGGCTGGCTCACATGAGTATCGGAATGTCCCTAT
>JAABUJ010006176.1_pt1 | contig 11706 bp, 20 predicted proteins | sample 5559131 | NCBI WGS metagenome assembly JAABUJ01 (sample SAMN10711875, study PRJNA513366) | rock metagenome | isolation source: Antarctica rocks | place: Antarctica: Victoria Land, Mt New Zealand nord | collected 2016-01-07 | reverse complement strand
CAATAATCGCGGCGGGGTCGGTCGGGCCAATCAACAAGGTATCGAGCTTCTCGTCCGCTCTGGTGCGGTCGAGGCCGGCGAGCCGCAGGATATCGACGGCCACCCGCGCGCTACCAGGGCCACACTCGAGTTCCTGCGCCAGGACCGCCACCGCACGCGGCAACAGCGCCCGCAGCTGGTCGACAGCCACCCCCCAGAGGTCTTGCCGTCGCCGGTTCAGTGCCGCTCGGAAGTAGGGGTTGGTGTTCCGCCACCCGCAGACCGTCTGCCGGCTGACCCCGACCGCCGCCGCCGCCTCTTGGTCGGTCTTACCCACCACCAGCAGATCGACCGCGTTCAACTGCACGACGGTGAGTTCGTGGCGGGTTGTGTCCGGTTTCGTCGCCTTCGCCATGCCCGCAACCCCCTCCGCGCCGTACGCGATAGCGGAATATCGGCCCCTGACGGCCCCATTGTGTCCGGTTTAGGCTGGTCCGCGCGATTTGCCCAGGAACCACGACATTCTCAAAGCAACGCCAGTTAGCGTTAGCGTGCCCTGACCCCGCGCGGCACGTGCCGCGCGGGGAGATGTGCCGAGCCGATCAGGGCGTCGACCCGACGCAAAACCGCCGTCTCCTGTGCACCGCGCGGGCGGGCCCGCGGGTCATCGAGCGCGCGGGCGGCGAAGCGTTCTAGGGCGTCCAACTCTTCAACCCACAACGAGGCAAGCACGTGCGACGCGTACGCCCGCGCGGCGTGGGGGTACAACGTCGTGCGCTCCCGCTCGCCCATCAGTCCGCCCCCAGCGCTTCATCGTTGAGACAGGCGCGCGCTGCGGCGATTTGCCGCCATTCGCGCATCAGGAGGCGTAGGTCGTCGGTCTGGTCGCCAGCATCCCAGCGCGCTTGGAAGCGCGCTAGCCGTTCCTGGATGGTCGCCGGGTTGTAGCTCCCGGCCAGGCGCTGCACCATCGCCGGGTCGAGGGGGGGCGGTTCGGCCACGGGGGGGGACGGCGCGTCCGTCTGAGCGGCAGGGCCGACGCGTCTCCCGTCGCCTTTACCCTCGGCAGGAGCATGTGGCGTGGTAGCTGGGGTGGTCTGGCGGTGCTGCCAGCAAAACCGCCGCCCGAGCGCCGGGTCGATCCGGGCGGTGCATTGCTGGCCGCGATGGTCAAGATAGTTGCACTGATAGGGATCCCAGCAGTCGGCCTCGTCTTCCGGGTCGGCCTGATCGGCGACCCGCACCGGCCCGGATGCGGTGGCGTGGTAGCTGATCGGTCCCTCGGAATATGTCGGGGTCGCCGCGATCTCCTCCACCGGCGTGGGCGGGATGCTCACCGGTTCGTCTGTGCGCACAGACACATCGGCGACCGTCTCCTCTTCTGGGGCGGGCTCGTCCACCTTGTCGGCGAACGCGATCCCGCAGTCGGCGCAGGTGACGACGGTGCGGCGACGCTGGGAGCCACAGCGCGGGCACGGCAAGCGCTTGCCGCCCCAACCGGCCTTTTCCTCGCGTGTCGGGTTGATACTGATCAGCTTGTCGAGCGCCTCATCGGGATTGGTACGCGCATAGGTGACGGTGCGGCGCTGGCCGGTCTGTTCGTCGTATTCGGTGACGAGCTTCAACTCGACCACGCCCCACTCATCGCCACGCTGACGATGGGTCCGCACCGCCGCTACGCCCTTACCAACCGAGTCGGCCACTGTCCGAGCGGGCTGGCGCACCCAGCCCTCGGCGTCGGCACGACCATTCGCCTGCTCGCCGGCAATGTGGAGGATGCAGGCGGTGAGGGTGTCCCGCTCAGCCTTGATGGCGACGTTACGGCGGATCTGGATGACGTTAGCGAGCATCTTCTGGGCGCCGGCGTATTTCCGCCGCCATTCCGCGTTCTCGTGCTCCAGATCCTCCACCCGCCGACGCAGCTGCGCCTCGGTCGGTGTCTCCTCCTCATCGGTACTACGTGACACCGATTCCACGCGGGGGGCGGTAGGTCGTGGGAGTTGCCGGGCCTCGTAGAAACGTCCGTTGCAGCTATCGACCGCCCTCCTGATCGTACTCTCGCGGTAGGCGGGGCGCTGCTGCCACTTGGCGCGACCGGCGCGGGCCGAGGCGTTGAAGATGGCCTCGATGCGAGCGAGGTCGGGTCCGGTGCGCCAGGCGATCATATTCGCCATACCCTGGTCGCCGCCGCTCGGGTCGCCGCCATCCTGGCCGCCCCAGTAGGCGGCGAAACGCGCGCCGTGCTTGTAGTTATGGAGCCAATCGATAATCGCCTGATCATCGTCACTGGAGACGGCGGCAGGATCCCAGGCCACAGCCGGGGAGTCCTGCTCCTCGCCGAACGCCGCGCCATGGATGAAGTCGAGCCCCTCCTGGCAATCGTTGATCGCGAGGGGCGCATCGGGTACGCGCTGGCCGGTCAGGGCGAAGAGGCGCGCGTGGTCGTAGATTTCGAGGTCGAGGCCCTTGCGACGGCAGCGGGCACTCGGCTTGGTACCGAACCCGATCCCCTTCACGCCGGTGCCGCTGACCGAGGTCTCGGCGTAGGTGTGCAGCTCGCCGAGGACCGAGGTCGCGAGCGGCGAGGTCGCGCCATCCACGATGCAACCGTCGAGATCGAAGCCGAAGAGCGGCGGGGCGAGCATGAAACCGAGGCCCAGTCCGCGCCGCGCCGCGTAGGCATGGGCCTCGGCAAAGGTACCCCACGTCAGTGGGTCGTTGCTCTTGGCATAGCGCCCGGTATGCGGGTTGATCGGCACCTTCGTCCAGCCACCGGCGCGCTCTTCCAGGTCGTAGGCGACCCAGTGACGCAGCGGCAACAACTCGGGCGGGAAGGCCGAGGCGGCGGCGAGCGGGATGAATGCGGGGCGAGTCGTGACGACCATCAGCGCCCTCCTCGCGCCCACGCGCCGAGGGTTTGCGCCGTCGCGTCGTCCAGCGCCGCGCCGAGCGCCTCGCTCAGGGCGTCCGAGTAGGCCATGATGCGCGCCTGGATCAGCGGGGCGCGCTCCTCGATCGGCAGGGTCGCGGTGGCGGCCACCGTGGCGCTGTAATCGCGCCTGAGCGGCAAGAAGAGGGCGTCGAGTTGCTCGGGGGTCAGCGGGGCGATCGGCTCACGGAACGCGGGGCGGGACTTGTGCCGAATGGGTGTTGTCTGATACATTCTCCTCAGCTTTCGACGAGTGTCCCTGCCCCTGAGTGCTTCTGCCGGGAAGCGCGGCACTCAACGGGTGGGGACATTTTCATGCCCGCGCGCCAACCTGATGCGCGATCCCCATTTTGCGGGCCGCGCGTGCCTCGCGGATCACTTCCACTTCCGCTCGATCATAGAAACGACGACCTATCCCCTCGATGCGCGTCGCGGGCGGGATCTCGCCGCGCTGCTCCATATGCCGCAATGTCTGCGGCGAGCAGCCCACCAGTTCGGCGGCGCGTCCGATCGATACCAAGTGCCGGTCGGTTGGGGCGAGTACTTCCACGATAGCGCTGCCTTTCACGAACCCCACGTGTTGCTTATGTACAAAACTATAATGTCTCCCTTGTCTGGTGTCAACCGGTCCTCCATGTGGAAAAGCCAAGTGACAGTATTTGCCGCATCTATACTGTCAAACGGTGAGCATGTGACACCGTGACGGGTCGCTCCGGTGTCATTCGGTCGCCTGTTGCTCTGCTCCCCGCGCGGACACCGTATGGCGCCCATCCGTGGGGACGTCGAGGGGATACTCGTGCTTCCGTCCATGCTTATCGGTGAAGACCAATGTCGCCTTGATAACCTCGACGCCGACTTGGTGCCGATACTGATCCATCAGTGACCAGACCTGCGCGTGCAGGGCCTCGCGCGATTGCTGAGCGATGTATGGCACCCCAACAGGGTGCGGCGGCAGGGGCCGACCGTTCAAATCGAGCGACAACTCTTCGGCTTTGAGACGTAATGGTCCGGGCAGCTCGGCTAACTGCAAGCCTTCTTGTTGCCAGTAGCGCAACTGGAGGACGAGCCCGACGATCCAGCGCGGATAAACCGCACGCGTCGCGCCCTCATACCAGCGCCGAACTGGGCGGGGCAAAACACCACGTGCCTCCCAGAAACGCAGATCGCGCTCGGTGACTCGTACACCCAATTCGGCGAGGAGCGCGAGGGCCTCCTCTCGAGTAACCAGGCGTGGCGCAGGAGCCTGTCGATCCTGCCATGCTTCCCAGGTCTCTAGGCGCGATTGCTTCTCTGCCATGCTAGAACGGCGTGTAATGTTCAACACACAGCCGCCGGACTTGCAGCTCGCCCAGGCTGAAGAGCCCGCCCGCATCGTCCACCGCCCGCCCGCAGATCAGGCAACGCGGCGCGGGATAGCGCCCCGGCGCGTGGCGGAAGAGTTGCCGGACACGCGCGGCGTCGGTGCCGTGCCGCGCCGCGTCGGCCTGCGGGCGTTGTACCTCGGCGGCGCGTCGGTGGTGGCGCAGGTAGGCCGCGATCGCGGCGTGTAGCTCGTCCACGATGCTACTCCTTGCCCACCACTTGCGTCGCCTTAACAAGGGCTTCAAGGGAAGATGAGATATCGGGACTACGCATCTTGAAATAGACCACCAACACACGCAAGGATTGCTCATATATCCATCGTAGCGTCGTCGGCGGGAGCTCTGCGGTAACGAGTAGATTCGCCACATAAGCCATGCTCTGCTCATACGACAATCCACGCAGCGCATCAACGATAGAGAGCATTTCTATTGTGACCGTTGCCGGCATATTCTCGATATCGGGCCGGAAGCGCATCGCTTCACTGAGATGGCGAGCAAAATCCTGCAGCGCTTCCGGAGAAAGCGACGCTGGTGCGGGCTGCGCCACAACTGGTGCAGAATCCTCAAGCAAATGACGCACTACCTGCGGGGGCGGAATCGGCGTCTCCCAGTGGTCCGCTGCATGCAACCACGAACGGATCGCGGCTTGCCCCTTCTTCACCGCCTTGTCATAGGTCTTCCCGTGTGTTTGGCAACCCGGTAACTCAGGCACAGTTACCACGAAGATTTCATCGTCTGGATCCCAGTCGAGCCGCATCGAGTAAGGTGGCACTGTCGTCTCATCCCGCTCAGGCGGTCGTTTCGTTCTTGCCTGTGCCATCGCCTTAGTCCCCCCCTGCAGCTTGCTTCGCGGCCTTTACCGCCGCCAGCGCCGCACGCACCTGATCTTCTTGATAGCGTTTCGCATCGCTTCCTGGCCGACCGTCCAGGGTAATCTGGTATTGCGGGGCCAGAGGATGACGCCACATCTCGTGGTCACCTTTGCCACGTTTGGGGAAATGCTCAAAGCCCGCGTCACGCATTTTCCGGATGAGGTTACGTATTTTAGGCGGCATCAGCCGCGATCCTCGATCTCCGCAGTGGCCGGGGTAGCTTCCTGCGGCGGTGCGTCGGGCAGTCCCTGAATTGCCTGCTCTACCTCGTTCAGGTGCTCCAATGCCTCGATCCGCTCGGCCTCGATATCAACCCTGTTTGTCGATCCTGCCGCCACCGTGCTGGCGTCGACAAACGTTCGCACCCGCCCTAGACGCTGCAACAACACCTCTTTCGGAGTAGACCATCCTAGCCTAGATACAGTCATTCCTCCTCCTCCTCTCCTACGCCGCTTTCCTGCGCCCGCCACGCGGCACCCAACAGACGACGATACCCAGAATCATGCCGACCACTGCCAAGACTAGCGCGCCACAGATCTCCAGCACTACGAGCGGCGATTCTATCGCGGCGATGTGGACGATCAACTCGAACCACGCGCGCATCCGTCACCCCCTACGCCGCCCGCTTGCAACCCTGCTGGACTTGGTTGTTGTACAGGTGACCTTTACTGGCCGAAGTAGATGCCCTCAGGGCCAATCTCTGGCATGGGTCGCTGAGTACGAGCAAGGAAACCCTCAATGAGCGCCACGTCGGCAATATCAGTTATAAGCGGATGAGAAGAGACAGGACGTTGCTCGCCAAGATACTCAATACGCAAATCGCCACCGGGATCCTTGCGGACCTTCACGACGAGACCCATGTTTAGCCAGGTACCATCGGCCAGCTTCAGCCATTGCGGAAACATTGACTCCCCCTTACGCCGCCTTCCGGCGGCCCTTACCCACCTGGTCGTTGTAGAGCACGATGCCAGCGGCGCGGGCGCGGGCACACCACGCTTGCTCGATCCTATCGAGGCCAAATGAGGATTGCCGTAAGCCTGATACACCACGTAGCTCTTTTGGGATATTTACGCGCTCCAGAATCACCAACCCGAAGGCACTCGAACCATAAACAACATGGGCTGCTTGCCGCGCCTTATTGTTATGCCGGTTCGACTGTAGAGCGACAAGATGTGACTGCCAACGAGCAGCAATATGCAATGATCGCCCGATGTATGCTTCGCCAGTTGCATGATTATAGATGGCGTAGATGCCCGTTAGCTGATTGGCCCACATGATAAACTTCGCCCTGCTCGCTGGTGGTCAGAGACCAGCGAGCCTACGAGCGGCCTGCTAACTCAGGCCGCTCTTTTTAGTTCCTGCTCCTCTTCCAATGGGGGCATAAGCGCGGTAACCTCAGCGGCGTCTACCAACTTTTGGCGCTTATCGAGCGGATTCGGGTAGGCGGTTAGCTTCCCTTCCCGCACGAGGCGCGCAACAGTGTGGTTACTCACCCCAAGACGATCGCGCGCCTCACCGACTGTGATCAGCGCCCGTTTGCTCATCTGCTCACGCCTCCAATTGCTGCATATACGATCAAGCCTCTACGCATATTACCATGATGATCTGAATAACGCAATATAGGTGAATATAGCATCAAAACACTTGACATACCGCTGCATATAGCGTAATATAAGTGAAGATAAGTGAAGTGCTTATCGAAGAAAAAGGCCCCGTGGGACGCCTGGACAGCATTCCCCCACGAGGCCGGAAGCGGGCAGAAGCCCGAGGAGATTCTAAACCATGAGCGCCCGGACCGCCCCGCTCCACACCGCCGCCGAGCTGGCCTTCGTCTCCTGCGACCACGTCACCGGGATCGTCACCTACGCCGCGCCGAGCAAGCACGCCGTCGGCCGCACCAACCATGTCGCGCTCGACACCACGAACGGGGCCATCCACTGCGATTGTAAGGCTGCCGAGTGCAACCAGGACTGCTGGCACGGGGACCACGTCGCCGCCGCCTGGGCGATGTCCCCGCCGATGCAGCAGGTGCGCTGGCTCGGCGACGAGCAGCTGATCCGCTTCGGCAACAAGGCCCGCACGATGATCGCCAGCTACCTGACGCGAGCCGGGCGGGCGCTCCCCGCCGACGCGCTGAGCATCGTGGCGGCGCGCAGTGAGTGGCGCGGGCGGGTGGCCCGCGCCACCGCCGCCCGGGTGCGAGTCGCGACCGCCACCGACACACTGCTCGCGCAGCGGGCCGTCGCGGCGCTGGGATCGACCGTCACTGCCACCAGCGACCGGGCCGCGCGTCGCGCGACCGCACAGGCGGCCTACACCGCCGCCGTGCGGGCCGTGGCGCTCGATCAGACCCGCGCCGCCTACCACTGGCGGGGATGGGTGTTCATCTTGGACCCCCATCCGAGCAGTGACGATGCGATCGCTAGTACCTCCCCGCATGTGGATAGACGTTAACTTAAGGTTACCATCTTGGATACCCATACCCCTCCCCGGGTATCCAAGATGGACACCCAGCAGGAGCGACCCCCATGATCAGCACCACCGCATCGCCGCTCACCGCCGCCGACGTGCTCGCCATCCTGGGCCGCGAGCGACTTATCGCCCTGAGCGTGCAGACCGGCCAGCCTTTCCCGCTCGTGATTCGCACGATCGTCCGCGCGGTGTGCGACGAGTCCATCAGACGCCGCTACCTCTCCTACGCCGTCCGCAACTGGGATGGCGTCGGTATGCTCAGGCTCGCCGATATGCTCTACGACTACGGGTTCGACGAGTAAGCCACAACGCGGGGCGCGCCGCCCGGCGAGCGCCCGGACCGCTCCGGCGGCCCGGTTATCCCCAGCCGCTGCCAGGTTGTCAACACACCGTCCACCAATTATCCACAGGTGGCCCCACGAGCGGCCCTATACCGAGGAGAATTTGTCATGTCTGTCAATTCGCTCATGCTGGCGCTCTACGCCGAGCTGGCCGAGGAGATCCCCGACGTGCTGTCCACGCCGTTCACGTTCGCCGCTCTTTGGGCCGACCTCGCCAGGGTGGCCGGGGAGCCGGTGCCCCGCGACGTGGCCGCCGTGCTCGACGCGCCGGTGCCGGTCCGGCGCGGCTCCTACGCCGACCACCGGTTGCAATTCCCGGAGCTGTATACCCTGCCGCGCGGCGACCTGACGATCACGGAGATCCTGGCGCGCTGCCCGCACCCGACGCACCGTGCCGCCGCCTACAACGCCGTAGGCACCCCCGCCACAACGCCGTGCCCGCCCCTGGAGGATCGAGACCCGTCGCGCGAGTCGCGACGACAACAGGAGGGTCGCACCGATGGACACCACCGCGACGACCACACGCGCCGAGGAGGCCGAAGAGCAGCCGGGCCAGCGGACGCGCGCCTACCGCCAGCATCTCGCCGCCAGCAGGGCGCGCGCCGAGGCGTTCAGGCAGGCCCGCCGCCAGCTCCCCGCGACGATCGAGGACTACCGTCGGACGCTCGACCGGCTCGACGTGCTGTACCGCGAGGACGCGCGCACCTAGGGCGACTACATGATGGAGTACGCGGCGCGGGACATGCTGCGCCAGGTGGACGGACTGGAGCAGTTCGTCAGGATGGCGATCGGCTCGTCCGTGTCGGCCGCGCTCGTGTTGGGCGACCTCTAACGCCGCGCGGGCGAAGCGCCCGCCGATACGAAGATCCGCTGGGAAAACCCGCTCGGCAAAACCCTGTATCGCCTGCAATGGGTCCGCGACCATTGCGTGCCGAAGGACACGACGAGCCGCGCGCAGCTGGGCGAGGAGTTGGACGCGGCGATCGCCCATTTGGAAGCCGTGACCAACCCGCACGCCTGGGCGCAGCCGCACAAGGCCACCGGCGACGAGGTGGTGGGATGAAGTTCATCACCGGCACGCGCGGCGGCGTCCTGCTCGAACTCGACCCGACCGACTGCCTCGTCATCGCCGACGCCATCGCCTACGCCAACCGCATGGACAGCAGCGGCCTCGCCTTCAACCACACGGCGGCGCTCGGTGCGGCCTTCACCGCCTGCGCCATCGTGGCCGCGCTGGACACGCTGGAGGACACCAAGGTGCCGGGGCCGGAGGCGCTGGCCGACACGCGGCGGGGGTGGGGCGGCTTTCCGCCGCGGGAGTGATCCTAAGAACGTTCTAAGCATAGGGTCCGGTATCCCGACGTCGGGAAAAACCGGGCCCTATGCTATGCTGCGTTGCATGAATGAGGACGCTATGCGCCACGACACAACCGAGGAAGCCGAGGAAACCGGGGCAGCCGAGGTTTCCTCGGCGCTGCTCACCGCCGAGCAGGCGGCGCAGATACTCGGTATCAGCACACGTCGACTGCGCGACTGGCGTAAAGAGGGGCGGATTGCCGAGGTCGGCCGCTTCAAGCGTGGCACCGCCCGCATTCCCCTCTTCGATCCGACCGAGGTCCTGCGTGTCAAGGCTGCTCAGGCTGCCGAGGAAGCCCCGGAAGCCCCGGCAACCGCAGTAACCCCGGCGATGGACGCCGCCGCATTCGCCGAAGCCGTGGCGCGTCAGGTTGGACTCATGCTCGCGGAAAGGGCGGAAGCCGAGGCTGCCACGGTTACCCCGCTTGTCGCGCTGGTGAAAGAGCAGCAAGAGACGATCGATGAGCTGCGGCGGCGGGCCGCGGTGGCCGAGGAGGAAGTCGCTCGCCGCCGCAGAGAAGAGGCCGAGCGATGGGAACGCGTCAGGGCGCTCGTGCGTGAGCGCGAGGCCGCGAGCGGGATCCGGCGTTTCGGATCGATGCTGCGGAAGCATCTGAACCAGGTCTCCGATGAGCAGGAGGCGCGGGAGGCGTGGGGAGCTGCGCCGCCCGCCCCGCTCGCACCGACCTTCTGGGAGCGTGTGCGCGCCCGATTATGGGGCGAGTAATCCCCCGAACCGCCCGCCGAACCGCCCGCCATTCGGCTCGCGCGCTGGCGGAATATGGGGGATAGCGCGCGCCCGCGCCCCGCTGGTACGCTCGGCGAGGTAGGGGTGGTGACCCCCGCGGTGCCGCCGCACGGGCACCGCGCGTCCCTGCCGCACGTCGTGCGGAGCGGGGAGGTCGGGCCATGCCCACGCCGGACTACGATACGCTGCGCTACGCACCCACCGACCGCTATCGCCGCGTCTCGCAGGTGCTCCCGCTGATCGCGGACCGCGGGTTGGACGCGATCCTCGCGACGTTCGGTCGCCTCAAGAAATGGTCCGTCCCGCTGTGGGCGCAGCGGTGGGGCGTGAGCGAGGACACCGCCGCGCGCGATTGCCGGGGGTTGTACGACCTCGGCCTCGTCGCCTGCCTGGCCGGGGTGGCGCGGACCACCACCGGCGCGCACCACGGCGGACGCACCCCCGACGTCTGGTTTCTCACCCCGCTCGGCGCCCATGCCCTGGCCGCGCTCGTCCCCGCGTGGGGGGCCTTGCGCGCCCCGCAGATCGTCCGTGGCCGCCCGGTGCGCACCGCCGCTGGGCTCTGGAAGTATCCGCGCGCGTCGCTCAATGCGCGGGCGCAGAATGACCACGACCTCGATTGCGTCCGGGTCGCGCTGCACCTCGGGATGTACGACAAGGGGACGCCGTGGCAGATCCGACCGACCATCGCGTTCCCTGCGGCGGCCGGCGGCACCGACCGCCGCTTGATACCGGACTTTCGCCTCGAATACCGCCACACCGTCTGGGAGCCGCGGCGCGGGCCAACCGGGCGGGCAGTCCAGCGGACGGCGGCCCTGCTGGAGCTGGAGGGGACCGAGGAGATGGCGCATATCGCCGGGAAACACGCGAACTACTATCGGTATGGCGAGGCCACGCATGGGCCGAACGAGGAGACGACGCTGAATCCGCTGCTGGTGGTGATCCTGTCGTTCGCTTCCGCGCGCACCCGCCAGACGGTCATCCGGCGCCACATCGCGGCGTACGGGAGGAACTACGAGCAGCGTTACCGGCTGGCGTTCATCGACCTGGCGACCCTCCTCGCTAGCCCGCCCGGCGCGCTGCCGTGGGCGCAGTTGACGGTGGTCGACCACACCGCCGAGGCCGCGCGGCAGCGCCGCAATCGCCTGTTGGGCCGCTGACGCGTGCGGTTTCGATCCCGCGCTCCGAACCGCACCGCGCGCTGCGGCGTGGATCCGACGATTGCGGCGCGGGGCCTGGCCTCCCGGCATACCGGTCGGCTCGCGGTCCGTGCCGCAATAGACAACTATCAGAGGGGATCAGCGTCAGGAATACACCGTATCGCCGCTCGACAAGTGCCAAGGGGGATAGGCGTGCGAGTGACCAGTGACCACAGCGGCCCTACGCGTCCTGAGAACGTCCGGCGTGGCACAGAAGGTCCCGGTACGTGGGCATAGTCTATGCGTTATGAGAAGTGAGACCGGGCGCGCCGGTTCACCCGCCGAGCACCGGGCGACGAGGGCCGAACACCTGCGGGTGTGGCCCGCCGTGCCCCCTCTGGGCGTGTCGTTCGGTCGCGTGCCCGGTCCCCCTTTGTCTCCGCCGTCCCGCGCCAACGGCGCGCTGTGCCCACGGAGCCGTGGCACGCGCTCTGCATCTGTGGGTGGCG
>JAABUJ010006174.1_pt1 | contig 11709 bp, 11 predicted proteins | sample 5559131 | NCBI WGS metagenome assembly JAABUJ01 (sample SAMN10711875, study PRJNA513366) | rock metagenome | isolation source: Antarctica rocks | place: Antarctica: Victoria Land, Mt New Zealand nord | collected 2016-01-07 | reverse complement strand
GCGATCCATGCCGAGCGCCACCGGGATCGGCGGGGCATCGGCGAGATCGAGGATGCGGAGGGTGTTGTTCAGCACCTGATCGAGGGCGTGATTGCCCGTGACGCAGGTGATGCCGAGCACACGCACCTCCGGCGAGCGCAACGCCAGCAGCAGCGCCAGCGCATCATCATAGCCGGTATCGACATCGAGGATCAGGGACGGCGGTGTCGCCGCCCTCGCACCCACGGCGGACATCACGACTTCGTCCAGTTGGCGAGGTTCCAGGTCAGCGGGCTCCACGGCGTGTCCTCGAAGCCGGCGAGGCCATTGGCGTAGCCATATGCCTGCTTGCGGCTGACGAGCGGCAGCGCCGCCGCGTCATCGTAGAGAAGCTTGTACTCTGCCTTGAAAAGGCCGCTCCGCTTCGCCGCGTCAAGCTCGGCGGTCGCCTGCTGGGCCAGCCGGTCGTAGTCGGCGCTGGAGTAGCGGCTGTCGTTGTTTAACCCCCAGTTGTTCGCCTTCTGCGGGATCTGCGCGGTGGTGTAGTAATCGAGGAAGCGCTGCCCGTCCGGGCTACCGGACGAGCCGCCGTACATCTCCCAGTCGGCGTAGAACTTCTTGGCGGTGTCGTTGTTGCCGGGATCGGTGGAGAAGAAAACGCCCGAATCGACCGACTTCAATTCGGTCTGCACCCCGAGTTTGTCCAGCGCATCCTTGAGGAGTACCTGCGTCTTCTGTCGGACGGAGTTGGTCGTCGTCTGGAAGAGCAGCTTCATCTGCACGCCATCCTTGGCGCGATATTGGCCCGACTTCTTCCACCCCGCCGCATCGAGCAGTTGCCCGGCCTTGTCGATGTTGAACTCCCAGGTCGCGCTATCGGGCAGCGCCGAGAGGGGCGAGTTCTGCACCAGCGCCCACGGCTCCGCCGTCTGCCCGTAGAGGCTATCGGAGATCGTCTGGCGATCGGCGATCAGGTTGAATGCCTGCCGCACCTGCTTATCGGCCAGGAAGGGATGCGGGAACTTGATCGACGAGCGCTCGCCGGTCGCCGGGTCTTCCTTGTTCGGGTCGGTGAAGTTGAAGATGACCCGCTCCACGCCGGCGCCCGACGTCAGGCCGAGCTTCGCCCGGTTCGCGCCCTGCTTCACGAACTGATCGAGGATCTGCGGCTCCACCTGGAGGTTCCAGGCGAACTGGTAATCGCCGGTCTGGAAGATGGCGCGCGCGGCGGAGACGGCATCGCCGCCCCCCTTCCAATCGACCCGACTGAAGGCCGGGCCGTTCGCGTCGCGCCAGTTCGGGTTAATGCTATAGGCGACCGAATCGCCCGGCTTGAAGTCGTCCACCACGTACGGGCCGGTGCCGATCGGCTTCAGGTTCCCGGCGAAGGTCTTGGCGTTCGCCCCGCTCCCATCCTTGAAGATGTGCTCCGGCAGGATCGCGTCGGTGAAAGGCAGATACCAGGCCGGGTTCGCGGCCTTAAAGGTCACCCTGGCGGTGTAGTCGTCCGGGGCTTCGACGTTTTCGATCGCGCTGTAGGCACCGAGGGTCGTCGCGCCGGTCTCTTTGGTGGAAACATATTGCCAGGTGAAGATGACATCCCTGGCGGTGAAGGGCTGGCCGTCGCTCCACTTCACGCCCTGCTTCAGCTTCCAGGTCACGCTCTTGCCGTCGGCGGCGAGACCCCCGTTCTCGCGCGTCGGGATCTCGGCGGCAAGCCACGGCACGAGGCGATCGTTCTTGTCGAAGTTCGCCAGCGGTTCCAGGACGAGGCGGGCCGGGTCGGAGTTCTGCCCACCGGACGAGAAGTGTGGGTTCATCGTGGTCGGAGCCTGCCAGTAGAGGATCTTCAGCGTCCCCGCCGCACCGCGCCCGCGCGGACCCGGACCGACGCCGCCCGCCGCGCCAAGGGGCGAGGTCGTCGGTGCGCCGAGTGCGCTGGCCGAGCCGCTCGCTGTCGGCGTGGCGGCGCGGGTCGTGGTCGCGGCGGCGGGGGCCGCGCCGGTGGGGCGCGTCGCGGTGGCCGCACCACCCCTCGTCGCGCTCGTCGCCGCTGCGGTCGTGGCCGCACCGGTCGCCACGGGGGCCGCAGATGCCACCGTGGTCGCGGGCACGGTCGTCGCGGTCCCACCGCCACAGGCGGCGAGCACGGCGGCGATCGCGCCGGTCGTGCAGCCAAGCGCCACCGCACGCCCGATGAACGCGCGCCGGGACAGCGCCCCGCGCGTCACCAACGTCACCAACTCGCCCGGCACCGGGCCATCGCCGCTCGGGGTACGCATCGCTGATCCCTCCTGGTCTATACTCAATCGGGTCGGGCACACAAATCGGCACCCGCCGTTGGCTACTTGTCCTATATTGTTATAAGGTAAAATACGGCGGTTTGCCAAGCGTTCGTGCCCCACAGACCGCGACTCGCGCGGCATACCGGCAGATGACTATGGCCGCCCGGTACTTTCGCGCCCTGTGCGGCGGCGCTACCGAGCGACCGGGGAAGGATAACGACGTGATAATCGACCGGGATAGTCCGGTGGCGCTGCATCGCCAGATCGCGGCTGATCTGGCGGCGGCGCTGGCAGGGCACTATCGCCCCGGCGAGCGCCTGCCCACCGAGAGCGCCCTGATGCTCAAATATGGGGTCAGCCGGATCACGGTGCGTCAGGCGCTGGCGAATCTCACCACGCGCGGCCTGCTCGTGCGCCAGCAAGGGAAGGGGACGTTCGTGGCGGAGCGGTCATTACGCCGGGAAGCGCGCCAACTGAGCGGCTTCGTGGACATCCTCACCGCGCAGGGGTTGGAGCCGGAGACACGCCTGCTCGACTTCGCCGAACGCCGTGCCAGCCCGCAGATGGTCGCGCGTCTCGGCCTGACCGATGAGTATGCGCTGACCTTCCGGCGGCAATATCTCCTCGATGGCCGCCCGTTGGCGCTGACCGAGGTCTGGTTCCCGCCCGCCGTGGCGTTGCTGATCGATCGCGACGCCGCCGAACGACACTCGTCCCACGCGCTGCTGGCGGAGTGCGCCGGGCTCGACATCGGCCACGCCGAACTGGCGATCCGCACGGCGGTGTTGCGGGACGATCTGGCGGCGCAACTGGCGCTGCCGACCGGGAGCGCGGCGCTGGTGGAGGAACGGCTGACGTACTGCACCGCGGGCATCCCGCGCGAGCATAGCATCCTCTATCTCCACCCGGACGCCTGCGAACTCCAGCTGACGATCGAGCCGGGTCAGGCGCTCGCCCACGCCGTACGCGCGCCGCATCGCGTGTGGTAGCCACGGAGTACAAAAGCGGGGCCGGGATTCTTCCCGGCCCCGCCCATGACACACACCGCGCGGGCGCTCAATATCCTGCCTTCGCAATCGCTGGTAGGGACGGCCCTCACCCCCGGCGCTCACGCGCCACCCCGCCGCCCAGGGGGCAGTAGCTCCCCTCCGGGGGACCCGCCCATCCGAGGAGCGGGGGCTGTGCCATTCATCACGCTTCTGTGTCGATGGAAGGCTGGTAGCGTTCCAGTCCGTGTAGGCGGATAGTATGCCCTTCATGGGTACTGCGTGGCCGCAGGCCATCCAGCCGGGAGTGGCTGCCCTTCAGGGGTACAGTGTGCCCTTCAGGGGCAGCGGCCGCCCTCCGGGGCACTTTCAGCCCACCGGCTATACCGGCGTGGGATACGGCATTGTGCGCCGGTGCGGCCCGTACCCCGCCGCCCAGCGGGCATCCGCCCATCCGAGGAGCGGGGGAGGACCACATCCTACCGCCGCTTGCGAAGCGCAACACTCAGTATCCTGCCTTCGTGTCCACTTCGTTCCGCAACTCCTCGCCTTTCAAAAAACGCTCGATATTATCCTCCAACAGGACGATGCCGCGCTCCCAGAGGCGCGGCGTGGCGCTGGCATGATGGCCGGTGATGATCACATTCGGCAGCTCCCAGAGGGGCGAGTCGGCGGGCAACGGCTCGGGGTCGGTCACGTCGAGGCCCGCCCCGGCCAAGCGCCCCTCGCGCAGCGCCGCGATCAACGCTGCCTGGTCGATCAACTGCCCGCGCCCGACGTTGTAGAGATAGGCCGAGGGGCGCAGCAAACGCAACTCCCCCGCCCCGATGATCCCCCTGGTTTTCGCGGTCAGCGGCAGGGTGAGCGCGACGTGATCGGCCTCGCGCAGCAGTTCGGGGAGTTCGTCGCTCTTCACCGTCTCTGCCACCCCCGCCGGCGGCGCATCGGGGTGCCGCTGCATCGCCAACACGCGCATCCCCACCCCGGAGGCGCGCTTCGCCAACTCCTCGCCGATATCGCCGAGGCCGAGGATCGCCAGCGTCTGCCCCGCAGGCTCGAAGGTCGCGGGAGCCTCGTGGGACCATTCCTTGCGCCGCTGACGATCGAGCAACTCGGGCAGGCCGCGCGCGAAGGCGTAGAGCAGCGCCAGCACATGATCGGCGATGTTCGGCGCGGAGACACCGCTGAAATTGGTCAGTTTCAGCGGATGCTTCGCCAACGCAGGCGTCAGCCACCCCTCCACACCGGCGCTCGTCACCTGCGCCCAACGGAGTCGCTGCGCCGCCGCGAGTTCCGCATCGCTCAACGCCGCACCACCGATGATCGCGTCCGCCTCGGGCAGGGCCGCCGCGAACGCCTCATCCTCCGTCGCGACCACGAAGTCCGTATCGGAAAAGCGGTCGCGCAATTGCCGCAGATAGCGCTCTTCCAGGCGTACCCGCACCACGATCTTCCGCCGCTCGGCCATGCACTCACCCCCTCCTCAGCACACGACCGCGACAATCCGCGATCAACCGACGGCAATGCAGGGGTCGTACCACCGAAACGGTCCATCGAGACGCGGCAACAGCGTGCGGCGCGGCACCCGGCGTCGCGACAGCCGTCTTCCGTAGCGGCGTGCATGCCAGGGGATATCATATGCTCACAAGGAAAGGCCGGTGTCGCACCCTGACTGGCGCGGACGGACGAGGGGGCGACCGCTTGAAAAGGGTCGCGCAGACGATCCGCCGCCGCGCGCTGCTCACTGCGGGAAAAGCAGTTGCTCGATCGCCGCCGGTGGCCCAGGGGGAGCGAAATAGTAACCCTGGCCGAGGGTACAGCCCAACTCCTGTAGACGTGCCACCTGCACGATCGTCTCGATCCCCTCGGCAACGAGTTGCAGGCCAAGCGCCTGCCCGCTGCCGATCATGGCGCGCGATCGCCTCGTCATCGGGATCGCGTCCCAGTCCATCCACGAACGCTTTGTCGATCTTCAATCTATCGACCGGGAAGCGCTTCAGCTAGCTGAGCGAGGAGGAGCCGGTCCCGAAATCGTCGAGCGCGAGCCGCACGCCGAGGCGTTTGAGTTCGCGCAATGTGGCACTCGTCGCCGCCGCGTCCGCCATGATCACACTCTCGGTGATCTCCAACTCCAGGGCGGCGGCTTCTAACCCGGTCTCTCGTAGCGTCAGCGCGATCGCCTCCGCCAGGCCGGGCTGCGCGAACTCCGCCGCCGAGAGGTTCACCTTGACCTTCAGCTCGGGATGGAGGCCGCGCGCCACGCGCGAGCCTGACGGCAGGCTTCCCGCAAGACCCAGCGGCCAAGCGGCAGGATCAGGCCAGATTCCTCCGCCACCGGGACGAACCATTCCGGCCCCACCAGCACATGCGCGCCGCGCGGCCAGCGTACCAGCGCCTCCACACCGACGACCCGTCCGGTCGTCAGATCGGTCAGCGGCTGATAGTGGGGCTGCAAATCCTCGCGCTCGATCGCGCGGCGCAGTTCCGCCTCCAACTCCAACCGCTCGACGGCGGCGGCGCTCATCGCGTCATCGAAGACGGCATAGCGCGCCCGGCCACCATTCTTCGCGCGGTAGAGCGCGATGTCGGCGCGACGCAGCAACTTGGCCGGTTGGTCGTGACCGACGACACCCAGGGCGATGCCGATGCTGGCGGAGACAACGACGTGATGCTGGCCCTATGATCGCTGACGCTCCGCCACGGCTCGCCGACTGGCCGATGTTCTCTTGCAAGAGGTGGATAGGCGATACCACGTTGCCACCGGTGCGGCGTGGCGTCAGCTGATCCGCCTCACGCGCGGACGCCCGCGCCCCCGAATTGCGGCAGCCACCGCGCCTGTGCCGCCAGCAATTCGTCGGTCATGGCGCGGATCTGCGGCAGGGTGCAGACGGCGGCGGTCAGCGGATCGAGCATCACCGCGTGGTGGACCGCCTCGGTGTCGCCGGTCGCGGCGGCCTCCACGATCAACTCCTGCACGTTGATGTTCGTGCGGTTGAGGGCGGCCAACTGCGCGGGATAAGCGGCGATCGTCGTCGGCTGGATGCCGTTGCGATCGACGAGGCAGGGCACCTCCACGCAGCAGCCGTCCGGCAGGCCGGGGATCAGTCCGCGATTGGGGATGTTGCCGTTGATGCGCGTCGGCACGTTCGTCTCGATCGCCTCCATGATCCACGAGCCGTATTCGTGCGTGCGCGCCTCCGGCAGGGGCTTGTCACCCGAGGCGAGCGCGTCGAACTCCTCCTCGTAGCGCTCCGCGCGCCCGAGCACGTTCCGCAGATAGCCGCCGGTCCGCCCACGGTCGAACCAGTTGGAGTGCTCGTCATCGGCGAAGCGTGGCGCTAATTCCTCGTTCACCATCCGCGCCGACTTGCGGAAGTACGGCACGTACTCGCTGGCGTGGCCGCCCGATTCGGTGACGAAGTACCCGAACGCGCGCAGCAGATCGATCCGCACCGGCTCCAACGCCTCCAGCTCGGGCCGCGCGACCGCCTCCCGCAGGGCGGGGTAGAGATCCTCGGTGCCGCGCCGGAAGGTGAGATAGAACGCCTGATGGTTGATGCCCGCGCAGCGGTAATTGATCTCCTCGTAGGGGATGCCGAGCCACCCGGCCAGCATCTCACTCGTCCCCTGCACGCTGTGGCAGAGGCCGACGTGCGGGCGACCGCTGAGCCGATCGACCGCCCAGCAATTCGCGGCCATCGGGTTGACGTAGTTCAGCAGCAGGGCGTCGGGCCGGGCGACCTCGTCCATATCGCGGCAGATATCGAGCAGCACCGGGATCGTCCGCAGCGCGCGGAAGACGCCGCCCGGTCCGAGGGTGTCGCCGACGCACTGCTCCACGCCGTACCGTTGCGGGATGGCGATGTCGAGTTCGTAGGCGGTCAGCCCGCCTTGCTGAAAGGTGGTGATCACGTAATCGGCGTCGCGGAGCGCCTCGCGGCGTTCGGTCGTCGCCTCCACGCGCGCGGATAGCCCGCGTCGGCGGACGATCCCCTCGACCGCATCGCGCGCGTGCGCGAGCCGACCGGGATCGATGTCCATCAGGGCCAGCGTGCTAGCGCGCAGCGCCGGGGTCAGCAGGATATCGTTGCAGAGATTGCGCGTGAAAACGAAGCTCCCCGCACCGATGAAGGCGATCTTCGGCATGGCCGCACTCCTCCCATTCCAGCACCGTGCCGCCAGCAACCGCGCGCGGCACCACCACGATCATATTCTCCGCCGAGCCGAACGCCGTTATCGGCATCCGCTCCTGTCCCAACGGGACGATTGTCGCACGAGCCTCGCGAGCACGGAAGCGGAGGCAACGAGCGGCAAACCGTCGTCGCGGCCTATAGCTACGCGCATACTGCTTGACCGGTGTGCCCAGCCCGCGCAGGCGGGCTTCGCCGGTGCCGCTTATGGCTGCCCATAGCCGGGGGGTTTAACCCCTCGGCTACCCACGCCGGTGCGGCCCTCGCCCCGGCTCGTGCGCCCAGCGGGCACCCGGCTCGCCACCCCTCTCCCGATCCGGGAGAGGGGTTTCATTGTGGGATGGGTGGGACATGGCGGGCAGTAGCTCCCACCCATGAAGGGCGCAATGCCTCCGGGGGACCCGCACCCCCCTACCCCCGCCGCCCAGGGGGCAGTAGCTCCCCTCCGGGGGACCCGCCCATCCGAGGAGCGGGGGCAGCGCCGCTATCCGTGCTTGCGCCTCCCGAACAAGGCCGTAGCCGCTGTGCAAGCCACAATCTTAGCCCCGCAGGCGAACTTCGCCGGTGCTGCAACCCCCGGACCCATGCGGCCAAACGTATTGAGCACCGCTCTAGCGCCCGCCCATGCGCGTTGCCTGCCACGCCGCCGCGTCGGCCTGCCCGGCACTCCCCAGGAAGTTGCGGAGCTTGTCATCGACCGCCGCCGTCACCGCCGCCTGCGCGCGCGCGATCTCCGCCGCTGGCAGGGCGGACATCGTCGCGCTGGTCAGGCGCTCGGTGCGACCGAGCGCGGCCAGGGCGGCTTGTTCCAGATCGGTCGCGATGTTGACCTTGCTCACACCGCCGCCCGGCAGCGCGATCGCGTCGGCGACCATCGCCGCCGGCACCCCCGAACCGCCGTGCAGCACCAGGTGGACCGGCGTCAGCGCCCGGATGGCCGCAAGGCGCGCGAAGTCGATCGTCGGCTCCTTGACGAGGTAGACGCCATGCGCTGTCCCCACCGAGACGGCCAGCGCGTCCACGCCGGTCTCCGCCACGAACCGTCGCGCCTCCTCGGGGTCGGTGTAGAGCTCGGTATCGTCACCGGACTCGCCAGACTCGATCGTATCCGTCGAACTGATCCGCCCCAACTCGGCCTCGACCGAGACGCCGTGCCGCCGCGCGAGCGCCACGACCGCGCGGGTCTGCGCGATGTTCTCCGCGAGCGGCAACGCCGAGGCGTCGATCATCACCGAGGTGAATCCCGCAGCGATCGCCGCCTCGATCGTCGCCAGATCCTTCGTGTGGTCGAGGTGCAGCACGACCGGCACCGTGATCCCCAGCGCGGCGAGCTGCCGGTAGAACTCCTCCGCGAAGGCGGCGGGGGTCACGCCGTAGTGCCGGAACTCGGTCCCCGCGATCTGCGCGATCAACGGCGAGCGCGCCGCCTCCGCCGCCGCCAAGGTCGGGCGCAGCATCGCCAGATAGCGCGGCGAGAACGAGCCGAGCGCGTAGCCCGCCGCCTCGGCCACGGGCAGTGCCTCGCGGAGTGTCAGCACATTCGCGGGGCGCGGCGACTGGGTAGGCATACGATCCCTCCTTCAGCTTTCGGCACGGCGGTCATCATCAAAGGTACGAGCACGATACGAGGCGTCGCGTTCGCGCGGCGCATGGCGAGTGGGCGAACCCGAAGATACACCCGTTCCGCGATCAGCGGGAAACCTCGTCCTGCTCCACCTCGTCCTCTGCGGTGCGTTCTGCTGGACGGACTTCATCCGCCGTCGCCGAGGGGAAGCGATCGACCGCGCGATTGAAGAGCGCGTTCATACCGTAGGCGATGGGGCTGCCGAAGATGACGATCACGAAGGGGAAGATCCAGAGGGCGATCGCGAAGAGCAGCAGGCCGAACGTGGCGATGAGGCTGAGGAGCGGCTGACTGAGGGAGAGGAGGAAGGCGTTCTTGATCACCCCGAGCGCGCTGGTACGCGCGTTCGCCAGGATCGGGTAGATGTAGATCGTCAGCATCGTGTAGAAGAGGGTCAGGCTGAGGGTGGCGATGAAGAACGGTGTGGCGATCAACCCGGTCATATTGCGCGTGGCGAAGATATCGACCAGCAGGATGCCGCCGATGATCGCCCAGACGATGCCGACGAGCAAGCTTTGCAACAGCCGCGCGCGAAACGCCGCGAAGAACGGCCCGATGATACCCGCGCCCTCGTTATCTTCCCAGGCCCGGAAGACGCCGAACATCGCGGTCGTCGCGGGGAAGAAGGTGACGATCGGGATGGAGACGATCAACCAGAGCAATGTCAAAAGGAAGAAATTGGTCGCGGTGTCCGCCCAGCGATAGAAGCGACTGTCGATGATTTTCATCTACTCATCCATCGGTATTCCCGCTCATCAAATCACGAGGCGGCGCACTCACCTTCAGCAAGGGGTGCGCCGCGCACGATACCATACATTGGAGGACCGCGGCAGCGCCCGCCCGCTCCGCAAACACCGTATCGATCGAGCAGACGGGGCGGTAGCCTTCGTGTGCTACCGCCCCGCTCAATGCAGCGCCGCCGCCGCTTCCTCCGCCGCCGAGACCGGATCGATCTCGCGCGCGACCAACCGGGCGAGCAACGCCGCGAAGCGCTGTTCCTCGCGGAAGAGTTGCCCGACCCGCGCGACCGTGCGCGCGCGCACCAGCCCTTGCACCTCGTCGAGCAGCGCGGCGCGCTCCCGCGCGGCCCAGCCGGGACCAGCATGCAAATGCCGCTCGTGCGCCGCGATCGACTCGGCGAGCGCCGCGATCCCCGCGCCGCGCGCCGCGACCGTATCGCGGATCGGCACCCGCCAATCGCCCCCCTGGCCGTGGCCGCCGAGCGACAGCATCATCGCGAGTTCGCGCTTCAATGCCCCCGCGCCGGGGCGATCGGCCTTGTTGACGACCAGGATATCGGCGATCTCCAGCACCCCGGCCTTGATCGCCTGGATATCGTCGCCGAGGCCCGGCACCTGGAGGAGCAAGACGGTGTGGGCGGTGCGCGCCACCTCGATCTCGTCCTGCCCCACGCCGACCGTCTCGATGACGATCACGTCGAAGCCGAACGCATCGAGCAGCCAGACCACGCCGCGCGTCGTGGCCGACAGGCCACCGAGCGCGCCGCGCGTCGCCATCGAGCGGATGAAGACCCCCTCGTCCGCCCACGTCTCCATCATGCGCACGCGGTCGCCGAGGGTCGCGCCGCCGCTCAGGCTGCTTGACGGGTCGATCGCCACGACCGCCACCGTCGCGCCGTGCCCGCGCCAGTGCCCGATCAGGCCGTTGACGAGCGTGCTCTTCCCCGCGCCCGGTGGCCCCGTGACCCCGACGATGTGCGCCCGCCCGCTCGCCCCGAAGAGCACGCGCAATGCCTCACGCCCCGCCGGGGTGTCGTTCTCCACCTGGGTCAGCAGCCGCGCCAGCGCCCGCCGATTCCCGGCCCGAAACTGCGCCACGAGTCCCGGCACCGCCGCAGGCGCGATCGTGCGCCCGTGCGGCGCACGATCGCGTCCCTCGTCGCTCGTCACGCGCTCACGCCGCTTCCGGCTGGCCGACCTGCGCGCGGATGAAGGTGACGATGTCGCCGAGCGCGGTGCCGGGTCCGAAGATGCCGGTGATGCCCAGCTCGCGGAGCGCGGGCGCATCCGCCTCGGGGATGATGCCGCCGGCCAGGACGACCACGTCGGTCATCTCATTGGCGCGGAGCAATTCCATGATGCGCGGGAAGAGGGCCAGGTGCGCGCCCGAGAGGATACTCAGGCCGATCACGTCCACATCCTCCTGCAACGCCGCCGCGACGATCATCTCCGGCGTCTGCCGGATGCCGGTGTAGATGACCTCCATCCCGGCATCGCGCAACGCGCGCACGATCACCTTCGCCCCACGGTCGTGCCCATCGAGTCCCGGCTTGGCGACCAGGACACGGATCCGTTGTTGCTCGGCCATCCTTCCCCCGATCAGCGCTGATCCATGTTACATATCTGGCGCATCTACACCAAATAATCCAAATGGATTCCTATTATTGGTTATCTTAGCGCGTCCGGCAGCGAAAGAACATTCTTGACACCGAATCGCGGCGGCAGGGCACCATGTCCGTTCAGCTACAATGTCACCAGCCAACCCGCTGCTTTCGCGCATACCAGCGCCATACCGCTCAGGAGCAGGATGCCCGCCGATCGCCAACTCCTCGCCCTGCTCACCCCCTGGCGGGTCGCCCTCGCGCGCGATCTCGCCACCAATGTGCCCACGCTGACCACCGCCGC
>JAABUJ010006173.1_pt1 | contig 11710 bp, 16 predicted proteins | sample 5559131 | NCBI WGS metagenome assembly JAABUJ01 (sample SAMN10711875, study PRJNA513366) | rock metagenome | isolation source: Antarctica rocks | place: Antarctica: Victoria Land, Mt New Zealand nord | collected 2016-01-07 | reverse complement strand
GCTTTTCGTGGGACATGGACATAGCAATAGTTTTGACAGGATGATAGCGCTAGAGCCCTTTAGGCGTAGTGCCTCCGGGCGGAATAAATTACCTACCTACCTACTAACAGTAGCTACATACAACAGTCTGACTACAATGTGTGCCTTTCATTTACTGTAGGCATGGCGGTCGAGTCTAACTCCTCAACTCCACGCGTCACCTAAGGCAAGGTAAGTGTTGGCTGGATTCAATTTGGATTTTGCGGAGACAAGGGTAAGTGAAGTGATGGGATAGGGTAAGATGGCGATGGGTGGTCGGTGGCTGGTGTGAGGGGTGGGGAAGGGAGAGAAGAGAAGGCGAGGAGAGGGCGTTTGTCCGTGGGATCACTTTTGATGTCGGTGTTGGCGGTTTGGGAGGGAAGAAGGGGAGGTTGGCAAAGGGGATGGTGGTGGGGTGGTGGTGTGGAGAGGTCGTTCTGTCGGCTTGAGCGTGTCTTTATATCCACATGTGTACGTAAATTACCCCTCCCATATTCCCTGCCCTTGAGGATTTTCAGCATACCAGCTTTGGTCCTGCGAGAGGTTGGTTTGCTGGGCTGGGGAACGAACTGCTCAGTCACATACCAGGGTCCTCGTCATGTCAAGCTATATATGCAGTCCCTCCGTAGGCTCTACCTGTGACATGAGCCAACCTTATTGCAAGGTAGGGTTCAGATAGTGAATGGCGTCCGAGCGAGGTTGTGGCACCCTCCTCCCAACAGCGTAGTGGTAGATCAAAAGGGTCATAAATTCGTGGCTACGATAGTGAAAATGGCAGAGCGTGTGTATCTCCGGAAAACATGTTCCACCACCGGATCCGTCTCATTCTAATCGTCCAGCCCATCCTAATCTTCATCGTCTGTTCCCTCTGACCAATGTGAATCCGTATCCTCATCGTCTACTTCCTCCAACTCGCGCACATCCCTATCCGACCCCGAGTCATCCTTATGCAGCACCACACCGATCCTCCTCAACGCCTCTTCGTCAACCTCACCCTGCTCCTGTAACACCTCGTCCATTCTCGGGCGGCAGTATTCCTCGAAGAATTTCACAAACGGCAACCCCATCTCTTTGTATCTGTCATCAAACTCCTTCACCAATTCTTCTAATCTCTCGGCCTGCTCCTCCTGCTCGATCCGAATCTCTTCCCGATCTTCCTCATCGGCTAGCTCCACAATCAACATGTTGTAACCCACGCAACAGGTATGTCTCAGCTTCAGCTTCTCGAAAGCGTGGAAGCGGCACATATCAGAGCAGAGCCAGGCCAATTCTGGACTATATTTGACATTGAGGATCGCGGCAACTTTGTAGATATGATTTGATACCATTGTCTCGACGACTAGCTCGGGGCCCTCTAATCGCTCCCGCGCCACTAGCGTTTGTTGTTTTCGCACGTCCTTGATCACTTCCTTGATCGTGTGCGTGAAGGCGAGGCAGCCGGAGGAGGAGCAGGCGCAGTGACAAGAATCACGTACCGGATCACTCCATATCTCTTTTAGTAATTGGATTGAGCGGTCTCTCAGAGAGCAGAGCTGCCTTTTTGACCGAAACCGCCCATAGCAATTGAGTTCATTGGATAAGTTGAGCCCACCCAGATGCTTGCCAAGGTAGTGCACAGCTACGACACTGGACTTTATATCTCTTCGAAGCCACCTCTCAAGATTCCTCCGAGCCTCTGCGTTCTTGTTTTCCTGAAAAGCGTAACGCTGCAGCTGATGCACGTTGGCTCCTTTGGACAGAAACCAAGCAAAAAGATCTAGGTAACCTTCAAGCCGTCCTCCCTCTCCTGTTCTCCCCCATTGATGGTTCATCAAAGGAGACATTCCAAGCGAGTTCAATTCATTTAAATCATCGCGGAATCCAGTCTGCCATAGTATCTCTGCTCGTCGCGTATTCAGAGAGTGGGAATGATAGACAGACCCGTCATTGCGGCACGCGGAGCGTAAAGACTGCGGAACTGGCACCTTTATATCATCCAGAATTGCAATGACCCCACCTACTTTACTATCGATCAGTCTATTCGGTACAATCTTGAACTCATCAATTAAGGACTGGGGTAAGGATGTAATCGCTAGATTTTGTAGCCTTCGACGTCTCTCGCTCAGCATCGAGATTGCTATATTAACTGTTGACTCGACTTGAGTATCGCGGGAACTCGGTCGATCCTCAGCCCACATAAGGCACTCCAGAAGACTTCCAGATAGGCAACAGTTTGCTTCCACTAGAAGACGCATCGACTCATGGACATGCAGAAATGCAGCGTACACAAGTGGTGTAAATCCGGAATCGTCCGGAGCATCGACGTCAGCATTCGCCCCAATCAAGATCCGTATACCTTCCGGCCAGGCTCCACATAAGTGCAGAGGCGTTTGGCCGAACAAATTAGGCTCACTGATTCTATGAGGGGCACGCTTGATCTCTCGGTCAAGGTCACATTCAGAATGCGCGAGAACTGCCAGGCTAATCTCGTTGCAACCCGCAGCTGCACATTGTCAACGATGTGTCCATAGCCATGTCGAAACCGCTTACCTTCTGCCATTCCCAGAAATTTTCCAAACTCGGGTACTAGATTCGGACCATCGATCCATTGACTCAAGGTTGCCTGCCAAGCCCAGCGTGCCTGGCGAGTTATTTGGGGGAGCTCCGCCCCAAGATTCTGCATTTTGAGATTTAACCAAGTGAGCAGTGACTTCTCACAGGTGATTCTATCATAATGTTGAACCAACTCGCTCAGGCACGTGCTATCTCAATGATTCAGGTTACCAATTCTAATGATGCTTTGAATTGCTTAGATGCTTACTGTCCTGTATTGTTGACCTTATTGAGTGGTATTCCTAGGTCTCGAAGCCTTTGTAGGAACTGGAGATAGATCTCGAAGGTCTTGGCATCCCTGGCTGCGTGATACTCCAAAACTATTCTGCAAGCTTTCTGGCTTCAGTCAGTAACAGTACTGCACCAAACAAGTCGGCACATACGTGTAGTATAGTATTACCGCCCTGGTCAGTATCGTGCGGGGATGCTCTTCGCTCGGAATAGAGGCGTGACAACTGCTGTATCCGCATATCCAAGCAGTCCTGTAGTTCCTTTGCAGAGTAGACATATCTCGGAAACTTAGTATCAAGTATCCTAAAAGCTGGTGCGTCAGATCCAACGACCGGGCTAAAGCTCAGACATGGGCTGATTGAGAAACCACCTGCTCCTTGGGTCATTAAGATGGAGGCTTTGACTGTTGCTGCTAGGAATGCACCGCAATAGGACACATTCAAGCCCAAGACCTGCTCCTTTCCATATTCGTTGTACAAAGGGCAGTCGTGATGATGATCACGTCGACTGGAAAACGCAACGGCAATCAAAGATCGACTTGAAGACCTCCTATGCGGCTGCCTTGAATCATACGTTTGCGGATACTTGTAACTGGTCTGCAAACGACACATGCAATGTTGCCGAATTGGACGTGAAGAAATATGATGTCTATCATGCTGACGCTTTTCATCAATTACTGAGCGAAGAAGCCTCGGTCTTTCGATCATTCCCGAATGGATGTGGGCGAGATTATGACCCTAACTCAATGTAAGCACCACTATATTTATTCTCACTAAGGTAGTCAACTGGGATGCCAACAATCTGCTGCACCTTATTATTATGCTGTGGTATGCCAACCTGAAGCAGCTGTTCCACTTGACGTCCATAATGCTCAATCTTGTGAAGCAGAGTGGTTTCCATGGTCTCTGATAGACGATTGATTTGCTCATTGATGTTTGAAAGCATGTTGGGGTTGTGATTGGTGAGCTGGAGCTGTGCTCGAACATCTTCGACTTTAGTGCTTGTGTTTAGGGAGACATCTTTTAGGATCGCTAATGTCTTGTCTTGCTGAATTTGAACATATCTGAGAGAAAAGGTTAGTGATATTGGAATAGGTTATGGGATTAGCCTGAGTAATGAGAAGCATCTACCTACAGTCCATGAACAAGAACAGCACTATCCAGATTTGCCTGTATGCCGGCAACAGTAGTTTGTAACTCCTGCAACTCCTTCTTCCGCAACGGATACAGACCCCTTTGCTTCAAGTTGTGCAACGACTTTCGAACGTCCGATGGCGCACCAGCTGATCGGAACTTCATTAACGCTGCTTGCAACTTGCGCAGCCCTTTGTCGCAAGACAGTATCTGACTGCTGACATTCTGTAGCACCGGTGAAGCACTCAAGTTGGGCTCATCAACTTTCGGCAGTATGTCCCTCAGAGTCTCCAGAGTGCGCTGAAGGCCGTCCAATCTTTCCAATGCATCGCCAATGTCTCGATCGTAGGACTTCCAGGCGTTGCAATAGGAGACGAGCCCTTGACACACTTGAATCCCCAGAGAAATGAAGCTCACTGCGCCTGCAGCAGCAGAGAAAGGGTCAGCCATGACCTCTGACGAAACATGAAGCAGGTATTCAGCTGTAAGCCCAGGGTCATCCCGTGCTAAAGAGACCGACTCGAAAGGTACATGGCAGGTGAAAGCCTTCGCGGTGGAAATGATTGAAGAATCCAACCGAACTTTATCATATAATCATGAGGCTCGAGGTGATGTTTTGAGATGAAATGGAGTCGGTGACGATCGAAGACGTTCAATGAGTTTGAGCCCCGCATGTCAGGCAGCAACGCTGTACTACCTGATACGGTCAGCCACTTCTGATGCGTGAACTCCTCTTGCAGGATGGCATACCCCTTCATACTGAGCATCACCTCATCATTCCTGTTCAACAGCTGCCCTCCTCACGTCTTTCCACTGTCACTCTCTTCATCTTTGAGTACTCTATAGGTTGTGCAGGTCCCCACATCAACCCTACACGAGCTATAATTGGTAAGGTGTGAATTGGTATGCTTACCTAGTATGCATATATATTACCTAAGATACATACCTTACCTTAAGGTAGGAGGAAAACAGTTTGCTATGTGGATGACAGTTTTTCATTCCGCCGAAAGTATGAGTTTCAATACCTAGATTGACCTTTCCTATAGAGTAGCTAAGGTAGGTAGACACAAATGATACCTCCTATTATTATTGACAACATAGTTTGGACGCTGATTCATTATGATAAGATTATTGCCGAACTGTTCTTCCCTCATTCATATGACCAGGCTAATGAATCCAGCTACGCCAGCTAATCCGGTCCAAGCCAACAAGACATGACCGACTGCCGGGGCCGTTGCGTCGCTTTTCTTCGATTGGGTATCAATGCTTGTCGCAGCCGGAGTTTTGCTCGCCATCAGTGCAGCAGTGGCCGTACGAGTTGCCTGGACGTCTGCAATAGAGCTCAGAGCAATGGTTCCTGTGGCACTAGCTTTGGGCAGTGAGAGGGTGGAGGTATTGGGTGGGGTGGTATTATGATCCACGTAGTAATTGCCAGTCGTGCCGTTCGGTAGTGTATAGTCGCCCGAGAGAAGGTTGATGTGGAGACCCGAGGAGTCATAAAAGTCGCCGGTAGCATCTATACCGTAGGATCCGTCCGAGAAGATATACTCGGTAGACACGGGATCCTATGCAAGTATTCATGTCAGCTCATCCGAGAATGGTCGCAGCAGGAAATCAAAGGAAGAGGGTATTTACGTAGCAGTAGGGCAGATTGTTGCTAGATAGGATCAGACACTTGGATTCGGGAGCACAACAGAGTGCGTTTTGTCGTTTTGCGTGACTGCGTCTGACGTTGCCTCCTGCGTTGTTAGAACCGAGATTGGCCAGGTCGTTGGCCAGGCCGTTGGCCAGGCCGTCACCGGATGATCCATCACCACCGGACGATCCACCACCACCTGACGACCCACCACCACCGGACGATCCACCACCACCGGACGATCCGCCTGTGCTACTGCACGGCACAAATGTAGGGTTTGAGCACGACCCACGTTTGTTCAATCCACCGGCAACAATATGTGTAAGTGACAGAGTGGACAGGCAGAGCCCTAGGGCAACTGCACTGAGGAGATGCATTATCAATATTATTGCTGCTGGCAAAGCAAGCTATAGAGAGGTACAATGAGACAGTGTTTGATTATACTCGAAGGTATATATAATATGACGAGCGTTATATGGACAAAAGGTAAGTGTAAGAAAGATGGCAAGGGAGAAGACAGAGGGATATATACTGTACAACACACTGCTGACCCGCTCGTAGGAGACAGCCTCATTACCCAACCCCTCTTGCCATGGTGGCTAGGGTCCATGTAATGCCAAGTGGTAAAAGGTTACCTTAGGTAGGTGGTGTCGGGGTGGTTAGATCTAATGAAGTCCAGTAACTGAAAGGCTGCTGTGACAATAGAGACTAGGTACAGGAGGGTTTCGACGCCAGCTTGGCAGGCTGACAGAGTAAAAGGGGGAGATGAGGTGAGATGCCTTGTTGTCTTGCTTGCAGTGAGAAACGTTAACGTTAAGTTAATAAATTATTCGGCTTCACCCAAGCCTAGGTAAGGTAGGTACTAGTACTGTAGAGTGGAACGTGTCTTCAGCCGTAGACTAGTGCAACGTCAGTCATGCAAGTTCCAGCTGCTTTGGGGGGTGTGGCTGTTCAGAGGGGACGTCTGAAGCTGGCCTTACCTTGATGCCTAAGATAAGGTACGGTAAGGGTTACCATGGGACAGTGAATTGAAGCAGAAGTCACAGGATGGTACTAGCTCAGCATGTCGGTTTAAAGGGGTCAAAGTTGTGCCCCACGAAACTCGGTTTCAATTTATTTTATTATTAATATTATTTATATTATTTATTAGGGAAGCTCTTGTTGCTCATCGCTCTATGCTCTAACTTATGCTCCTCCCATCAGCGCAACGACTTATGTAGCATCGGCCAGCCAAATTCGAATTTGGCTGCAGCCGGCGACCAGGGCTCACAATGGTTTATATCCCCATAGTAAAATATAGTGAAATCTTCCTGTCTCTGGAAAATTTAACTTCGCTTTCGTGACCTCGCTGCCGCCGATATCTGAACATCTTGCCCTTATATTCGTAGTCTATCCCAGATTCCCAGATCAAATCGAGTCGATTTTAATCTGCTAAGATCCGGAAGACTAATACAGTATGACATGTACAACAATGATAAAGAGGCTTCCAAAAATAAACGCCAAAAGGCCTTCTAAAACTCTTCGCTTCCACACATTGAATCCGCGTCAATGTGTTGCAAGATTCGCGTCGCCATCCCACCTTCTGCAGGCTTCAACACTACTACCTCATCAACGCGGGTCAATTGAGTAACTTCCTGATGAGACCCGAACCTGAACACATGAAGCCCACAGAATCATTGCTTCCACCCTTTCCCCCTCCCCGAGAGCACCCTCCAAACATTGGGGCAATCGGGCGAAAACGAACGCAAGATTTCGACATCCTCTCATCAAGCGACCCGCCTCTCTTCTCCAGCGATGACTTGCCGCCTTCGTCAGAGAACTATGTACACAAGAGGAAGAAACGTCTTTACCCAGGTACCTGGTGGGGAGCAAGGGCATCTCACAGCACGGGGAAGGAAGCTGTGCAAGGGACTTGGCGCGAGAGGAAACTCGAGAGGGTGGTAGATAGCGGTGTGTGGATGGGCAGTGAAGATACGGACATGATTTCGGACGATGACTGCAAGCTGGAGTCTGCTGGTCGTATCTCGACATGGCGCCCACTGAAACGTACTCTCGACGAGGATACACCTCCAGTGGCCCACAGGACGGACACCGCAGACTCCGTGTTTCGTCGAACAACAGAGCGCAGCACACAGTATCCATACACCGTCGACGCTAACGAAGCCGACCCAAAGCGCCGTGCGGACAGGATCATACAGCTGTGTCTCGATGAAAGTCTCGAGATAGTCGACCTCTCGTGAGCACAACTTTCACCCCGTCAAGCGACCAGCTAACCATATCATTACATAGTGACTTGAAGCTTGATAAGATCGATTCCCATATGATGCGACCTCTTCGCTACCTCACGAAGCACCCGGCCAATGACTACCACCCTCCCAGCCAAGAGGCTTACACCCCCCTGACCCCATCCCTCCACCTCTACCTTTCGCGCAACGCGCTGCGGACCCTTCCCGGCGAACTATTTCATCTGAAGCATCTGACCGTGCTCAGCTTGCGAAACAACAAGCTGGCCGAGCTGCCACCCGCAATCGGGGACCTTGAGAACTTAGTCGAATTGAACATCGGCATCAACAAGCTAAGATGGCTACCCTGGGAAATACTCAAGCTTATCAGACAGCGGCTGAGGATCTTGAACGTTCATCCGAACCCGTTGTTTTGCATTCCTGATGAGTCGCCGGATATCCGGGCCAGTACAAGCACAACGCATCTCCACTCCCCAACCAGCTTGACCGTTCCAATGGAGGCCATCACGCCCCAACCATGGGAACCAACCCTCCTCGCCTCCACCGCCACCACGGTCCTGCACATCGATGGCTCACCCGTCCACCACACACCCCCCGCCCCCTCAACCGTACCAGACTCCTCGCACCTCCGCCTCTACGCTCCACCGTCTCCCCACGCCCTTGCGCCCTCCGCCACATCGCCTTCCCGCGTTCCTTCCCTTCTCGAAATCGCACTCCGCGAATGCAGTCAGTCTCCTTACCTCCCGCACCTCTCCGACCTCCTCCCACCCGACTGTCCGGACTCGATCTCCCGTCTCCTCACCGCCGCCTTCTCGATCAAAGACGCTGGCGGGCAGAAGTGCTCTGTTTGCGGGAAAGAGTTCATCGTTGCGAGGACGGAGTGGGTGGAGTGGTGGGATTGTCTGCCGGGGTCGGAGTGTCGAAAGGGTGGGGCGGTCGCGGTGATGGGAGTGCCGTTGTTGAGGAGAGGGTGTCGTTGGTTGTGTGGGCCTTTGCATCTATGATGATCTTCTGGGTGGAGAGAATATGATTGCAGATGTGCGAAACAGAGATTACTGGTTATGGCGGGATGGATCTCTGGACATTCATATTTGATGTCTGTTCGTAGCAGCATTCATAGCTGCCATATGCTGCGATATGTATGGGCATTGTGGAAGAAGACTTAGATGTGGTCATGAAGATACGGGAGCGGGACGTTTGTTCAGAGATGATTGGAACGGGTTGTGGACTGGAAGATAGATGGCATGAAGGAGAGGCGGGTATGGTATGCTTTGCTTCACTCAGCCAACAAGGGCGAAGCTTTAACGCATGGCGAGTGGGCAGAGGAGACCAAATGATTCTGCGAACGTGATATCACGTAGATACGATCTCGGTCGTAGTAAAGCTCGAGCTACTGGGCAGGACGTCCTACACTACATACCGGTGTTGAAGATGACCGAGCAGCGAAGGTTCACACAAAAACATATCGAGGACCATGTGTGAGATTGATGTATTCAGAGTACAAATATTGCCCTCCACATCCGCTGGCAAGGGTAGGTATCCTCAACGACGCATCCGCAATCCACATGCACCACCCTCCCCACGCTCATGCCGATGCTTCATCTCCCCTCCACATGCACACACACACACTAAAGCAGCAAAGCCAGCCATCCTCGCGCAACGAACAACAAGAAGCCATGCCAGAGATATCCGGAACTCCCGTTTCGATTTAATCGGTTCGGTTCGGCGGAGAGAGATGCCATCTTCTATCTGCAGCGTACTCGACAAACTCCCCCCTCCCTCTCCTCCCTCTCCTCCTCCGACATCAACAACAACAACGATCGGGTGTCACTCTACTTCCTCCGGAACGAGCAGCCCTCCGTCAACCGCGCCTTCCCTCCCGTCGGCTGGCAGAGGACCGTCGAGCAGCCGCCACAGATGACGACGGTTTGGGCGTGCGAGAAGACGGTCGTGATGGTGAAGCAGCCGGGGCATTTGACGTCCATGAAGAAGGAGCGCGGGGCGGGCACGAGTGTCTAGGGCGGGCGGGCGGATGTGAGTAAGTGGCGCGCCGTGGCCTGTAGCCAAGGGTTGCAGCTCGGGATCTTACCTTTAGTTTGTGCTTGCGCGCCTCAGCTTGAGGGGTTGGGTTGAGGAGATCGAGGGCGAGAACCTAAGGTGGGGGGGTGGCGGTTAGTTTTGCTGGTAAGTTCGGCGCGAAAGTGGGTGTTGCGTACCATCTTGACGGTTTGTGATGGATTAAAGGTTGTCTTTTTGGTTTGAGTGAGCCGGTATGCGGGAGTGGGTGAGATTAGATGAGCGGCTGTCTCGTGAGATGGATGTCGATGATGGAGGTGCAGAGTCGTGTGAGGCAAACGCTAACTTCGCTAATCTGGGCCTTTAGCGAACGGGGCTGCTGCCCTCTCGCTTGTTGTACGCTAGGTAAGGTACGGCAAGGCACTGTTAGCAGGACAGTTGGTTGCTTTATAAATGAAAATTACGCAAGCTTTGAATTACCGAGTTACTCAAACTCCGCACTGGTGTATCGGCTAGCATCTGCCGCTTTCATGAATGATTCTTAGTGACCCGGCAAGAGCGGGGTTCGACTCCCCGGTGCGGAAATGCTTTTCTTTATTTTTATCTTTCAAAAATCAATCTTTCTTTTTATCTTTTTATCTTTTTATCTTTTTATCTTTTTATCTTTTATCTTTTCTCTATTTTTGCTCTTTCAAAAGGTCTATGAATTAAATGCCTATCAACTCTACTACAACTTCCTTTCAAAGGGCATGATGGGAAGTACCTAGGGCCACTCGTCTTGAGGAAATATATGACAGTCCATCGATAGAGCCTCATCGATATCTTCCAGTCTCTCTCCCTGTGCCTCACAAATTTGCCATGGTGTATTACAGATCTTGATAGTAATAACGTTAATGTACGTGACTACTTACATGACTCGCGCCGATGCTGCTGGACAAGCCGCTATCACACCGCTCTTGTTATACAGCGGTAAGATGGTGTGGCTGCAGAAATAGGATACGATGGAGGATGCAGCCCCGTCACCGACAAGTCCATCTCCACCACTATCTTTGAGACTTCAGACCGGTGTATGAGCACTGTAAGCGGAGTAGATGCAGGAATTGTCATCAACCGACAAGGCAACGACCTCCCCACGTGGACTTGCCAAGCGGGTAAGGGTAAAACTCTGCCGCGGGAGTGCCCCTGTACTGATGGGGTGGGACTTGCATGAGGTTGCTGCTGGATCAGCAACTGACGGCTCAAGTCCGACCGCGATTAGGCATCTCGCTCTCCTGTCTCGGGATTGACCGACGCCTTGTGGGGAGAAACCACGATTGATTATAGTGATCAGGTGGATAGATTGCTACAACTTCTGAGGCGGCCTGATTGTACAGCCTTCTTGCAATCAAGAGCGTTTCGAACACATACTTGTACTCAATCTACCTTAGGCTGCTCTCGAGAGAATTGGATGACTGTCCAAACCAAGAATTGGGGAAGATCTTGAAGATCCTGGCATTGCAACGTACAGCTGGGAAGAAAATTGCGGTCCAAAAAAACATGACTGACCGATGGAAATCATATGAACAGCATGCAACGTTGTACACTGCGTAGAGTGAAGAAGAAAGACCCTCGTATGCGCAAGGCAAGAAGACAGCCGATAGGTACACGTACCTGTCCTGGACTCCTGGGCAAGCCGAGTGACTGGTTACCGACTGAAAGATTGTGTTTGATTTTGAATCCTCTAGCATACAGTGCCGGTGGTAATTCTGGGCCACGCAGAACGCTCACAAAAAAAGAAAAAGACCACTTTTTTTTGAAAGCTCAAAATCCTTAAAACACATAAATACTGTAATTACTTCACA
>JAABUJ010006172.1_pt1 | contig 11711 bp, 11 predicted proteins | sample 5559131 | NCBI WGS metagenome assembly JAABUJ01 (sample SAMN10711875, study PRJNA513366) | rock metagenome | isolation source: Antarctica rocks | place: Antarctica: Victoria Land, Mt New Zealand nord | collected 2016-01-07 | reverse complement strand
GTGCGCTACGATAAACTGGCGGAGCGGTACGTGGCGCTGATGAAGTTAGCCTCCGCCTTGCTCTGGTTCCGCCGCTGGCACGAACTTGACCCAACACTTACGTTTTGAGATACATTCTAAGAATTGAACACAATCACCCATGGCAACACAGCGGGCGAAGAAGCCTTTAGTAATCACGCACAAATTGCTGGCCGAGTGGCCGCTGCCCCAGCCCACGCCGGGCAGCAACAAAGAGGGGCGCGGGCAGGTCTTGATTGTTGGCGGGGCGCGCGTCATGCCCGGCGCGGTCATACTTGCCGCCACTGCCGCGCTCAGGGCAGGCGCGGGCAAGCTGCAAATCGCAACAGCGGAGAGCGTGGCGGTTGCTTTGGGCACCGCTATCCCCGAAGCGTATGTGCTGGGGCTGCCCGAAACCAAGGATGGTGCGATTGACCCGCGCTGTGCAGGTCAAATTGTGGAGCTTGCAGGCAAAGCGCAGGCGGTGCTGTTTGGGCCAGGCATGGTAGACGAAGACCGTGTCACGGAGTTAGTCCAAAGCGTCCTGCCGCAGCTCCGCGATACCACAGTCATCTTGGACGCCGCCGCCCTGGCGACGCCGAGCGCCGACCCTGCCGCCCTGCACTGTTTGGAAGGCCGCGTCATCCTCACCCCGCACTCTACCGAGCTTGCCCTTATGCGGCATCTAGAAAGGGAACAAGTTATCGGGGACCCGCTCCAAGCCGCGCGCGAGGCCGCCGCTGACCTGTACGCCGTGGTGGCGCATAAAGGCCGCGATACGTTTATCGCCGCGCCCGATGGCTGCGCGTACCACAATAAGGCCGGCAATGTGGGGCTGGCGACATCCGGGTCGGGCGACACTCTGGCGGGCTTGGTGACGGGCCTTGCCGCGCGCGGGGCTGACCCGCTGCACGCGGCGGTGTGGGCTGTGTATCTGCATGCTGCGGCGGGCGACCGTTTGGCGAAGCGCATGGGCAGCTTAGGCTTTCTGGCGCGGGAACTCCTGGCCGAAGTGCCCGCTTTGATGCACGAACTCATGCCCTGAGCGTGTTATGCAACACGGTTTCGCAGAAACAAACGCCCGGCGCTTCACTTTGGAAGCGCCGGGCGTTTGTTCGTTTTGCGGGCTATTTGCGGCCTGTTTATTTGGTGTCTGTCTCACTTCGGTGGTGGAGGAAGTTTCTGTCGTGCTGCCATCTTGGGATTTGGTAGTGCTGTTGGTTTCTTTGCCGCCGGGGATGTCGTGTGTCTCCGAGGTCGTGTTGGGGTCGTCTGCCATGGTGTGGCTCCTTTCGCCGTGCTGTCGTTATTTGCCCATGTCCCGCTCTGCGTAAACCTTTGCTGCTCGTTTAGCGTGGGGCAGGGGGCAGCAGGCTCAGCCCGAAGCCTGCGATCCAGCAGAAGAAAAAGCCGCCGTAGGCCGCCATCATCCGGCGGGCTTGCGGGTGCAGAGGATGCCGGGTGTCGCGCAAAATAGCCCGGATTTGCGCGGTGTTCGTGCTGCCCTGGGGCGTCAGGCCGTCGCGCTTTTGCTGATCAAGGTAGCGCCTCAGGCGCATCATCGGCACCAGCGCGTACACCCACAGCGCCCCGGCCAGGCTCCACATCACCACCAAGGGAACGTTCATAACACTTTTACGGCGCAGGGGGCAGCGAGGCCGTGCGCATGGCGGCTGTGACTGCCTGTGCCAAATCATTTGTAGGGCCGCCAAATCCCACAAAGCTTTTGGTGACTTTGCCTGCCGGGCTAATGATATACTGGGTGGGAATGCCGGACACATGGTACAAGCGGCTGGCGACATCCTGGCCCTGCGCCTTAGTCGGGTCAATGGCAAACTGTATGGCATTGTACTCAGGGTGCTTGGGCAGCCACGCGTCAAACGCGGCCTGGGTGTCCCAAACGTTGACGGCGAGCACGACAACGTTTTGGCCCGCGAACTTGCGCGCCACGCTGCTAGTGTGCGGCAGGGATGCCTGGCACGGCCCGCACCACGTAGACCAGAAGTCCAGCACCACCACTTTGCCTTTGTAGTCGGACAGGCGGATTGTTTTGCCGGCTTTGTCCTGGACAGCAAAGTCCGGGGCCGCCGTGCCGACGGCGAGCAGTGGCGGGGCAGGCGGTTCTGCTGGTGCGTCGGACGGGCCGGACGGCACGCCTGCCACAAAATCCAAGCGGTTCAGGCTGGGCGTTTTCCCCGCAGTAATCTCTGCCTGCCATTGGTGAATCTTTGCGGCCTTGCTTTCGTCTAACGACTTGTACTTCTCGCCGCCGGGCTTTGTCGTTCCCCAGAACTTGATAATCAAGTTGAGGAAGCTTTGTACCGTGCTCTTTTGCCCTCTAGCGTACAAGGCTTGGGCGAGCGGCATCTTCGGCCCAAATGAGTCCAGTTGCGGCGAGCCGAGCGTGCGCCCGGCGGCCAACAGGTATTGGTCGGCGGCTTTGATGTTTCCCTCGCGCAGGGCAGCCAGCCCTAACAATTGGTTGGCGTCGTACACGACATTGCCGTAATTCCAGGACGATTTGTCTGTGTTTTCGCGCAGAAGCTGTGCGGCCAAAGCGGACGTCTTGTGGGCATCGCCTGCCCCCAAAGCGGCCTCGGCCTGCGCCTGCAATGTTTGCAGGCGCTCGTACCCTGGTCCTGACCCCTGCTGCTGCATTACGGACGAGGCTGCCGGGCAGAGCGCGGGATATGCCATCGCTCCTGCGACCAGGGCCGCAATGCTGAATATTCTTCCTGCTGCGTTCATTGCTGTCTCCTTGTGCTGCCGTCCGCGCTTTGTTTATCTAACTTTCCGCGCTTTGTTTATCTAACTTTCCGCGCTTTGCTTGTCCAACACCAAAGCGATGCCGCCGTAGATGCCCGCATTGTCGCCAAGCTGCGCCGGGACAATCTGGCAGCTTTGCGACAGCGACCGGATGGCACAGGCATACGCCGTTCGGCGGATTGGTTCCAGTATAATCTCTCCCGCCTGCGCGATGCCGCCGCCGATGACGGCCATTTGCGGGTTGAGCAGGTTGATTAAGTTGGCGACGCACAGCCCTAGATAGTAGCCTGTTTCCTCAAACACTTCCATGGCAACCGCATCCCCGTTCTGGGCTTCTTCGGCAATCATGGCGGGCGTGAGCATAAACCGCGAATACTGCGCGCGCTCGGTCAGCGTTGTCTTGTAGCCTTCTTGTATCTTGCGCTCGGCCCGCTCCACAATGGCATCGCGCTGCGTTTCGCCTTCCACCGACCCGAAGGCCGCATTGCCGCCGCGCCCGCCCGGATTGACAATGATATGCCCGATTTCGCCCGCCCCGCCGTCTGCGCCCTCAATCAGCTTGCCGTCCACAATCAGCCCGCCGCCTATGCCTGTCCCCAAAGTCACCATGACCAGATGGCGCACCCCCTGCCCGGCCCCAAACCGAAACTCGCCGAGTGCCGCCAGGTTCGCATCGTTGCCCAGAAAGACCGGAACCCCCAATGCCTGCTGAAGCGGCGCGGCGAGCTGTACGCCTTTCCACTGGTCTTTGAAGTTGGGTGCCCACATGACCATGCCTTCCGCCGCCTTGACATGGCCGGGCACGGCCACGCCCATCCCAAGCACCTGGTCGGGCTGCACATCGGCGTGCGCCATTGCCGCGCGCGCGGCCAGCACGATCTGCCCCGTAGTCTGCTCCGGGCCGTCCTGGGCCATGGACGGAAGATTGTCGCCGCGCGCGACGATTTTATCTGAGCTGCAGTCCAGCACGGCGGCGCGGACATTGGTGCCGCCCAAGTCAATGCCCACCACATAGGGCTTATCAGTATGGGGCTTATCAGTTGCGTGTGTCATGCCGAGAGTATGGCGGCGCGCGCGCGTCCTGTCAACCGGGGCAGGGATGCTTAAGCGCTTTCTCAAGGCTTCCGGCTGCCGTTCTTAGCCATAACCAACGACGGAATAATTTCTTCCGCCGTTGGTTGTAGCTTGGAAAACGAGGGGAACGCCTCTGCGCCGGGCAAACAGAGGCGCAAGCGGGAGCAAGAACAAGCGCAGAAACGCGGACAAAAGCGGGCGCCGAACTAGTCTGCCTTGTGCGTGATAATCCGCTCCACCAGTTCAGGCAGCCACTGTACGTATTCCACTCGCGCGCCGTCGGCATGCGTCGCCCAAAGGCCGATGCCGGTCGGAACTTTTGTCCGGGGCTGTGTAATCACGCCGCCGTGCTGCTTGAGAAGCGCTTCCACCTCGTTTATATCGGAAACAATGAATGGGCCGGTCACATTGCGGTAACTGTCGGTTTCTTCGGAAGGCCCGGCAATCACCAGCAGGTCACCGATTGCGGCCAGCTCACTCTGGGCGAAGGAAAAGCGCAGGTCGGCGGGCCTGCCGACAAGCGTTTCCAAAAAAGGCAGCGATTCGTCGAGGCTGCTGACAAAAAGGCGAGCATAAGTTTTTAAGATGGTCATGGTTTCCTCAGGGCGTGCGGGCCGTGCCTTGCTTTCCAAAAGCAGCATTGCGCCGCCTCAAGACGGTCAAAAGGCGGCGGCGGCACAGGGCAAGTATGGCGCAAAGATTTCTCGCTGTCTAGTATGCACTTTAATGTGCTATAGTGACCAAAATGATAGTATAAGTCTAGTTCAGGAGCGTAGAAATGAAAGAAACAGTTGCGGGCTGCCCCGCAGAAAGAACGCTGCTGGTCATCGGAGGTCGCTGGAAGGTCTTTATCCTGCATCAGTTGTTTGCAGGAGTGCTGCGCTTTTCAGAGCTTCAGCGTAAAATCAACCAAAGCTGCGTAGACAGCAAAACAGGCACTGTCACCCCAAAGATGCTGACCCAGGAGCTGCGGCAGATGGAAAGCGACGGCCTGGTTCACCGCGAGGTGTATGCGCAGGTGCCGCCAAAAGTGGAATACTCGCTGACGCCGCTTGGGCTGAGCCTGCGGCCTGTTGTTGATGCAATGGTAGAGTGGGGTTTGCAGCACCAGCGGGAAACCGAGGGAACAGCCAATGCCTGCGTGCCAAAGTGACTTTTGCGCAGCGGCATTTCTTCGCGCAGGGACTGCCAAAAATAAATATGTAAAGTGTGAGCAATCGGCCTTGACACTCCGCCAAAGTTAGCTTATAATGCTGTGGCTGTGCGCAAAGACTGCGCCTGCCCCCCGCTGGTCATCCTACAGCAGGTTCTAACCAAGCCGCCGTATTGCGCAAGCTCAGCCGCTGTGCGCGCCGCTTCTGCGGAAGCCAATCTTTACTCAAACATTGTTTTGCAAACATTGTTTTGCGGCTCGGCGAGCGGAAGCCAAGGCCATGTCGCCCCAAATAAATATTGCAGCCGCCGGTAAATTGAACGGGTTGGCACGGTTCTTGCATTGTGAAAAGCGGGCAGCCATCAATCGACCGCCTGTTTTAATGCACGCGCCATAACCCGGCAGCACGCAGCTTCCCTGCCGAGAAGTTCTGCGTTCCCGCAAGGAGATCGAACATAGCCATGCGCGTGTGTATTGTCAATGAGTTTTTCTACCCGGACGAGACGGGAGGCACCGGGATGGTGCTGTCCGAGCTGACTGCCGCCCTGCGGCGTGATTTCCCGTCTGTGCAGATTGACGTCGTGACCAGCGTCAACCTGTACCGCGACCAAGCCGCGCGCCTGGAGGCTTACGAAGAGTGGGAAAACACGCGCATTTTCCGGCTGCAAACGCCGCAGGCAGGCTTTCGCTCCACCGCGCATCGCTTGGCGGCAAACGCGAAGTTTGGGCTGGCCGCGCTGGGCAAGATGCTGCGTCTGGGGCGCTATGACCTGGTGCTGATTGGCACCGCCCCGCCCATTCTGGCAATGGCGGCAAGCGTGTACAAGAAGCTGACCAAGACGCCGTACCTGTATGTGGTCTACGATCTAGACCCGGACCGGGCGGTGCGCATGGGGGTGCTGCCTGCGCACAGCCCGATCACGCGCCTTCTGCGCCGCTGGCAGAAAAGCTGGATGCAGAACGCAAGCCAGGTGGTTGTTTTGGGGCGATGCATGCAGGAATACGTGACCAAGCACTATGGCCTGCCGCCCGATCAGGTGCAGGTCATCCCAATCGGCGGCGACCATGAGGCGATCAGGCCGCGCAGCCCGCGCACACGCTTCCGCGCGGCCCATAATATTCATGGTTTCATGGTGTGCTATTCGGGGAACTTTGGGCGCTACCACGACTTTGATACGGTTCTGGATGCTGCCAAGTGCCTGCGGGGGACGGAACCCACGGTGCAGTTTGTGCTGGTGGGCGGCGGGGCGCAGAAAGAGCATATTGAGCAGCGCGTTCGTGACGAAGAGATCGCCAATGTCAAAGTCCTGCCGTTTGTGCCCAAAGAAGATTATAGCGACCTGCTGGCCTCGGCGGATGTTTCTCTGGTGACCCTGGAGCCGGGCATGGAAGGGCTGTGCGTGCCGAGCAAGTTTTACAGCATTCTCGCTTCGGGCCGCCCGACAATCGCGACTGTCTCGGCAAGCTCAGAAGTGGCGCGCGTGCTGGCGGAAGCGGACTGCGGCCTGCAAGTGGTGCAGGGAGATATTGTGGGCCTTGTCGGAGCATTGTCGCATTTGCTGCATCATCCCGAAGAAGCGGCTTGCATGAGGTGCAATGCCCGCGCTGTGCTGGAGAAAAAGTACTCAAATCGCCACATCGCCGCCTTGTATCATCAGGCGATGTGCCGTGCGGTCAATCCCATGACGGTGTCTGCGGCAGCGCTGCTTGTTTCTCCCACGCCTGTTCCGCAAAACGGCGTTCTTCGGTTCGCCTCGCCGAGAAGCACTGAACAAAACGTTTCTGCGGCGGTCACGGCAGCTCGTCCCGAATAACTGCCGTGTTCACGACCCTCTTTATCACAGGATTTGTCGGAAGGAAAGCAAGTCATGATCAGTACTCACAGCAGAAACAAAAAGGCGGACACCCCCGCGCCCAAGGGAGCGGCCCTCGCCTGGCTCAAAAACCTGGCGCGGGACAACATGGTGGCGACCGTCCTTGCCATGATCGTGCTGGTGCCTTTAATGACCGGCACCGCTTTGCTCAATGATGCGGGCAAAGTGGCAACATTTGAAGTGCTGGGCAGCGTGCTTTTGCTGCTGGCTGTCAGCCAGATGAAGCTGGAAGCGGGTCATCTGCGCAAAGCGCTCACCTCCGGCCCCAATGCGGCCCTGGCGGCGCTCGCCTTGCTGTCGCTGATCTCCTGTGCATTCTCGCCCTACAAGGCCTTCTCGTGGATGGAAACCATGCGGGTGGGCTTTGGGGTATTGCTGTACTTTGTCATGGTGTATCACCTGCGCGGCAAAGACCAACTGCAAACGCTGACTGACGGCCTGCTGCTGGTAACCGGAATTGTCTCGCTGCTTGGCTTTGCGCAGATGGGAACAGACATGCTCCGGGTCAGCTCGGACAACCGCATGCAGGGGACGTTTGGCTCGCATGAGCTGCTCGGCTCGTTTCTGATGCTCATGCTTCCGCTGGCTTTAGCTCTAGGGCTGACAGAGCGGGGCGATGCCAAGCGTCAGCTCTTCGCGCAGGTAGTGGCTTTGCTGGCAGCGGGCTGCCTGCTGATGGCGAAGGCGCGTTTCGCCTGGGCCGGCAGCGCCGTCTCGCTGGTCGCGCTTTCCCTGCTCGGGCTGCGCTACAACGCCGTCGCTAAGAACGTTCAGCCCAACACTTCGCACATGATGGGCCAGCTTCGCCAGCGCAAGCACATGGTTGTCGGGCCGCTGCTGATCCTCATCGGCGCTTTGGCCCTGCTTACGGTACAGTCGCAGAGTGTCGGCGGCCTTCAGAAGTGGGCAGCGACAATCCCGCACACCGAAAACTTTGCCACCCGCATTTTGCAGTGGCGCGGTACGGTGCGCATGATAGAAAGCAAGCCTGTCTTCGGCTGGGGCATTGGCGTGTACCCGGTTCGCCAGTCTGAGTTCACCGGCATGGGGGATGATGCCACTCAGGTGCTCGCGCACGGCACGTCGCACAGCAACATTGCGCACAACTTCTACCTGCAAACAGCGGCGGACTTGGGACTGGTAGGCCTCGCTCTCTACCTCACTGTTCTTGTCGGGTTCTTTGCGGTCGGCCTGCGCTCGCTGGCGACCATGACAGACGGCCTGCGCAAGGTCGTGCTGATGGGCTGCCTGGCGGCTATGGTCGGGCAGGCGCTGGATGCCTTTGGCAGCCCGGCGTACAACTTCGGCGCGGTCAGCCTGTTCCAATGGGTGCTGCTGGGCTTGGGCATGTTCGCGGCGGGGCTTGGCGCACGCTCTTCGTCCTTCACCGGCTCGGGTGACAGCGAAGCGCGCCACACACGCTTTTCCACAGTTGGCAAGCGGCGCCTGCAAATTGCTTTGGGAAGCGCGGCAGCCCTGGCGATTATGACCCAAATCGTGCCGACCATGAAGGCTGCCTACGCGCAGACCTGCACGGTTGGAAACAATTCTTTTGTTGTTCGCGGCCTCCAGGGACAGGACACGGGGGCCACAATCACCCGTGGGCAGACGCTGCGGCTGGCGGCCTTCTTCAACAATGCGGCGGCAAAAGGCACCACGTTTGTGCTTTCCGGCAACACAAATCTTGTTGACGTGCAGAGCTTTAACAGCCAGGCGCGCATCTTTATCACCCGCAACAACACGGCGGGCACTGGTTCTGTGACCGTGACTGCCACCTACACCGACAGTAAGGGACAGAAGTACATCAACCAGTTTGTTATCAACCTTAGGTAACGAGTTGAGCGTTGGCGGCTAACACAAATGGAGGCGTATTTTGCGTGGTATGCTTCCCCTACACTAGGAAATAATAATTATGAACGTAAAATCCATTCGCCTCTTTCTTCCCTTGGCTAGCAGCCTGCTCTGCCTTCAGGCCGCCTCAGCGCAGTCAGGCACAGTGACGGCGGGCGGGACATCCACCCCCGCTCCTTTTCCGTTTGGGACTAATGGGCCAGCCGGGTCAGGCTTGAACAATTACTCCGGTGAGTTTCAGCAAATCTATGACGCGTCCGCGTTCACCTCGCCAGTTGTCATCTCGCAAATCTCTTTCTCCTCTGCCGATGCTGGCAGCACCGGAAATGTTGCTGAAAGGGCAACGTATGATTTTACCATTACGCTTGCCAACACCACTGCCAGCGTAACCGACACAAACCCAAACTTTGTGAGCACGACCGGCGGCACCACGGTTTACTCGGGAACGCTGACTGCCGATCTGCTGGCGAACAACACATTTGACTTAAACATTCCCCTGATGACGCCTTTCACCTACATGCCCGGAGCGCAGAACTTGCTCTTGGATGTTGTCATCAACTCAGCTACCTCCACCAACGCAGATGGCACCTCCGAGACTGACTTGTTCCAAGCCGGCGCTGCCCCTGTCCGCAGCATCTTTTATAGCGGCGGCACTCCGTCCACCCCAATTAACACCGCACAAACTGGGCTGCTGACGCAGTTCACGACTACTCCCGCACCTGCGCCCGAGCCGTCATCCGTGCTGAGCCTGCTCGTTGGCATGGGGGGCGTGGCAATGGCCTGCGGCCTCAAGGCTGCCAAGCGCCGCGCTTCTGCTGCTCGATAATACGCATAGGTCTAGCTCTTAAGCCTTCCTGTGTGACGTGAAAACGGCCCCCGCCAATTGGCGGGGGCCGTTTGTTGCTTGTCGCGCGTTGCCTCGCAAGAAGGGCAGCCTAGACGCGGCTGAGAGGCGCGGTGCTTCTGACATCATCACCCACAGGCGGGGCCGGAGCCACGGTATCCGAGCTGGTCGGCAGGCGCTCCTCGCTGTACTGGCTGTCGCCGCTCAGTGCTTTGACGGCGAAGTAGGCGGTCAGGCCAAAGCCGACTTTGTTGATGATGTCCGCAACAGCGGAAGCAATCTGCCAGCCGTCTAGCGAGAAGTTGGGGTTGCTTGCCGACACGCCTTCCAGAATGAAGACGATGGGGTAGACGCCCCACAGTGTCCAGATGTAGCGGTTCATCACCTGAATGCCCCGGCGGATATGCGGCGGCTGCTGCGCGGCCAGGCGCTTGCCTTCCCCGAACAGCAGCACGTAGCCGATGTACAGGTAGCCCAGCGTGGAGATGAAGCCCCAAAAGTAGTGCGCGTTGACGGCATTGACGCCCCACAGGTACACGCCGTCATGCGGCTGCCAGTGGCCGTGGACAGTGGTGCCGTATAGCTCGCCGATGAAGCCTGTGACTATCATAAAGATGTCGGCGATCACAAGCTTTAGTGCAAAGCCGAAGCCGCGCACTTTAAGCATCTCCGGGTACTTGAGCAGCAGCAAAGGCGTGGTCACTGTCCAGTCCACGTAGCGAATATCGGTTGGGAATGGGTTGTTGGGGTTGTAGCTGCGCGTCAGAAAGAAGTACGCCACCGCCGCGACCCCGCAGATCATGGCTGAGGTGGTCATGGTGCCCCGATAGGCGGGCAGGATTTTCTCCTTCTCTGACAGGAAGAACACAAAGGCCGCCGCGAGGGCGAACATCGAGAAGAAGAGCGAGTAATGCAGCAGCGCTTCGGACATGGAAAGCTGCGTGGTCACATCGTCAAGTGGCATAAGAAACCTCTTTCTAAAGAGAAGTGGGTAGTTTACATCACACTACTACCCGGTTCACCCTGGCACTAAACGAAGCATCGGCGGCGCGATATGCTACAATAACCAATTATGCTGCTGGAAATCTCCACGACTGCCCCGCTTGCCTCCGAGCTTGGCTTTTTATTGCACAAGAACCCTGCCAATGTCTTCCAAAATACGCTGCCTTATGGCACAGTCCATGTCTTCTACCCCCAGGCTACCGACGAACGCTGCACCGTGGCCCTGTGGCTGCAAATTGACCCGGTTGGTCTGGTGCGCCGCGCAGGCAATACAGGCTTTGCGCTGGCGCAGTATGTCAATGATCGCCCTTATGTCGCCTCGTCTTTCCTCAGCGTCGCCATTGGGCAGGCTTTTGCCACGGCCCTGGCCGGACGCTGCCCCAGCCGTCCTGACCGGGTGGGGGAACTGTGGCCCCTCACCGTCACCCTGCCTGCCGTGGACTGCGATGCCGGGGCAGGCTTTATCCAGGACATGTTCGCGCCCCTGGGCTACGAAGTGGCCGTCACGCCGCTGCCCTTAGACACCCAGTTTCCTGAATGGGGCGCGTCCACGCTGCACGCTGTCACGCTTAGGGGCAGGCAGACTGTGCAGAATTGCCTGTCCCACCTGTATGTGCTGCTGCCTGTGCTGGACAACCAGAAACACTACGGCGTGGGCGCGGATGAAGTGCAAAAGCTGCTGGACAATGCCGGGCCGTGGCTCGGCGCACACCCCCACAAAGACGCCATTGCCCGGCGCTACCTGCGCTACAAGCGACGCTTTGTGGACGATGCCCTGGCCCGCCTGCTGGACAGCGCCGGTGACGAAGACTCCCCGGACACCGACGCTGCCGCCCCCACTGCCTCTGCGGAAGAAGACGCTTTGGAGCACCCTCTGCGCCTGCACGACCAGCGCCTGGAAGCCGCCGCCGACGCTCTCAAGCAAAGCGGCGGGCATCGCGTGCTAGACTTAGGCTGCGGGGAAGGCCAGCTTTTGCGCCTGCTGCGCGCCGAGCGCCAGTGGACTGAAATTGTGGGCATGGATGTTTCCCCCGCCGCATTAACGGCTGCCGAGCGCCGCCTGCACCTCGACCGCGACACGGACACGCGCCTGCGCATCCTCCAGGGTTCGCTGCTGTACCGGGACGACCGGCTGATTGGCTTTGATGCC
>JAABUJ010006171.1_pt1 | contig 11711 bp, 6 predicted proteins | sample 5559131 | NCBI WGS metagenome assembly JAABUJ01 (sample SAMN10711875, study PRJNA513366) | rock metagenome | isolation source: Antarctica rocks | place: Antarctica: Victoria Land, Mt New Zealand nord | collected 2016-01-07 | reverse complement strand
AGCCGCTCCGACGGCCCCTCGTCGGGCTCTTCGGCGGGAGCGTTCAGCGCAACCATGCGGCGCGCAGGTGCGGCACGAACAGGAGTAGTCCCACCAAGATGGAGCCGATGGCGCTGACGAGCACGGCACCGGCGGCCACGTCCTTGGCGACCTTGGCAAGTGGATGGTAGCCGGGGCTGGCGAGGTCGACCGCCGCCTCGACGACCGTGTTGACCATCTCCAGCGCCAGCACGAGCGTCGTCATGACCAGCAGCAGCGCCAGTTCGCCGCTGGAGAAGCGCAGCAGCAGCGCCAGCCCGAACGCGATGGCGCCGATCGTGACGTGGATGCGCATGTTGCGCTGCGTCTTGAGCGTCCACCACAAGCCCGCGAAGGCGTAGCGGAAACTGGACACCAGCGTGCCGCGCCCGCGCCTCTCGGGGGGCGGCGCGTCGGGGGGAGCCCCGGAAGAGGATGTCTTAGGGGGCGGTGTCACGGCGCAGCCCCAGCGAGTCCAGCACGGCGTCCTGCCGCGCCTCCATCACCGCCGCGTCGTCCGGCGACTCGTGGTCGTAGCCCAGCAGGTGCAACAGCCCGTGCACGAGCAGGAAGCCCAACTCGCGGGCGCGCGAGTGGCCGTACGCGCGGGCCTGCTCCTCGGCGCGCGGCAGCGAGACCACGATGTCGCCGAGCATCAACGGCGCGCCCTCAGGTCCTATGGGCAGGGCGTCGACCATGAGGTCTTCGTGCTGCGGGAACGAGAGCACATCGGTGGGCGCGTCAATGCCGCGGTAGTCGCGGTTCACGACGGCGATGCCGGCGTCGTCCGTCAGCACGAGGCTGATGTACACGGAGCGCGCGTCGGCGGGCAACTCATCGCGCACGCTCTCGACGCCGCGCCGCAGCACCGTCTCGGCGAAGGCGACATCGTCGTGTCGCGCGGCGACATCCGCGACCGCCTCCGCGACCGTCGCGTCCATCAAGAGTTCGGGCGAGTCGGGATCAGCCACCGCGCGCCGCCAACTCCTCGCGCACGATGCCCTGCACCTGGCGGCCGTCGGCGGTCCCGCCGAGGCGCGCCATCGCGCCGCGCACTCCTCACCGCGTCCCAAGCCCATGCCTCCTCAACATCCGCTCCTCCTCCCCGCTCCGCCTAGGGAACTTTTCCGTGGCGCACCCGTAGCACGCGATAGTACTTTTGGGGGATGGATCGGGGGATACCCATGCGCTATGATGGAGCACGGACGGGCGAGGTACGCCCGTTGCGTCGCCGTGGCGCCCGCTTGCCCTGCCCAATATCTCGTGCCATGGAGAAAGGGTCGCCCTTGTGAAGCGATTAGACTGTTCGCCCCGCGCGCTCTCGCTCGTCTTATGGTTGACCCTCATCCTGGTCATGGCGCCCTCCTATACAACGGCGACGGCGGCCACACAAACTGTCATCCGCGTTGCCGCGCCCGCGCCGCTATTGTCTCCTTCCGCGAGCCAGGTGAGTGCGACGGTAGACACGACGACGATCACCACGACCGCGGCCTACCCCCTGGGACCAAGCGCGCCGATTACCCCCACGCTCACCTACCTGGGACCGGCTACAGCGACGTACGGCGCCCCTGTCGCCCTGGTGGCGCTGCTCGCCGATGGGGGCGGCAATCCGCTCCCCGGCCGCACGCTCTCTTTCTCGTTCGATGGACAGCCCGTCACGGCGACCACCGACCAGACAGGTGTCGCCACGGCGGGCGTCACGCCGCTCGACGCCCCCAGCTCAATCACGGCGACTGTTGCCTTCGCCGGTGACAAGGGCGCGACGGCGGTCCAAACGACGGCAGCCATCACTATCGGCCGCGCCCCGACCGCGCTGACCTACACCGGCCCGCTCCCCGGCACGACGGCGCCGCGGCAGGTCGTCACCGCGACCCTCATGGACAGCGTCGACGGGTCGGCCGTCCTCAACGCCCCTGTCCACCTCGCGCTCGGGAGCGCGGCCGCCGACGCGACGACGGACGCGACCGGCATGGCCACGGCCACCCTGACCCTCAACGCCGATCAATCCTCGGCCGGCCTGCCCCTGCAAATCAGCTACGGCGGCGACGGCCACTACCTGCCGGCGCGGATATCCGTGCCGGCGAGCTTGTACCTGCCCACGACCTACGGGGCCGTCGTGGTGCGCCACGCGCCCGCCCTCAACGGCCGCGTCGAGGGCACGGTGCGCCAGCTGCGCGGCGAGAACGTGACGCTCAACAGCGGCGCCGTCGTCACCGGCGACCTGCTCGTCCCCGGCAGCCCCACGGTCCAAATCAATGGATCGCCCGCCTTTAGCGGGACCATGTCTGGCGCGGGCAGCGCTCAACCGAGCGGCTACACGGTCGGCCTCAACAGCGGTGCGCGCCTCGCCCACCTGGTCACGCGCACCGACCCTGTCTCGCTCTCGGCCGTGACCGCGCCCCCGACTCCGGCCGGCACGCGCGACGTGACCATCAACACAGCGGGGCAGGGCATCGGTGATCCCACGACGCTGCGCAACCTGACGCTCAACGGCAACGTCGGCGCGGTGGCCGTGCCGCCGGGCGCCTACGGCCAGTTCATCGGCAACAGCGGGACCAGTTTCGTCCTTGGCGTGGCCGGGTCGACCCACCCCGCCGTCTATACCCTACAGAGCCTGACCTTCAACGGCCCCGGCGCGGTGCGCCTCGCCGGCCCCGTCGTGCTGACGCTCGCCAACGGGGTCAGCTTCAACGGCCAAATCGGGACCACGGCCATACCGCTGTGGCTGACCCTCAACGTCGCCTCGGGCGGCGTCACGCTCAACAGTGGGAGCGCGCTCTACGGCGTGGTGCGCGCGCCGAACGGGATGGTCATCGTCAACAACAGCGCCGTCTTGCAGGGCGCGCTCTACGCCGACGGGTTGACCGTCAATAGCGGCGGCATCGTGCGCGGCGTCGCGGCGCCGCCGGGCTACGGCGCCGCTCCCGCGTTGGCGGCGATGCAGATGCAGCCGGCCACGGCGCTGCCAGGCCAGGGGCTCGACGTGACGTTGCGCGTGACGAACACCACCGGTATCTCGGCCACGGCGGTCACGGCGCAGGAAGGTTTCATCGGGACGACGCCCGCGACGGGTACGGCCGGCCTGGGCACGATCGGCGGCGGGACGAGCGCGACGACGACGTTCCACCAGACGACGCAGGCGATCGCGAGCCGCGGCGCCGGCGAAACGTCCGGCGCCTACCTGACGCGCCTGGCCACCGCCGACGGGCAGACCCTCACAACGAGCGGAGTCATAACCTACGCCGACGCGAGCGGGCAGGGTTACGCGCCGCTGCCGGTGTCCTCGTCGAGCATGCTGGCGCTGCCGCGCCTCAGCCTTGGCTTGACGGTCCCGACCTGCGCCATCCCGGGGACGCGCATCCCCTACACGGTCCGCGTGACCAACCTCGGCCGCGCCCTGGCCACCAACGCGGCGGTGACGGTCACCTTCGCCGACGGCTCCGTGGGGCGTCTGCCCATCGCCACGCTCGCCCCGAGCGCGACGGTCACGGGCACGCTCACCTGGACCGTCCCGGCCGTCCCGGCCAGGGGCGCGGCGGAAGCGACCGCAGACTACCAGGCGCGCCTGGCCGCCGCCGACGGCGCGACCTATACGGCGCAAGGGGGTGTGACGTGGCAAGACGCGGCCGGGAACAGCTACGGCCCCGTCGACGCGAGCGCCACCGTGACGGGCCGGCTGCCGGTCGTCGCGATCAGCGCCCAGACCCCGACGACGCTGGTCCCCGGCCACGTCGTCACCACGACCCTGACGCTGACGAACACGGGCAGCCTCGACGCGGCGCCGGCCACGGCGCGCGTCACCAACCCCGACGGCTCGGTCAGCACGGCGCAAGCCCCCGTCCCGGCCGGCCGGACGGTCACCCTGTACACGACGTGGCTCGTGCCGGCGCTGCCGCACGCCACGATGCAGAGCACGGGCGCCTACCTGTCCCGCCTTGCCGCCATCGACGGCGGGTCGTCGCGGTTTGCCACGAGCCTCTCCTGGGCCGACCAGGCCGGCACGAGCTACGGACCGATCGCGGGCACGGGCGGCGGGGCCGGCGAGCCCTTGCCCATCGTGGCCCTAGCTGTGTCCGGGCCGCCCGCGGCGCGGGGCGACGACGCGATCAGCTACACCGTCAACCTGACCAACACGGGTAGCGCCGACGCGGGCGCGGAGAGCCTCACGCTGATCATGCCCGACGGCTCGCTGCGCGTCCCCGCGGTAGGGCCGCTGGCCGCTGGCGCGAGCACGCAGGTCACCGTCCCCTACACGGTCTCGCACATCCAAACGAGCGGCGATACCACGGTGCGGGCGCGCGTGACGTGGCAGGACGACACCCAGAACGCCTTCGGTCCAGTCACGGCGACGGCCACGACCAGCATGACCGCCCTACCGACCGACACCCCGACCAACACACGGACCGCCACGGCCACGCCGACGGCGACGGCGACCAACTCACCGACGAGCACGCCCACGAGCATCCCCACGGTCACGCCCACGAATACGACGACGTCTCAGCCGAGCGGCACGCCGACGAACACACTCCAGCCCTCCTATCAGACCAACGGCTTGAATGTCTACGTAGGCTACGCCGACACGCTGCGGCCCAACCCCAACGTCCCGGTCCCCTGGCGCGGCGCGCCCAACACACTCTTTATCGGTGACGGCGGCGCCTACGACTCGGGAGCGATTCGCCTGGACAACACCACGGACGCGCCGATCGCCGTCAAAGACGTTTCGACGTATTTCCCCAACCACAACATGTATAATGGGCAGACAATCAACCTGTGGGGCTCGTTCACCGTCCAGCCACACGGATCGGCGATCCTCGCCGAAACGAACGGCGCCAACTTCGACACGAGCGACTACGGTCTCCCGAGTATTGGCTGCGGCAACCCCGCCGGCCCCGACAACAACCCCCCGCATCTCACCATCACGCTCGGCGACGGCACGCGAGCCATCCTGCAGGACACCGGCCATGTCTTGGACACGGGCGGGACCGACTGGGTGAACTGCACGGGCAACGAGTCGCTCAACTGGCGGGCCGTCGGCAGTGTGGGCGTGACGCAGGCTTCGGCGCACTTGATTCTGCAAGGCCCCGATGCCTCGCCGGTCATCGGGGCGTCCTATACGCAGGTGGCGCGGCTGACCGACGCATCGAACCTGCCGCTGCCGAATGTGACCCTTAATTTCATCATCAACAGTGGTCCGAATGCCGGTCTGACAAGACAGGCTACGACGGATAACCAAGGTATCGCGACCTTCACCTACACGAGCACCATCGCGGGCGCCGACGCCATTGTCGCATCGTTTACGAACAGTTCGGGTGGAACCTTCGCCTCCGACCCGATCAATGTGACGTGGATCGTGCCGCCGCCGACGAACACACCGACGAACACGCCCACCAACACAGCCATCCCGAGCGACACGCCGACGGTGGCCCCCTCGGCCACGAGCACGCCGCAGGGCCTGCCCGACGGGAGCGGCCCCGTGCAGATCCCCGGCTGGATCGCCGGTCCCGGCGTGCAGAGCAGCGTGTCGGGGCAGGTCCCCGTCGTCCTGACCCAGGGCGAGACCCTGCGGCAGGGCATCGTGGACTACTGGCCCGCCGACGCCCCCAACAACGTCACCACGCTGGCGACCATTGCCGGTCCCACCACAAGCGGCAGCAACGGTGGGACGCCTGCGGCCGTGGTCGTGCGCCATGGGGCTTTGCTGGGCGCGCCCGCGCACAACAGCGGCGGGGCGACCATCGCGACGCTAGACACGACGACGCTGGAGGACGGCAGCTACGTCATCCGACTGCGCGGCCTCGACACGAGCGGTAACGGCGTGACCAGTGAGACTTCGGTCCTGGTCGTGGGCGACAACAAGCCCGGCCGCGTCGCGCTGAGCCTGACCGACCTCACGGTGCCCGTCGCGGGGCTGCCCATCAAGATCACCCGGACCTACGATAGCCTCTTGCGCGACAAGGTGGGCGACTTTGGCCACGGCTGGTCGCTCGGCGCCTTCAACGCCCACCTGCAGGTCGATCCGGGCATGAACGTCACGCTCGACCTGCCCAATGGCAAGCGCTCAACATTTTACTTCACGCCGCAAGGGCACATCCTGTACGAGACGCCCGCCTACAGCCCCGGACCGGGCGTCTACGGCAGCCTCTCGGCCGACGGCTGCGGGCTCATCGAGGCGTTCAGCGGCGGCGCGGGCTACGGCTGCCTGTTCGGCGACGGCCCCAACGGGGCGTACCAGCCCGGCGCCTACACCTACACCGACCCCCAGGGGCGCGTCTACACCTACGGAGCCGATGGCGCCCTGCGCTCCGTGCGCGACCTCTCGGGCAACACGCTCACGATCGGCCCGAACGGCATCGTCAGCAGCGCGGGCGACCAAGTCATGCCCTTCGTGCGCGACGGGCAGGGCCGCATCACCAGCATCACCGACCCCGACGGCAACGTCTACCGCTACAGCTACGACGCCAACGGCGACCTCGCCTCCGTGACGCTGCCGGGCGGCGCCTCGCCCATGACGTACACCTATAACGGCGGCCATCTGCTCACCGGGGCCGTCGACCCGCGCGGCAATCTCGGGGCGACCACGACCTACTCTCCAGACGGTCGACTCGAGAGCGTGACCGACGCCGTGGGCAACACGACCCGGTACGCCTACGATGTGATAAACAACACGACGACGATCACCAACCCCGACGGCGGCGTCGCGACCACGACGCGCGACACCGTGGGCAATATCATCAGCCAGACCGACCCGCTCATGCGCACCACGCGGTATACCTACGACGGTCAGAATAACCTCACGGCGGCGACCGACCCGCTCGGGCACACGACACGCTACACGTACGACAGCGCTGGCAACCAAACATCGGTGACCGACCCGCTCACACGGACGAACTACACGGCATACAACGCGTACGGCGGCCCTACGCTCCTGACCGATCCGCTGGGCAGCCAGCAGCACGCCGCCTACGACGCCAGTTTCCGTCTTGGCGATATGACGGACAGCCTCGGCTACATGGGCGGGTTCACGTACGACGCCCACGGTGACTACCAGTCCAAGATCGACGGCAACGGCAAGAGCGACACGCTCAGCGTCGACCAGTACGGCAACGTGGTCGGCGAGACCGACGCCGTGAAGCGCATGACGAGCTACACCTACGACACCTTCGGCCGCATGCTGACCAGCACCGACCCGCTCAGTCACACCACGACCGATGGGTACGACACGCTCGGCCACATCGTGACCTCGGCCAACGCACTCGGCCAAGTCACGCGATACGAGTATGACGGCAGCGGCAACCGGACGGCCAAGATCGACCCCCTGGGCCAGCGCGCGGTGTATGGGTACGATGCGGACAACCGACTCCAGCAGGTGACGTTCCCCGACAGGACCGCGCTACATTTCACCTACGACTTCCGAGGGCACGTCCTCACCGAGACGGACCAGGCCGGCCACGTCGCGCGCTACGGGTACGATCTGGCGGGGCAACTCGTTAGCGTGACCACGGCGGCGGGGACGCCCGACGAGGCGACGGTGCGCTACCACTACGACGACGCGGGCCGGCGCGACAGCGCGACCAACGCCATGGGACGTGTCACGCGCTACGACTACTACGACGACGGGCGCGTATGGCATGTCTATGCCCCGCTCGGCCATACCACGACATACACCTACGACGGTGACGGGCGCACGAAGACGGTGACCGACGGGGACAACAATACCACGCGGTACGACTACGACGCGCGCGGACGCGTCACCCAGGTGACATATGCCGATCAGACCACGGCTCAACTGAATTACGATGGCGCCGGCAACGTCCTGACGCGGGTCGACCAGGCGCACAAAGTCACCCACTACAGCTACGACGACGCGGGCGAGCTACTGTCTGTCGTAGACCCCATGACCGGCACGGTCGCGTACCACTACGACGCGGTCGGCAACCTCGATACGATCACGGACGCGAACAATCATAAGACGATCCTGGGATACGACCCACTGAATCGCGTGAGTAGCAAGACGTGGGCGGATGGCTCGGTCGAGCGCTACGGCTACGATGCGGCCGGCAATCCAACCAGCCACCAGTTGGCCGACGGGCAGACGAACGCGTACAGCTACGACGCCATGGACCGGCTGTCGGGGGTCGCCTACTTCGACGGCGGCCGCGTCGGCTACACCTACACGCCGACGGGGCAGCGCGAGACCGTAACCGACGGGCGCGGGGTCACGCGCTACGCCTACGACGCACAAGATCGCATCCAGAGCATCATGCAACCCAACGGCCAGGGCATGTCCTACGGCTATTATGCCGATGGGCAGCGCCGCATCCTGACTACGCCTGCGGGGACGACGAGTTACGGCTACGACGACGCGGGCGAGTTGCAGACCGTGACCGACCCTATGAGCGGGACGGCCACCTACGGCTACGACGACGCGGGCAACCGCACCAGCTTGGCGCTGCCCAATGGCGTCGCTGTCGCCTACGGCTACGATGGGCTCAATCGACTGACGAGCCTCGTTCAGACGAAGGGGAGCCAGACCCTCGGCTCGTACACCTACGCGCTCGGGCCGGGGGCAACCGTCTGGGGGTGACCGAGGCCGATGGCAGTTCGACACAATGGCGCTACGACGACGCCTACCGCCTGACCGGCGAAACGCGCCGCGACGGCAGCGGGGCCGTCACGGCGCAGGCGAGCTACACCTACGACGCTGCGGGCAACCGCACGGCGATGACGGCGGGCGGCCAGACCACGACGTACAGCTACAACGCGCTCGACCAGCTCACGAACGCGGGGGCGAAGCAGTATAGCTACGACGGGCGAGGTAACCTCGTCGGGGTCACCGATGGCGCCGCCGCCACGAGCTACCGCTACGACGCCGCCGACCGGCTCACCGGCGCGACGCTGCCCGACGGCTCGGGCATCGGCTACGGCTACGACGCCGACGGCTACCGCGTCAGCCAGACCACCGGCGCGAACGTCACCAATTACCTGTGGGACCCAACCTCGGCCTACGGCGACGTGGTACGGGAGAGCGACGGCAGCGGCGCCACGACGGCGAGCTACGCGCTCGGCGGCGAGGTCCTGTCGCAGACTAGGGGCGGGGCGACGAGTTACTACCTTCAGGACGGTCAGGGCAGCACGCGCGCGTTGACCGACGCGAATGGGAACGTCACCGACCGCTACAGCTACGACGCCTACGGGACCGTGACGAGTTATCAGGGCGCGACGGTCAACTCGTACCTGTACGACGGACAGCAATACGACGCCTCCACCGGCCTGTACAGCCTGCGGGCGCGGTATTACGACCCCACCCTCGGACGGTTCACGAGCCAGGACACGGCTGGGTTCGACCTCCAGAGCCCGACCAACCTGCACCGCTACCGCTACGCCTCCTGCGACCCCGTCAACCGCAGCGATCCAGGCGGCCATGCCGACGATGTTGAGTATGGCGCGCTCATTCGCAACGCCCAAGCGGAAGATGAAGCTGCCCTGGCCCAGATCGAGGCGCGGGAGAACCAATGCGGCGTCAAGTTCCTCGTCGATAACGCGACGGGCCTGCTCAACGGCTACTTCACGATCCAGCAAGGGACAGATTTCTACAATCTTTACCCGAGTGGTACGGGAGTACCATTGAACATGCCTCTTGGTCCTGATGGAGCCGTTCCGACAGGTAATATTCCATCACCGAATGATGTCTATACGCTGCTTGCCGGAGACACCTATAAGGATGCTAGAACAGCGAATGACACATTTAATGCGGGCTTACACAACAGCTACAACGACAGCGGGTACAACATTAGAGGCATGGATGTACATGAACCTGCTCCAGTCAAATTCGGTGGATGTGTCAACTGTTTAGAAAATAAGATTGCTTTGGAGAAGGAGGTTCATAAGCCCTTTACTGAGTGGTGGAGACAACTCAGGGATTGCTTACTTAAACTGAAGCCCTATGACTACGCCAAGTTAGGCGGATAGTGTCGATCCGGACCCCGACGCCTGGACTATAGGCTGTCGATTGCTGCCTCATCTATAGTTGCGTTGAAACTCAATCCAACTACGGGTTGAAAGGAACTCTAAGAAGGCCATGAAGGACGGGGCGATAGGAATTAACAACTCATCGCCTAAATCAAGGTGATGTGTGAGGACAACCCGCATTGGCTGGACGCGTGTGTCAAATCCGAATAGGGCTGCTCCTCCATCGCCAGCAACAAATAGGATGTTGGGTTCTAGATCTTCATACGGATAGGGGTCGGATGCGATGTCTTGAGCCGACCAAATCTGGATGTAGTTATCGCCGATGTCACCATCAGCACCGTTGCTCCAACGGAGAAAAGCGAGGTAGTCGTCGGGAAGCGCGACACGCGCCTTAGCCTGCAAATTCTGTAGTATGACCTCGGTCGCGCCAGGTTTTGTCTGCATTTCGCGGGTCAGTTGACGAAACCGCTCCTCTAGATCCTGCATACTTAGCACTCCTCGTTTGTTGGCTTCTTATCCTAATTATGCAACAATCTTCATAGACCGGGGACAAGCTATGGAAGCGCTTGAGATTGAAGACCAGGCAGACCAGGAGCCGCTCGCCCGCGGCAGCCACTTCGCCGCGCAGCGAGAACTGGCGGAAGCCGAGCACGTCCGTGATGATACCCAGCATGGGCTCGACGGTATATTTGCGCGCCATAACAGGAAAACATACGCGTGGTGGGATGGGCTTGAAACGTGTCTACAAGGGAGTATCAAGAGTCTATGAGCGTGAGGGAAAGGCTCTCCATACTTCTCGCGGACATGGCAAAAGGCCCAGCGGCGTCGGCGGCAGATATCGAACGCGTCGAGACAACTCTGGACGTCAGTCTGCCAGAAGATTACAAAGAGTTCCTACGCTACACTAATGGAGCGTCGGGGCGTCTTGGCAAGCAAGAACGCCTCGAACTCTTCACAGCGGATGAAAACGACTTGCTGGCAACAACTTATCGTTCGCGCAAATTGGAAGTCAGTTCGAGAGCGTCGCGGTTACTACATGTGGTATTTATAGCAGATAAGCTACTACATGTAGGAAGTGTCCCTGGTTGAGTTGAAGGGAGAGCAGAATGCCCAGCAACATACTGACCTGTCACGACCATAGACTCTGCGGCCATCACGGCCTTTTGTTGACAATAACCACGGCACCGAGCCGTTTGTTCACAAGCCGTCAGCGATTGTCGGTGCCAGCCGCCGAACTCGCTCAAGATTTGCGCGAACGATAAGCAACAAATAGAATCCTTGGCGCTATCAGCTTGCCGCCGGGATACGTCATCTTCGGCTCATCTGACTTAGGAGGTACTTTCTATGCTTTCCATCTAACGAGTTCCACGCTCAGGGTCGGCGCCATGGCCGAGTTCGAGTTCGACGATATCCTGGAGATCTCGGACACCTTCCTGGGATTCCTAGAGAGCCTGTATGCTAACGGGTTCTATTGGGGTGGCCCGCCCTACGACGAGCACGAGGAATAGCGGCCCTAGCGCCTAACACCGACGTGATCAACCAGCGCTCTTCACATCACAACAATCGCGTATTCTACTCATTTCTCCACAGATCGCACATGTGGTCGGCTCTACTATGGACGTGCGGTTGACCCTCGTTACTTAACGCAACCACGCGGCGCGCAGGTGCGGCACGAACAGGAGTAGTCCCACCAAGATGGAGCCGATGGCGCTGACGAGCACGGC
>JAABUJ010006170.1_pt1 | contig 11712 bp, 12 predicted proteins | sample 5559131 | NCBI WGS metagenome assembly JAABUJ01 (sample SAMN10711875, study PRJNA513366) | rock metagenome | isolation source: Antarctica rocks | place: Antarctica: Victoria Land, Mt New Zealand nord | collected 2016-01-07 | reverse complement strand
CCACCGGCCACCTGGGATGGATGTTCAACACAGGCTGGTGGGATGGCTGCTCCTCCAACCTGCCTCTGAAATCCTACGGCAGCTGCATCTGCGCCTACCGGCTCAGCGACGTGAACGACGATCTGAGCGTGCATTTCTCGGCGGACGCGGAATGTAGCACCAGCGGTGTCTACGAGGCGGTCACGCAGCTTTGTACTTGGTGTGGTGTCGATGTGGCCAAGAACGGTGTTGGGACGGCAACGGCGACTGGGAGCGGTCCCACTGGTATGGAGTGGTGCATGGGCAGGGCTGAGGGCTGGTTGACTGACGCAAAGCAGGTGCCGCAACACCAGGGCAAACAGCGCCATTCTTGCCGACATCGACAGGTGCGCCTCCTGCAAGCAGCAGCAGCAGTAGCGCGACTAGCGGTAACAGTAAGAAGTTTTCCGGCTTGACTCTTGATCAGGTTATTGCGTTGTCCGTGGGAGTGCCGGCTGTGGTCCTGTCGCTGTTGGCTCTCGAGTATGCGCGGCGCAATGACGCGTTGCAAAGAATGAAGATGTTTATGAAGCAACGCCCTCCCGTGAATGGACAGGATGCTGGCCGTGGAGGGAACGCAGGTGGATATAACGGCTGGGATGGACAGAGAGAACCCTATAACGCTAGGTATGCGGGACCAAGGGACACTTATTACTGAGGCAGATACACAAGAGATAGTCTGACGACGGAGTCACGATCGGTGGTTAGCTTTCGGGACGTGCCTGATGGGATATGTATTGGATAAAGCTCAACGATCAATTTCGTCATTCTAAAGGCTTCGCTCGAATCCTGCCTGCCACTGATAGGCCGTGTATTCCCCAGCGGTCTTGAGAACAGGAGCAAATCTCGCTGGTCTTGTAGCTGTCATTTTGGAGCAGTCGCTGCTGGATACGGGCTCGGACGCTGACTTCGACCTGCCATGTACGCTTCCATGCTTGTTATCATCACGAAGCTCATCAAGGCCGATTGAGATTTTGAGACGTACACTTTCGTTTTCCACGTGCTAAGGTGCACGAGTCCCAACGACTCCGCGACTTAGCCGTGGTGCCATCTGAGATGCGTATGCCTGATGGCTAATCCTCCGCGAACGACACGTCCAATGGTAGGACTTGGTGTTCAAGATCCTCCCAATATTGTTTCGTAGACACGATTGTCGTCGCTCGTACTTCTTCAAGAGTGCTTGATCCCCCCAATGACATTGCCCTTCACCTTGCCCCAATCAATCTTCGCGTCCATTTCTTCGTCCAGCAGCCCACACACCACCACATTTTCCCCTCTTATCAAGTACACCCCATGTTCTACCTCCGTGCTTGGCTCCTCGTCCTCGGAAGGTCTTATAATGCGCTCAACTGTGTTGGACAGGACAAGATTCGTTACTTGGTCGCAGGAAAGGAGGGTGCCGGTTAGAGTTCGACCATCTCCTGTGAGGATAAGGACTTTCTCTGGAGTGACAGAGTGGTCAGTAACGGAGCTTGCACGGGACAATTCGATAGCTTACTGTTCACATATGAATGAAGAGACATTATACTCTCAACTAGCAGGCTTGATATGCAAATGGAAGCACAGCTTGAAACCAGGGTCGCGACAAACAAGGTAACTGCGACGGGAAGTTGTCGAGTACTGTAAGATATCGGGATAGCGGTGGTACCGTAAACTAGCACATTCGTATCTAATCTCTAGACGCCGGCCGCGCGCGTCGTGAAATTATCACATGTCAAGCATCCGATGTCGCAACCTTTCCCCGATTGGTTTTCCTTGACAGTCCTAGATCGGCATTTTTGATCGAAGCGAAAGAGCTCTCGATCTCTAGCTGCTACATCACTCGAAATGCAAGCTGCTAACAGGCTGCAGACGGCCTTGAGAACAGGCTCGGGTCTCTCATTTGGGGCATGGCAGATGCTTCCGGGAACGAACCTCAGCAGAACCATAGCTCGCTGCGGATACGACTGGATCACGGTCGATACCGAACATGGCAATATCGACGGTACGACAACCGAAGCATAGCCGACGTCTCTCTCAGATACGTCTAAGACAGCTGTGCCAAACTAAATTGAAATTAGACAGCAATATGCACGAAGCAGTTGCTGCGATTGCCGCTTGTGGTGTTAGTCCCCTTGTCAGAATCGCCGCCAATGAAGGTTGGATGGTCAAGCGTAGGCGATAAGTAGATGGCTTCTTCTTGCTGAGCTGATAGCCGTAGGCGCTCTCGACTCGGGCGGTAAGCCAGAGTACATCTATGGGCGCTGTTCTCTTTAATGACATCCTTGCATCAGCTCATGGTATTATCGTGCCCTTGCTACGGACCGCCGAAGATGCCAAGAATATTGTACAATCGGCCAAGTTTCCACCCGTAGGCCAGAGAGGATTCGGATCGCCATTCGCAATGGAGAAGTTTGGAGGCTTGTCGCAGACACGGTATCTTCAACAGGCTAACGATAGTCTATTGACGATCATCCAAATCGAGACCAAAGAGGCTTTGCACAATGTATGTACCTTTGCCAATGCTGCAGTCGCGGAAGACCCTATATTGAGAGCGCATCTAGCTCGATGCTATTGCGAAAGTTCCAGGTGTCGATGTCCTCTTCGTTGGTCCGTTCGATCTAGGCAATAATATTGGACACCCAATCCTCGATGGGACGATGCACCAAGAGCTGAAGGACGCGATAATCAAGATTCTGCAGATCGCAAAGGAGAACAACAAGAGGACCGGAATATATGCCACCTCTGGAGAGCAAGCGAGAGAATTTGCAGATCAAGGTTTCCATATGGTGAGTTTCAGGTTGACTTTCTCCAAGATCTACTACTCAATCGTCTTCCTCAGATCTCTGTTGTAGCGGATATGGTTGCGCTCCCCACGGCAATGACCTCGGCACTCGCTGCAGCCAAAGGATCGTATGCGCACTCCGCACTGAATTTGGCCAAAGGGGCAGCTTCGAAGATAACCAGTCGATAGCGTATCTGACGAGTAGCTGGTAAATGAATACAGTTGAGCTGTAGCTGTAGCATTCCGTGTAGATGAAACCCAACAATTAATGCACGAGTAAGCACTGAGTGAGATCCCTCGTCACCATGCATATTAGCAGTCGGAGTTGTATTCCATAGCCCGGCAAAAGGTGGTGCACTATCCCTTGCCACTTTCGTAGAAATAAGTTTCGACAAAATGACAATGTGCTGATGAATTAGTGGAGACCCATGGCTTAATAGACACATCGTCATTGCCTTCGACCCACAAGGTGATGGAACCGAACACAAACAAAGCGAATAAAATGTTGTTGAGCTGATCTGACTCTCGCCCCGTAAATGGCGGACCATCTCTAAGCTACGAATGACCCTCGGCCTCGTCGATCAATTCTTCAAGCTGCTTTTGGGTGAAACGATGCATCAGCTTCCGCGCTTCCGTGGCAATGTCCGGCTTGGAGTAAGTGTGGTGAACTCTCTGAACATGAACCTGCAACCAATCAACAATGACCGAAGAACAATATCTTTTGGAACCCAGCTACGCACGACAGGTGTGTCAAATTCATACAGGTCTTTCCATTGTTGCTGACCTGCTGCCATGACGTTTATGGTATTGACTTCGAAGGAACGTCTGTTAGCAAGGTGGTCAATGGTTACTTTGGCAGTCTCGCATAAGGAACAATGCGAGCGGGTGAAGAGGGTTATGCGCGCCGAATACTGCAAAAGGCGGGACGTGGGATGCATTATGCAATATGAAGGTGGTTCTATGAAGATTTAATGGTCGTTTACATCAAGATGCTTTTCTCCACGGGTCACGTGTAGGGCTCATGTTAGGGCTCTCTTGAAAGAAGTACCTTACTTTAAATAATTCGTGCCATATTGCATGGTACTATCAATGAGCCAAGAAGCAGGAGATCCGGCCATGGCACGTTTATGATTGACCATGCCATATTCGTCCCGGCATGGCAAAGGATGAAAGAATGAGCGGCCAAATTCTTGGTGTTGAGATCGCCTAGCATGTCAGTTCCAGATAGACATTGTACGACTTCAATCATTCGTTCCGCTAGATTTGAGCCAAGCCATACCTCTACCATATTGTGCTCGCTAGATACTCACTCGTCGATGGCTTCTTCAACGTGATTTTCGTCCCCCTCCTTTAGCTTACCATCGACATCCAAAGACTCTGTAGAGGCTTCCACCCCAGACGCCGCTCGTCCTGGGTCCTGTTTGGTCTTCCCTTTCTTTGTGCTTCGTTTCGTCTTACCTGCACCCTCTATCGTCAACGGCGCCTCTCGAATCCATCTTGCAACGGCTTCTGCTCTCTCAGTGCTTATTGGATATTCCTTGCCGTCCTCTTGCGCCCAACGCTTCGGACCGTTGTTCTGGCCTAGTTCTTCCTGCCTCTGCTCCTCGGCTCTCCGTTCCCTCGCCGCTACCGCAGCTTGAAAGCTTGCTTCATCGTGGACTCGCTCATCAGCCAAAGCCTCCATGATGGCTTCTTGCCTTCGACGTTCCTGGGCTTGCTCTTCAGTTTCTTCCTTCTTGCCACTGCCGGCGTGCCCAGGTAGCGGAGCCGGAGCGCACAGAGTCTCCCAGGATTGCTGGAGGCCTATCCAATTGTTGGCGCGGCGCACCACTTCAATCCAGTCCGCACGACTGGGAGAGCGGGCAGCGAGGAAAATCGGATAGCCATCACACACGCGAGCGAGTCGGGCCACCATGTGAGCGTGGCGTAGATGCTCCTTAGACGAGGTCTGGATGAGCGCATGGCAAAGTAAGAGTGAGTGCAAGGCGTCAGTAAGCAGCGGATGGTAAGTGACTGCTTCGTGCTGGTCCGACATTGCCAAGAACTGATGGGCGAACTCGCTGGAGCCATTTTGCTGGGTGGTCTGCTTTCGTGAAACGAGCGCTTGCGACTCTATGGGGTAGGGAGGTAGATCCGATGGAGGTGATGGAGAGAACAGTGTAGATACTTGGTAGATCTCTGGTGGGGGTAATGCTGAGTATGAGGTCATGTCGGGATATGCATTGCTGTTGCGTCGACGACCGTCTTGGGGCTTGTGGAGGACCAGCGCATCAGATAGATGCCCGTTGCTGAGGCTGGAATTTCCTGACATGTCGAGGACGCGGTTTGGTGGAGGTCCCTTTGGCTTTGCGAAACCATTGGTAGCAGCATCGGCTTTACGGAAGAACTCCTCGGTGATCTCGATCGGTACCCCAGGAATGTACTCGAAATTTGAGAGGAAACTCATATAGTCTCGAAGAGCTCGCTTGGCGTTAGTCTTGACAGTCTTGCGGGCTTCTAGCCTACTTCTGTGGGCCTCTTTCGCAGCAGGTGTTTGTGCAGCGCCGGGCTGAAACTCGGAGAATGTGACGTTCTCTGGCTTCAGACCGTCCAACGCGGCATTGACACTCTGACAGGCAAGGGTAAGATAGACCCCAGCGCGATGGAATAGCAATTGAGGCTCGAGGCTGCCAGGCTGATCTTCGTCCTTGATGGTCGGCTCATACTTCCAATCACGAGCACCACCATTCCTCCGCTCCGAGCTGCCCAATGCATTTGATAACTCTAGCTCTCCTCTTCCGGCACGATGTTGCGCCATTGTGTAGCGGCAAGCTGCGAGACCCTCCGTCAAGTCTCTGGCTGCCCCAAGGTAGTCATCTTTGAATATCCGGGTGACGGCTCTAGTACGTAGGGGCGCTCCGTCGGTGGGCCGGTGGTGGATTATCTCATCCAATGGTGTCAAGCTCGTGCATTGCGCGAGCATTCGCGAGGGGATCTTCTCATGGAAGAAATGGACATATTTCGCGTCGCAGTCGGCAAAGTTCCGCTGTAATACTAGCTTTGCGACCTCCTCCAGGGCCGATGCTGACTGCATTGTCGCCACACTTGCAGCGATCTCGTCGAGATAATAGGCATGTGAAAGCTTTTGCGTCGCATGCTCCCGCATTCTGTGTTTTCTCTCCCTGCTTAGCTTTGCATTCCCACCTTGACCCCCTATTCCAAGACCCAATGCAGCTGCACCTCCACCACCAAGCATGCCATTGCCTGCATTCAAAGACTTGCTGAGCGAGGAGGACGTGGTTCCGTTGGCTGCCCGGACTGCAAGATCGGTGGCGTCTTCAACAAGGCGACGAACCTTGACGAGATCGAAGAAGACTGCAGGGTCAATCGGACGAGGACGAGGTGAGGCATGGTTGCTGTAGGCGAGAGATTCTAAGACTTCGGGGGGCAATTGTAGCCACGGGCCATGGAAGGATGAGATATAGCGCCAGTGTCTGTAGGATACGGGCACACCAGATTAGATATGGGGATTGAATGTTCGAGTAGCGCCGGCATGGACTGAGAATCACAATGGTCACGTACTTGTTGCGACAGATAATCAAGGCGGACGTTGAGGGTTCTGACACCTTGGCTTTGGCGGTGGATTTCTCTCGAGTCGAGGGCGACGCAGTAAGTGGAGTGTTTGGGGCTGAGGCCGTGCTATCGGTGAGACTGTCCTTGTTTGCCGTTATGCCACCTTGTGGCTTCTTTTTCTTGGTCATTGGACGAACGCGCTCAATCAGAATAGCACTGGGGACGTTGTTTTCACGCCAGTGGTTTTGACGATTGAAAGCTTTGCTCTCAGTCCGGGCTTAGTACGGGTTTATCTACGATGCTGCCAAGACCGGGGTCAATGTCCCCTGATCTGCTCCGTCTGCCAGCACAATACTCTAAGGTCAATTGGGACGATGGCAAGGACATGAGCTTATAATATTGAAGTCTCGGTCGTGTTTCGAGTAATATGCGTCATAGCTCCATGTTCGCGCACAGCTATGGGATTGTCTTGGTGAGCATAATGAGAACGATCCACATGGTATTCCAAAAGATTCATGGCGTGACTATGTGCCATATTTCTGTGGTTACTTTAGTTCATTGACCGAGCCCGTCCCACAGCCTCTTATGCACACCTCCGTACTGAGAACGCATTCCCTCCACGTTGACAAGAAACCCAAGTTCAATAACGTTTATGCAATGTCATATCAAGGCACGTCAATATCCCTTCCGCGTAGTGCCTAAGACATGTGGTTATTCGAAGACAAGACATATCAGATCGGACAGTTCCAGGCTGAAGTAGAAAGACCGGTCAATTCTCTTTCCGGATTTGCAGTGACCCAGAGACCAGCCCATGCCGTGATGGATAGACTTCTCACCGCATATCCAGTATTCTTAACGAGCCCATCGATCTCGCGCGAAAATCGTTCAGCGGCTCGGGATATTCATATCGAATACACAAATGCTCGAGTACCTGCTCTAGGCGTTTCAGGCAGCTCAAAGCCTGATCGATCAGTCCGCCAACGCTTCGACAATGGACAATAGGAAGTGGTGACGATCCTGAAAGAAGTATAGGTGGCGCCGGTGGCACGCCCGTCATGATCCAGGTCCCTTCCGCTTCAAGAACGTCGAGAAATCTGTCGCCAACATAAGAAGCGCGAAGGACATCATGGAATGTATATAAGGCCGACTGATCCGTCACTTGTGTCAAGGAGATCATGCAATCTGCGTATTGTACTGCATGCTCGAATGTAAGTGCATTGGCGTAGTCTGAGGGTTTGCGTGTCAAGGCTGGAGCACACAATATCAAGATACAGCCATAATTAAGCTCGGATAAGAGCAGCCACTTCAGTGAGCTGTTGATTGTGTCCGGCAGATGCTCCGCCCAGGAGCGCATTCCGCTGAAACTCATGGAAATAAAAGGCCACGGATTCTCCCATGCCATATGATTGGAAAGATACAATCGTTGATATGCCGCTGACTGAAGCTTGCGTAGGCGTAGTAGTTGTAGGGCAGGATATGAGGCCGCGAAGCTCCGTTCATTCAAAGATACATCTGGCTTCACGTTGACCGAGTCGTCTGTAAAGGAGAATGCACGACGATGCACCACGCTTACGGCCCTATTTTGAATAAGCAGGATCCCAGTCTAGATATCAGTCGGCATCTCGTACCTGTCGAGTGCGTAGACGCAGTGAAAGACCCGTCTGCGGAAGTCCAAATGCGGCTTTGGTGTCTGGGTATCCGACGGGAGCTCTTGATGAAGACCCAGATCTACCGTAACACGTGACGTGATGCCGATGAGGTACCAACTATTGAAATGATGAGGGTCCAGCATAGCGTAGATAACTAAAAAAAGAAGGGATTGAATGCCTTGCATAGAGCCAGGTTGAACCACCGCCTCGATGCTTTGGAAAGCTTCAGCAGCATGACCCACAGCCTCTACGTAGTGCTGGTCACCCCTTTTGCACGACATTGAGGCTAGAGAAATAGCAGCGACCATCCGCACAGTCCAACGGGCCATTGGAGTACACTGGCTTCCCTGATGTTCGGCGAGAGCGGCGAATATTGCCGTTTCTGAAAGGAAAGGGTATAGTACAAGTACTTTGTCTATATAATATTGAATGAGCGGAGTAATAACAACCCGGGCGGGTAACGGTAGGCCGGTTGGTTGGGGCATCGTCTTTAATGAAGATGTATATAGCACTAGCCTTGCAAACGACATCTCCCTTGTAAAGCCGTGGAAATCTCTTGCCGTTGCGTTGACGGATCTGTATGGTTGGCGATCAACACGCGACTGTCAGCACGCTTGCAAAGATAAGGGCTTACAAGAAACCAAAATCAGAGACTAGGTCGTCTACATGTGAAGCTTCTCCTCTTTGGCCCTTCGGCTTCTTGGTGGTAGGACTTGCTGATGCTGAGTGGCTAGGATCCAGACCCAGCGTCGTGAGGGACACCTTGCGTCCACGGGCTTCCTCCAGCTGCCTCTCCAACTTCTCGACACGGACCTCGAGCGAGGCGACATAATTACGCTCCTTCCCTCTTGCAAACTGATCGTTGGCGCTGGAGCATTCAAGGGCGCGGCCACTTTTGTCACATGCCGAACATGATGGTAGTCTGCCATCGCACTTCACTTTGGCATTGCGACATCTTGAGCAGGCTGAGACTGGCCGGCTGACCTTTAACGGGGGTGTCTGAAAGGAATTCGATTTAGGCATGCTGGGCAAAGGTCTGGCGTGATAGAGAACCTGATCCCTTCCTCCTATTTATTCTTTGCGCGAGTATGGTAGACTGACCCAGCAAAAAGCAGATCGGGTTGGGAGTATAGAGGACTTGAGTGGACCACGCCCATGCATCTAACACAGCCACATCAAAGTGGCAGGGAGCTGATAAGCATAGCAGGCTCAGTCCCACGCAGTTGAACCCCTATAGTTCAAGTCCTTTGGTGATGTGGGGCGCCGTCCTCGTCTTTGCCTCAAGCTCTCCATTGCAGGGGATTCGGGCAGGCATCCAGGACGAGGATACGTAAAGTAGGATAGGCTGCTTAGAGCCGAGGGGCACGGGGACCCGGGGTTCTGTCGTAACGGCGACTAATGCGGCTTCTAGGCGGGCCTTTGTCCCGAGAACAAGCTTTTGGAGGGGTCCATTTTGGGTTCTGAAGCGGTTCAACAATCGGAGAAAATGGACGTCTACTAGGTGCACGGTTCTGGTGGGTAGAAAGGATGATTGATTGCAGAAGCTGCAGAAGGACCTAAATAGTCCTCCGAGCCACTAAGAAAACTAGTTCTAAAACTATCTAGTTTGAAATCTCCTAATTATATTATCAACGCTCAAAACAGAAGTTTTTGCGATTTTATAAAGTAGTAAGTTGTAAACTTGTAAGCAAGAAAGAAAGATAAAAGAAAATATTACAAAAAATATTGTGGTAATTGTTGTAAAAACATTTATAAAGAATCTTGCAACAAATAATTGCAAAAAAACAAATTACAAAAGAAATTATAAAGCAAGCTCTATTTATTAGATTTTTAAATCTTGTCGATTTTTGCTTTAATTACTTTTATTAATATTGCGTATATTATTTGTATTCTTTAAATAACAATATTTTTAGAAGCAATATTAAGAATATCTCTTAATAAGTCGAAAATAAAGCTTGCAATAATAGTCTATAATATAGAACTCTTTATTATATATATTATATAGTTATTTTGAACAATTTTAGTTTTCTAATAATAATTTCTTATAGTTGCAATTATTTTTCGAATTTTGTTAGAATTTATCTTTACTAGTATCTTCGCAATGTTGTAAAAAATATTTGCTATTTTATTTATATAGTAATTTAGAAATCTTGTAAACTCGACTATGCGCAAGAATTGCAAAAAAAATTTGTTGTAAAAGTAATTTACTACTAATATAATAGAAGTAGATAATTTGAGAAACTTTTTAAAGTATCTACTATCTTGTAATAGAGTTTTAGACTTAATTTTAATTATTTTTGCAACAACAAATATTTAATGTTGTAAAAACTCTTTTATATTTGTCGAAGTCTAACAATTCTTGTTATTTTTGTCTCTTTTTATAACTTTTAACTAATTAAGCAAGAATTTTTGTTTAAAAGTCGCGAGTTAAGCTACTATATTATTCTTTATATTTGCAATTTCTTTCATAAATTTCTTAAACAATTTTTTAGAATCAATTAAATAGACAAGATCTATATATTTTGATTTATTAATTCTTTAAAGATATTGTTTTGTTGTAATAATATAGTTTAATAAATTAGATTGTTGATTTTTTAAATTTGCTTTTGAGCTTTTATTTGGTTGCTAATATATATATTTCGAACTTGTTTAATTGCTAGAAAAAGCAATATATAATATTAAGTTAAAGATTTAAGAATAAAAGAAGATTTTTAATAAACAATTAATTTAGTAGTTGTATTAAAGATTTTAGAAATTTGCTAAATTGCTAACTAAATAGTTGATTGAATAATTGTATTTAAAGCTTTACTTAATAACAAGTTGTTCTAAATTAAATTAAACTAAGTAATAGCTTTTGTTAATATAATTGTAGTAGAGACAACAATTGTTTTTGCTTTTTTTCTCTTCTTTATAATATATAGAATTAGCTCTCTTATAGTAGATATTCTATTATTCTATATTATGCAGAGAACGTTTTTGTTATCTTTAGACTTTTTAATACGCAACAAGACTTTTATATTCTTTGTATTCTTATCTTTATAGAGCAGAACTTTATTTACTATTTTGTAAAAAAACTTTTTTGTATCTTTATTCTTTTTCTTAATTATATAATCTTTTAATTTGCAATTAAATTTAATAGTTTTATTGCTATTAGAGTTCTCAAATTATTTAAAAATATTCTTTTAATCGAAGACTTGTATTATATTAATATAGTAATCTTGTAAAAGTATATAGAAAGATATATCTTTAATCTTTGTCAAAAAGAAGTTAAAGATTTTGTAACTATATTTGTATTAAATAATATTAATTAACTTAATCTTAGAACTATCTAGTTCTATTTAATTAATTAATTTTTTGCAATAATTTAACAATACAATCTTAAAGTCGATTCTATAGTTAAACTTATTTGAAATCGAGAGTTTAACTTGTATTGCGTAGATAAAGAAGATTTTACTAGATAATACTATATTAGATAGTGTTGTTACTATAGCTATATTAATTACTTAATTGCGCGCTTTAGCAATAGTACTTAAAAATTTGTTAATTAGCTAATAGTTACTAAGATAATAAATAGAATATAATAATATAATTCGAAGTAAATAAAAGATAGATAATAGAAAAATAGAAGTTATCTAACAAGAAACTTAATTAAATTTAATTTAAACTGAAGTAAAGTAAAATAAGATAAAACAAGAACAAAAATATTTGCAGAAATTCGAATATTAAAGA
>JAABUJ010006169.1_pt1 | contig 11712 bp, 3 predicted proteins | sample 5559131 | NCBI WGS metagenome assembly JAABUJ01 (sample SAMN10711875, study PRJNA513366) | rock metagenome | isolation source: Antarctica rocks | place: Antarctica: Victoria Land, Mt New Zealand nord | collected 2016-01-07 | reverse complement strand
CTAGTAGTATGCTAAGTAATGATTGCATTGAACACATTCATCTTCTTAAGAAAAATAACTTATATATATATCAGGCTGCTCATCTTGCTCATTCATGAGCACTGTAAGCCAGCTTACTCAGCTCACTTATGAGCATTGTGAGCTTATACTGAGCTGTATATCTTTAAGGTGTAGTTTACTGAACCTACATGTTCAATGAGCCTATCAGAACAATGACTATAATATTGATGAAGAATCTACAGCAAAGAATAATGACATAAATAGAGAAGTGTAGATAGCTTTAAATACAATTAAGAAGACAGCAGATGAATTTACAGAAAGCACTGATTAGATGAATAAATTTGAAGTGAAAATAAAGATAAATTCATAAGTTAACAAGACAAAAAGCAATCACATAAAAGTCAGACTGAGCTCAGTCAGTTTATTAGCTTTATAAAAGTTTTTATAAGCATAAAATAACAGTATTGTTTCTGCTCTGTACAGAAATGCTGAGTCTCAATGTTTAACTGATCTTTATGAGAGTCTCAGAAATCAATAAACAATGTTTATGTAATTAATCAGTGCAAACTGTGCAGCATGTGCTTCTCTTTTGTTCAAATTACACTGACTTTCATATTTATTACTTTCAGAAAACTGAAATCACAGATCTCTGCAGAGCTCTTTTCACAGCAGTTAGCACTCATTAAATAACTTAATGACTGATTATAAATGATTTACTCAGTTATCTCAATCTTATGCAGCAGATCACTCAGAAGAACATCTCAAAATATAAAGATCTTATATATTTAAATGACTAAAAGATGATTCAATGAACTGAGATAGATTCAGTGAATTAAAAGAGATCATTTACTGTTCAGTGAAAGTAAATGTTTAAGAGACAGACACAATACAGACTCATTAATGCATAAAAAAGACAATGATAATTAATTAACATTCTGCTAAGATAGTGTCTGCAAGGCAGAACTAAGATTTTCTTACTTGAATTTTTTCATTGTAAAGGTGCTTTGTTCTCATAGATCTAGATAGGGACTGAATAGAGAGTTAATAGAACAAATAATAATAATATATAATTATATTAATATGCACAAAGACTGAGATCTGACTTGAGCAGATGTTGAGAGACATGAATATAAATAAATAATTTAAAGTTAATTTGCACTGTATAAATATTTAAAAGAGCAAAGCTCATCAGACTGCTTTACTTATTCAGCTTAAAGAAAATAATTAAGTTATCTTGATTTTGATTAAAGACATATGTACATGAATAGTTAAAATACATTGATGTCTTTTATTATAACATTTATAATCTGCATAAATGAAATCAGATTCAGATGAACTTTGTGCTTAGTTAAAAGATAATTATTAATGAACTTATTAGATTTCTGTCTAAATGAATCTGTAAGTGATTCATTAAACTTATGAAACTCACTGTTAATGCTTAGTTAAACTTTTAAATAGTTTGTTAAACTTATAATGATGTATTGAGTCATTTAGTATTTGCTGTCAATGAGAGTCAATAGATGCAGTCTGATTAAAGAAAATATTAAGAAACAGTGTTTTAGCTGCTTCTATTAAGTCAGTCAGAACTAGTGTCAAAGAAGTTGAGTAAAGTTTCTGTTAATGTTGACTGCAGTTAACATTCTTAACAATTATAACAATACAGTTATACAATTTCACTAGACAGCATAGTATAGTATGAGTATCTTCTTTCTTTCAATAAAGTAATATTTATAATTTATCTTAAATGACATCTTTCTCATAGTTTCATTTCATACATTGTTGTACATAAACTGTATTATAAACAGCAATTATACTCAATTATTCTATTTTATATTAACATAATACTGCAATAATATCTTAACTGTCTGATTCATTCATTTACTCTACTTATCTATCTGTAAATAATATATTATTAACATTTTATGTTTTATTCTAAGCTCTGCTGTAAACATTTCTCAGAATTTACTCATAAATAGTTTATCTTTATTAATAATAAACTTCTTTAATAATCTATGATTGTTAATTAATTCTTACAGTATAATATACATTAATATTGATGCTGTTGCAGTTTCTTTAAATAAAATAAACATTGTATACTTCATTAATTTATTTATTATGATCTAAAAGAATTTTTTTTCTAAAAGAGTTTTCTTTTAGTCAAAATTCATGAAATATTCACTCAAAAACTAGCCAGAAAGAATCTGACCTAAAAGAAACTTCTTTTTTAAAATGAAACTCTTTTAGTCAAAATTCATGAAATATTCAAATTAGCAAAGAAAATAAAGATTAAACAATGAAAAATCATCTAAATCTAATTAAAAGAATTCTTTCAAACAATCAAAATTCACAATATACAGTGATTTATGATGAGATTATTATACAAAAAAATATAAATTCATATTTTTTGAAGATTGTTCATTTAAAAAAAGAAGAAAAGAATAAGTTTAAGTTAAAGATTAAAGATGACATTACATTCTTATTTACTTAAGATAAAGTAAGTATAAAACTGTAAAAGCAATTAATGTTATCTTTATTTACTGATATATTTTGATATAATTGCTTTCTTTCACAAATCATTCTACTCTTTTATAAAACTCTTTACTGACATAACATACATAACTTCTCTGAAATCTCAGACATCAAAATACAGCATTAATACTTTAACTTTATTAAAATTATTCTTATCTCAATTTATTAATACATTATAATATAAAAACAAGCAATCTGAGCTTCTGAATGAAGATAATGATAAAGATAAGATAATAAAAGTTTTAATTTATAAAATATTGAATGCAGATCAGAAAATTAAAATAAAATTAATGATGTAGTAAAAAGTTATGAATCAGTTTATGACTTTAAGTGATTAACTTCAGACTTATTATAAAGAAATAATAATATTATTCATTATAGATTGTTTAAGCTGTCTCATTATATAAAGAAGAAACTCAGCAGCAATGTATTAATAATAAAGTAAATTATTAAGAAAATCTATAAATTATTTTACTCTAAAGTTAACAATAAGCTCTTACATATTTTTAACTTTAATTTAAAGTACATTAAATAAGAGTTATGTGCTCAATTTAAAGTGTATTATAGAAGTGCAGTTTAAGATACAGTTAACAATAACATGAAACAGTGAGATAAACTGATCATTGAAATAGATTATTTAATGTATAAATAATGATATTTTATTGTAGATTGTTTGCATATTTACTTTGTAAAACATCTTTATTTATATAATATGTCACTTTTATATCTATACATTTTAATAAATCAACATACACACTTATCAATCTCTTCTTTTTATATCAAGCACAGTTCTCAAATCCTTATTCTTAAGACTTATACTTCAATAAATAATACATTCTTTTACATTTTCATTATACAATATAAGTCTTTACAGATACTGTAAATAGCTTCTGTTTTAAATATTTAGCTTAAAAACTGATTATATAAAAGTTTAGTACAACATCAGTAGTCTGACACATCACTTTACATAAATATGGAAAATTTTAAGTTTATATTCTTTTAAAACATATATATTAATGATTTATACATCAGTATATACATATCTGAATATTAATCATGAGTTTAGAAAGAAAAGACAGTAATTTAAAGTTAATTAATTCTTTAGAACTCATTGCTAAACATATTAAGTTCAGTATGTTTATCATAAACATTATATAAAGAAGCAAAAACTAATCATTATACTTTAATATTAAGTAATTTACATAACTTTTAGTTATCTAATCATTTTACATTTACTTATGCAAGTCAAAGTAAGTTTAGCAGTTATGTATAAAAAAATGTAAAATTATTTGCAAAAATTTCAGTCTTAAAGAAAGTTATGATAAGAAGAGAACTGTGAAAGATAAAGATTATAATGTAGACATAAATAATATAACTTAAATTATTAAGAAGAAACAGATTATTACTGATGAGAAGACTATCATTATAAAGTTTAATGTGATCATTAAAACTGATGTTATTATTAAGAATGTATACAGTGTTAATTTAAAGTTTTATTGCATGAATTCTGCAGAATCAGTGAAGAAATATAATAAATAAGTTTAATGAACTCATTAATTTCAGCACTGATGTAATAAACTATATTGTATAAAGCTTATAAAAAGATTAATCATTATATGATGAATCTTTTTAATATAATGATTATAATTATAACATTCTATCTTTATTAAATGTTAAACTCTTAGATTATTATTGTGTTTGCTGTTATGCTATATACAATTAATATACATAGAAGTCAAGACTGATCTGTAGACTTTAATTATAATGATTATATTTATTAAAAATAAGTTAATTATAATACATTACATAAGATAATATATCATTCTGAAAAGAACAAAAAACAATACTGTTACATTATCATTAATTGTCACTATTAGCTACAGAGTAACAAAGAAGAAAGAGTATATATAATGAATTTTAAGTTTCTTAAGAAATAAAAGAAATCTATTATTTATGTTAAAGATCTGATTAAGATTCAGTTCATCATACATTTAAAAATAAAGAAGATTATTAAAAGTCTTAAAAAATATCTTAATATAATTTAAGTTTTATTAATACAATATCATTAATAATCTTTTTTTAAGCTGCATTAAATATAATTAAAGACTCTAAACAACATCATATTTAATCATCATTAATCTTAGATGAACATCAGCAAAAAGAATATACATAAAGATGTTTTTAAAAAGATAATTATATCAATAATACATTCAATAATGAAGACTCATCAGTCTTCACTTTAAACATTATAATTAACATTGAAAAACTTTATAATTATTTATTAATTAATCATAAGATTCTTACTCATTGTCTAGAGACTTATAAGAAAATTATTATTTTAAATTAAAAGTTTTACAGAGTGATTTAATAATCAATACAATATAATAAAATAAATCTTATTTTAATTCAGAGAAATCTTACTGCATTGATAAGTATTGAACAGAGTAAGAAAGCATAGTTATATAAGAAATAGATTGTATGCAAAATTATGTAATTTGATATGTTAAGTTTAAGATGTTAAACATTAATTAGATAATTTACATAACAGAGATGAATAGAATCAGTATATAACACTTTAAGATTGTTTATATATGTATATAGTCTCAGAGTGTGATCAGATGAATGTAAAAAAAATTATATTGTTAAAATTGTTGTATTATTAAACTTCTTTATTATAATAAGACTTATTATAAAATCATAATTTACAGTAAATTAAGATTCTGAAATGATTTCTTATAAAGAATGAGTAAGTTGTGCAATACAATAATATATTAAGATAGATTGTTCACAGTGTTTAAATTATGTTTTAATAGTTTTAATTAGTTTAATTATATTGCAAAACATAATACAGTTGTTTGACTACAACAGAAGAATAATATAACAGTTATGTTGTAAAAGATAAGTTTTAAAATAGATTTGTTATATTTAAAAAGTGTATGTCTTCATTTTATTTAATATATAAGATTTGCAATCATGTCTAAACTTTGATGTAATGTAGTTTGATTAGATAAATATAAGATTCATAACAAATTAATGATTATATACTGAGAACATTATAGTTACAAGACTTATAAAAGACTTATATAAGACTGAAAACTGATTTCTGACTGAAATACTACAGTTGTAAAACTAATAAGAAGATTTATACTGTAAAATCTTTAATCTTATAATGCTTTTACTATTGTAAGAAGTTTCTTATTATAAATCTTATATTTTTTCTTAGATTTTAATAACTTTCTAAATTAATACATAATAAACTTTTATTACTCATTTTTAATCTAATATAGATACACTCTAACTGCAAAATTTTATGCATTAGTTTTCAATATTTTCTTGCATACTTAATTAAGTATTCACAGATATGTTATTTCACTTATCTTCTTTGAGTTCTTCTTAATCTGCTTATATTAAATAAATTAAAATAATATAGATGACTACTACACATAGATTACAATTTATTAATTATAAATCATTGTTTTATTACTTGTAGATTACATCTAATTGAGTAGTGATTACTGAAATTTAGTACATAGTTTTGCATTTTCATGTTTTCATGTCAAGAATTCTATGTCTGTAATACATCTTGCTGTCATCTTCAACAATGTTTTCTTTCTCATCTTGTCTTAACACAAACTCTTAATCACAATGATTCTTGCTTTCTTAGCAGACCTCTATATAAATAAGAATCTTAAGCAAAGTTCTTACACAAAAACTCTGTATAAGTTCTTTAGATATGAAGCAAGATCTTTAAGCAAGATCTCAGTGCAAAATCTTTATCTGTAGACAAGATCTTTAAGCAAGACCTTTAAGTAGAACAGTAAGATCATAGAGAGCAGATACAAATTGCAGAATATATTAATACAATTGTTTTTAAGTTTAAAACATAAGAAAAGTGTGTAGAAACATATTGTACAGAAGATAAAGAGCTTTATACAAATTTGTATGTGATTTCTGATTAAAGATAATTTATAAGTAATAAAACAGTGATCTATAACTAGTAAATTGTGATCTATGTGTAATAGCTATCATAATATATTTTAAAAATTAAATTTTCTTAATCTTAAATCTGCTTTTTAACTTTTTCACATACATAACTCTTTCATTAAGCTTTGTTAAAATCTTTTATACATATTTACAGTGCATTTCTAGATTATCTAAATATATTAAAATATTGTTAAGATATATAATCACAAAATCATTAAGATACTCTCTCAACATGTTGTTAATGAGTCTTTAAAAGATAATTAAGACATTTTTAAGCTTAAATGACATAACAGTGTAGTTATAGTGTTCATATCTTATTCAGAACATAATTTTTTATTTTTTGTTCTTTTTTATATATATAGTATTATATTTTCTTCAGATTTAAATTTATAAATTACTTGTTACATTCTGATTGGAGATTTCTCTGATATAGAGTTTAAAAGTTAGAGCTTGTGATATAAGAGAGTTTTTAGACACTTTAGAGTTAACTGATAGATAGTAGATGCTAGGTAATGATTGTCATTGAATATGATTGTTTTCATAAAGAAAACAATTCTACTATATAGTAAGCTCACTCAACAGTGCACATCTATGCAACCTGTTAAGTTCATCAAGCTGTGCTCACCTTGCTCACCTTGCACACTGTTGAGCCTGTCAAGCTCATTATGCTTATACTTAGATATACACTTCTGTCTTAACAGCTTACATACTGATAACATCAGTAGTTCTTTCTCAGACTATGATCATAACATTACTTAACTTTGTTTAATCTGTCTTGCAACTCTTCTATCAACAATAAAGAATAACTATCTCAGTAAATTATCTTGTTAAGTTATTTATAGTTAATATTTAATTACTTAATGTTATCTTTCTTTAATATAAACAGAATTAAATATTCTGTCAATGACTTTAATGATTTAATGAATTCTTTCTTTAAATTCTTATTAAAATAGTTTTGAACTTTCTTAAGTTAATCTTTACTCATTAAATATAGAGACATTCACTTTAATTATTTATTATCTATAAATAATATTTTGTAATTCTAAGACTTATACTCTGATAAGCTCTTTTCTAATTGTTTAAAGACATCATATGCATTCTTTGTTGTATAAAGTTCTTTATTAATTCAGTTAATTTATAAATTCTTTTTACATAATCAAAGTATCTATTTATTTATTTATTTATTTATTTTATTTATTTATTCTTCATATGTCGCATGCAGCCTATAAGGCTATGGCGGTTCCTAGGTAGATGTTTAGATACATGTAATAACTTATACAAAAGATACATGTAGATGTACTTACTAATCACTTCTTCACAGTCAGGCTGTTTCCTCAGTTGTTAATTAACTTTTATGTAGTAACAAATGAAATATTTATGTTAAATAATGACTAAATGAGTGTAAATTTAGTGTGTTTTATACATAACTAAGATCTGTAAAAGTTTTTCATTGCTTGTTTTCCTTATTCAACATGGCAGATTCAGTGATGATATTTGTGATGAGAGTAGAAATCAAATTCACAACCTTTCAGATTAAGCAAAAAATTTTGAAGTCACTACTTCTAAAAATTTTGCTTAATCTTTAAGATTATCAGAACAACACACTAGTCATCTGTGTCATTTATCTCATTAATCAAAGTATCTATAATATAACATCATACTTAACTTACTTAAAAACATTCAGTGTCAACTTTTATAAATTATTTAGTATTATAACTTTAATACAAACTTCTTTATAAATTCATTTAAATTCTCTGTTGATCATATATATTTATATTGACTTTAATACTCTTTGCAGTATCAGTTCTAGTCATTTAATTACTCACTGCAATATAAAGTTATCAGTTACTTTCAAACTATTACTTAAAGTTATTTCTTTAGCAGTATCTTAATATTAACTTATATTTTATGATTATTGTTGTTGTTAATTCATTAAGACATTGAAAGCTTCTTATTCTTTAATTTTACTAAGAAAGCTTAAGATTTTTTAACTTCTTTAAGCTCTTTACTTCTGTCAAAGTTTATAAGTTTCAGCTTATGCTTCATTGTTTATTAAATCTTTTTTATGATTCATTGAACTGATTTTATAATTTAATGAACTTTCTTTAAAGTTCTTTAAATCATACTAATTCTTCATTAATTACAATCAGTTTTGTATACTTCTTAATGTCTTTCTTAATAGCTCATTCTAGATGTATCAATACATTATATTGATTGTATTCTTGTTAAATTAAGTTTCAGAGTGCTTTCACATTGTATAGAAATTTAGATAACACATAGTCTTTTATGAATATTCAATGTTTATTGTTAAACATTTTATAGTCTGTAAGTAGCTGTATTTTAATCTGATAATTATTGTTTGATATTTATGATTATTTTGACATTTTATAATCTTATATTATAAATTATATTATTATCATTGACTCTTCTAGCTGTATAGATGTCTTTCTTACTTTATTTCTTCAATAACAGTAATTTCTTTTTAAAATATTTACTGCTGTTCTCTGAGCAATTTCTTACATCATTTTAAATATACATTTTTAAGTTGCTCATAGTTTTGCTTAAATCTCATATTAACTCTTCAGTTATCAACATTCTCTGAGTTTACATTCAAATTCAGATATGTTCAGATATCTTTATTAAGTTCTTTAATTTAAGTTCTACAAATATTAATTTCTTCAATCTTATTCATATTATTTCTAATAACTTTCTCTAAGATAGCTAATCTCTTCAATTCACTCATTATAATATAATCAATATTATATCTCTTCTTAAACTTCTGTAATCATCATTTAACTTCATCTTTGTTGCTTATATAAACAAAACAGTTATCATTATAGCAGACTGTTCAGCTCAAATAATTAGTTATGCTTTATTATTATATCTGTTACTGCAACTTCTTTTCTCTGTCATTAAGATTTCTTACAATTTCTAACAAAATGTTTAGGTTTATCATAGTTATAATATTTGTAAATTTCTTCTCATTAAAAATAAAACTTATAAAGCTTACTTATGTGTCATTCTTGCTTCACTGATCTAGCTTGTCTTGACTTCTAATTGCATTTCTTAATATTATTAAGATTCATTGAGTCTACTTGTATTTTAATATCTTATAATCTATTTATGAAGTTCTAAAACTGTTATACAACTGTAAGAGTATTGAAAGACTTCTTATATAATGCTAAGATTTCATAAGATAACAACAGTCTTCTTGTAATTGTTGTGAGATTATTACACTTTTTTATTATTTATAACTTTTTCATAGTCATTACAACATTTCTAAAATCTCTTAATGAATAGAATTTCAAAAGAAAATCTATTATGTAATTAATGACAACTGATACAAAACTGTTACATGACTATTATGTAGAGTCACAGTCTTATGTAAGATTTCTGTATTTATGATATTTTTAATTAAATTTTAATACAGTTTACAGTACATATAGATAGTCTGTAAGTTGTAGTATTGATTTTGTTTTATACTTAATTAATAATTAAGTTATATATTTCTATATAATTTTCATTTCATTTATAGCAGTCTATTCATATCAAATCATTTGTATCAGTCTGTTCATCTCAATATAATTCTTACTTCATTTATATTAATCTATTTATAACAAATTATTTCTATCAGTCTATTTATAACAATTCATTTGTATCAGTCTGTTCATATCAATATACTTCTCACTCTATTTATATTAATCTGTTCATAACAATATGATTTTTATTTTATTTATATTAACTTATTTATGTCAAACTGTTTCTATCAGTCTGTTTATAACAATATAATTTTCATTTCATTTATATTAGTCTATTTATGTCAAACTGTTTTTATCAATCTGTTTATAACAATATAATTCTCATTTCATTCAATTTAATCTATTCATATCAAATTATTCTTTATCAGTTTCTTCATATCAGTCTGCATTATAGTTTGCTAATTTGCTGTTATGTATAAGAATTATGATAAGACACATATATATTGTTATGGTCTTCTAAGCCTAATGGCTAAAAGCTATAACCCTAATGGTAAATCTATGATATGAGTAAAAGATGAGTGAATGTAAGGGCTACAATGGCTACTTAAATAGTAGCTAAGCAACTCACTAAGGCACATGGCTGAGTCCATGTGGCTAAATGGCTAAGTAGACTATTCACCTAATAGGTGAAGGTGGTGGCAGCAAGGTAAGCTGTGATCAGGTAATAATTCTGACAAGTGTCACAAACAAAAGAAACTGCAATGCTCTCATCACTATGTCTTTATTCAAATAGCCTGTGCCCTATAGGCTTGAAAACACAGCAATGATGATGTGCTTGTGAAGCAGTGTTGAGGTGTTATGACTGAATGGCTTGATGATGATGTGACAGTGAGGCATCTTGAAATTAATTTGATGATGAGATGTCAATGAGATGATAGTGTGGACAAAATGCTTGCATAAGTCATGAACTGTTAGGTAAGGCTTCATGCCATAAGAAGAAGGTGTGGTGAGCTTCTTTCATATAGATATGAAGTCTTGTAAAGTCTTTGTGTCATGACAAAAATGATTGTATAGATTGACAACAATAAGGTGTAATACAATGTTCATGTGGCAATTTGATGTAGTACCTTCACATAATAAGGTGAGTGATAAGGTACTTAAGGCTGTCAAAGCTGGCAATTTACCTTGATGTGATGGTGTTTTGACTTGAAATTGACTTAAAAGAGCAGCATAATTGAGTCTTTGTTGACAGAAAATTTCATGCATAGTAGGCTGCATGATGATATGCATGTCAGTAGAGTTTTGAGATGTTTTAAAGACTAAATCAGCCTCTCAATAGTCTATAGTAAGCTTATTTTGTTTCAAATCAATATTAACTTCTTCTCTTATCAAGATATCTGTGCTTAATAGAACTTCAGTGCAGAGATCATTCACTAAATAGACTATGATATTTAGTCTTATTGATGATGACAAGATAACTATGATGATGAGTAACTTCATTAACTGATCAAGAACTTGCTTTCTGAAAAAGTTCTCTGTCATTATAAGAGATGTTCATTTGATTTTAGCCTTATTCACTAGACTTTAATCAATAAAGGCCGGCGACGACTCTCACCTCCACGTGGTGCCGGCTGGGAACCTGTGAATACTGTTGCTCCAAGTATTTGCAGAGCTAAGAAGAGTCAACACCAGCCAGCGCTGTCCGCAGGTTGGGGCTACG
>JAABUJ010006167.1_pt1 | contig 11714 bp, 8 predicted proteins | sample 5559131 | NCBI WGS metagenome assembly JAABUJ01 (sample SAMN10711875, study PRJNA513366) | rock metagenome | isolation source: Antarctica rocks | place: Antarctica: Victoria Land, Mt New Zealand nord | collected 2016-01-07 | reverse complement strand
TCATTCATTATTTATATTAGCTGCTCTGTCTGTGAATTCTTCTTCATTCTTAGACTCTTTCATGTTAAATAATGCAGATTAAAGTCTCTCACTATAATGTATTGTCAGTGATCATTCTTCAATAAATTATTTAATTACTTTAAAGTTGCTATGATATTCTCTTTAACTGCTTCTCTGTACACATTGTGAATGCATAAATACTTAAACTGACTGTGTTCAGTATACTGAATCTTCAGAGTCATAAGATCTCTGCTGTGTGTCTAAACTGTTTAGTTTGTGCAGTTCAGTCATGAATTGATGTAAAAGCAGACTTAGATTGATTTTTCTTCTGTGAGTTTTAAATAAATTAGATGAAATCAGTTCTTGCAGAGATAATAAGTAATGTTGTTGTGTTTATTGTGTTATGACTTCTGAATAATTAGCACATTGTAATCTCATATGATGAGATTCTGAAGTAAAGATGTCATGATTTTGTTTTTTAACTTCATTGTGTTGTACTGTAAGATAACAAAGTTTAAATGTATCAACATTACTCTATTATCATTGTGATCTCTAAAGTTGATGTTATCTCTATATTTATAACATTTATCATAAAGTCATCTTAACTGATGAGCAGCAAGCTCACTAAGTTCTGCTTAGAGACACTTTTAATTTCTGTTATCTAACTGTTCTTTAAATTTATTTAGTACTTAGAGAATCTAATACTTCAGTAATTTACTGCTGTCTTTACTGTCACATTTATCTTTCACATTTTCAGAGATCTAATTGTGATTCTCTTAAGTCTGTTTTCATTCACTGATCTTAGAGAAATTCAATTTACATCTGTGATTGCTGTTTTTATAAATGATATTGATCACTTTTTATTTTCATTGATGAATGTCTTCAGAGCTGATGTCAGAATTAATAAGATTCTTATAAGAATCTTAAATATTGTTGAGTGAGACTCACTGATGATTTCATAATCACTACTCATTGTTATATATAATGTAAATGTCACATTCTTATTAATATTGTCACTGCTGTCACTGTTGTCTCTGTTGCTGCTGTTAATGCTTTTGCTGTAGCTATTAATGTCAATCTTGCTGACTTCACTGTTGACTGTCTTTGAAAGTGTGACTTCTTTAAGTTTAATAATTAATGTCTAAGTTAATACTCATCATTAAGTCTGCTTAATGTTGCATGTCATTTATACACACACTGTCTCTTTCTAAAACTCAAAACACTTATTGTCTTATATCTTGTGTGAGTCTCTGCAGCTTACACACTTTCTGATGTTGAATTCTAAATTCTTAAAGAAACAATTCTTGAATCTATGACTCTCTATACATATACTGCATTTCTAAGTATCTTCACATTGAGCATTTATGTAGTTATATTTATGACACTTAAAGCATTTCTAAATGCAGCAAGCTCAATTATATAACTCTATCTTCTTGTACTCAGAGTTTCAAATCAACTCAGTTTAAAACATTAAATTGATGTGTTCTGCATTTATAAATTTCATCATCACAGATTCTGTCACTCATTTTAAGCTGCACAGTCACTTTACATAGTTAATTAAGATGTTTTTTTCAGCTTCAATCTTATGATTTTCTGCCTGTATATGTGTCATTATGACTCACTGATCTTTCATTTTGATGCTTTATATCAATATGCTGTGCACAATAACATCATAAATAATGATAACTATCTTGCTGTCTACTTCTAAAAATGTAATTTATTTAATGTTACTCTGCAGTGACTCTTTTTCAGTCACTGTAAATGTATACATCATCAGATCATCTGACTTCAGTTGCTTAATAGCTGCAATTTTAATAATAATGATGTTTTGATCTGCAGTGATGTGAATGTGACTGTTGACACAATTATATAATATGACTGATGAGAAAATGCATCAGTAATTAATGAAAGCAGTGTCAATGAGTTTAATGACAATTCTGCAGTCATCAGATATAAAAAGATCTGTAATGATGCTTCTTTCTTCAAATGATGATGAAAAGAATGCTGCTGTTAAAAGTGACAGTACATTTACTGTCATTTAAGCTTAAATGCATGTGTATTTATATTCTGTGATGATGAAGAATTGTAATGCAGAGTTTCTGCTAATAAGAATCTCTAGAATGTTTTTTGTAACTGTAATGTTGTGTTGTACTGTGTTTATGATTTGTTGTAGAACTTTCAGATCAACTATAATTTGAACTGTTTCAGATTGACTCAGAACTCTTTCTGCAAAGTTCTGAACAGATCTAATAAAGAATTTAATATAAATTTATTGAAGAATCTTCTTAAACTTGTCTTTCTTGATCTTTGAGTTCATAAAGGCCTGAAGTTGAGTTGCTTCATGTTTTAATTGAGTGATGTGCTCTGATAAAGAGAAGAATTGCACACTCACTGCTGGCTATGAGGTTCTCAACATTGTGATCTATATCAAGTTATAAAGCATGATGAGAAGAATTACTGACTAGATTTTGGGCTTATTTGGTGCAGTTCTGGTGAAGTTATTCTGAAAATTCATTTTGAGCTAGAGGAGGTTTTTCCTGGGTGGGGAGGTGGAAGTACCTAAGGTAGATACGGCACGCTAAGTCAGATCAAGTACCTTACCTAACTTAACTCAAGGTCACTTACCTTAACTTACCTAGTACGTTGTCAATCACGTCTACGCAGCCTACCTTGCTACCTATACCACTGGTGTTTGAGAGCAGGACATCGTGCGCCTTCATACGCACTCTTTCTGCGATGCCCTCAATATTATCAGACGACGACAAGGAGACGGTGAAGAGAACGGTCCCAAAAGCAGCAAACAAAATACATGCCGTCGCAGTTGCGAGGTTGTATATTGCATATCCCAACAAGCAGCGATGGACCTATACAGGCATACAGGGTGCCGCAGTGCTAGCTAACGACTTGGTGGGCAATACCTTCTGGATCAAGATGGTCGACATATCGGTACGTTTGCCTCAAGGCCTGTGATATCTCCCCATTCCGCGGAGACCAATCCGGTTCTCTGCGTTGTGTTGCAGGCTGACAATTTGCAGCCCGCCAATCGTGGAGTCTTGTGGGATCAAGAAATATATGATACGTTCTCTTACAACCAGGATCGGACTTTTTTCCATTCGTTCGAGCTCGAGAGCTGTGCAGCTGGCCTGTTGTTCGTTGATGAGAAGGAGGCAAAACAGTTCAAGAAGAAGGTGGATGAGCGGGAAAAGAATGCGAGTAAGAGTACCAAAGCAACAATGTTCGGATCTGGTGGGCGTCCGCCGCTAGGCACTGGGGTGAACGGAAAGAGTCATGGCCTTCTGGGAGGTATTGGGAATCTCCTACATGGCCATAGGTCTTCATCCGCTCCAAGTATACCCATGCCACAACCTATCGTTCCATCCCGGGAAGCCTTTTCCCTAGCAGCACCACTTCCTACAGAGAGCAAGACTACGTCTTCAGCTAGGGTGGACCCTTCGTTACTCGAAGAACTCCGGCAAATGGGCATTACAGAAGACCAGATTGAGCAAAATTGGGATTTTATCAGGACATATATCGAGCAGAAACAGGCATCCGAAAGTAGCAATGCTCTGGACGACAGCAGCTTTTCCGGTGGAAACGACCGCAAGGCCAGTGCTCCCCCACCGGCTGCACCGCCAAGTGTCCCACCTGGAAGACAAAGCGCAATCAGCCCTCAAAACACCGGCAGCACCACTGCTTCGAGGAGAGGGCCTCCGCCAGCTCCGCCACCATCTCGAAGAAGTCGTCCTGATAGTCACACCGCTCACTCATACTCACCACAATTTGACAACCCTCCTGATTCGCCCGCACGAGATTCTTCGCCACCACCTGGTCCGCCACCGCCAAGATTTAGGGCACCCCCCCCCATCGCCGATGCTGGCAAATTCGCGAACACCAATAGCGCTGCAAACATTCCGCGACCACGCGTGGTATCAAATACAGGTCCAGCTCCGCCTCCGCGGCCACCGAAAACCCCGATGGACGAGACGGTGGAGAATGGGCTGAAGTTCGGTGTACCGCCGCCATTTCATGGTGATCGGATCGCGTCCACAATACCTCCGCCACCGCCAAGCCGGGGATCGGGGCCGACGGCGCCACATCCGGGGGAAAGTCTTAACATCAATGCGCTGCCGTACAACACTTCCGCTCCTCCGCCTCTTCCACCGAAAACGCCAAACGCGCCTACCGCATCTTCAGCACCACCGCCTCCACCTCCACCAATGCCGAACCGGAACAACATCCCGTCAGCACCTCCTCCGCCACCTCTCCCAGCTCTTTCGAGAACAATTCCACCTGCTCCACCTGCACCACCTGCATCGGATGGCCACCAACCTCCACCACCTCCACCATTACCTCCTGGACGCGAACCAATGGGCAAGTCCTCTGTGCCAGGCCCTATCGGAGGGAAAGAAGACGTCCTAGCATCGATTCGAGCATCTGGTGGTATTGGAGGGGGTCGGCTGAAGAAAGTAAGCGACACTGAGAGGCGGGACAGGAGCGCTGCATTGGTGCCAGGGGCACTGGATGGTGCAGTAGGGGCACGAGGAAGCGCACCCGCCCCGAACGCAAGTGGGGAGGGCGGCTTAGCCGGGGCCCTGGCCGCAGCCTTGGAAAAGCGTAAGGCGAAAGTTAGTGCAAGTGGTAAGTTCCCCTCAGGGCTTACGTTGTTTTCGTGCTGACGCAAAGCTCTTAAGATGATGAAGATGACGATGACGACTGGGATGAGACACCCAAAAGAAAATGAGCCGGAGCTTGTAACTGTCCTGCTGTGGTAGGCTTTGCCTCATGGCGTTATCCTTGAGCTCGTCATTCCCGCGGATGCTCTCATGTTGCCAACGTTCGCACTCGTAGAGACCTTAAAGCTTCACACCCACGTTTTAGTGTTGCAATTTGGCATGTTACTCTTTACAGATTGCTGGAACTCGTGTTGCATCGGACTGGTACAAATGCGTGGACGCGATACTTTACTCCGAGAGACTCCGCACTGGGCATGAAGCCGACTTACTCCCTCATCACAACTCGCATGTTGGGAAGGTATTCGAAGGTCTGCTCATGTGCGGTTAGTGTTTATTATTGATAGATGAGCGATCGGATATATACGGAGTACGAACTACCATTTAGGTACAGTATGGAAAATGACGGAGCTTACCGTAGTTAACCTTCAGTACTGAGATTTGATCCGGCATTGCAGACTAGGTAGGTACAGTAACATCGTGGACTCCGAGAAGAGTGCGATTGCTTCCCTATTGGAGGATAGGATGCATCTTTCGTGTCTCAAGACATCCGCGCCATCATCCACTTTGCTGAAATTTCTGAGATCGCAGTCTGAAAATCTCTGCTTCTCACCTTCTAATATAAAGCCGGGTCAATGCCCCCATCGCACCTTTCGAGAGCTCACAGCCCATTTCGTCAACAGACGAAGCAAAGATCCCGCATCAGCTAGACTGATTAGTACGGAGGGTCCGCGACGGGGACATGTTGAAGCTTCTCTGTTGAGAGCTGACCTACTCCGGCCTACCTCGAAGGTCAGAAAACCTACAGCACTACTATCAACGCTTGTTACCATATCATCTCTTCACGATTGCTGCGCAGTGTGGCAACAACAGTCACGTCATGCGTCAACAAGTAGTCATCCTTGGCTGCGTCGCCTCTGGGACTTCAAGAGCAGCACTGGTCAGACGAGACTGAAGCCGGACGACCTACCCCCATTGACAAGCTTTCTGGACGAGGGGGCGGAGACTTCGATGTTCAGTCTTGGTCGCAGCCTTGCTGGGAAGGCATCAAATGAGCTGAAACTGCGATGTACTGAGTTTGACGAAAACGGAAACGTCACCCTGGTCAATGGCGAGTTCAAAAAGAGCGAACTGATTGCAAAGGTATCGATTGCCCGGTTTCCATTTCATACTGCTTGCATATGTACTCATGCTGATATGATTATAGTACGGTCTCCTCCCACGAGACCTACGTAAAATCGATTCGTCCCTCCTTCCTCATATCCTTGTCCGGCCATCGGCCATTCTCATAAATCTCCTTCACCTCCGTGCTCTGATCAAGCATAATCGAGTACTCGTGTTCGATGCATACGGCTCGACAGATTCTTACACCCAGTCCGTCTTCATGTACGACCTGGAAGGGAAGTTGAGGCAGAAGGAAGGCTCGAGGCAAGCTGGTGGATTACCGTACGAGTTCCGTGCGCTGGAAGCCGTGCTAATCAGTGTCACGAGTGGGCTGGAGGGAGAGTTTGAAGGTGTGAGAGAGCCGGTAGTCAGAGTCCTGAGAGAGCTGGAAGAGGATATCGACCGAGAGAAGCTGCGGCATCTTCTGATATTCTCAAAGAAGCTTGGAACTTTTGAGCAGAAAGCGCGGCTCGTACGCGATGCGATTGATGACTTACTGGACGCAGATGATGACCTGGCGGCAATGTACCTCACAGAGAGGGCTAGAGGCATAACACGAGAAGAAGAAGATCATACTGAGGTGGAGATGCTGCTCGAATCATACCACAAGGTATGCGACGAGATCGTGCAAGTGAGCGGGAATTTGGTCAGCAATATCCGCAATACAGAAGAGATGTGAGCAAGTCCCTTTCAAGTACGTGTCGACCATCACTTCAAGTCTGACTTCGAGAATAGAGTGAAAGCCATCTTGGATGCGAATCGCAACTCCCTAATGCTCTTGGACCTCAAGTTTAGCATCGGTACCTTAGGTATCGGTTCCGGTGCGTTTATCGCCGCGCTCTACGGGATGAACCTGAAGAACTTCATCGAGGAGTCTGATTACGGGTTCATTGGCGTTAGCGCATGGTCCTTTATCTTTGCGGCGATAGTTTGTTCCTACGGGTTGACAAAGTTAAGGAAGGTCCAGAGAGTCAGCATGTGGGGTGAACAAGGGAGGAGGAGTCGGGGTAGCTGGAGAGACGTCGATCCGATGCCAGCATTGCCAGGCGAAAGTCGAATGGACAGGTTGCGGAGGTTGAAAGAGGCTCGAGTGGAGGCAAGGGTGGGCGCCTCAAGAGACGGGAGAGGGTTCGGAGCGGACGCTGTGGAAGCACTGCCGCCAGTTACGAAGAGCAAAAGGTGACCCGATACGGTGCCGGAACTGAGCATCCATATTCGTTTCGGACTGGGCTCTCTGCATATGTTCTCAGAGCATGGCGGGCGTCGTTCTATGCTTCGTGGCGACTTTAGGGGTATCACCACACTCTTCAATACAGTTTTCATACCTAGATAAGGTTTCTACGGCGGTATCTCCTTCCCTTCCCAATCCCAACACCTCCCTCTTCCCTGTACAGTCATTCCCTTAACCACATCAATCAACTTCTCCGCGCTAAACTCCGAGCTGAACAGTTTTTCGCTTGGGGTAGTCTCCCAGAAATTGCGACTCAGACCGGTCTTGACGGTTCCCGGATGCAGCGCGATGGCCATGGCCTTCTCGCCGGCGTTGCTACGCAAGTGAATATCCAGAGACTTGACGATCTGGTTGACGGCAGCTTTGGATGATCGATAGGAGTACCAGCCGCCGGCCCTATTATCCGTGATACTTCCGACCCGGGCAGACATGACGGCGAAGACGGCATTTCGCGGGAGGCCGTCCTCCGCCGTCAGCTCGGTCGTCTTTCTCGGGAGGAAAGGGCAGAAGTGTTTCATCAGGAGCATCGGACCCAGCGTGTTGACCTGGAACGTCTCCAGCGCTCTGCGGTAGTCGACCTGTGCGGGTGATCGTTCGGGATGAAGGATGCCCGGTATAGCAAAGGCCAGGCGGAGATGGGCGCCTCCGAAACGGTCTTTGCAGCGGGCAGCGGCGTCTGCCACTGTTCCCTCATCTGCACCGGTAAGCCCCTGGTGAACAGGAATGTCAATTGCTCTCAGCTGCATCAACACGCTACGGATATGATGTCGGAAAGAGACGGTACCGGTAACGTCGACCGTCAACACTTCGAGCCTCTCCTTGGCCACGTCCATTCCCTCCAACATCCGCTCCTTCGTACCGTGTTGGTCTCTTCTCGTGGTCGCGACAATCGGAAGTCTTGTCGTTTTGAGCAAGCGTCGCGTCAATGCGAGACCGATCCCCTGAGACGAGGGCGAGACGAGGATCCACGGCTGCGGGCGCATACTCGTCGATCCAATGGCACCGTACAAGTGGGAACTCGAAAATTTCCGAGCTTAGGGATGGGAGGGACACAGTTCATTAGCTGACAACAAGGCGCCAGTTCTGTAATGACGTGTTCTCGAAATAACTTAACGCTAAATGTTTATTATTGCTTCGCTAAGTTCGCTGATCTCGGTAACGTACTCGCCACCTAGTCGAGCCAGCCACCTAAGCGAGCCACCTCAAAATCTCATAGAAACCATGAACATTTAGAAATTCATAACTTCAGAACATCTATGTAAAATTCAGGGAGTGTAGTTTAATTTGACATTATATGAATATATTTACTTATAGCTCTATTATAATTCAATAAAAATACATAATCTTGAGTTCTTCACTTATAAAAGCTGTAATTTATGAAATTTATAATTATATCATACTTCTACAATTAATTCTTGCAACTCTTATATAATATTTTTATTCTTAATTGATTTATCTATTTTCTGAGCAGAATATCAATTCTTAAGTAAATACATTATAATGTAATAAAGTTATGAATTTTCAAAATATTACTATTGTATAAGATTTTGAGATGACTCACTTAGGTGACTGACTCAACTAGGTAATGAAGATGTTAGTGAGTCTTGCTTAGTAAGTGAGCAGTACATAAGATCTACTAGTGCTAAGCAAAATTAAATTATTATACTTTTAGCATTTCTTAACAGACTTCTTCAGCTTAACTTTTTAAAGCTTGATAAATCTCTTCAGTTAATTTTTAGTTAAACTTAAACTGAGTATGTAAGTTGCCTATAGGTCACACAGGTCAGAGTTGAGTCTGAGTATTAGGTCAAGTCAGGTTAACTTTTATTTAACTGAGTTAAATGTGAATTAACTTAACCTGACTTACATAAAGTCATAGGTTTTTCATGAGTTATATATAGTCTTAGTAAGCATGTGTATGCGCTTAGTAAGCACATACACATACTTACTAATGTGTGTTTCTAATGTGCACCTTCACAAAAAGTCATGATTTTCATAACTTATTCAGTAATATATCTTGCAACTGTGTAATTTATCCCTATATAGCTAGTTAAGATGTAATTTATTATAACTAATATATTAATAAGCTTTCACATTTTTGAGCTTTAGCCCTGACCTTACTCATAATGACTAGCTTAAAATTCTTAAGTTTAATCTGCATAGATATGAGTAGAGTTAATTTATACACAAATTCAATCTAATCTAACCTGAACTTTAGTGCAAGTTCAGATTAAATGCACTTTTTTTTAACCTGATCTGACTCTACACTCAGCCTAGTTAAACTGATGTTATACATACTTTACAATTAAAACTGTCTCATTCTGATTATGATTAATCATTAATAAATAAATATAATTTTATCATCATAATATATCTCACTATAATGAATTGATCTTACTTGCTCTTCAAGCTCAAGATCAATTGAAATTAAATTAATTAAATTAAAATCTTAACTTATTTTCTTATATTTTTTAAACAATCTAAAGTAAAAACTTCACATTTACTTTAGTAGAAGATCAAGAACTGTTAATATTTAATATTTAATGAATTGATCTTTTAGAAAAGATTAATCTTACAGTAAGTTTAAATATATTTAAATAAGTTTAATTTTAATTAAATTAAATAGTAATCTTTCTCTATAACTTTATCTCATATTTACATTTACAATAATGATTTTTAAGAATGAACAAAAGTTTAATAAAGTAATTTAAACTTAACTGAATTAAAGTAAATTAAATTAAATTAATAGAAATTTATATAACTTTATTATATTATAATAATTGTTGTTGATGCATTTATTGTTAAACATTAAATAAATTATTATTTTTAAACTAATTATCAAGTCAGATTAAGCTTAAATTTTAGAATTTAACTTAATTCATTAAGCTTTACTTTGCAATCTAACTCAATTCTGTACAGAGTTAAGTTTAAACAGAGTCAAATTAAATTATTCTTGACAGTTTAAACTAAATTAAAATTAATTAGCTTCTGTTATTAAGCAATTTTATATTGATAGCAGTTATTATTGTAATATTTTCAATTAGCATTATGTACAATTCTTTTTGTTTAACTACATATTTACTTTATAAGTATTATATATAAGCATTATTAACTTAATTATCAGATCACTCATTCTCTACAGAGCAAAAATACATTAATTAATATACTTTATTTTTTTAGTAAGTCTGCAATGTATAAAAGATTGTTTTTATCTTTTACAATTTTTTTAATGTTATCAGATTCTCTTTTTTATGTAGCTTGACAACTATATTACATATAAGTTATGAAAGAAATTCTTAATATATAAGAACTTATATTTTTAAAAAATATATAAAGATATATCTTACTTGTCTTTTACAAATCTGTAATAAATAATTAATTTTTACTTCAGACTGTCATTGTACTGATTAAAAATCTTTTTAATTAGCAGTAAAAAAATTTTTTAATTTAAAGTAAAAGAATATAATTTCTATCAATACTGTTATTGCTGCATTGCATAAGCTGATTAAAGAGTGTTAAAATTAAGTATTTTAATTTAATTTAATGATGCAATTATATAATTTACTTAGCTCTTTTTGTGCAGAAATTATTTTAAAAAAAAAAGAATTATTAATAATTTAATTTTCTTCTTTAAAGATGTTATGCTTAATAACTTATTCTTTATTTTCATTTTATAAACTTAATTTTATCTTATACATCTTTATCTGTAATTCATATTCTGTTCTCTTCAATGAATCTTGTGTTGTCAAATTTATAAACTTTAAAATTTATTTAATATTTTTTTATAACTTTAACTTTTGTTATGTCTCTGTCATGCTATATAACATAATTTTAATGTTAATTTCTTTACTGTAAGAAGATCTATACTTAATAAAGAAATTATTAAAAGAATAATGATACTTGTGCTATCTATCTATTTAATGAATTTAATGTGTTAACATTGACTACAGTTAACTTAAATGTAGTTAAATTGATGACAAAAGCTCTATCATTTAAGATAAAAGAAGACTCTGTTAGTCTTTTATGCTAAGATTAAAGAAGTTAAGAAAATAAATAAAGCACTTTACTTCTTAACATTCTTACTTAATGCATTCATATTTATTGACTCTTACTGTTGTCAAGTCTTAACTGACATACAAAGCACTTAAATATCTATCTTAATAAAAACTTAATCAGTTCATTAACTATCATGTCTTGACTGAGTACAAAGTTCATTTAAATTTAATTTTTCTTGTGCAGATCTTAAATGTAATGATAAATAACATTGATGTATTTTAATTACTTATGCACATAAGCATTCTTAATCAGTATTAAGACAGTTTAATTGTTCTCTTTAAGCTAAAGAAATGTATTTTCTTTATGAGTTTTATTTTTCTGAATACTTACACAATGTAAATTAACTTCAAGATACTTACTTAACTTCATGTTTCTTAATATTTAAGTGAGTCAGACTTCAGTCTTTGTACATATTGATATAATTATATATTTAATCTTTATAATTAATGTTATCACTAACTTCTATTTCTGACTGACTCATAACATAAATTCTTTTTTAAGCAAAAAGACATAATTTAAAATAAATCTTCTGT
>JAABUJ010006164.1_pt1 | contig 11719 bp, 9 predicted proteins | sample 5559131 | NCBI WGS metagenome assembly JAABUJ01 (sample SAMN10711875, study PRJNA513366) | rock metagenome | isolation source: Antarctica rocks | place: Antarctica: Victoria Land, Mt New Zealand nord | collected 2016-01-07 | reverse complement strand
GGCACCACCGACATCTTCTCCAAGTTCCTGACTGCCGACGCCGGTAGCGACTGGACCCTTGGCACCGGCAAGGAGCTCAAGTGGCCCGGCGGTCAGGCCGCCAAGGGCTCGGACGGGGTCACCGCGGGCGTGAAGAGCGCCCCCGGCGGCATCACGTACACCGAGCTGTCGTTCGCGAAGGCCAACAGCCTTCCGGTCGCGCAGGTCAAGGGCAAGGGCAGCGACTTCGTCGACGCCACGGGTGACACGGTCGCTAAGGCACTGGGGGCGGCCACGGTCGACGGCAGCAAGGGCGACGTGCGGGTGAAGGTCGACTACGCGAGCACGGCAACCGGCGCCTACCCGATCTCGGCTGTCACCTACGTGATCGCCTGCGACAAGGGCAACCAGAACGCGGACTCGGTCAAGGCCTTCCTGACCTACGCCACCGGCAAGGGCCAGGAGTCGGCTCCTTCGCTCGGCTACGCCAAGCTGCCCGACGCCATCGCCAGCAAGGTGACGAGTGAGGTCTCCAGCCTCAGCTGACCTCCCGGCGTCGCCTGCCCGGCCCACCGTCACGGTGGGCCGGGCACCGGCGGGTCAGGCCACCGGAGGGGACAGGAGAGACTCAGGGGATGAGCGAGAACAGCCCAGCCGGTGCCACTCGGCTTGCTCCCGCCCGGGCGGAGGAGCCCGGGACCGATGCAGAGCCGCAGGGCCAGGCGGCATCGGGTGGCGAGGAGCCGCCCAAGCGCTCGCGCGGCAAGGCGCGGCTCGGGGACCGGATATTCAGCGGGCTCACCGGTGGGGCGAGCCTGCTCGTGTTCGCCGTCATCATCCTCATCGCCGTGTTCCTGATCAGCAAGGCGCTGCCGTCGCTGCACAAGGACAGCAGCAACTTCCTCACCGAGCGCCAGTTCCTTACCGACCAGTCGCCGCCGGTCTTCGGGATCGCGGCGCTGGTGTTCGGGACTGTGCTGACGAGTTTTCTTGCCCTGGTGATGGCCGTGCCGGTCGCGCTCGGCGTCTCGCTGTACGTGACCGAGTACGCTCCGCCGCGGGTCGCGAGGCCGCTGGGCTACCTCGTCGACCTGCTGGCCGCGGTCCCGTCGGTGATCTACGGACTGTGGGGCATCGACTTTCTGCTCGGTCACTCGCTGGGATTCCAGACATTCCTCCAAAAGCATCTGTCGTGGATTCCGATCTTCTCCAACGACGTGGGCGCCGTGGGCCGCTCGATCCTGCTGGCTTCCGTCGTCCTGGCGGTCCGGCGGCGATGGTGTTGCCGCCCGTCGCCCGCAGGATCTGGAAGGAGATGTCGCCACCGGGCTGGTGTTGTTCGCGATCACACTTGCCGTCAACATGGGGGCACGGGCGGTCATCTACCGCAGCAACAGGCTCGAGACGAGAGGCGCCGCATGAGCCACGGCCAGGCGCGATGGCCACGTCGTTGGCTCTCGCGCGCACCTCCCGGCTCTCCGATGGTCGTCAGCTCGGCCGCCCGGCGATCGGCCTCATCGCCCTCGCCACACTGCTGCTGGCGCTGCTGCTGTTCGCCGTGACGCCGCTCGCCGGCCGCGCCGGCTTCGTCGTGTTCACGGTCGCGCTGTTCACCGTTGCGCTGGCGGCGGTCTCGTTCGCTGTCGAAGGGCGGCGCCGAGCTGCGGACCGGCTGCTGGGGCTCGCCGTGCGGCTGGCTGTGCTCGCCGCGCTGCTGCCGCTGGTGCTGGTGCTGAGCTACACCGTCGACCGCGGCATCAGCAAGATCAACCCGAGCTTCCTGATGCACTCGATGAAGGGGGTCGGGCCCTTCGACACCACCGGTGGTCTGTACCACGCGGCCATCGGCACCCTCGAGCAGGTCGTGCTGACGATGCTCATCGCGGTGCCGCTCGGGCTGCTCGTAGCGGTCTACCTCGCCGAGTACGGCCGGGGGACGTTCTCGACCACGGTCCGGTTCCTCGTCGACGTGATGACCGGCATCCCGTCGATCGTCGCCGGCCTGTTCATCTATACGCTCGTGGTCATCAACTCCGGCCCGTCGGGTCTCGCCGCGGCCCTCGCGCTGGCCATCCTCATGCTGCCCGTCGTGGTGCGCTCTGCCGAGGAGATGCTCAAGCTGGTGCCCGACGCGCTGCGCGAGGCCTCCTACGCGCTGGGCGTTACCCCGGTGGAAGACGATCCTGCGGATCGTGCTGCCACTGCGTCGGCCGGGACCACCACCGGCGTCATGCTGGCCGTCGCCCGCGTGACGGGCGAGACCGCCCCGCTGCTGCTGACCTCGCAGACCTTCGACTCCATCAACACCAACCCGTTCAGCGGCCGGCAGAGCGCGCTGTCGTCCTACATCTACGACCAGGCCACGTCGGCCGGTCCGGGCTACATCCCGCGCGCGTGGGGGGCGGCGCTGGTGCTCATCGCCATCGTCCTGGTCCTGTACGTAGGGGCCCGGCTGCTGACCCGCCGCAACAGCCTGACCCGTGGCTGACCCCGCGGGGGCCCGGCGAAGTCCCGTCCCGGCCGCTGCTCCCGAGCAGCGGATGACCGAGAGAGGTAAGACGAGCATGGCCAAGCGCATCGACCTGGACGACCTGTCCTGCTACTACGGCAGCTTCCGCGCTGTCGAGGGCGTCTCGCTCGTCATCGAGCCCAAAGCGGTGACGGCGTTCATCGGGCCGTCCGGATGCGGCAAGTCGACTGTGCTGCGCGCGATCAACCGGCTGCACGAGGTGACGCCGGGGGCGACCGTGAGCGGGCGGGTGCTGCTCGACGACGACGACGTGTACGGCGCCGGGGTCGACCCCGTGACGGTGCGCCGCACCATCGGGATGGTGTTCCAGCGCCCCAACCCCTTCCCGACGATGTCGATCTACGACAACGTCGCGGCCGGCCTTCGCCTCAACGGGACCCGCAAGAAGTCGCTGCTCGACGACGCGGTCGAGCGCTCGCTACGAGGCGCTGGGCTGTGGGACGAGGTCAGTGGCCGGCTCAGCAAGGCCGGCGCCGGGCTGTCCGGCGGCCAGCAGCAGCGGCTGTGCATCGCACGCGCCATCGCCGTCGAGCCGCAGGTGCTGCTGATGGACGAGCCCTGCTCGGCGCTCGACCCCATCTCGACGTTGGTCATCGAGGACCTGATCTCGCAGCTCAAGGACGACTACACCATCGTCATCGTCACGCACAACATGCAGCAGGCCTCGCGGGTCAGCGACCGCACGGCCTGTTTCAACCTCGACGGCATCGGCATGCCCGGGCGCCTGGTCGAGATGGACGACACAACGACGATCTTCAGCCGGCCGAAGCAGAAGCGGACCGAGGAGTACATCACCGGCCGCTTCGGGTGAGGCCCGCGGCCGGGGCCGCCACCGGCGATGGCCCGTCGGCTAACGTCGCCGCCATGACGCGGGCGCGGTCCGACGCAGCCGCCGCGTCGGCCCCGGGGGCAGCCGGCGCAAACATCCCCGCCGAGGGCGCCGACCGTATCCTCACCATCCCCAACGCCCTGTCGGCGCTGCGGCTCGCGGGCGTGCCGGTGTTCCTGTACCTGGTACTGGGTCCGCACGCTGACGGGTGGGCGCTGCTCCTGCTCATGGCGAGCGGGGTGACGGACTACCTCGACGGCAGGCTGGCGCGGATGCTGGGCCAGGCGAGCCGGCTCGGTGCGCTGCTCGACCCGCTGGCCGACCGGCTCTACATCGCCACGACGCTGGTGGCCCTGGTCATCCGGGGCATCGTGCCGCTCTGGCTGCTGATCGCCCTGGCGGCGCGCGACATCATCCTCGCCGGCACCATCCCGCTGCTGCGAGGGATGGGCTACGGGCCGGCACTGCCCGTGCACTTCCTCGGCAAGGCGGCGACGGCCAACTTGCTGTACGCCTTCCCGTTCCTGCTGGCGACGACCGGACACGGCTGGCTCGCGACAGTGTCGCGTCCGACGGCCTGGGCCTTCGTCTGGTGGGGCAGCGTCCTCTATTGGGTGGCCGGGGTGCTCTACCTGCAGCAGGTACGCCAGCTTCTCCGGCTCGACGACTCAGCCCGCGGTCGTGACCATGCCGCCCCGGCCGCCCCGGCCGGCTAGCCGCGTACGTCCTGCTTCTGGTGCCGCTTGGCGGTGTGCCGCAACTGGATGACCCTGGCGAGGCCGAGCAGCCCCACGAGCAGCGCGCCGGTGACGGCGGACAGCAGCATCGCCACGGCCAGCGGAAGGTGGCCGTTGTATCCGAGGAAGCCGACCTGAACACTGCGCCCGTTCTGCAGGATGAAGAGCAGCAGCAGCAGGAGCAGGAGCGCGAAGGCGATCGCCGCGGCGTAGTAGCTGCCGGTACGCGTGCGGGCGACCTGATGCGGCGGAGGCGGTCCGGCGACTGGCGGCCGGCCGCCGGAGTCATTGCCCTGGCCGACCTGGCCGACCTCGCCGGCGGGCACCTGAACGGAACGGGTCGGGGGCTGCGGGTCCATGATCGTCTGATACCCGACGGCCTGCGGGGCCAACCGTGGAATGCTCCCGCCGGTACCGCCGTCCCGGCGCACCAGGGGCTGGGTGGGCGCGTCATGCCGCCGGCAGCGCCCGGGCGAGCAGTCCCAGCAGGCATCCCAGTGCCGCTTCTCGGCAGCGGCGTCGTACACGGTCAGGTCGCTCATGGTGAAGCCGTGCGAGGCGCCGTCGTAGACCTCCGACCGGTAGGTGACTCCTGCTCCTGACAGGGCTGCCTCGAGCCGGGCGATCTGCTCCGCGGGCATCGAAGCGTCGTTGGCGGCATGCGCGGCGTAGACCTCGGCCCGGATGTCGGGCGCGCCGTGCTGCGGCCCGGCTGGGTCGTCGGGGGCGAGGTTGCCCCCGTGGAAGCTCGCAGCAGCGGCCACCCGCCCTGGCAGCTGCGCGGCGGCACGCAGCGACAGCGCCCCGCCCATGCAATAGCCGGTCGTCCCGATCGGCCCGGGGTGGACGCCTGGCTGCGATCCGAGGAACTGCACGTAGGCCTGGGTGTCACGGGCGGCGACCTGTGGGGTGAGCGCCTGCATCAGCGGCCGTAGCTCGGCCATGACTGCGCCGCGGTCCTCGATCTGCAGGCGCTGCACGAGGTCGGGCACGACGGGGGCCCGGCCGGCGCGGAAGAACAAGTTGGGCACCAGCACCGCGTAGCCCGCCTCGGCGATGCAGTCGGCCATCTGCTCGAGCCGGGCGCGCAGGCCGATGCCGTCCATGAAGAAGAGCACGCCGGGGTGTTTGCCGTCGTCCGCCGGCTGAGTCAGGTAGGCGTCGGCCGGACCGTCGGAGGTCGGGACGTCGACGTGGCTGCGGCGAAGGGCAGGATGCTCGGACACGCTTGGCACGCTACGGGCGGCGGTCAACGGGGCACGACATTCTCAGCAGTGTTGGCAGCGGGCCGGCTCGAGCGCCTGCCGCGGGGTGACCGAGGGGAGACGGGCATGCAGGCAGTGGACCTCGGGGGGCTGCGCGTCTCGGTGCAGGGCCTTGGCTGCATGGGGATGAGCGAGTGGTACGGGCCGGCCGACTGGTACGAGTCGATCAGCACGATCCATCGCGCCCTCGACCTGGGCGTGACGTTCCTCGACACCGCCAACGTCTACGGCGACGGGCACAACGAGGTGCTCGTCGGCCGCGCGATTGACAATCGGCGCGACCAGGTGCAGCTGGCGACCAAGTTCGGCATCGACCGCACCGGCGGTGAGGACAAGCGCCTGATCCGCGGTGAGCGAGGCTTCGTCAAGCGCTCGTGCGAATCCTCGTTGCTTCGCCTCGGCGTCGACACCATCGACCTTTACTACCTGCATCGCCCCGCGCAGAACGCCGAGATCGAGGAGACGGTCGGGGCGATGAGCGAGCTCGTCACCGAGGGCAAGGTCCGCCATCTCGGGCTGAGCGAGGTGGGCGAGGACCTGCTGCGGCGGGCTCACGCCGTGCACCCCATCAGCGCGGTGCAGAGCGAGTACTCCCTGTGGACCCGTGACCCGGAGGCGCTCGCCCCGGTGCTGGCCGAGCTCGGTGTCGGGCTCGTGCCCTACTCCCCGCTCGGGCGGGGCTTCCTGACCGGGACCCTGGATCGCGCGAGCCTGGGAGCGAAGGACTTCCGCGGCAGGAACCCGCGATTCACGGGTGAGGCCGGCGACGCGAACGAAGCGATCGCCGACACTGTGCGCCAGGTGGCTACCCGGCTCGGCGTCGCGCCGGCACAGGTTGCCCTGGCGTGGGTCAGCGCCCAGGGCGAGCGGCTCGGCATCCCGGTGGTTCCCATCCCCGGGACCAAGCGGGTGAGATGGCTGGAGGAGAACGTCGCTGCCCTCGACGTCGAACTTGACGCGGCCGCCCTCGCCGAGCTGGACCCGCTGGGCGAGCGGGTCGCCGGGGCCCGTTACTGAGGCCAGGACCCGGATCGGAGGGTGGGCGATACTGGTATCGAACCAGTGACCTCTACCGTGTCAAGGTAGCGCTCTCCCACTGAGCTAATCGCCCTCGTCGAACTCGAGGCGGAGGCGGGAATCGAACCCGCGTACAGGGCTTTGCAGGCCCTTGCCTAAGCCACTCGGCCACTCCGCCGGGTGCGGCAAGCCGCCAAGGCCGGCGCCTCGAACTCGAGCGGACGACGGGATTCGAACCCGCGACCCTCACCTTGGCAAGGTGATGCTCTACCACTGAGCCACGTCCGCGTGCGCCGCTCTCGCCGCGCTGCCCGGCACACTTTAGCCGACGATCGAAGCGGTCGCGAACCGGCGCTACCCCGGAGCGGCGCGTCGTCAGCGGCGCTCCCGGCGCGGCTGGTGGCAGCCCGCTCAGGCCAGCGGGTCGCTCCACAGGAACAGCGCCAGCTCGGCATCGAGGTCGACATGCTCGGACTCAGAACCGGTGGGGACGGCGGAGTAGGTGCGCGTGAGGAACTCGACGAGGCCGCTGAGCGGAACCTCGAACAGGGCTTGGCCGGAGGGGCTGCACAGGGACAGGCAGACGACCTGGGCCCCGGCGTCAGCGCTGGGCCAGACCTGGACGTCGCCGTCGCCGACCGGGGAGGTCACGCCGTCGGTCAGCAGCTGCCGCGCGAAGGTCCACTCGACGACCTCCTCCCCACCGGTGCGGAAGCCGACGTGAACCGCGTAGGGGTCGTCAGCCTCATAACGGATTGTCGCGGTCACAGGCAGCGACGACCCGCCCGGAACGACCAGGCGCAGCGCGAGCTCGGTGGTGATGAGGTCGTGTCGGGCGTTCATCTCGGCCTCTCCTGGCATCGGGCGGAACGGTCTGCGTCCTGCGGCCGTAGAGCGCGCATGGGATGATGCTGTCGATGTAACCGCCTGTGCCCGCGATGTGTGACGCTGATGCCTGGGCAATCGGCAGGTTCACTCGGTCGGCCGCAGCAGTCCCCGGTGCGGGGCAGGCGCGATGCTCAGGGGACCGGTGCGAACCGAGATTCCCAGCCCTGGCGAGGCTCCTTGAGCGGCCAGGGGGACCGGACAGTGCCCGCCGGTTGCAGGTCCTCGACCGAATCCACGTGCTCGGTGGGGGCCAGCAGGGGCTCGGCTACGGCGGCCTGCACCAGGACGACAGGCCGCCCGCGACGGACCAGGAGGGCGCGCCCCGGCGGCAGTGGTCGTGGCCGAACAGCACCGAGGACCGGCCCTTCGGCGGGGTCGCCGTCGAGCAGCAGGGTGCAGGTCCCCAGTTCCAGCAACCGCTGCAGCAGCGGGTCGAAGGACGCCCGCGCGAACCCGCCGACCCGGCGGGCCAGCACGAGCGTCAGCTGCTGGTCACCCGCCCCGCCCTCCAGCCGGTCGGCGAGCCCGGCCAGTGGGCTGGCGAGCCCCCGGGCGAGCAAGTCGTAGTCGTCGACCACGACGACGACCGGGCGCGCATCCGCGCCATCGGTACCCAGTGAGCAGGCGAGCGCGTCCGCCCCCGCGCTCGATGTCGTGTACGACGCCAGGGCAGCCCTGAACCCGGCCGACGTCCCGCGCGGGTCGATCAGGTGCACCGCCGCTCCGGCCTCGAGGTGCTGGCGCACGACAGAGGCGAGCACGCCCGTCCGTCCGGACCCGGCATCGCCGAGGACGACCAGGTGCCGTCCGTCACGCTGGGTCAGGTACTGCGGGACAAGGCCGGACTCGGCGACACCGAGCAAGATCCCCGCCTCTCGCTCGCCTTGTGGGGGCAACGGCAGCCGGCTGGGCAAGAGGCGGACGGGTGATGCCGTCGTCACACTGCGTCGACGCAGCAGCTCGATCAGTGCCGGGTCGACGCCGCCTTCCAGGTCGCCGAGAACCGGCGACAGCGATAGATGGGGAAGCGCCAGCTGCCCAACCAGTCCGCCGGGGAGGACGAGGCGTCCCGGTACGTCCGACGTGAGGCGGCCGGCAACCCGCCGATCGATCTCCGACTCGTACGGATCCTGCAGGCGCAGTTCGAGCCGCGTGCCGAAGGCAGCGCGGATCGGCCCGCGCAGCTCGGCCCAGGAGCGGATCGACACGAGCAGGTGCACGCCCACGCCGAGCCCGTCGGCCGCGATCTCGGCAAGGGCGCCGGCGAGCTCGTCGTCCTGCTGGATCGCCGCCCAGCCGTCGACGACGAGCAGCAGCTCGCCCCGGCCGTCGGCACTCGGGCGCCCTGCTGCCCGCCACTGCTGCACTGTCTGTCCGCCGCTCGCGGCAGCCGCCGAGCCTCGCTGGCGCACGACCTCGACCGCGTCGAGCACGGTGCGGCGGACGAGCTCGGGTTGTCCGGGTCCGGCGACTGTCCCGACGTGCGGCAGGTCCTGCAGCGCCTTCAGCCCGGCACCGGCGGCTGCGACGCCGAGCACCTGCAGCTCCTGCGGATCGTGAGCGAGCGCCAAGGCGCAGACGAGGGTGAGCAGCGCAGTAGTCGTACCGCTCTGCGGCGCCCCCGCGACTGCGACGTGGCCACCGGCGCCCCCCACGTCGATGCGCAGCGGTGTCTGCTCCTGCTGGCGGGGCTGGTCGACCAGTCCGACGGCGGGGCGAAGCGCATCGGACGGCTCGCGAGAACCGGCCACGGATGGCACCGACCCAAGGGCCGGCAGCCCGAGGAGAAGTCGGCGGGGGAGTGGGAGCTGCCAGATGGGGCGGGCCGGCTGCGGCTCGAGCAACCGTTCGGTAGGTGCATCAGCGGCGCCCAGCACCAGCCCGGCTGCCAGGTCGCTGTCGCTGCACCGCGCGACCTGCAACAACCGGCGGCGCCCGTCGACGCTGAGCAGTGCCGCGCCGGGAGTCGCGGGCAGGCTGGCCGCGTCGTCGACCCCGAGAACCGTGCGCGACTCCCCGGCGGTCCCCGTGCGCAGGCAGAGCCGATAGCGCAGGTGCCCGTCGAGGCCGGCGAGCCTGCCTTCGTCCAGCCGCTGGGTCGCCAGCAGCAGGTGTACGCCAAGGCTGCGCCCGACCCGGCAGGTGCGCACCATCACCGCGAGCAGGTCGGGTGCGGCCTCGAGCAGCTCGGCGAACTCGTCGATCACGACGAGCAAGGCGGGCGGGGCAGGCGGGTCTGCATCGTTCGCGCTCGCCAACCGCCAGGAGTCGAGGTCCGGGTGGCCGGCGGCGTGCAGCAGCCGTTGGCGGCGGTCGAGCTCACCGCCCAGAGCATCGGCGAAGCGGGCCGTGAGGTCCTCGGAGTCGAGGTTCGTGACGTGTCCGGCGACGTGGGGCAGCCGCTCCAGCCCGCGGAAGGTCGCGCCTCCCTTGTAGTCGACGAGGACGACGGCCAGCTGCCCGCGGTCGCGAGTAGCCAGCAGCCCGCCGACCAGCGTGCGCAGTGCCTCGCTCTTACCCGAGCCAGTAGCCCCTACGACGAGGCCGAGCGGGATGCGAAGCCGGCCCAGGGCGCCGCCCTGCGCCCTGGCAGCGTCGAGCAGCTCCGGAGGGCTGTGGGCGGCGGGACACCGCCCTCGGCAGGGCACGACCAGCCCGAAAGGGCGTGGGACACCGCGACTGCGGAGGCGGACGAGACGGCATCGGGCCGGGCCACGCTGCGGTCGGCCACTCCGTGGCAGCTGCTGCGCACCCAGGCCGGACCGGCGGCGTCCAGGGTGACAACCGTGTGCAGGCCCGGCGGGACGTCGGCCAGGCAGGGGGCGTACGCGATGACAACACCCCCGGACTGAGCTACCTCGTCAGCCAATCGGGAGACGGACTCGCGCGCTGGTCCGTCGTCCACAGCGCAATAGGCCACGAGTAGCGGCACGCGGGCGCCGCCGGGGCCCAGCAGCGGGCGCAGGAGATTGCGTGCGGCGGCGATGTCCAGAGCGGTGCCGCGGCAGTGGGGGAGCGCGGCCAGCCAGGGCTCGTCACCTGGCAGGCTCAGGCCGACGAGCGCGAGCTCACCCGGCGGACGGGCGCAGGCGAGCTCCAACACCATGCTTCGTACCAGCGCCCAAGCTTGCTCCGGTGGCCCCACCACGGCGGTGCAGCCGGCGCCGCAGTCGAGCACGGCCGGGTGGTCGTCGATGCTGGACGCGGTCGCTACGACCTCCCGGGCGGCGGCGTCAAGGGCCTCGTCACGCTCGACCGCACCGATCTCGCCCCCGGCGCAGCGGACCTCCAGGGCTAGGGGGACGCGACCGCGACCGAGTCGCACGCGGAGCGCGTCGGGATCGCGACACCGGCGCTCCCACAGCCGCTCGCCGCTCACGGCGCGCTGTTCCCACGCCGCGAAGCCGGGGTGGGCATCCTCGACAGCCTCCCGCTGGCGCCGGCCCGCCTCGAGCAGCGTCTGCTCGACCGCGTCGAGGTGGGCCCGGTAGCCCTGCCGGCGCCGCTCGGTCCGGTTTCGAGCCGCGCGCCGGCTGCTCCGGCGCATCAGGAGCCCGGCGCCGAGCATCAGCGCGACAATCGCAACGCCCAGCCCGAGCATGAGGTGAGAGCCGCTCATGACGGCCCAGGCGAGGATGCCGATCCCGGAGACTGCGGGCAGCAGCGCGGCAAGCAGGCCGCCGCGCTCGGGCTCCTCGAGCGCCGGAGCAGCCGCCACCTCCACCGGCTCCTGGCGGAGCGGCGGCGGCCAGGCCCTTGGTTGACGCGGCAGGTGACGTGGCGCGAGGGCATCCGCTGCTGCCGTCACAGCGAGCACCGTAGGGGCGCTCGCCGGGCCGCTGCCGGAGTTGTCCACAGGCTTGCCGCACGCTGGGCTGCGGTGCAGGTGGAGCCGTGCGTCCTTGTAGGCTGGCCGCGACGGTTCGGGCGATTAGCTCAGCGGGAGAGCACTGCCTTCACACGGCAGGGGTCACTGGTTCGATCCCAGTATCGCCCACCACGGGTCGCTGCCGACCAAGGCGGCTGACTAGAGCACTGCCGTACAAGCCAGCAGCAGGAGCGGTACCAACAGCACCCCGCGGGTGATGAACGTGCGCCAGGGCACCTGCACACCAGCGGTCCGGCACTGGTCGGCCCATAGCAACGTCGCCAGCGACGCCCACGGCAGCACCAGCGGCCCGAGGTTGACTCCGAGCAGCAGAGCTGTGAGCCCCCGGTCGGGCACGACCCGCTCGAGCGCGAGGAACGCCGGCAGGTTGTTCAGTGCGTTGCTGGCGAGCGCCCCCGTTGCTGCGACCCGCAGTGCGTTCCCGCCGCCGCCGGCCGCGGCCCGCAGGAGCCGGTCCAGGCCCAGTGGCCCGGCGGCCTGCACTGCCAGGAACAAGCCGAGCACCAGCGGCACCAGCCGCCAGGGGACCAGTGAGGGGCGCAGCACCGCGGGTCGGCGCACCGCGCACATCCCGAGCAGCACGGC
>JAABUJ010006162.1_pt1 | contig 11723 bp, 9 predicted proteins | sample 5559131 | NCBI WGS metagenome assembly JAABUJ01 (sample SAMN10711875, study PRJNA513366) | rock metagenome | isolation source: Antarctica rocks | place: Antarctica: Victoria Land, Mt New Zealand nord | collected 2016-01-07 | reverse complement strand
TGCTATAAATCCCATAGGATGACTCCTTTGCGTCGCATGGCTTGGTGTGATCGTTGTAAATCTCAGCATGCCACACTCCGCAGGAGGAGTCATCCCTGCGTGGTTTCCCTATCTACACCGTATTGCTCTTAGAGTTTCCTTAGAAGATTCCTAGAAAAGGGTTAGAGCGACGCCGGCGCGGATGACGCGCCGCGCCATGCGGGAACCAGTAGCATGAGGTCAGATGGCGCTACGCCCGGACGTCCGGACGCCCCAGCACTAATGGGGACTGGTGGATTCTGTCCGGTACCCAACAAACCTGGAGCGCTCTCTGCGTCGGCGCGCAGACGTGTGCTGTGTCCAGACCGGGTGACACGTCAGGTCGATCACGGCCTCAGGCGCGGGACGGGGCTGCCACTGCGCCGCCCTTCCCACATCGGGCAAGGCGGGCCGGTCTGGCGCCAGCAGCGCCCACAGGCGGACCTGCTCCGGACACCCCTGCCGCCTGCGCCGCGCGCTATGGGACACTCTGCGCTGATCGCGCGCGGACTTGGCGTCGTCGAGGGGCGTCACCCCCTGGTGCGGTCGCCCCGCGCACCACGGATACCCTCCTTATGCGCTCATCGGGCAGGGACATCACGGCCGCGCCTGCGCGCTGCACCCGGTATAACACCGCCTCAGACCTGGTCGCCGCACCCGCAGGCAAGCCGCCGCCGGACAGATCCACTGTGTGGCGGCCCACGCCGATAGGAGCGTTGGGGCGGACATGATCTGTACGACAGAGGGGTGGCGCGGCGTGCGGAGCACACGGTCCGGCGCACCAGTCGATGACCGAGGCGATCAGTGCAGGAGGCGCCCTATCGTGCGGGGCGCCCGACGATCTGGCGCCGATCACCCCCTTCGCCCCCTTCCTCCCACGCCCGCCCCCACCCGTAGGCGCGGTCATCGTGGCGGTCACCGGGACAGCGCCGCCGCTCCGTTCCTGGTCTGGATGTGGTGGCCCGGTCCGCACGCGGGCGCCGCTGCGGGTAGCGCCGCGCCCCGGCGCCGGAGCGTGGCGCTACCCGACCTCATGCTGCTGGCCACCCGCGCCGCACGGGTGGCTCGCAGCGCCCGGCGCCGCTCTAACCGAATTCTAGGGATCTTCTAGCGAAACTCTAAGGGTACTCCAAGGAAGCTCTAGGCTTCGGCCTCTACGCTGCGGATAGGTGGATCGCGGCGCTGGACGAGCGCGGCGATAGCGGGGGTGATCGCACCCCACCGCCGAGTCCGGTCCGAGACCAGACGACCCTAGGTCGATGCTGCGGAGGCGGAACGCGCCTCCATGCCGTCCGCGATCAGCGGTCCGCGCACGCTGAGGACGATGAGGAAGGATAAAGGGACGTGAACAGACGACCGGAGAGCGTCTCGATGAGGCGGATGCGGAGCGGAGCGGCGAGAGGGGGGCGATCGAGTGAGTACCGACCTGGTCACCGGCCTCGCTAGCGGGGTCCGGGTGAGGCGACGGGGCGCGGCGGGGCGCCTAGCCCCGCCCGCTACCGGCGCGCGCCGCCGCACCCCCCCCCACCCCCGGAGGCGCCCGATCCGGCGGGGCGCGCACGCCGAACGCCGCAATGCGCCACGCGCGCGCATCCATAAAGATGACTTCGCCTACTAACGACAGACAGGAGACAGATCCTATGAAACGTTTACGAGCCCATCGCGTCGTTCCCGCCGCGCTCATAGCTGCCGCGATGACCATCCCGATCGCGACGACCGTCGAGATCCTCGCCCATGTGTCGGCCGGTCCGGCCACCGCAGCCCCCGCCATGTTCGCTGCGCTGGCCACCCCAGCCCCGGCCACGACTGTAGCGCCGGCCACTGCAGCCCCGGCTACGACTGTAGCGCCGGCCACTGCAGCCCCCGCGCCGGCCGCACCAGCCCTGGCGCCGGCCACGCCCACCTCGGCAGCGCCGACCATCCCGACGGCCCAGGCCACGTCAGCCGTGGCGTCAGCCACCCCACCGGCCCCGGTCACGGCTCCGCAGCCCGCAGCCACGGTACCAGCCACATCCCCGACGTCTGTGGGACCGGTGGAGGACAACCGATTCGGCGTGGCTAGCGGCGCGGGCGGCCGAGGCGGCGGGGGCCGAGGGGGCGATGTGGGCGGGAGAATAGGAAAGAATTAATAGAAAGGACGGCGATCCGATGAGTACTGATCTGGTCACCGACCCCGCCGGCGGGGTCCGGGCGGGGCGACGGGGCGCGGCGGGGCGCCTAGCCCCGCCCGCTACCGGCGCGCGCCGCCGCACCACGCTCCCCACCCCGAAGGCGCCCGATCCGGTGACGCGCGCGCACGCCGAACGCCGCAATGCGCCACGCCAGACCGCGCACGCCGTGGCAACCTGGGGCTTCCGCTCGCTCCTGGCCAGCATCGCGCTGGTGATCGTCTGGATCTGGCTGCGCGGCGGCAACGTCTCCGACGCCCACACCCCGGCCGACCTGCTGACCAGCATCGGACGCATCACGGGCCTCTTCGCTGCCTACTCGTTGCTGCTGCAGATCCTGCTGCTCGCGCGCCTGCCCGTCCTGGAGTGGGTCGCGGGGTTCGACCGGCTGACCCGCTGGCACCGCCTCAACGGCAAGCTCTGCCTCGCCCTGGTCCTGGCGCACGGGGCCACCATCGTCGCTGGCTACACCCTGGCGGACCGCATCGCCCTCCCCGTCGAGGTCGCCTCGCTCCTGGGCGGTTATCCGGGCATGGTCGCGGCGCTGATCGGGACGCTCCTGCTGATCCTGGTCGTGGTCACGTCCGTCGTCATCGTACGGCGGCGTCTGCGGTACGAGACGTGGTTCCTGGTGCACCTGCTCTCCTACGCCGGCGTGCTCCTGACCTGGTTCCACCAGCTCCCGACCGGCAACGACTTCCTGACCAACCCGTGGGCCGCGGCCTTCTGGATCGCGCTCTACGTCGCCACACTGCAACTCGTCCTGTTGTTCCGCGTCGTGCAGCCCGCTCTGCGCGGCCTGTGGCACGGCCTGCGCGTGGCCGAGGTGATCCCGGAAGGTCCCGGCGTCGTCTCGCTGCGCCTCACCGGTCGCCACCTCGCCGCGCTCAACGCCCGCGCGGGGCAGTTCTTCACCTGGCGCTTCCTCGACCGCGCGCGCTGGCGCGAGGCGCACCCGTTCTCGCTCTCGGCCGCGCCCGACGGCCAGTCGCTACGCCTCACCGTCAAGGCCCTGGGCGACTTCAGCGGGGGCCTGGCCGCGGTCACGCCCGGTACGCGCGTGCTCGTCGAGGGGCCTTTCGGCCACTTCACTGAGGCGGCACGCACGCGCGACCGGGTGGCCCTGATCGCGGGCGGCGTGGGCATCACCCCGATCCGCGCCCTGCTCGAGGAGATGCCGGGCCGGCCCGGCGACCTCGCGCTGATCTACCGCGCCACCCGCGCGGAGGACGTGCTCTTCCGGGAGGAGCTGGAACTGCTGGCGCGCACGCGCGGCGTCGCCCTGCACTACGTCGTCGGGGAGCGCCGGACGCCTGGCAACGAGCACCTGTTCTCGGCTGACCACCTGCGCGCGCTCCTCCCCGATCTCGCGGAGCGTGATGTCTACCTCTGCGGGCCGCACGCGATGATGCGCGCGACGGAGGCGACCGCGCGGCGCCTCGGCGTGCCGCGCGCGCGCATCCATAAAGACGATTTCGCCTTCTGAGGGCAGACAGGGAGACAGGAGACTGCTCAGATGAAACGCGTACATATCCATATCCATCGGGCCGTCCCGGGCGCGCTCATGGCCGCCGCGACGGCCATTCCATTCACGACAACCGTCGAGATCCTTGCCCGCGTGGCGGCCAGGCCGGTCGCCACACCGGCCCTAGCCCCGGTGTGGCCGGTGCCGGGATCGGCCGCCCCACTCGCGCCGTCTCGGGGGCCGGCCCCCGAGACGGACACCTCACGGACCTACCTCGGGCCGCTGGAGTACATCCGATCCGGCGCCGTGCAGGCGACGATCACGGTGGCCGGCAGGACGATCACCGCTGTCGCGATCGCGGCCCCCAAGGGCAACCCGCGCTCCGCAGCCATCAACGCGCGGGCCATCCCGATCCTACAGAGCGAGACGCTGCAGGCCCAGAGCGCGACGATCGACATTGTCTCCGGCGCCACCTACACCAGCCATGCCTACGAACAGTCCTTGCAGGCCGCCCTTGATCAGGCAAACTCCTCGTGAACACGCGCGGGACGGCCATGGCCAAGCGGGCTGCCTCGCCGGTGGATAAGCCAGGACTGGCCGGGTTATCCGCCTGGGGCGGCCGGCCCCGGTAGGCGTATCGCATCCCGGCCGCCGCGTGGTGTGGCCGCAGCCGACGCCATCCCGTGACTCTTCGACCGCCCTCTCGAGGGTCGATTAATCCCGCCCCGGTCGCCCGACTGGCATGGCGATCAAGCGGCTGGGGCCTAGACCAAAATGATGTGGACCGACGGATGAGGAAAGGACGAGGCACGCATGATACGGCGCACGACCCTTGCCCTCGATGAATACCCGCACACCCCGGACCCATCCGTCGCAGGCACAGCGGCGCCCGTTCTTGGTCAGATGTTGATTCTGGTCAGCACGCGGGGGCCGCTGTCGGGGCGCCATCCGTATGAGGGAGGATGGCGCCCCGCGCCGCGCGGGTCACCATCCGCACCCGGCGCCGCTCTAACCCTTTTCTAGCCTGAATTATTCATGAGCACTTTGGTCTAATCAGATTGACCGCATCTGGCTGAACAACCCACCCCTGTAGACCGGCTGAAGCGGCCGTAGAGCCGATTTTGGCGCCCAAAGTGGACTCTGGGAGCCTGCAAGGCCGCCATCGGCAACCAATCCAATTCGATGAATGTTTTCATGAATAATCCAGGCTAGGAATCTTCTATCGCAACTCTTAGGAAGTTATCACGGGGCTGTCATCAGGGTCGCCTAGGCTGAGAATAGACCGAAGCGCGGGCCACGCGAGAGCCCACCCGGTCGCACGGACAGACGGAGGACAACAAGATGAACGAGTTGAACGAGATGAGGACATTGCAGGCGCGTGCTCAGGCGACGGGCACGCCACCCGCGGTGACGCGGGGGACAGCGCAGCCCCACCTGTTGGTGATCGGCCCGCGAGAGGCGGATATCGCGCTGCTGTCGGACGCGCTAGAGACGCTCGACATCCAGATGGCCTGGGTCGCGGACGAGGAGGCTGCGGCGCCGCGCCTGGCGACCGGGTCCTACGACATGATCGTGGTGGTGTTGCCCCTGGGCCATGACGACGGCCTGGCCCTGTGTCGCCGCCTGCGCGCGGCCGACGCGCACCGTCCCCTGGTGCTCCTGCAGACGGCAGGGCCTCCCCGGGACGGGGACGTGCTCGCCGGCTTCGAGGCGGGGGCTGATGCCTATCTAATCGCGCCGATCCATGTCGGGGAACTCCGCGCCCACATGGTGGCGCTCCTACGACGCACGCGCGGCGTCTCTAGTGCGGCGTCACCGCACACGGCCGCGTTGGAAGCACCCGCGGGTGCACCGCCCGCTGGCGCGCAGACAGAACCACTGCACCGTCCTGACCCTATCCCCAGCATACGTGCGGGTCGTCGCACCCTGGCAGGAGGAATCGTCCCGTGGCGACGGGGTTTGCGCATGGTCGCCGCGACGGCCCTGATCACGACCGGTATCCTGGGCGATCGCGTCCTCCAGGCCAACGCAACCTCGGCAGGGAGTGTGGCTGCCGCCGGCGTGGCGACCGCCGCCAGCGTTGCCAGCACCACGTCCCCTGCCACCAGTGCAACGACCGCGACGAGTGCAGCGCTTGACGCGGCGACCGAGCGTGCCTTCGCCATCGCAAGCCCCTCCGTCGTCTACGTGGTCAACGTCGGCGTCGGCTCGGGCTCAGGCGTGATCTACGACAGCACAGGCGACATCGTCACCAACGCTCATGTCGTCTCCGGCGCCACCAAGGTGACCGTCACGCTCAACAGCGGCAAGACCTACACGGCCCGCATCGTCGGCGCCGACACGGCCGACGACCTGGCCGTCATCCACATCAACGCCAGCGGCCTGACGGCCGCCCGCTTCGCCACGGCGGCCAGCTATCAGGTCGCTGAGACCGTCCTGGCTATCGGCAGCCCGCTCGGACTCAAGCAAACCGTGACCTCTGGGTTGATCAGCGCGCTCGACCGCACCGTGCAGGAGTCCACCAGCGCCTATCTGCCCAACGCGCTCCAGACCTCCGCGGCCATCAACCCGGGCAACTCGGGCGGCGCCCTGGTCGACCTGAGTGGCGCCGTCGTGGGCATCCCCACCCTGGAGGCGACCGATCCGCAGAACAACAACGGCGGGGCGGCACAGGGCATTGGCTTCGCCGTGCCGAGCAGTCGCGTCACCGCCGTCGCTCATCAGATCATCGCGACGGGTACCGTGGCCCATACAGGCCGGGCCTACTTGGGCGTCGCCGCCACCGACGCCGCGAGCGCCCAACAGAGCCAGGTCCAGGACCCCTTCAGTCAAGGCGGCGGCGCGACCACGACGGTCGCGGGCGCGGTGGTGACCAGCGCGAGCGGGCCTGCGGCGCAGGCGGGGGTGCAGCAGGGCGACGTGATCACGGCGCTCAACGGCACGGCGATCACGGGCCAGAACGACTTGCTGACGGCCCTGGCCCAGCAGAAGCCCGGCGCCACGGTGACGTTGACCCTCAACCGCAACGGGAGCGTCATGCGCGTCCATGTGACCCTGGGCGAACTCGCCGCCAATGCCTCCTAAGACAGGCGTCACCTCGGGGGGCAGGACGGTGACGTCGCCGTCCCCCCTCCGGGGGCCAGCCAGTGTACGCCGCGCATGCCCACACGAGGCGTCATCCCCGTCGAGAGAAGGAGACTCCAGAAGGAGACTCCCATGACCGCGCTCACACACACACCAGACAAGAGTCCGTCAGCCCATCGGCCCCCACGACGCCGCCATGCCTCCAGGCGCTGGATCAACGCGTCCCTGGTCCGCCGCGTCGGGCCTGTGCCTGCGCGCGGGCCACACCGCTGCTGTTAGAACCCGACGCGGCGGTCGCCGACCTCGTGAGAGAGATCCTGGCCGACGAAGGCTATGCCGTGGATCACCTCACCCGGCCCGACGCCCTGGGCGCTGACCTTGCCCCCCACGGGCGCCTGGCCTATGATCTGGTCCTCCATCCGCTCCTGCGCGACAAAGTGGCGGCGGTGTTTGAGGCCACCGACGTGGCGATCGCCACGTCGGGCGCGTACGAACGCGGCACGCACATCGTTGACCCGCACACCGTGTGGCTCCCCAAGGGTGTCCTTTCCGTCACGGTCGCGGGCCCGGAGCTGACCGCGGCCGACGCCTACGCCACGGCCGCCTGCGCGATGGGGCAGGACGACCCGGCGTGGACCGCTCGGCTCCTGGGCCGCGGCTACGAGGCCCTGACCATCCTCGCCGACGGGACCGTCCGCACGACGCCCGGCTTCCCTCTGACGCGGTGAGGCGTGGAGGCTAGCCGCAGCCGGCCATGCGCCATCCGGTCGTACCATGCGAGGCAAGGTACTGTGAGCATGGGCTCGACGGCATGATGCGATCTCTGCACGCGGGTATGACGCCCACAGCCGCGCCACCCGCCGTCCGCATCCGTCACAATTGCGTCCGGAATGCAGCGTGTTGAAAGCCGCTTTGTCGTGGCGCTGGATCAATTCGGACGTGGAGACCACGGCGATGCGCCCCTTCTCGTAGCGGCCAGGGTGCATCGGTGGCCGACCGCCCGCGTCCGAGCCCCGACGCCTCCCCATGCATGGCTTGCAGGCCGGCTACTCCTGTAGTCGTCGGTAATCCCCACCAACCTGTACAACTTTGGTGGGCGACACGCCGTATTTTGTCACTACTCGCGCGCGGTGAGGCGGTAGCATGCGGGGGCAATGCGCGTACCATCGGGCGTATCCGGGGCCAGGTAGGCGCTCCCAGCTGTATCACCTATCCGTGAGCCCCGCGCCTCGCGGGGAGGCGATCTTTTGGGCTAATGGGATAACCGCCCCGCGACGCTTTTCGCCCCGCGATGGGATGAGTGCAGGAGGGAGGCGAGCTGCGCACCCTGTTATCGACCACCATCACCCCATCATTGGGCCGTCATTCCCTTGTCCTACGACGGCGGTGTGCCAACTCTGTAGTCGATCCCGGAGCGCGCGTATCCGGCCACTCGTCCGGCCCACGGGCATGCCTCACGCGGCGTACGCGCGAGAGGCGCCGAGCGCCTCGTGGACGTGCGCCAGCCAGGATGGCCGGGGTGTGCCCAGCAGCGCCTCGGCGTCGGACAGCGCCACGTAGCGCCACGCGTCGATCTCCACACCATCACCATCGCGCCGTGGCCTGCCCAGGAGTGGTGCGACGCGATAATAGAGCGTGAGATGGCCGCCGTCTGGGGACATCTCCGCAGCCAACAAGGGCCCGACCCGCGTCGCGGCGCCCAGTTCCTCGCGCAACTCCCGTGCGAGCGTCTCGGCCGGCTGCTCGCCCCCGTGGGTGAAGCCCCCCGGCAGACCCCAGGGGTGTTGCCGGTAGGTGTGGTGGCCGAGCAGGAGGCGCCCCTGCGCGTCGGTGATGACCGCGCACACGCCCATGGTGACGGAGGGGACCGTCGCGCGCACGATCCGCCGTTGGAGCCAGTGGGGCAGATGCCGCCATGCGCCGTACACGATCCGCTGCCGCCATGCCTTCACCGACGCGTTGTGGCCGCGTTCCCCAGCCGTCCGGGCGCTGGCCCGCCGGGCGGTCACGGAGAGGTCTGTGTGCACGTGTGTCATCGTCGTGGGTGCCGTTGGAAGCGTGGTCATGGCGCTGCCGTCCTTTCTCTCTATCTCGATCCATCTGATAGGGCCGGTTCGTCGCCCGTATCACCTACTCTCAGCGTAGGGCGTACAGATGACGGCCTGGTGATGGCCCGGTGACGGCAGCATGACCGCGCGGTGACCGCTCGATGACGGGTGCCGCGATAGGCGGCTATCCCGACGCCCGCAGCGCGGTCATCTAGGGGTTATGCCGCAGCACAGCCTCCTGGTCACGATACGCCGTGACCAGGAGGCTGTGCTGCGAGCACCCGCCGGCACCCACGGGCAACGTCAGGCGACGATAGGCCCCATGCCACGAAAGATCGGACAACTATGGATTGAGGGAGAACCGAGAGGGAAACGAGACATGACCGAAAACACGCGCGCGGCGCGGGCGGCCCCCGCCGCGTTCCGTGGCGCTGGAGGGAACGGCATATCCGCCAGCCGCGCCCGCGCGGCGAGGCACCGTTCGATCGACACGCGCCTGGCCCTGCTCGACGGCCGCGCCGGGCTGGCCGGTGACGGTGATCTTCACGGTCGTATTCTCCTGTCCCTTGCTGTAGCACGGCCATGACACGGCGGTCGTCGTTGCCCGCCCAGGTCGCCGGCGTGGCTGTCAGCGTGGGCGCGGCCTCCCCGTGCGCCCCGTGCGCCCCTGTGCGCTCCGCGCGGGGCGGGGCACCCATTTAGTCAGGGTGCGAGGGCGAGGGCCGCTACCCCAGGGTAAAGGAGGCTAGGCGGGTGCAATATCCCCCCGATTTTGCCCGTAAAATGTGCAATATCGGGCCTATCACGCCTGTCGTAGGCTCGTCGCGAGCGGGCGATGGTGCACGCCGACAGAGGCTCGCTGACGGCTCTCAGGACGCCAACGGGAAGAGGTCGAGGCCGGCGCGAGCGGCGGCTTTGGCGAGGCCGAGGCGAAAGAAAGGGTCGGCGAGGGCGATGTGGAGGCCGGGGAGGATGCGCCGGTAGACCTGGGCTTGACCGGCGCGGAGGAGGCGGCGCAGTTGCTGGGCACCGTGGCGCACGGGAGCGCTGGGGCTGTCCTCCAGCACGGCGACGAGCGCGGGCAGATCGTCCTGGTAGGTGTCGATGAAGCGGGCCAGGCGGTCGGGGGTCAGGGGTCCGGCCTCGACGGCGAGACGATGGCGCGCGACGACGACGAGGAGCGCCACGGCGGCCCGGTCATTCCAGCCTGGCACGCCCACGGATCGTCGGTGGATCGGCTCCATCACCCCGCCTGCCCCCTCGTCTCGCCTGTACTCGACTGTTGTGATTTGCGATAGCAGGCGCGCCATGCTACCCTCCAAGGCTAGAACCGCGTGAATACGAAAGGGAGGCCCGCTGATGCAGTTGCCCCTTGTCGCTCCCGCACCGCTGGTGAGCACGCACGCTACGGCCTTCCGGGATCTGTTCGAGAACCGCTGCCAGTTCGTGCACTTTGAGCATTATCTCACGGGGCTGATGGTGTTGGAAAACAAGAGCATGGCCAACATCGCGCGCTGTTTGCTGGAGAGCGCGGATAAAACCAACCTCGCGCGCTTCTTCGCGGAGGCTGAGTGGGACCCGGAGCAGGTCAACACCCGGCGTATCCGCTACCTGCTGGCGCAGACGCGTGCCCAGCGCCAGCCCAAGAAGGTGTCGGCGCTGGTGCTTGACGACACCTTGTGTGAGCATGGAGGCAGCCTGTTTGAGCATGTCGATCGGCACTATAACCATGGCGAGGGCACCTATCCGCTGGCGCACAACCCGGTGACCAGCTTCTATGTCAGCGGCGCGGTGCGCTTTCCCCTGGACCTGCGGCTGTACCGCCGCTACGAGGAGGTCACCCAGTGGGAGACCTTCGTGGCGCGGCACTTCCCAGGGCGGGCCATCCCCCGTACGAAGAAGGAGCGGGCGCGGCTGCACAAAGAGGCCGACCCTGTGCTGCGCCAGGACCCGGAGTTCCTGGCCCTGCACGCGCAGTTCGCCACCAAGATTGACCTGGGGATTGCGCTGATCGAGGCCGCCATCCGCCACAAGACGCCCTTTGGGGTGCTCCTGTTCGATGGGTGGTACCTGTCCGAGGAGGTGGTGCGGGTGGCGGAGCGTCGCCATAAGGCCTGGATCAGCATCCTCAAGCGGAACCGTAATCTGGAAACGGCCAGCTTCACGCTCAAGGACGCTAGCGGGACGGCCCTCGCCTTGCCGGGACCGCACATCGCGGTCAAGGACCTGGTGCCGCTCATCCCGGCGAACGCCTACCGGGCCGTCACGGTCGGCGCGCACACCTATTGGTGCTTCACCCTGGTCGTACGGATACCGGGCCTGGGCAAGGTGCGCCTGGTCATCAGTTTCCAGCACGCTGATCTGAGCGGTTCCTACGTCGTGCTGGTCACCAACCAGTGCGCGTGGAGTGCCCAGCGGATCATCGCAACGTATTTGTTGCGCTGGCCCACCGAGACCTTTTACCAGGACGGCAAGGGACACTTGGGCTTGGACACGTACCGCATGCGCAGCGCCGAAGCCATTGCAAAGCATTGGTGTCTGGTCTTCGTGGCGTACTCGTTCCTGCACCTGGCCTGTCTCCCTCCGCCACTGGCTCACGGAACAATCCCCGTCCGAACCATCGGGGAGGTGTGTCGCCAGCAAGCCGTCGCCCTGCTCCAAAAACTGCTGTTCTATACGCATGACCGTCTCCGCAGTGGGGTCACCATCGAAGACGTGGTGACCTCCTTGTTTGCCAAACACCAGGGCCTGGTGCCGACGTGATCAACCAGCGTCCTTTAAATCACAACAGTCGAGGCCTGTATCTAACGCCTGTCCTCAGTATCGCATGATGGAGCTGTCGCCGACGTAAGGAGGCTGCGCGGCCCCCTCAATCGCGGCGCTCTCGACGCGACGCGCTACTCCGCGCCGGCGTCCCCCTCACCGATCAAGTCCGCGAAG
>JAABUJ010006161.1_pt1 | contig 11723 bp, 10 predicted proteins | sample 5559131 | NCBI WGS metagenome assembly JAABUJ01 (sample SAMN10711875, study PRJNA513366) | rock metagenome | isolation source: Antarctica rocks | place: Antarctica: Victoria Land, Mt New Zealand nord | collected 2016-01-07 | reverse complement strand
GCGGTCCAGACACGGCATCCCGCCCAGCCGAGCCCGACACGTGATGGCCAGCACGATCGGCCACCCGATCACCACCACTCGAGGCAACCCCGGCGTCCTGTGGGTCGGCGCCGACCAGGACGGCAACATCCTCGACGTGATCGCCGCACTGGGACCAGACCAGCTGATCATCACCCACGTGATGCCGCACCGATGGAAGGAACGCCCATGACCACCACGAGGAAGGGAACCACCCGAGTCCAGCTGCCCGGCGGCGCGGTCGAGACCCACTACGACGACACCGAGACACCACTCGCCTACAACCAAACGCTCGCCGACGAACTCCTGGAAGCGGCCCGCCGCTACCAGGACCAGCACCCCGAACTGACCCCCGGTCGACCCTCACTGTCAGCGCCAGGCACCCACTCACCGCACGTCTCGTTCCGCGTACCGACCGAGCTGGCCCAACAGCTGGACGAGCAAAGCACGGTCGAGGGCGTGTCCCGCTCAACTTTGGCGCGGCGTGCGTTAGCCGCGTACCTCACAGCCACCCACCGGCCCGAATGAAGCAAGCGACTGTGATCTATTGCACAAACCCTTGCGCCACCTGTACGTTACTCGATGCCGGGCGGCCAAACTTGGTCAGCGCTGGGCGGTACGGCGATAGGCCCTATTGGTTACTCGATCGAGGGGATACGAACAATGCGCAAGAGGACCAATTTAGTCGGGTCGCTCGTCGTCGTCGCGGCGACCATGCTTGTGGCGACTCAAGATGCGGGAGTAGCAACAGCCGCACCCGCCTCAAGCGGTGCTCAGAGGGTGGTTTCAGAACTACATCCGGTGCCCGGTCTAGTTTCAGCAGATCGCACAGCGAACTTGAGTACTCGTCACGCCCCAATCCGCTTCGGTCGATCGGATGCACCGTCCGTCGCTTTATCTCCTGGTCTCACCGTGACACCGGACGCGCTGCCATCCATCGACACTGCTGTCGAGACAGTGCCTTCCGGCGCGTCATACATCTCGGTTCTACGTAGCGCGAAGGCTGCACATGACGTCAGCTTCGTTGTAGATACCGCTGGCGGGGCGCTTCACGCAGACAGCCTCGGCGGCGTCGTCCTAAAAGACTCCGCGGGAAAGTACGTCGGCCGGGTTAGCGCGCCTTGGGCATACGACGCCGCCGGGCGTGCACTGCACAGCAGCTTCGCGGTCCAGGGTGACACCATCGTCCAGCACGTGGATACCCAAGGCGCGTCCTTCCCGATTGTTACCGATCCACACTTTACCTGGGGCAATATCACCGGGACGGTCTACTTCAATAAGAGCGAGACCTCCGACATAGCCTTCGTACCAGGGGCTTTGGACGGGCTTGCCGCCGCTGTTCCACCGCCGTTCGATGTCCTATTGGGTGTATATTCGATCTACCTTTCGATCGAAGCTGCCTCTGCGGAGACTTCAGGTGACTGTGTCTATATCAAATCCACAGGTCAAGTTGGTAGCTATAACGGATCCGAGGGCGACGGGTACTGCCAATAGCATTGCTTCATGTCACACGTTCAAAGGTCAGTTTTGTCGCGGCGAGACGGCGTCGCGGAACCCCGACCGAACACCTCGCGTGCAGCAGCAGCGGCGGCAATCAGTCGGATCGGTAGGTTGGGGCGCTTGTTCATGGCGCCTGCGGCGGTGTGATCGATGACAGTGACACCGTCGCGAAGCTGCACCGTAAAGTCCGCATCCGCGATTGGCGGCCTCAAGGTGACATCCGAAAGCGTGTGGCGCACGAGTGCACGCCGGTCCATAACTCTTTCCCAGCTGAGCAGTATGCCGAGAGCTGTGTCAACGACGACCTCTATACGAGCAGTCCTGATGGCAGACTGCGGTGGCACACCGGGCCTCGCACGACTAACAGCGCCTACCTTTTTGCCCGGACGTCCGCCTACGTCGGTCGGACCTCCGAACGTCAAGATATGGCCCGTCAGCAGCCATGATGGATCAAGCATCCTGAGCAGTGGGATGTTCGGCGGCCCAGCTGGCTCGACGATCACGCGGCCCCGGTTGTAGGTCCTTGTCCGGTGGCCGTCACAGACTGCACCGGACTCGGCCTGCTGACCCGAAGGATCAAGTGTCTCGCAGTGCCACCGCCCGTCAGGCGCATACAGAACCCGGTAACGAGTCTCCCGCACGTCGCCGCTACTGAGATCGACGCCCCGGCGTTCCACACTCTCGCGCGCCAAGTTGGGGTCCGACCAGATGCAGAACTCGCCGCCCAGGACGGGCAAGCTATCGATCGCATCGTGCAAACGTTCAACTATTCCTGCAATCTCACTCATAGATGGCACCCCTCTAAACGGCTATAGGAGGACGGCTGGTTTCTCACCCACGCCAGAATCATGCAAGGTCTCTGGAGCATGTATCAATGCCGGAAACCCAGCTGCGGCTGGCCCCCAACCCCACATGCCGCCGCTAGCAGGCAGACGCGTCATCCAACCAGGACCGCCACCTCAACAGTGTGGAATCGACCCGACAAGGATCGCCTACCGACACTTCCTACCACCTGCCGCCGAAGTCGGTGGCGACACTGATCCTGCCGCAGCGGCGTCGCTGACGAGCACCGTCGGATTGGGGTACACCCACGATGGACACCCGCAGCGGCCCACGCACCGCGTCTAAACAGGCTCGTTTTCATCCTGTCTGGACGATCGTCTATCGTTCCTTCAAGACCGGATTAGACGGTACTGAGGCGACCAGGACGGCGGGGGACAGCAATGGACAACACGACCACCACGGGCCAGCGAGTCGGCTACGTCCGGGTATCAAGCCTGGGTCAGTGCACCGACCGGCAGCTCGACGGGGTGCCACTCGATGAGACGTTCACGGACAGGTGCAGCGGGCGGGACACCAACCGACCGGCGCTGAGCGCCCTGCTCAACCACGTGCGGGCAGGCGACACCATCGTGTGCCACTCCCTGGACCGTCTCGGCCGCAACCTCACCGACCTGCGCGCCCTAGTCACCGACCTCACCGACCGCGGGGTGCGCGTCGAGTTCGTGACAGAGAACCTGGTCTTCACCGGTGGGGACTCCCCGCTGCAGACCTTGCTCCTGTCGATGCTGGGCAGCGTCGCGGAGTTCGAACGCGCCCTGATCCATGAGCGCCAACTCGAGGGCGTCGCCCTGGCGAAGGCGGCCGGGCGCTACAAGGGTGGCACCCCGAAACTCTCCAGCCAGCGGGCAGCGCAGCTGCGGGAGCGGGTCGCGGCCGGGGAGCCCAAGGCGGCCCTCGCCCGGGAGTTCGGCATCACCCGTCAAACCCTCTACAACTACCTCGCGCAGGCCGAGCCGGTGCCAGCATGAGCACCACCGCCCAGCGCCACGCGCCGTCACCGCGATCGCCAATCTCCTGCGCGACCGCCCCGACCACCACGACTGTCGAGCGGGCCGCGGGTCCCTGCCGATGGCAGGGCGCCGACCCGGACACGTCCACCATCGAATCGGGGGCAAGCCGGCGCGGAGCGATGGCGCGGCAGCATCTTCGAAGGAACGTGGGGTTGGCTGCGGACCGGTCACACGCAGCCTCGTCGGGTGCTGGGATTGCTCCCGGTATCGGGAGGGACGCCGACACACGTAGGGGGCACGGGCGCCGGTGACGCAGCGCCGGGCGATCATCGGAGACGATGACCACGATCCTGCCCGCGGGGGCCGGGGTGGACAAGGGAGAGCACAGCCATGAGCAACACCATCATCACCGCGCCGCCGCGCCCGGTCATGGGCGAGGGCGCCCGGACCCGATACACCACAGCCCTCAGCGCCCGAGCCGGCCGTCAGCACGGCCCGCTCCGGGTGGCGACGGTGGGGAAGACCAAGGCTGCTGCCGCACTCACCCACCGCTACGACTGGACCCTGGCCGCCGACGTCGAGGCCGCCGATGCCCTCGCCGTCGCCCTGCCCGCGGGCACGCTCACAGGAGCCGCGGACACCGCGGTGCGGACCGCGCTGCGCCGGGGTCTGCCGATCCTCATCCAGATCGGTGGCGACCTCGCCGCGTTCCCCGACTGCTGGGCCGTCCCGGTGCCGGGTGGTTACCGACTGCGGGCCCCTGCCGAGCCCGGCCCCGCCACCACCGCAACGCTGACCTACCTGGGCATCACCCCAGCGCCGACACGGTCAGCGCCGACGCGGGCGGCGGGTCCAGACCATGGCGAATCCCCGAAGGCCGTCCCGGACACCGCACCGCCGCCGCCTCCCGTGGTGAGTACCGCTGAACAGCACGCCGAGCACGCCCTACGCACAGCACGCCGCGAGATCACCCCCGCGGCCATCGCCAAACTCGCACCGCACCCCATACCCCACGACGACCCCGACAAGCGCTCCGCGTGGCTGCAACTGGTCCGGGGTGGGATGACCCCGACCCCGGCCGCCGTCGCCGGACTCGTGGCCGACAAGGCAGCGCGGCGGGCCCGCCGGGTCCAGGAAGCCGCCGACGTGGCCGAGATCGCCACCCGGGACGGCGCGGCCGCCGCGGTGGCCGTCGCCCGCATCGTCGCCGACACCGGCACCGGACCCACATGGACCGAACTCCGCTCCACCATGGGGTGGCCGCGCAGCGCATCCCGCGAGATCATTCCCAAGCTCTTACAAGCGGGGTGGCTCACCAGCACCACCGAACACCGCTCCCTACGCCCCGGACCACGACACACACCCACGCCGCGCGGTACGGACTGATAGGGACACGGCCGCCGATCTCCCGCACCTGCCCAGCGTGCGGTAATCGCTGGGAACCCCACGGGGCAGCCCCAGGTGGCGGGCAGAAGATCAAATCCGGTCGCGTAGCGGCCTGCTCAACGCGTCCTCACCGGCTCTGTGCTGGTTCTCTCCCACTTGGTATTCAGTTGACTGTGCTCCACGCGGTTACCCCGTCACGACCGCGTCAGGCGCGTGGGGAGACGGTGCAGGACAGGAATTGCCCGGCTCGGTGACCCCCCATGTGACCCTTGGCCAATTCCGCACCCACGTCGTCCGCTCCACGCCTCCTAGCCACCCGTCGTCTGGTGTGACGGGAGGCCGGGAATCTCACCCAGAGCGGCTGATCAGGACGCGCCGGGTGCCTGGTGCCTGACTGGCCAGGATTTACAGAGGGTGCACTGTCAGGCTTCGAGGTCGGTTAACGGCGGACTCTCGCGATAGCGCCGATGTGCGGTAGGAGCTACACCAGCGGCAACACCAGCTCAGACAGGAACAACGACACTGCGAGGAGGGTGAAAGGCGAGACACACCCGACGCGGCGCGTTGCGCTGTCGGGGTTCGCGGTTACGATTCCTGTAGGGGTCACGCGGAGCCGCACTTCCGTTGGACCTAGGCCCGGTCGCGGTGTTTCAGCACCCGCCGGGCCGACCCCTTTCTGGGGACTGTCCTAATCCAGTCAGCCAGTGACCCTCAGGTCAAAGAGGCGCGCCGTAGCGCACCAGATCAGTTGGCGGCCCGATTCCACCGCCGCCACCATCCCTGCCGGCCCGGAGAGCGGAACAATCTGGGACAATCAAGTCCGCACTTGCGGACCTCCGCAGGTGCGGACTTATCGGCCTAGGGCGCTGACCACGGCGTAAGGCCGTGACTGTCTCGGATGATCTTTGAGGACGAGCCAGGCCCGCATGGGTCAGCGGCGCCGGCGGTGGCCGCCGGTGCGGCCGAGTTCGTTGCGCACGCGGCGGGCCAGGTCGTCGTCGGTCACCATCAGGCCGAGCAGGGTGCGGAGGACTTCGGAGCTGGCAACCGAGGTGCCGAGGATGTCGGCGGCGTCGATGCTGAAGCCTTTGAGGGCTTTGTACTCGCGGGGAGACAGTTCGACGGTGGTGCGGTAGGGCTTGACCCGCGGTGGGGTGGTCGGCACCCGCGGTGCGGTGACCGGGGCGGTAGGCGTAGGCATTCCCGGCAACGACGGTTCATCCTTGTCGGGGGTGGCCGGTGCCGCCGACTGCGAACCGGTGATGCGCTGCATGCGTTCTTTGCGTTGGTCCCGGGACTCAGCCACCTACGCGTTCCATTCCGCAAGCAGCTCGTCAGCCACCAGGCCGTACGGCACGTCGCCGAGGGGGACTGGAGAGGCGAACGCCTGGCCGTACACCTCGCGGCGGGGGATGGCACCGCGCAGCACGTCGCGGCCTTCTTCGGTGAGGTGCTCGCGGGTCTCTTGGGTGCTCGATGCGTTGGCCACGGTGCGGGTCAACAAGACCCGGACCGTGGGGTCCTCGTCGCGGGAACCGGCAGCGTCCTCGAGCGCCTTCCAGACCGGACCGGTCCGGTCGAGCTCCATCATCGTCGGCGACATCGGCACCACCACATCGGTGGCGACCCGCAGGACCGAGGACACAATGCCGTACTTGTCCTCCAACGGCGGGGTGTCGATCACGACGGTGTCCCAGCGGTCCGGGTCGATCACCCCCCAGAGCTGGCGATGCAGGGTGGTCGAGGCCAGCCCCAGAGCCGGAACCGGCCAGCCGGCCATCCCGTGCCAGCGCAGCGCCGAGCCCTGCGGGTCCGCGTCCACCACGACCACCCGCCGGCCACGCTCGTGCAGGGCGTGGGCGAGGAACGCCGTCGAGGTCGTCTTGGCTGAACCGCCCTTGAGGTTGACCAGGGCCAGCACCCGCGTAGTTGCCATGCTCGGCACCCTGCCACAACTCCGCACTTCCGCACTTGCGGACACGCGGAAGTGCGGATCGATCCTCACGTTGAACCAGAGGGACCTGCTAACCCTGTGGCAGCGCTGCCCGTCCCGGGTGCTCTCAGGGCAAGGCAGCGCGCAGCAGTGGCGCGGCAACAGCGGGTGACGCACCGCCCGGTGGTGGTGCCGTAGCTCGGGCCAGCGGCGGGCGTAGCGACACGGTGGGTAGCTCATCGTCCGAATCCACGGTCCTGACCGCGGGTTGGCCCGGCTTCGCGGGCGCGGCGGGCCGCGGCCCCGCGATCCGGGGACTGGGTGTGCGGGGTGGCTTCCCGTTCGGCCTGCAGGCGCAGCATCTCCCGGATCGGGGTCGGGAAGCTGGCCCGCACCATCCGCATCATCGCGTCGTGCTTTTCCCGCTCCGCGGCCTGGCGGGCGGCGTCCTGGATGCGGGTTTCCTCCGCGGCGTTGGCGGCGGCCCGTTTCCCGTCGACCTCGGGCATCTCCTGCCACTGCTTCGTGTAGGTGGCCAGGGTGGCCTCCCGCTGCCACGAGCAGTGATGGGGGAACGATTTCTCCCCCTCGGCCAGGCGCCGCCGGTCATAGCCGCGGGCGGTCTCGAACCGCCCGCGGGGGGCCAGGTCGCTGACCTTCGCCCGCCGCTGCGGCACCGGCCCGCCCAGCTCGGCCGACAACTGCGCCCAGGACAGGGCGCGGTCGAGTTTGGACGCCGGGAACCACAGCGGCGCCCCGGCGGCGTCGGTGCCGGTGGATTGGAAGCTGTAGCCGTTCATCCGCCCCGTGGAGGCCACGTTCTTGCGCCACCCCACCCCGAGGCGGTCCAACTCCGCCTCGAACCGGTCGGTGCCTTTGCCGCGGGCCAGGTCCCGGGCTTCGTGCACGGTCACCGCCAGCGCGGTGCGCACCGGCACCGTGTGTTCGCGGGTGTACTTGCGCACCTCGGTCGGGGCGCAGCCGGGTCTTGAGCCCGTGTTCTTGTTGCTGCGCCGGGACGGGGGTCAGCTGCCAGGTGGTCTCGACCTCCCGCATGGTGGCCACCGCGATGTGCCGGTCGTTGGACCCTTTCCACACCGTCCCGTCGAAGCCGACCCGGGACACCGCGATGTGCACATGGTCGCTGTCGTGGCGGACCATTACCCACGGGTGCGCCCCGTACCCCATCCGGTCGGCCAGGTGCTGGCCGATGCCCGACCACTCCCGATCGGACAGGGTGCGGTCGGTGGGGGCGCAGCGCAGCGAGCAGTGCCACACGTTGCGCACCACCTTCGGCCGCGCCTTACCGGCGTGGGTGAACTGGCGCGCCCACCCCGCCCCGTCGCCCTGGTTGCGGACCGGGACGGTGCCGGCGATGACCTTCCCCCCGGCGATCAACGCCCCCCGATCGTTGCGGTATTCGTGCACGGTGTGCGTGCCCGGCCCGTGCAGATACCGCGCCAACCCGCCCGCGTCAGCCCCGCGGGTGATCTTCGCGATCACACCTCACCACCACCCGCCACCAACCACATCTCCACAACTGCACCGCGTGCACTCGTCTGGCTGCACATCGTGCACGCGCCCGGCTGCACGGCGTGCACCTGCTCGGTTGCACCCGTGCGTACCTCCGTCTCGCCTTTCCCGCGCTAACCCGGTCCGCCTTACGCGCTAACCGGGCCGGGTTTCGGCGCGTTCGATCGCCCCGTACAACTCCGCCAGTGTCGTGGTGATCGCCGCCAGATGCGGCTCCGCCGCCTCCACCGCCGCGTCGGCGTGGGCGTGCCCGGGGGTGTTCAACGCGTGCGCGATCTGGTTCACGTTGTTGCCCAACCGGGCCAACTCGGCGCGCAACCCCGCCACCGCCGGGTCGGTCTCCCGGGGGTTGGTGGTGCGCGGCCCGGCCAGGTAGCCGGCCACCGCGACCTCCCGCACCCACGCCCCCAACTGCCGCCGCCCCGCGGCCAGTGCCGCGGTAACCCACGCCGACTCCTCACCCGGCGTGAGGCGCACCGCCACCGTGCGGGTGCGTTTCTCGACCGGTACGGCGGACGCCATCAGGTGCCCTCCCCTTTCTGTGAGCGAAGCGAACAGAACCCTCTCGGTGAGCGCAGCGAACCCGCCCTTTTTCGCTGTGAGCGAAGCGAACCGGGACGAGCCCCCAGCGGTTACGCAGCAACGCAGTTGCGGAGTAACCCTGGGGCATAGCTCGCTCTGTGGTGTGGGCGGCCCTCAAGGCCCAGTGTAGGCGAGGGACGAGACGAACAGGGACCCGCCCGACCCGCCACAGGTGACCGTGAGCGGGAACGGATCCGCGCCGACGAACGAGGGCCGCCAGGCCCGAGCTGAGACAGCGATCCGAGCCCGCCCACGGTCACACCGACGCGCCCAGCGCGGCGGCTAAGCGGGCGCCCCAGCGCCCGTGCCCGTGCCCGACGCTCCCGGTGTGGGCGGCCCCGCACCATCCCCCCGATGGCGGGCCGAGCGCCGGCGCTGGGCGCCGGTGGTGCCCGACGCCCGACCACCCCGAGTCCGATACGCCTTCTGCTTGCAGGCAGGAGAGCAGTACACCGGCAGACGCCCCGCCCCTGGCAGCGGACGGGGCAGTCGACCGCTGCACTGCGCACACTCACCCATACCAATAGCGTAACGCGCCACGTCAGAGACCATTACTTTCGCTTGGCATTGTGTGTACCATAACCGTGTGCCATAATTGGGGTGTGCGGATGCGGTTCACCCAGGCAGCGCGGTCCAGACACGGCATCCCGCCCAGCCGAGCCCGACACGTGATGGCCAGCACGATCGGCCACCCGATCACCACCACTCGAGGCAACCCCGGCGTCCTGTGGGTCGGCGCCGACCAGGACGGCAACATCCTCGACGTGATCGCCGCACTGGGACCAGACCAGCTGATCATCACCCACGTGATGCCGCACCGATGGAAGGAACGCCCATGACCACCACGAGGAAGGGAACCACCCGAGTCCAGCTGCCCGGCGGCGCGGTCGAGACCCACTACGACGACACCGAGACACCACTCGCCTACAACCAAACGCTCGCCGACGAACTCCTGGAAGCGGCCCGCCGCTACCAGGACCAGCACCCCGAACTGACCCCCGGTCGACCCTCACTGTCAGCGCCAGGCACCCACTCACCGCACGTCTCGTTCCGCGTACCGACCGAGCTGGCCCAACAGCTGGACGAGCAAAGCACGGTCGAGGGCGTGTCCCGCTCAACTTTGGCGCGGCGTGCGTTAGCCGCGTACCTCACAGCCACCCACCGGCCCGAATGAAGCAAGCGACTGTGATCTATTGCACAAACCCTTGCGCCACCTGTACGTTACTCGATGCCGGGCGGCCAAACTTGGTCAGCGCTGGGCGGTACGGCGATAGGCCCTATTGGTTACTCGATCGAGGGGATACGAACAATGCGCAAGAGGACCAATTTAGTCGGGTCGCTCGTCGTCGTCGCGGCGACCATGCTTGTGGCGACTCAAGATGCGGGAGTAGCAACAGCCGCACCCGCCTCAAGCGGTGCTCAGAGGGTGGTTTCAGAACTACATCCGGTGCCCGGTCTAGTTTCAGCAGATCGCACAGCGAACTTGAGTACTCGTCACGCCCCAATCCGCTTCGGTCGATCGGATGCACCGTCCGTCGCTTTATCTCCTGGTCTCACCGTGACACCGGACGCGCTGCCATCCATCGACACTGCTGTCGAGACAGTGCCTTCCGGCGCGTCATACATCTCGGTTCTACGTAGCGCGAAGGCTGCACATGACGTCAGCTTCGTTGTAGATACCGCTGGCGGGGCGCTTCACGCAGACAGCCTCGGCGGCGTCGTCCTAAAAGACTCCGCGGGAAAGTACGTCGGCCGGGTTAGCGCGCCTTGGGCATACGACGCCGCCGGGCGTGCACTGCACAGCAGCTTCGCGGTCCAGGGTGACACCATCGTCCAGCACGTGGATACCCAAGGCGCGTCCTTCCCGATTGTTACCGATCCACACTTTACCTGGGGCAATATCACCGGGACGGTCTACTTCAATAAGAGCGAGACCTCCGACATAGCCTTCGTACCAGGGGCTTTGGACGGGCTTGCCGCCGCTGTTCCACCGCCGTTCGATGTCCTATTGGGTGTATATTCGATCTACCTTTCGATCGAAGCTGCCTCTGCGGAGACTTCAGGTGACTGTGTCTATATCAAATCCACAGGTCAAGTTGGTAGCTATAACGGATCCGAGGGCGACGGGTACTGCCAATAGCATTGCTTCATGTCACACGTTCAAAGGTCAGTTTTGTCGCGGCGAGACGGCGTCGCGGAACCCCGACCGAACACCTCGCGTGCAGCAGCAGCGGCGGCAATCAGTCGGATCGGTAGGTTGGGGCGCTTGTTCATGGCGCCTGCGGCGGTGTGATCGATGACAGTGACACCGTCGCGAAGCTGCACCGTAAAGTCCGCATCCGCGATTGGCGGCCTCAAGGTGACATCCGAAAGCGTGTGGCGCACGAGTGCACGCCGGTCCATAACTCTTTCCCAGCTGAGCAGTATGCCGAGAGCTGTGTCAACGACGACCTCTATACGAGCAGTCCTGATGGCAGACTGCGGTGGCACACCGGGCCTCGCACGACTAACAGCGCCTACCTTTTTGCCCGGACGTCCGCCTACGTCGGTCGGACCTCCGAACGTCAAGATATGGCCCGTCAGCAGCCATGATGGATCAAGCATCCTGAGCAGTGGGATGTTCGGCGGCCCAGCTGGCTCGACGATCACGCGGCCCCGGTTGTAGGTCCTTGTCCGGTGGCCGTCACAGACTGCACCGGACTCGGCCTGCTGACCCGAAGGATCAAGTGTCTCGCAGTGCCACCGCCCGTCAGGCGCATACAGAACCCGGTAACGAGTCTCCCGCACGTCGCCGCTACTGAGATCGACGCCCCGGCGTTCCACACTCTCGCGCGCCAAGTTGGGGTCCGACCAGATGCAGAACTCGCCGCCCAGGACGGGCAAGCTATCGATCGCATCGTGCAAACGTTCAACTATTCCTGCAATCTCACTCATAGATGGCACCCCTCTAAACGGCTATAGGAGGACGGCTGGTTTCT
>JAABUJ010004193.1_pt1 | contig 11728 bp, 9 predicted proteins | sample 5559131 | NCBI WGS metagenome assembly JAABUJ01 (sample SAMN10711875, study PRJNA513366) | rock metagenome | isolation source: Antarctica rocks | place: Antarctica: Victoria Land, Mt New Zealand nord | collected 2016-01-07 | reverse complement strand
AGCAACGTGGCCATCGGCCCGTCCTCGCCGGTGAAGGTGAGCTGCTCCTTGACGAATTCGACGCCGACGCCGCGCCGCGTAAGCGCCTGCACGAGGCGGCGCAGATCGTCGAGGTTGCGCGCCAGTCGATCCATGCTATGCACGACCACGGTGTCACCCGAGCGCGCATAGTCCAGCAGCACGTCCAGTTGCGGGCGCTTGACGTCCTTGCCCGAAGCGTGGTCGAGGAACGTGCGATCCACCGGGGTGTGGTCCAGTTGCCGGGCTGGGTTCTGGTCAGCGGAACTGACCCGGATATAGCCCAGCCGTTGCCCCGTCATCGCCCCCTCCCTGTACTGTCAGGAAAGCGTCTATGACCCTTGATCGAGAGTGTCAAGGAATGGCCGGTGGGAACCCTAGACTGACGCTTTTCGTGGGCAACCCTGACGGCAAGATAGCGTACACCCCACCCTGACAGGTCGCGGCGACCAGCCTCCGTGCGACGTGCCGCGATCACCCCGCTGTTGCCGGCGATCTCCCCCTGCCTCGAGCGCTTAGCGTACCTTGATTTCCCTTTCGTCCAACGACCCCAATATCAAGCTGGCCGGCGTGGCGAGCAACCTGGTGGGGGTGTCGGGACGCGCCATGCTCGCCGCGCTGCTGGACGGGACGACCGATCCGGCGGCCCTGGCGGAGCTCGCGTTAGGCAAGTTGCGCAAGAAGCGGCAGGCCCTAGCGCGCGCACTCAGCGGGCGCTTCAGCGACCACCACCGGCTGCTGCTCACCACGCACCTGGCGCATATCGACTTCCTCGACGAGGAGATCGACCAACCCAGCACGGCGATCGCGGAGCGCCTGCGCCCTTTTGAGGAGGAACTGAACCGACTGGACACGATTCCTGGCGTGGATCGCCGCACTGCGGAGGTGCTGCTCGCCGAGATTGGTGCAGATATGGCGCGCTTCCCGACGGCCGGCCACCTCGCCTCGTGGGCCGGCATGTGCCCGGGTAACCACGAGAGTGCAGGCAAGCGCAAGGGCGGCACGACGCGCAAGGGGAGCAAGTGGCTGCGCCGGGCGTTCGTGCCGGCGGCTCACGGAGCGGCACGAACGAAGCAGGAGGGGCGCACGCGCCTGGCCCAGCGCTACCGGCAACTGGTGGTGCGCCGAGGCAAGCAGCGCGCTGCCGTCGCGGTGGGCCACCAAATTCTGGTGATGGCCTACTACCTGTTACACCGGCAGGAGGACTACAGCGAGGTGACGCCGACCGCGCTGGACGAGCGACGGCGGAACCAAGCGCGCCTGCGGGCGGTGCAGCAACTGCGCCAACGCGGCTTCGAGGTCACGCTCGCGCCAACCGCCGCCGCCGCGTAGTCCAGGATTTTCTACCGAGTCGAGATTAGAACCATCGCAGTTCTCGTCCGCCAGCAAACTCCATGCAGCTAGTTGTAGATTCCGCGCTAAGAATGGTTCTGCGGCGGAGTTGGTGCTCGCCCCCCGGCCTCCCTTCGGCGATACTCGCCCCCGGCCGCCGCCATCAATCTGCCGCGTCGCCCTGTAACCGGCCAATGCGCCGGGGGGCTCAGTGGCGGCCAATCGAGCATGCCCCCAGCAACGGTTGACGGTCATGGACGGCGCGGGGAATGGCTTGGCCACGCCAACATCGCTGCTGATCCTTCCATGTGGTAGGCCGACTATATGGTAGGCCGACTATCGCGTGGCCTGGGCTGTCGTGTCCAGGTACCGACGCCATCCGGCAGCGTGTCAGACCGCCAGGAGGAAGCGCTGGCGTAGGAAAGCAAAGCCCGCCCGCCCGAACATCGCCCGCTTGACCAGCTTCAGCCGATTGACCTGCCCCTCGACCTGGCCGGAACTCCAGGCGTAGTCGAGCGCCACCTGCACCGCCGCCTCGTCGCGGCGCAGCCCCTCGGCGAAACCGCAGAGCGCCGCCATCCCGCTCGCCTCCGCTGCGCGTAGCCACGGTTCGAGGGCCGCGCGGTCGCGCTCGCGCACCAGGCGCGCGAACTCCAGGGCCAGGGTCCGTGCCTCGGTCAGCGCCGGCTGGGCGGCGAGCAGCGCGGCGAGGGACGCACGCTGGTGGTCGGTCAGATCCTCGTCGCGGCGACCGAGCCACCGCGCTATTTGCCGCGGCGCGCAGCGGCGGGCGGCGGGTGCCGACGGCCCCAGGTGCCGCGGGCGCCGCCCGGTGCGGGCGGGGCCGTCCCGCCACGGGGCGACCGCGACCGCGACCCGCTGGTACGCCCCGGGGAAGCCGCGCTCGCGCAGCTCCTGCCAGAGGACCGTCACCCGCCGCTCCCCCGCCGCCCAGCGTTCCCGCAGGTACGGCAGGAACGGGTCGATGCCCCGACGATGACCGTGGCGCGGGGCGGGCAGCGGGCACACGGGCGCGGCGACATACTTGCGGACCGTCGCGCGATGCAGCCCGAGCCGGTGGGCGATCTGGCGGTACCCCAGCCCCTGCGCGCGCAGCCGCTGCACCTCCCGATAGCGCTCCTCGCGCCGCGCCTGCCGCGCCTGGCGATCCTGCTCGTGGGCGGACACGGGTGCGACGGGGTCCGCCGCCAGCGGCGGTGGAGCGGCCGCCGGCACCGTCGGCAGGGGCGCGCGTTGGGCCATGACCGCGCGCTCCAAGGCCTCACCGAGGTTCGCCAACAGGTGCCAGCGATCCGCAACCTGGACGGCGTCCGGCGCGCCCTGCCGCGCCCCGTCGGCGTAGGCCCCGCCCCGGTCGCGCGCGATGACCTCGACACCGGGATGGTCCCTCAGCCAGGCCGCGAAACTCGCCGCGGTGCGGTCGGGCAGGAGATCGATCGGCCGATGCCGCTCCAGGTCGACCAGGATGGTGCCAAATACTTTGCCACGGCGGTAGCTCCAATCGTCCACGCCCAGCACGCGCGGCGTCGGCGTGGGCGGGAGGTCCGCCCGCCGGATCGTGTTGATGAGGGTGTCGTGGCTGACGACCGGGCCGATGGCGGCGAGCAGGCGTGCCCCGGGCCGCCCGCCGAGGGCGAAGGCCAGCGCCGTGAGCAGCGTGCCGAGCCGCGCGGTGCGCCGCCCATGGGGCGGGACGAATGCGGGGAAACGCTCGGTGAAGATGCGCCGCGCGCAGTCCGCCGCGTCGCAGAACCAGCGCCGGGTGTGCAGACGGATACGCACCGCCAAGCCCTGCCAGGGGAGGTCGCGCACAGCACACTACGACGGAAACCGACGCCACTTGCGGTTGGGTCACCGTGGTGCATCCCTTCCATCCATTGTACGGCCAGCGCCTCGCGGTCATCGCCATCCGTCGGAGCGCCGATCTGGATCTGGTCGTGCGGCTCCCCGATGGGAGTGCGGCGGCGATCGCCCAGAGCCTGACTTCGGTCGCGCCGCCGCACCTCTCCTCACCGACGGCGTCGAGGCCCCCCCTGCTCTCGCCCACCGGGCCTGCGTCAGCTGGCGGTGCTCGTCACGGCGCTCGAGCGGTCACGGCGGGAAACGGCCGCGGCCCCACCTGAGGCACCGGCTTGCGCGCCGGCGGGGCCGCCCCTACGCTGACCTTCGCCCGTGGTCTGGACGCGTCATGGAGGTGCAGGATGACCCGTTGTCAGCGCTGTCGTTTCCGCCCGTGGGGGGGCACGCCATGAGTGCCGCGCCCGTCGTCGCCCCGGTCACGCCGGAGATTTGGGGCGAGCTGACCGTCGCGCAGCAAGACCGCGTCGTCCGGCTCCTCGCCCACCTGGCCTGCGCCCTCGCCGTGGCCCAGGCCGATGCACCAGTGGAGGTGGTCCATGTCGCTGCCCAGCCCGAGTTTGGACAAGTTGCGCCCGACCCATCTCGCTCGGCAGGCCCTCGTCTACGTGCGCCAGTCGAGCCTCGCCCAGGTCCGTAGCCACACCGCCAGCGCGGCGCGCCAGTACGACCTCGCCCAGCGCGCCCGCGACCTGGGCTGGCCGACCGCGCAGATCGTCGTCATCGACCAGGACCAGGGGCAGTCCGGGGCGAGCGCGGTCGGGCGCGACGGTTTCCAGCGCCTCGTGGCCACCGTCGGGCTCGGGCAGGCCGGCGCGGTCCTCAGCCTGGAGGCGTCGCGCCTGGCCCGCGCCTCCAGCGCCTGGTACCGCCTGCTCGAACTCTGCATCCTGACGGACACGCTGGTCATCGATGAGGATGGCATCTACGAGCCCGGCCAGTACAACGACCGCCTGCTCCTCGGCTTCAAGGGGACGATGAGCGAGGCCGAACACCACTGGCTGCGGGCGCGTCTCGTCGGCGGGCAACGCGAGAAGGCGCGGCAGGGGCGACTGCGCATGAAGCTCGCGACCGGGCTCGCCCGCGACCCGGCGGACGCCATCGTGCTCGACCCGGACGAGGCGGTGCAGCAGGCCCTGCGGCTCGTCTTCGCCGTCTTCGCGACGAGCCGCTCGGCGCGGGCGGTGGTCCAGCACTTCGCCGCCTACGGGCTGCGCATCCCGACGCGGCGCTGGGGCGGGGCGCACGACGGCGCGCTGACCTGGGTGCCGCTGCACTACGGGCGCGTGCTCGCGATCCTGCACAACCCCGCCTATGCCGGAGCCTACGTCTACGGCCGGAGCCAGCCCCAGGCGCACCTCCGGCCCGATGGCCCGCCCCGCGCAGGGCGAGTGCGCCACGCCGCGGTCGCGGCGTGGCCCGTGCTCCTGCGCGACGCCCACCCCGGCTACCTCGACTGGGAGCAGTTCGTGCGCAACCAGCAGGCGCTCGACGACAATCGCACCTTCCGCCCCGAGGAGCGGCGCGGTGCGGCGCGCGAGGGGGCCGCCCTGCTGCAGGGCCTCGCCCTGTGCGGGCGCTGCGGGCGGCGGATGCGCGTCCGCTATCGCGCGGGCGGGGCCGTGCCCTACTACGATTGCGCCGCGGTCCACAACCTCGCGGCCGGCCCGACCTGCCAGTCGGTCCGCGGGGACGGGGTCGACGCGGCGGTGGCCGCGCACTTCCTCGCCGCGCTGCGGCCGGCGGAATTGGCGATTGCGCCTGCTCCTCGACCGCGGTCGAGGAGCAGGCGCGCGAGGCCGACCGCCACTGGCAGCTCCGCCTGGAGCGGGCGCGCTACGAGGCCGGCCTGGCGCGCCGCCGCTACACGGCGGTCGAGCCCGAGAACCGGTTGGTCGCGCGCAATCTTGAGCGCGAGTGGGAGGGTAAACTGGCCGAAGTTGCGCAGCTGGAGCGGGAGTACGCCCGGCGACCGGGGGCGGCCGGCGCGCCCGTGGACGCGGCGGAGCGTCAGCGCATTCTCGACCTGGCCCAGGATCTGCCGACGCTCTGGCGGGCCGCGACCACGACCAACGCCGAGCGCAAGCAGTTGCTGCGCTGCCTCATCAAGGATGTCACGCTGACCATGCAGGAGGCGACCATCCATATCGGCATGCGCTGGCAGACGGAGGCATGCACCACCGCGACCGTCCCCCGCCCCGCCCCGGCCCATGTCCTGTATCGGACCCCGGCGGCGACGGTGCAGCGGATCCGCGAGCTCGCCGTCGCGCACCCCGACCGCGCCATCGTGGCACAACTCAACGCGGAAGGGCGGACCTCGGGCTGGGGACACGCCCTCACGGCGGGCATCGTACGCCGCCTGCGGGGGGCGTATGGTATCGCCCATGGCTGCTCCGACAGCCCCCGCGCGTGCCCGGCAGGGCCGCGCGGGGATGGGCGCTATTCCACGCGCGCCGCCGCAGCGACGCTCAACGTCACGCCCGCGACCATCGCGAACTGGTGCGTGACGGGCCAGTTGGATGGTGTGCGCCCCTCACCGCGCGGCCCCTGGTGGGTGCTGCTGACGCCGGAGATCATTGCCAAACTGCGCGCGAAGGTCGCCCGCCATGGCCGCCGCGCACGACCGGACGGGCCATCGGCACCGGTTGAACCGCTATACTGAGTCGGTAAAGGAGCAGTATGGATCCTACAACAGATCGCGCAGGCGACGCGTATAGTGGCTATGGATACGCCGGGTGGGCTGGCCGCAATCGGGGCAGCGCACTTCCGGACGACAGGCACGGACGATCACCGTGATGCCCGCAGCAGTGGTGGTCAGTTCCTCCAGGGTCACGACGGCGGGGTCGGGGACGACGGTGCGGGTGGTCATGGCGATCCCTCCCGGCGATGGCGGCGGCCGGGGGCGAGTATCGCCGAAGGGAGGCCGGGGGGCGAGCACCAACTCCGCCGCAGAACCGTAAAACTGACCCACCCTCGGCAGCACGAGTATCCCCGCTGGACCTGTGTCCAGTGCCAGCGAGGAGGAAGCGAGGGTGATCAGCGTGGAAGCCAGGACGACGATCCGGTATCTGCATGCCCAAGGGGTGGGCATCCGCGCGATCGCCAGCCAACTCGGCCTGGCGCGCAACACGGTGCGGGCGGCGATCCGGGCTCCTGGCCCGTCGAGCCGGATGCGGGCGAAGCGGCCGAACCCGCACTTGGCCCCTTTCGCCGCGCAGATCGTCACGATGCTGTTCGAGCAGCGCTTCATCGGCTCGCGGAGCCTGCGCGAGCTGGAGACGCTCGGCTATCGCGGCGGGCCGACCGCGCTGTACGCCTATCTTGCCCAGCTCAAGGCCGAGCGCGCTTCGCTCCGTGGGGTCGGGCGCTTCGAGACCGGGCCGGGCGAGCAGGCGCAGTTCGACTGGTCCCCCTACCAGATCGCGCTCGGCGACGGCGTGCGGCGGGTGGTGCTCTTCGGCCTCATCCTCGGCTATAGCCGTCGTGCCTGCTACCTCGCGAGCCTGGATGAGGCGCAGGGCTCCGTCTTCGCCGCGCTGGAGGCGGGCTTCGCCCACTTCGGCGGCGTCGCGAAACGGCTGCTGGTCGACAGCGCCAAGGTGCTCGTCGCGGATGCACGTCCGGCCACCTTCGCCTGGAATGCCCATTTCCTGGAACTGTGCGGGCATTACCAGATCGAGCCGGTCGCCTGCCAGGTCCGGCGGCCCCAGACCAAGGGGAAGATCGGACGGCCCTTCTTCTATATAGAAGAGCACTTCATCAAGGGCGGGTGTTTCGCCGACCTGGAGGATCTGAATCGGCAGCTCGCGCGGTTCCAGGCCGAGGAGCTGGATCTGCGGGTGCCTGGCACGACGCAGGCCCGCCCGCTCGACCGCTGCGCCGCGGAACGGCCGTACCTGACCCCGCTGCCGACCGGCCGCTTCAGCGGCCGCCTGGACGCGGTGCGGAAAGTCAGCCTCGACTGTCTCGTCAGCTACGGCGGCAGTCGCTACAGTGTGCCGCAGCAGTACGCCGAGCACCAGGTCTGGGTGCGTCCGGTGCTCGGGACGCGGCTGGAGATCCACGCCCAGCAGGGGGAGTGCATCGCCACGCACCCGCTGACGACGGTCAAGGGGAGCCTCGTCATCCAGCAGGAGCACTACGCCGGCCTGCGCCAGCGCACCCCGCTGACCAAGGTCAGCATCAGCGCCGCCTTCCTGGCCCGCTTCCCCGACCAGCACCCCTTCCTGGACGGCGTCCTGGCGGCCCACCCGACCGGGCCGGCGCTACCGCTGCGGGCCGTCCTCGACCTGGCCGCGAGCTATCCCGATGACGCCCTCCGCGCGGCGTTCGCTGCGGCCGCGCAGCATCGGTGCTACACGCTCCCGTTCCTGCGGGGCATCATCGAGCAGCACGCCCCGCGCCAGGAACTCCCGCAGCGCCTCGCGGTGGTGCTCGCCACGCTCCCGACGCAGCCCGTGACCCGCCCCTTGACCGTCTACCAGCAACTCTTAGACAGCACCCACGAAGGAGAGGCGCGATGACGACCGAAGCGGAGCACCTGCGAACGCAATTGCACACCCTCGGCCTGCGGGCGATGGCGACCGTCTTCGAGGCCGAGGCGACCAAGGCGGCCAAGAGTCAGACGACCTACGTCGCCTTCCTGGCCAAGCTGGTCGACGAGGAACTCGCCGCCAAAGTCGACCGCTCCGTCAACGCCCGGATCGCCAACGCCCGGCTCCCGGCACGCAAGACCCTGGAGGAGTTCGACTTCGCCTTCCAGCCCGCCCTCCCGGCGGCGCGGGTCCGGGAGCTCGGGGAGCTCACGTTCCTCCAGTCCGCGACGAATATCCTGCTGGTCGGCCCGCCGGGTGTGGGGAAGACCCACCTGGCGCTCGCCTGGGCGCTGAAAGCCTGCCTCGCCCGCAAGCGGGTGCTCTTCACCCATGCCCCGGCCTTGCTCGACAGCCTGGTGGCCGCCCAGGTCGCCAACACGCTCGGGCGGCAACTCCAGCAGCTGCGCGGCCAGGAGTTGTTGGCGATCGATGAGCTCGGCTATACCCCGATGGACCCGCAGCGCGCGACGCTCTTCTTCCAACTCGTCAGCCAGAAGTATGCGCACCGCTCCATCATCGTGACCAGCAACGTGCCCTTCGACCAGTGGGGCCGCATCTTCGGCGACGACGAGGTGATCGCGGCGGCGATCCTCGACCGGTTGCTCCACTACAGCGAGGTATTCCCGATCTCCGGGCCGAGCTACCGCCTGCGTGGTAAGTTAACCCAATGAACTGAGCGGCCCCGGGTGGGTCACGCTTACCGCATAAAGTGGGTCAATTCCACGGCGAAATCTACACTAGTGAACCAGAGGACCTAATCATGACATCAGACCGTGACAACCAACATGTCCCACCTTCCGATCACACATCTTGTCACACATCTTGGCCCATCTTGCTAGATAAGCTTACTCGCCAAATCGACCTAACTCCTGCCGAAGCCTTCTGGGCCATGCACGAAATGATTAGAGGCACGGCTACTTCAGCACACATTTCAGCTTTCCTGATCGGGCTGCGCATCAAAGGAGAGACACCACAGGAAATCCGTGGACTCGTACAAGCACTCTACGAAGATGCGACAACAATCGATGTGCGCGGTGATATTGTCGATATCGTCGGCACCGGTGGCGATCGGACAGGTGCTGCGAACATATCTACCATGGCCTCTATTGTTGTTGCATCAACAGGACGGACTGTGGTCAAACACGGCGGACGAGGCTCCTCCTCCAGCTGCGGCTCCGCAGACGTTCTGGAAGCACTCGGAATAGATCTCGAACTACCACCCATGCGCGTTGGACAAATTGCGGAAGAGGTCGGAATAACTTTCTGTTTCGCCCCTCAATTTCATTCGGGACTACGCCATGTCGCGCCTACTCGGCGCGCGCTTGGCATTCCAACCATTATTAACACCCTTGCACCACTCATCAACCCGGCACGGCCGATGCGCCAGTTGGTCGGCGTCGCTGATCCCCGAATGTTAACTGTTATAGCGGATGTCCTCGCCGATCGCGGGTGCTCAGCAGTAGTTGCGCGGGGTGACGATGGTCTGGATAAGATTAGCGTGACTACCACGTCCCAAGTCTTGCTGGTCCGCGACGGCAGCTATGAGCGCTACTCTCTCGATCCCCGCAAGCTCAATATTAAGCTTGCCGACCCAACAGACCTACGAGGCGGGGGAACCGCTCAGGACAACGCCCTTATGGTTCGCCGCGTTCTGGCAGGCGAGCGTGGAGCATTGCGTGACATAGTTCTCCTCAACGCTGCCGCCGCGTTGGTAGCCTCCAGCCAAGCCGTCGTACCCTTGCTCGACCAGCTTGCGGAGTACATCGCACAATGCGAGGAAGCGTTGGACTCCGGGGCAGCAATAGCGAAACTGGAACGGTGGATTACGGCGACGCAGGCAAGCGCCTCCACTGAGTCTGCCGACTGACTCGACGGCATCTGGTCAACTCACACAACTATTATTGGGCTTGGGTCGGTTTCGTAACTTCCCTGAAAATCCCAGTCCTTACGTCACGCCGCCAAGCGCCTCGGCGGCAGGCGTCGATTCCGGCGTCGGGGTCATGGTGACGTCGTAACCCAACTGGCGGAGCCGCCGCATGAGGCGGTTCGCGGTGGCGGCTGGTTGCTACCGATCGAAGTAGTCGGCTCCGAGTTCGCGATACGGCTCGCGGCGGGCGATGAGGTGATAGGCGATGATGAGCATCGAGTGCGCCACGGCGAGGATGGCGCGTTTCGCCGACTACATGAGGCAGATATTTTCAGGGAAGCCGCCCATGCCGCGCTGCGCCGCCACCGAGCTATGAAAATGGTGGCCCGTCGGCTATGCTCGGCATGGGCGGTCGCGTGCCAGAGGTCGGCTCGTACTTGGTGCTGCGAGCCCGCAGGGGCAGTCTGACCCGGGGGGTCCCGAGGCACCACCGATTGTTGCCCCCGGCGACGGGGAGCACGCACACCAGAGTCTGACACGCCGGATCCCCCGCGCGACCGGCCCTACGCGAGGGAGGCGCGCGATGGAGGTCGTGTACGAGCGCTGCTGCGGCCTGGATGTGCATAAACGGACGGTGGTGGCCACGCCTCGCCACATGATGTGTGACGCGGGCGTGTACCTGGGATGGCAGCAAAACCGACAGGTACGGGGGCAGTTTCGGCGCTAGTAAGCCGTTTCGCGCTCGCCTGAGGCGCTATTTTCCTGCCACACTGACTACACGCCCGCGTCACACATCATGTGGCGAGGCGTGGTGGTGGCCTGCCTCCTCACGCCCGGGCCGGGCGGGCGGGCGACCGCGGCGATCCGCACCTTCAGCACGATGACCGACGAACTCCTGGAACTTGGTGACTGGCTGACGGGGGCGGGGTGCACGCATGTCGCCATGGAGTCCACGGGCGTCTACTGGCAGCCGACCTGGTACCTCCTGGAGGATCGCTTCAGCCTGCTGCTGGTGAACGCCGCCCACATCAAGGCCGTGCCCGGGCGCAAGACGGATGTCCGCGACGCCGAGTGGATCGCCGACCTGCTACGGCACGGGCTGCTGCGCGGGAGCGTCGTGCCCGACCAACCGCAGCGCGAGTGGCGCGACCTCACGCGCTATCGCTCGGCGCTCGTCGCGGAGCGGAGCGCCGCCGCGAACCGGCTACAGAAGGCGCTGGAGGGGGCGAACATCAAGCTCTCCTCCGTGGCGACCGACATCCTCGGCCGCTCGGGGCGGGCGATGCTGGACGCGCTGGTCGCCGGCGACACTGACGCGGCGGCGCTGGCCCGGCTGGCCAAGGGGCGCATGCGGCCCAAGAGCGCCGAACTGGAGCGCGCACTCACCGGGCGCTTCGGCCCCCACCAGCGCTTCCTGGTGGCGCGGCAGCTGGCCCACATCGACGCGCTGGACGCCCTCGTCGCCGAACTCGGCGACGAGATCGCCCGCCGTCTCCAGGCGTTCGCCCCGCCCCCCGAACCGCTGGACGCGCCGGGCGGGGCGGTGCCACCCGCGGCCGAGGAGGCCATCGCGCGCCTGGAGACGATCCCGGGGGTCGGCCGACGCACGGCGGAGGCGCTCGTCGCGGAACTAGAAACTGTATGAGAAGGGGTGGCACAGGGCATGTTGGTAGCGACGGACCGCGGTGATTCGCGATCATGGCGGAGTACGGACGCGGCCTCGCCCACAGAGTGCCCGGCGATCCTCGGCGTGTCCGTACCCTTCTCATACAGTTTCTAGTCGGTAGTTTGTGGGATCCGGCAGACCGGTTGCTCCGGGCGACAACCGGGGCAGGCTCAGGGACGTACGAATGCGGCCCCGTCGCCGAGCTGTGTCGCCCGGCGTGCCTCGTTCCGGCCACATCTGCCGGATCCGGGGTCTGACAACCATCCGACCGGAAACGTACGCTAAGGATATCCCTGGGTGGAATGCCAGAGAATACGGCTTCTCTGGCATTCGCACTGCTCTTCCCCGGCGCTTGTCGCGTCGTTCCGCCGG
>JAABUJ010006160.1_pt1 | contig 11729 bp, 11 predicted proteins | sample 5559131 | NCBI WGS metagenome assembly JAABUJ01 (sample SAMN10711875, study PRJNA513366) | rock metagenome | isolation source: Antarctica rocks | place: Antarctica: Victoria Land, Mt New Zealand nord | collected 2016-01-07 | reverse complement strand
GGAGCATTCTGCGCAAGCGCCAGGGGAAAGAAGGACGAGGCCGAGGACGCGACCATTATCGCTGGCCCAATGCCTACTTCGACGCCCAGGGACTGTTCACCATGATCGCAGCCCGGAAGGCGGCAGGGTATCCCCGATGAGGAAACAACCGACTGGAGAGCCGGATGCGGGAGATCCGCATGTCCGGTTCGGAGGGGAGGGGGCTTCGGCCCCCTTACCCTATCGAAGTGCGGATGGCACAGGGAAGACACGGTCGCGCCGCTGGCACAACCCCCTGTGCGGGAGCACGAGTGGCCGGGAAGAGAGGGCATCGAAGCTGCACGACCGTGACGACGTGAACGTCGTTCCTACGGATGGTGGGGCTTAAAATCGATTGGCTCGGGTATCCCACTCCATGGATAGTCTTCGACATGGTCGCACAATCCCTTTCGTACCGGGTTGGCCGAAATGTAGTCGGCCACACGGTTGAGGTCTTCGTGGGTGCGTATCAGGTGATCGTAGCTTCGTGGGTGCCACAACCGACCCGGAGCACCGGGTTGATGTGCTAGCCGGCTATACTAGCCTTTGAAGCGATCGACAAACCGCACGGACGATGCGCCATCTTCTGACGGCGTCACAACGACGTGGAGATGATCAGGCATGACACAGTACACCTCAAGCTGACAACTGGATTTGATCCGTTGCTCGAGTAAGCACTCGACGGCGAGGCGGGCTAGAGCCGGATGTGCGAATGGCGCCGTGCTGGGCGCTGTTCGTATGGTGAAGGCACATGGCTGCCCGATTGTCTCGTACAGGTGAGCCGAAAGCCGCTGGTTCCGCGGCAGGAGCCAGCGAACCGATGCGTCGTCCATCTATTCTCCCTACCGCCTAGCAGTGCCCATGTCCAGGACTCCCTGTAGACGCGGTCGTTCCTCACAGAGGCACGGCTTCGCCGAGAACTGGCCCTTGTAGATGGGTAAGGGAGGCACTGTCCACCAAGTCCACTTCGCAGCCAAGCTGCGCTGCGAGCGCCCGACGAAGATCTCCCAGGAGGCCGAAATAGGCGAAACCCTCGGCATCCGTTACTACGTCGACGAGGAAATCGACGTCGCTCTCAATACCGGCATCTCCCCGGGCTACCGACCCAAACACACGGACGTTACTCGCGTCATGTGTCGCGGCAGTCTGGAGGATCTCATTCCGCCGCGCCCGTAGTCGGGCCATCGTCATTCGATCTCCATCCTCCGGATAGGAATCTCTTACCGCGTGCTCGTTCATCACATCTATTGTCGGGCATCGATCACGACGATGACTACTCCGTCAAGTACACGAGAAGCTCCAGGGTAAGCGCCGGCTATACAGTCGCGCCTGCCGGCTCCTCCGGCGACTCGCTTGCTCGGCTCAGCGCACGATCCACCGCCGCGGCGCCCTCAACCACGTGCTCCAGCTCGCGGTCCGTCATGCTGTCGAGGAGTTGCTGCATTTGTTCCCGCTTCAGGCCCATCACCTCCTCCATCAGGTGGCTGCCCGGCTGGGTGATGCCCACATGGACCACCCGCCGGTCGACGTCGTCGCGCACCCGTTCGACCAGCCCATGCTCCTCCATCCGATCCAGGATGGAGCTGGCCGAGGGGGCGGAAACGCTGAGGAGGTGGGCCAGCTCGGAGATCGTCATGGCGCCGCGTTCCTGGAGCGTCATCAAGATATAGAACTGCGGCATACTCATATGGCGGTGCCGCGGCTGGGCGCAGATGGCGCGACGGCGATGGGCGCCCAGGGCGTTAATCTGCGCCAACGCCTGGTCGATTAGCGTGTCACGGGGGGTAGTCACTGCGCGGGTACCGGAGCGCCCTGCCCAGCGACCGGTACCTCGGCGCCCGGGGCCAGATCGGCTGCTTCGGCTGAGCCGGCGGCGCGGTCGCGCAGCGGCACGTCCGCTATGGCCAATACCGCACCGAGCGATATTACCGAGGCCACCACAGTGAGCCAGAATACCCGAGTTATCGACAGGGTAAAGGTATCCTGGATACCCGCCACCAGATGCGGGATGACGGCCTGCAGCTGGGGAGGGAGGGAGTGAGCAAGTTGTGCTTGCAGATGCACACCGGTGAGCGTGCCACCGCTGGACGAGGAGCCGCCGGGGCTGAAGTGCTTGACCACTTGGGAGGGCACACCGTGGGCGATCAGCCGCCCGGGCAGCCTTTGAGTGAACTCCTGACTGAAGAGCGTGCCGGCGATGGCCAGGCCCACCGAGCCTCCCACCTGGCGCAGGAAGGTCAGGGTACTGGTCGCCGTGCCCAGCTGGTTGGGGGGAGCGCTGTTCTGCACCACGACCGTAAAGCCCGCCATCGACGGCCCGATGCCAAGCCCCATCAGGAACATCCACGACCAGAGCGCCCAGTTGCTGGTGGTGGTGGTCAAATGAGTCATCAGATACGACCCAATGATGAGTATCGCCATGGCGATCAGCATCACGACCTTGTAGCGGCCCATTCGGCTGATCAGGATGCCCGTGCCCACGCTGCCGCCGATCAATCCGACCAGCAGCGGCCAGATCATGTAGCCGGACTGGGTGGCGCTGATGCCCTTCACCGACTGGTAGAAGCGCGGTATGAAGATGATCGAGGCAAACATGCCGAAGGCCACGACGAAGGTGGCCAGGTTGGTCGCCGCGTAGGTTCGGTTCTTGAACAGCTCGAGCGGAATAATTGGCTGCTTGGCCCGCTGCTCCACCCAGAGAAAGGCGGCCAGGAGCACCACGCTCAGCACGATCAGCCCGCCGACCGTGGGGTCGGTCCAGTTGTTGAGCTGACCGTGGGAATTGGTCAGCCCTTTGTTGGTCAGTCCGAGCAGGAGCGGAACCACACCCCCCGTGAAGAGGGCAATGCCCAGATAGTCCAGATCGCGTGCCGTGATGCCGGTGTTGGGATGGAAGTTTGGCAGGGCCACCGCGATGACCGCCAGCGCCGCAACCCCGACCGGCATGTTGACGTAAAATACCCAGTGCCAGCTGATGTTATCGGTGAGATAGCCGCCGATGAAGGGGCCTAGAATAAAACTCAGGCCGAAGACGGCGCCGAACAGCCCCTGGTAGCGGCCCCGCTCACGCGGCGTGAAGAGATCGCCGATCACCGCCAGCGCAATGGGGAAGAGTGCTCCGGCGCCCAGACCCTGCAGGCCGCGGAAGAGAATCAACTCGGTCATGTTCTGAGACAGACCGGAGAGCAGCGAGCCGACCAGAAAGATAGTGATACCCACGAACAGCAGGATCTTGCGACCGTAGACATCGCTCAGCTTGCCGTACAGCGGTACCGTGATGGTGCTGGTGAGCAGATAGGCCGTCACCACCCAGGTGTAGAGACCATTGCCCTGGAGGTCGGTCACGATGCGAGGCAGCGCTGTGCCGACGATATTCTGATCCAGCGCACTGAGGAACAGCCCCAGCAGCACGGCAAACAATACCGCGTTACGCCTTTTCGGTGTTAATTCGACCTGTGGATGTGTGCCGGTCGCTACAGCCGGCGAAGCAGCTCGCGCCATGGAGTTCCCTCCCTGCCCGCTTTCGGGCGATTCAGATTTTGATTCGAGTCAAACTCATTAATTGAGTATAACTAATAGTTAGTGTGACACGAAATAAACCTCGGCGCCAATGCCCCTGGCGGCGCCGCGAAGAATAATCTATCTTCCCGTGGCCCATGTCTGACATAGTAGAGAGAGAGGGGCAGGGAACTATGCCCCGCATCGTGAAACCGCTGGTCAGAATGGAGAGGAGAAGTGATGATGCCCACCTTTCGTGCCCGCAGTCGCGGGCTTGTTTCCGCCCTCGTCGTCGTCGCGTTACTGGGCGGATCCTGGGGCGCCTCCGTGGGGCGAGCGGCTCCCGCCGCAAAGAGTTTGCCGACGATCAATATCGCCTTGATATCGGATATCAATACCTTCGATCCGGCCATCTCCGCCTCCTTCTATGACCGCCAGCTGATGAACAACCTGTTTGACAAGCTGTTCGACCTGAACTCGAAGGGGCAGATCGTGCCGATGCTGGCCACGAGTTATAAGGTATCGAAGGACCACCTGACCTATACCCTGGCGCTGCGCAAGGGCGTTAAGTTTCAGGACGGCACGCCGTTCAACGCCGCGGCGGTGAAGTTCAACCTGGACCGCTATCGCCAAGCCACCTCGGCCCCACGAGCCACGGAGCTGAAATTGGTGGACTCGGTATCAGCCGCCGGGACCTATGCCGTTAAAATCCATCTGAGCGAGCCGTTCTCGCCCCTTCTTTCTATTCTGACTGACCGCTCGGGCATGATGTGTTCTCCCAAGGCGGTGCAGGATGAGGGGACAAACTTCGCCCTGCACCCGGTTGGCTCCGGCCCGTTCTCGTTGCAGGACCGCGTGAAGGGGGATCACATCACGCTGGTACGCAACGCGCACTACTGGCGCAAGGGATATCCCAAGGCGCAGCAGGTGGTGTTCAAGATCTTTCCCGACGTCAACACCCAGCTGGTCAACCTCCAGTCCGGACAGGTGGACTTCATCGACAGTGTTTCCTCGCAGAACGTGCCAAGCGTTCAGCATGACAAGTCGCTGCGGCTGATCGAGAAACCGGGGCTTGGCTGGGGGGGGTTCTGGCTGAATACCAAGGCGCCCGCGCTCAGCAACCGATTGGTGCGCGAAGCCATTTCGTTGCTCATTGATCGGACACAGTACCTGAAAGTCATCGCCGGGAAGACGGCCGTTCCCGGGTATTCTCCCTTTGGCCCGGGCGACCTGGCCTATGGTGCGTGGGACAAGGCGCCAAAGGTGAACCTCAAAGCGGCACAAAAATTGCTCGCGCAGGCTCATGCCTCGAATGTCGGTTTCATCTTCACCACCACCACTGATCCCTTGGCCACCCAGGGAGCGCAGATCATCCAGAGCATGCTGCAAGCCGGCGGCATCACGATGAAGGTCCAGACGGAAAACTTCCCGACTATTCTCGATCAACTCTCCAAGCACAATTTTGAAGCTGCGGCTGTCGGCTGGTCCGGCCGGCCGGATCCGGACCAGAATTCCTACAATCACTTCAGCACAGGTGGGCCAAACAACTATGGCCAGTACTCCAGCGCCACGACCGACCAGTACCTGAACGCGGGACGGCGAGCGGTGGACAACAAGAAGCGCAAGGCGGACTATGCCAAGGTGGCGGCGCAGCTTACCAAGGACGTTCCGTATGTGTTTCTCTCTCACGGCAATAACTCCTTTGGCGAGAAGGCCAAGCTGAAGGGATTCGTGTACGTGCCGGATGGCATTATCCGAGCGGTGGGCATGACCAAGTAAGGCGAAGGGAGGGAGAAGGCCATGACCTTCATTATCCGGCGCATCCTGGTAACCATTCCCGTGTTGCTCTTGGTTACCGTGCTGGTCTTCTCCCTCATCCACCTCATCCCGGGGGATGTGGCCACGGTGGTGTTGGGTGAAGAGGCCACACCGCAGGCCAAAATCGAACTTCGGCATCGGTTAGGGCTGGACAGGCCACTGGTGGTCCAGTTCGTTAACTACCTGGGCGGTGTGGTGCATGGCGATCTGGGGAACTCGCTGACCGACCAGACGCCGGTCTCGCAGACCATCCTCCAGCGGCTGCCGGTCAGTATCGAGCTCGCGTTGGCATCCTTCCTGGTGGCTCTCCTCATCGCCATTCCCACCGGCATCCTGGCCGCGACTCAACGCGGCAAGCTGTCCGATTATGCCGGGACCCTGATTGCCTTTGCCGGTATGAGCATTCCCTCGTTCTGGCTCGGTATCATGCTCATCATCTTCTTCGCGGTGAAGCTGCGCTGGTTGCCGGCCTCCGGCTACGTGCCGTTCACCCAGGACCCCAAGGCCAATATCCAGGCCATGCTGCTGCCGGCGCTGACGACGGGGTTTCGTGAGGCGGCGATTCTGATGCGCATGCTTCGTTCCAGTTTGCTGGAGGTGATGGGCCTGGACTACATACGGACCGCCAAGGCCAAGGGATTGGGGCGCTGGACCGTCATTCTGCGGCACGCCACGCGCAATGCGCTGATTCCGGTGGTGACTACCTCGGGTCTCGCCCTGGCCGGCCTCCTGAGCGGTTTGGTCCTTACCGAGACTATCTTTTCTCTTCCCGGTTTCGGGCGCCTGATCGTGCAGTCCGTCTTCGACCGGGACTTTGTCACGGTGCAGGGGGCGGTGTTGGTCTCCGCCGTGATGGTGGTGATGGTGAACCTGGCGGTCGATGTCGCCTACGCCGCGCTCGACCCACGTATTAGCGTGTCATAGGGGAAGCTGCTATGTCCGTGCGGGATACCTCTGCTCTGGCCATCTCCAACAAAATCGGCGACGACGCTCCCCTGACGGTGGCGCGGCATCGGCCGGTTGGGCTGTTCTGGATACGGTTCAGGCGCAACAAGCCGGCCATCGTCGGCGGGGTGATCATCGCCGTCATGGTGCTTACCGCGCTGTTCTCCGCGCTGCTCTCGCCGTACAACCCGGCGACGCAGGACTATAGCCATCTGGTTCAGCCACCCGGAAGCGGCCACCTCCTCGGTACCGACGATCTAGGCCGCGATGTGCTGTCGCGGATTATCTATGGCGCGCGGGTGTCGGTTGCCTCCTCCATCGTCCCGGTGGCGATCGCGCTCGGGGTGGGGGTGCCGCTGGGGTTGATCGCCGGCTTTTATCGAGGCTTCCTGGACGATTGGCTCATTATGCGGGTGGTGGATGCCATGCAGGCCTTCCCCTTCCTGATCCTGGCGCTGGCGCTGGCGTCGGTGTTGGGGGCCGGCTTCTGGAACGCGATGATTGCCATTGGCATCGGCTTTATACCGGCCTTCATTCGTATTGTGCGTGGCCAGGTTCTGGCCGTCTCAACGCTCGAATATATCGAGGCCGCCCGTGCGCTGGGCGTGGGCAATGGTCGTATCCTGCGCTCCCATGTGCTGCCCAATGCTCTGGGGCCACTGCTGGTCCAGACCAGCATCGCCTCGGCCTCGGCGATCCTGGCCGAGGCCGGCCTGGCCTTTCTCGGCGTGGGCGTCGAGCCCGGCACGCCATCGTGGGGCCAGATGCTGACCGTGTCTCAGGCATACATCAACAGCGCACCTTTTCTGGCCGTGTGGCCGGGCATCGCCATCTTTCTGGCCGTACTCGGCTTCAATCTCCTGGGCGACGGCATCCGCGAGGGGCTTGATCCGCGTCTCGGCTAGCCGGCGCCGCGCCGCTACGCGTCTTGCACCTTCTCTTCTTCCTCGGCGATAATCGCATTGCACAGCGCCACGCACTCGTTGCAGATATAGACTCGATGTGGCCCGGCGATCATGCGCTCGACACTGGTGTTGTCCTTGCCGCAGAAGGAGCACTGATAGGTCGTGGTCTCGGTGGTCATTGATTGGTCCTTTCTGGTGCTCAGGCACCACTCTTCGGCTGTTGGGAGGTCTCTCAGCGTTTGCCCATATTCGGCCATCAGCCCGGTGATCCGCTCCCGATGGCGGTCGAGGCAGCCCCGCACGGTCTCGTCATCCTCGGCCTGCAGCAACACCTGGATCTCGGTGAGCGGCATCTGCCACCCACGGAGCCGCCGAATCTGCTGCGCCATGGGCGTTTGGTCCGGGCTGTAATACCGATAGCCCGAGGCGAAATCGACCACGGCTGGTTTCAGTAAACCCAGCCGGTCATAGACACGCAGGGCCTTGGTGGTGAGCCCTGTGATCTCCGCGAACTGACCGATGGAGTGTAGCCTGGACACGAACGGCCTCCCTCTCAGTCAGGCTAGGGCTTGCCCCAAGGGACGAGTCAAGGGAAACTATGGGTGATACAGCCCGATGTTGCCCAGACGGATGATCGAGGCCACAAGTGCCAGTCCGCTCATGGCCGCATCATCGCTCGTGGTGAGGGCTGCGAGGCGGGCACAGAGGTGGTGTCCCTAGCCGGACTCGAACCGGCGCTCCCGGCTTCGGAGGCCGGTACTCTATCCAACTGAGCTATAGGGACATGGTAGGCTTATTTTTGGCTTAGCACCGCGCTGCTTGGCGGCCTAGGGGTCGATTGACGACGCAATTGACGACGATTGCAGGCCCAGACAAGTATCCCACTAGCCCGCCTCTGTCGTCAACGGCTTCTCTTTCTCTCCGAACAGCGACTCCAGGGTAACTGCCGCGCGCTCCAACGCATCCTTGGTCGTATGACTGTAGACGTCGAGTGTCATGCTGGGACGGCTGTGCCCCAGGAGTGCCTGCGCTACCGTCACCGGGTTGCCGGTGCTCTGAAGCAGCGTGCTCACTGTGTGACGAAAGGTGTGGGGTGTCGCGTCCTCAATGCCCACGCTGTTGGCAATCCGCTTGAACACGACATCGACAGCGCTGCGGTAGTAAATGACGCCTAACCTGGAGCAGAACAGGAGGTCCTGCCCTCGCCACAGATCCGGCGGACACTTGAGTTCCTCTTCGCCCTGTGTGGCCTTGTGTTGCCGCAGGGCGCGGCGGGTAACGGGTGGCAGAATGATCGGGCGCCTGCTACTGGCGGTCTTTACCTCCACCAGATGGACGCCCTTCTCGCCGTGGATGCGCTGCGCTTGGGTTTGCACCCGGAGCTGACCGGAGTCCAGGTCTACATCAGACCATCGCAATCCCAGGCACTCGCCAATACGAAGGCCGCTGGTAGCCATGAGCAGGAACAACGTGTGCCACCGTGTACCCTCCGACGCCTGAATGACGGCGCGGCATTCCTCCAGCGTCATCGCGTGCCGGCTGCCAGTGCCGCTATGCGGCGCCTTCATGCGTCGCATAGGATTGCGAGAGAGGATCTCGTCATCGACCGCGTCCTCCAGAGCACTCTTGAGGATGCGGTGCGTGAGATTCAGCGTCTCCGCACTCTTCGACGTTGCTAGTTTCGAAAAGCTGCTCTTGATCTGCGGCGGCTTGAGGTCGCACAACCGCGTGTTACCGATGTGCGGCAGCACATAGCTGATGCACAGGCGGTAGTTGTACAGGCTATTTGCCTTGACTCCTATTTTGCCGTCCAGCCAATTCGCAAGGTAGTCGCCCGTCTTCCTCTTGTCGTCAATCACAAGAGTACCGCGCTGGGCGTCCGCAAGGGTGCGGCTGACCCAGTCCCAACCCTGCTTCTTAGTACTGACGTATTTCGTGGGCCTTCTGCCGTCGGGCAGGGTTACGCGGGCTTCGTACCCGTCTCAATCCTTCCGCTCGACGACCGTCCCCGGTTTACGGCTTGCCATAGTCGTTCTCCTTGGTTGCCTCTTGTTCTTTCTGCTCCAGCCAGCGCTCGAGCCGGTCTAGGGGTATGCGGATAGAGCGTCCAAACTTGGCGCCAGGCAGCTCGCCGCTGTCTATCATCCGGTACACGGTGCGCGGGGTCGTGGATAACATCTCTGCCACGTCACGGACAGTGACCCATCGCTGTTTCCTCGCCGGATCGACAGCGCGCAACTCGCGGCGGCCGGTGGTCTGAGCATTGTTGGAACCTCCTCGACTTCGGTGATCCATTTTCTCTTTCCTTCTACACTAGATGCGTCAGGGTTCGCTGTAAACCTCAGTTAGTTGGTGCTGCGTATTGTTCGCGTTCCTGGGCAATGCGAAGGCGAGCCAGTAACCGGCAGCCAGAATCGACGATCATCGAAGTTGGAATCTGGCTCTCGCCAAACGCATCCGAGCAGACTATGCAGGTTTCCTGCATCATCGATGCGCCACTGGCAGGTAAGCAGCAACGGAAGCTTACCGGGGTGCCCGACCGCCGCTGCGCGAGCCACTCGGGCGATGCGTTCCTCAGCCGCGTTGTCTGAAGTTACGACCAGGATAGTTGGATAGCTATTGTAGTCCCGCTGGAAGCGACCGGTCATACCATAGTGATAGTACGCGCCGAACTTCTTGAAGTAATCGCGCGCGTTCATCGTGCCCCGGTCGTACTCCACGAAGAAGCCGTCGTAGCGTGTACCGCGTCGGTAAACGCCATACTCGTCCGGCCGCAGATGGCGACGGCTGCATGCGGCGGCATTTTGCCACTCCATCATCGCTTCGTCGTACCCGGCAACCATGCGCACTCGTGCCTGACGATAGAGACGGACGAAGATGTCGTCGGCGTCCCGAGTGTGGGCCAAGGCGCTCAGGAGCTTCCGCCGGGAGCCAACCGGCGTGTCAGGACCACCGCCAACGAGTCCGAGCTCGCGCACGGCGACAGCCAGGGAGAGTCCCAGGTGCACCGCCACCAGTGTGAGTCCACGCATCGTTAATTCGTGGAATTCTTGGAAGGTGGCATCTCCAACCTCCTCCACACCAGGGTGACGTATCAGGCCCAGCTCCACTAACCGGTTCAGACGTCGGCGTACCGGGGCCGTGCCACTGCCGAGCACATCTGACAACTGGTCCGCGGTCAGATATGGATGGAAGCCAACCATTTCCAGCAGCCGGTAATCGGTCGGCGTCACCACCAGCGCTATACGGCCCAAGCTCTCGGTAGCGGACCGTGCCGGGATAGCAAGCTCGTCGCCCACGGTGCGGGGGATCGGACTGCTCGGACGCCGGGGATGGAGCGGTGGTAGTGAGACTGAGCGGACGAGATCACCCTCGGCTAGCTCGCTGGCCTGGATGGGAAGGTCAGTCAGGCCACGGGAGAGATCGTCCCACCGGACGACGTGACTGGCAAGTGGCGCCTGCCTCTGCGCTCGCACCAGGTCGTGGAGCAGGCGTTCCCACGCCCTCATCCGTTCGCGGTCCGTGGTCGCGATGAGCAGTGGTGGTAGATGATCATCCTGGGCCCGGCGAAGCAGCAGCAATCGAGCGAGGGTAGCCTGCTGAAGACGGAGGGGGATGGCGCCGATATCGGGGAGCAGCAGGTAGGAGCCGGCAACACCGTTCCAGGAGAGCGCGGCGTAGGCCGGCACGGTGAGCACACCGAATGAGCGGCCGGCTGGACGGGGGTAGCGGCGTCGCCAGGGACGCTCCCAGGCAAGAAGCGTGGAACTTCCCGGGCGAGAGGCGGCCAGCGCCCCCAGCAGCTCGTAGGTATCCAGCAGGTGCCGCAGCGTTGGGACGAGCTTCAGCAGGTCATCTCGTCGTAGGTGAAATCGCTGGGCCAGATGAAGAGGATCGCAATCGAGATCCAGGGCGAGGGTTGCCAGCCCCAGATCAGTCAGGTACCAGAGATGGGGTGAATTGGGAGCGTAGACCGGCGGCTGGATGGAGGAGATAAGACCGGCTGTCTGGAGTCGGGCCACGGAGCAGTACATAGCAGCCGGTCCATGCTGGCCGGCCAGTTGATGGAGTATGCGCATATCGAGGAAGGGCAGACGGGCCAGGAGGTAAAGGACCGCATGGCACCTCAGCCTGTCCTGCAGCCACCTCTGCGCCTCCTCAGCATCGTGCCAGTGACGTCGTTCCATCAGGCTCTCCCTGCCTCCCCGGCACCTACAGCACCGTTTGTCTGTGGGCGAGGCTCGTCATCATCCCGGCTCGAGCCATCCGTGCCAAGTTGTGGCAATGATGGCTGCAACGCCTCTCTGTCTTGGGCGTTTCGGTGCTGGTTACGGCGCCCCTCCCGCCGGTTGCCCGTGCTCCCATCCGACACACCGCGCTTGCCACTGTTTTCGGTTGGCTTCTCCTCCCCCCACGAGCCGTGACTCAACGCAATACGGGCTAGTGAGGAACGGAGGTCGGCTTCGACCAGGGTCCGATCTCTCCCGAATCGAGCGAAGGAGCGCGCGGCAAGCTGACGAGCCAGCGATGGATCACCTCGTGGTG